>Ga0114129_10017565_pt1 | contig 10183 bp, 11 predicted proteins | sample RhiMetdeltSRZDD1_FD_80071 | JGI IMG/M metagenome (GOLD analysis project Ga0114129, IMG submission 80071) | Populus rhizosphere microbial communities from Tennessee, USA - Rhizosphere MetaG P. deltoides SRZDD1 (version 2) (version 2) | ecosystem: Host-associated > Plants > Roots > Rhizosphere >...
CCTGGCGTTTCGTTGTCCATCACCGACTCCCATCACCTAGACGGGGTAGCGCCGCCGGAGCTACTCGGCTGGGTGGTCGGCGCCGTCCTCGCCGTGGCCATTCTCGTGCGTCGAGTGCCCGCTGGGTACGAGGTCACGGCCGAACGAAACGGCTTTGCCCTTCCTCTGGCGTTCGCGGCGATCGCCCGATGCCACCGTGACCAGGCCGCGTCCGCCGTTCGTCATCCTCGAGTTGCCCTCGAAGACGGCGCCCTTGTCGACGACGAGGGACGGCGCGTAGATGTCCGCCTCGACCTTCGCGGTCGCGCGCAGGACGATCGAGTCGCTGGCGTTGATATTCCCGGTCATATTGCCCTTCACCTCGACCGAGCCACAGTTGATCGTGGCCGAGACCTTCGCGCCCTCACCGATGACCAGGAGGTCCGTGGTCGTGATCTCGCCGGTGAAGGTGCCGTCGATCCGGACCTGACCCTCGAAGTGCAGCTTGCCATCGAAGACCGACCCCGCGCCAAGCAGGGCGTTCAGGGTCGCGGTCGAGCTGGATTGCCCAAGATCACGCATGGATACCTCCTGTCGCGCTTACGAAGAACGCGCCAGGGTGACCGGTTGCTACGGGCGGGCGCTAGCCCTTTCGGCCCGGCGCCCGCGCACCTCGCAGCAGATGCGCGTAGATCCCGGGCGTCGAGCCGGCGATCGACACCGCTCCGACCGCTTTTGCGTAGAAGTCGGCCGGGCCAGCACCGCCGATGATGGCGTAGGCGTAGCCCTCCGCGGCCATCGCGTGCAGCGTCACCAGCAGCAGCGCCGTCCCGATGCCCTTTCGTCGCTCGCTTTCGAGCACGCCGGTGGGGCCGAAGAACGCCTTCGCGGTCGCGTCGTAGCAGGCGAAACCGAGGATTTCCTGGCCGCGCTGAGCCCGGAAGCAGGAGATCGGCAGGCGGCCGAAGCTGACCGCGCACTCGCTCGCCCAACCCTCGCCGAAGGTGTCGCCCACCCAGGAGACGACGACGTGCTTCTCCGGCGCGAGCGCACGGCGCACCTCGATGCCGACCCGATGCAGGGCCACGACGCCAGACGCGGGCTCGGGGAGGTCATAGAGCCGGACGAGCATGTCGTGCGGGCCGACGGGCTGCGGGGCCCTCGATCTAGCTTCGTCCACGCTCGCTCAGATAGTGATGCCACAGGAGACGCGCCGCGACCGCGCGGTGCGGACGCCACGCGCGGGCGCGTCGTGCGAGCGCCTCGGGCGAAGGTCGCTCGCGAAGCCTCCACAGGTCACGCACCGCTTCAATCAGCGCGAGATCGGCGGCGGGGAACACGTCCCTGCGGCGCAGCGCGAACAGGAGGTAGCACTGCGCGGTCCACGGTCCCACTCCGTGCAGCGCGTCGAGGGCCGCGTCGGCATCGTCGTCGGGCAGCACGGCGATCGCGTCGAGATCGAGCGTCCGCTGCTGGAGCTGCACCGCGAGCGAAGCGAGGTAGGTCGACTTCTGTCGCGTCACACCGAGCTCGCGCAGCCCGGGCTCGCCGAGCGCCGCGACGTTGGCCGGCGTCACCGTGTCGATCGCTCGCGCGATGCGCTCGTACATCGCGCGGCCTTGCGCGAGCGACACCTGTTGCTCGAGCATGAGCAGCACCAGCGTCTCGAAGCCCGGCTCACGCGGCCAAAGCGGCGGCGGACCATGACGCTTGACGACGTGCGCGAAGCGTGGCTCGACGCGCGCGAGAGCGCGCACCGACCGAGCCAGTGCGCGCTCGTCGAGCGGCGCCGCCGAGACCACGCTACTTGCCAGTTGTGACCCCTTCCAGGCTTCTCCCGCCCGATGGGCTCCGATATCGCACTCAGCCCGCTTTCTGTTTGAGCAGCTCGAGGATCTTGTTCTGACCGTCGAGGATGTCGATCTGCAGCTTCGCCAGCTCGTGAAGCGCGGTCAGCGTCTCGTGGTCCGCCTCCGCGCGTGCGTCCTGCGCGCGTGAGATCACGTTCTGCCCGACGAGGATGATCGGGAGCAGCACAAGCTGCAGGAAGTTCGACGACAGCCAGTTCACGAGCACGGTCGGCGAGCCCTGTTGCAGCGCCGCGGGCAGTGCGACGAAGGCGATCAGCGTGAAGACGTAGGCGCAGTACATCGTGCCGACGATCTTCGTGACCAACACCGCCACCGCGGCATTGAAACCTCCGATCGCGCTCGTGCCGTGGACCTGCTGCTGGATGTCTTGGCCCTTTACGTGCCTGGGCACGAAAAGCAGCGGAGCCGTCCTCGCTGTGTGCATCGACGTCTCGTGGGTCTGGGTATTCGCCGTCCTGTCGGCGCTCATCACATACCTCCGCCATCATCGTCGCGACGCACCACGCGTGCGGACTCGACGCTGATTGTCGCGGAGGACGTCGCTGGAGGCCTAAACCGAGGTGGAACTAGGGTCCCGCGGACACCGTGACGGCTGCGTATATCCCGAGATCGGGTAGCGGCCCGCGCCCATCGATGTGCGGAGTCAGGAAGAGCTTGTACGCGCCAGGGTCAGCGGACGCGCGGAAGTGGACGACGAACCAGCCCACCTGACCCGGCCCGACATATGGCGTCGATTGCACGGCCGCAGTACTGCCGTCGGCGAGCGCGAGCGACGCCTGGGCGCCATCGATCCCCCTATACCAGCCGACGGAGCCGGTGTTGCGGAGCGCGACGACCCACTCCACCGTCCCATTCGGCCTCGCCGTGGGATACGCGCCCTGCGTCTCCCAGGCCGCGGCATACGCGGCGAGTGGCGGAAGCTCGAAGGTCGCGCGCGTGAGCGCGGGCGGAGGCGCCGACGGCGCGGGCTGGAGCGCTTGGGCAAGCGTCGAGCTGACTTCGCTCTCGAGCTTCGTCGCAAGGCTCGTCGCGAGCTCCGGCGGGATGGTGAGCGCCACGATCGCGAGGAGGCCCACGCTCAGGCCACCGGAGAGGACGCGGCCCCAGCGCACATGGATGGATGGCCGAGACGCGAACCGCGGTGCGCGCGGCGCGGCCGCTGGAAGAGCGACCGTGCGGATGGGCGGAGTGCGGACCCGCGGCGAACGCGACGCCCGCGGTCCCGGGAGCGATATGTTCGGCAGGGAGAGACGCGGCAGCGTCGGTGCGCGAAGATGGGGCCGGAGGGTCGCGAGGCGCTGCGCGGCGACGATGCCGCGGTCCGACACCGAGCCGAGCCCGGAAGGATCGAAGCCTTCAAAGAGAGCGCGAGCCTCGACGACGACGCGATCGAGAAGAGCGCGGGCGCGGGCGACGATCGTGGCCACGCGCACGTCTTCGAGGTGGCGCTCCTCGATGCGGGAGAGCGCTGCCGCCGCTACCTCGGATGCCGACTCCTTGAGGAGTCGCATCTCGATGAGCGCGGGGTCGTGCAGGCGGAGCACGTTGATCAGACCAGTCACGCCGTGTTCTATCGACGCGTCGTTCGAGGGCTGGGCCGTGGGCACTGGGGGCGTAAGTGTCTCCGCCACCGGCGCGGCGACGGATTGCGGCACGCTCGCTGCGACCGGCTCGAGCTCCTCGATAGAGGCCCTATGTGCATCGAGCGCGACGGGTTGCTGCGCGAGATCCTCGTAGACCATGAAGGTGCCATCGGCGTCGTCGTGGATCCCGGTCACGCGGGTCATCGCTGGCGGATGCATCGCGATACGGCGGGCCTCTGTGACAAAGCGCTCGCGGCTGGCCGGCTGCGGATCGCGGAGTATCTGGAGGACGACCGCGTGGTGTCCGGGCTCGTCGAACGCACGCCAGACCTCGGTCGTCTCGTCTTCGCGGTCACGGACCGCGAGACGGTAGCGACCCGCGATCAGCTGACGCTCCTGAAGGCGCCCTTCGGCGGCGGGGCCGTGCTCCGTCGTGCGCATTTGCCTCACTAACGTCGCGCGCTAGGCAAACCTCACCGCCACATTCGAACGGGCCAGTACGCCGGTACTAGCCCACAGTGTCACGTGGGACCGACGGCAACCCTGAGTGCGCGATCGGCGATCTTGCGCGCGATCGCGATCAGCTCTTCGACCTTCGCGCCTATCCCGCTTCCCGGAACCAGGAACATCACGTTCGCCACGCGGAATGCGCAGATCGCGCCCGGCGGACCCAGCGGACCGTGCTCGTACGTGAAGGCGAACGCTTCGTCGCCTATGCCGCTCACCTGCGTCGCGACGCTCCCTTTGGTCAGCTTCGGCACGCCCACGGCCCGGTGTGCTTGGAGCGCCCGGCTCGCGGCGTCGGAGGTCGGGAACACCATCGCGCCATTCGCGATCGTGAGCGTGGTCGGATCGGTCGAGTCCGTCGACGAAGCGAAGAGCGTGATCCACCCGTCCTCGAAACCGAGGTCCCGCCATCTCGCACTGAGCTCGTCATCCCCATCGGCGAACTGACCGCGTGCGGCCCATGCGGACCGGATCTGCCGCGTCCCGGCCGGCGCTTCGGATTCCTGTAGAAGGAGCGACGGGATCTTGTCCAGACCGATGTGCCTCGCCTCGCGCGCGGGGGACGTCGCCGCGCAGCTTGCCAGCGCGAGAAGCACGGCCATTGTCAGGCACAGGTGCAACCGCAAGAGGTCCGCACTGAACATCAACGTTGCATCATCGTGGACCTCACCGCGACGCTGGCGCGGGATAGCGTCCGCATGCGGACGCTCTTATGCCTCGGTTAGTGTGGCGGCCGCGCGAAGACCCATTCCCCTGCGGGAGGAAGACCATGTCGGTCATCGACTGGCTGCTCGACTCGGACCCGTCGATCCGCTGGCAAGTGATGCGCGACCTCACGGATGCGCGTCCCGACGAGGTCGCGGCCGAGCGCGCGAAGGTCGCCGTCGAAGGTTGGGGCGCGCGACTGCTCTCGCTTCAGGCTCCTGACGGCCGGTGGGGCGGCGGCGCCGCCCTTCCTGGCTGGACCTCCACCAACCACACGTTGTGGCTGCTGCGGATGATGGGCATCGACCCGACGGATGCCGCGGTTCGCCGCGCGATCGCTTTGGTCCGCGACCGCGTCCGCTGGGAGTACGACGAGAACATGCGGTTCTTCGACGGCGAGGTAGAGCCGTGCATCAACGGCACCGCCGTCACGATCGGTTCGTACTTCGGCGAGGACGTCGGTGGCATCGTCGAGCGACTCCTCGGCGAACAGATGGCTGACGGGGGGTGGAACTGCGAACAGGAGCGCGGTTCGACACGCGGGTCGTTCGATACCACCATCCGCGTTCTCGAAGGGCTGCTCGAGCACGAGCGCGTTATTGGAGGTTCGAAGGCAGTGAGGACGGCACGCGAGCGGGGCGAGCAGTACCTCCTCGAGCGTCGGATGCTGCGCCGCCTGTCGACGGGCGAGGTGATCGACCAGAGGTATACGCAGTTCTCTTTTCCGCCCGGTTGGCACTACGACGTTCTGCGCGGGCTCGATTACCTTCGCGCGGCCGGCGCGAAGCCCGACGATCGCGTCACCGAAGCGATCGCGATCGTCGAGGAGAAACGGGACGCCAGCGGCCGATGGCCGCTCGAGAAGCCGCACGAGGGCGAGGACCACTTCGCGATGGACGAGGGCGTTGGCAAGCCCAGTCGCTGGAACACGCTGAACGCCCTGCGAGTGCTCCGCTGGGCGGGCCGATCGTGACGGTTCGAGCAGTCGTGGTGATGCGTAGCGCGTGAGGTCGCGGGACGGAGCGGACCATCTCGGAAACGGATGTCGAGCTCATCCTCGTCGCGCGACGAGGATCACTAGCGACGGGAAACGGCCGTGCGGCGGTGGCGGCTACACCTCGAGTGGCTGAGGTGACGGTGCAGTTCCTACTTTGGGTTCAGGTCGCGGATGGGAGGGGCGTACGATCGATCCCGCGACAGGACATGCCGAGGGGAGGTCGAAGAAATGCGTAAGCTTGTCGTTAGCACGTTCCTCACGCTCGACGGCGTGATGCAGGGTCCCGGAGCTCCCGAGGAGGATCGGAGCGGCGGGTTCGAGCACGGCGGATGGTCCGCCGGCTACTGGGACGACCAGATGGGAAGCCGGATGAGCGAGTTCATGGGCAAGCCGTTCGAATTGTTGCTCGGACGCAAGACCTACGAGATCTTCGCCGCGCACTGGCCGCATTCGACCGAGCCAGGAGCCGACGTTCTCAATGGCGCCCGTAAGCATGTAGCGTCGCGCACGCTCCGCGGCGTCGACTGGAACAACTCCACTCTCATCAAAGGCGACGTCGCGAGCTACGTCGCGGACCTGAAGGAGAAGGCCGGGCCCGAGATCCAGGTGCAGGGGAGCGGCGACCTGATCCAGACTCTCCTCAAGAACGATCTCGTCGACGAGTTCAATCTCTGGATCTTTCCTGTTGTGCTTGGCAACGGAAAGCGACTCTTCGCGGGCGGCGCCGTACCCGCCGGGATGCGGCTCAGAGATTCGCTGATCTCGAGCACAGGCGTCCTCATGACCACCTACGAACGCAGTGGGGCGATCAAGTACGGGTCGTTCGCGCTCGAGGAGCCGTCCGCGGATGAGGTCGAGCGCCGTCGAGGAGTTGAAGCGGGCTAGCGACTCCTTTGGGACTAGCACCGGGCGTGACACCATTTAGGCGTGGCCGACACACCGAAACGAGCTCCGCGACTCCCGCCTCGCTGGGTCGTTGTCTCGGCCTGGGTCATTCACCGCGCGATCTATCGGCTCAGTCGGGGCCGGATGGGCCTGTGGCCGCCGAAGCCGAACCGATGGGGGACGATGCGCCTCACCACGGTCGGCCGCCGCTCCGGCAAGAGGCGCAGCGTGATCCTCGGCTACTACGAGGACGGTCCGAACCTGGTCACGATGGCGATGAACGGCTGGAAAGATGTTGAACCCGCCTGGTGGCTCAACCTGCAGGCGCACCCCGACGCCACGGTCGAGCTTCCCGATGGCACGCGCGCCATCCATGGGCGGGCGGCGCGGGGCGAGGAGCACGAGCGCCTCTGGGCGCGATGGCGCGAGATGGGAGACGACGTCGATGGCTACGCGACGCGCCGCCCGTCGGGGACCGCGGTGGTCGTCCTCGAGCCGCGGTCCTTCCCGTGACCCGCTAGCACTTCGGCCCGCCGAAGACATCCGAGTGTGACACGGCGAGGACCAGAGGCGTTTCTGAGCGGAAGACGGGATTCGAACCCGCGACCCTCTCGTTGGCAACGAGATGCGCTACCACTGCGCCACTTCCGCGAGCGTTGTGCTGATCGCGATTATATCGTCAGCGGCGCCTCCGCCCCGGCGCCTCGCGCTTGAAGCGCACGAGTTCCCCAGGCGTGATCGTCCAACTCCAGCCGATGCGCTCGCCACGGAGGCGCCCTTCCCGTAGCCAACGACGGACTAGCTCGGGATGCCGCGCGAGTTTCTCTGCTATTTGATCGACCGTTAGACGTTTCACATTTCTCATCCGTCGAATTAGTTGTAAGATGCTACTCGTCGCGGTTGTCCCAACGAAGCACGTCAAGGCCCGGCCGATGATCAAGTGCCACTTCGAGGCTAAACGGGAACGATGAAAGACACCACGTCCGTCGGCGACCTGACCGAACTCGAAATCGCCACGGCTCTGATGCGCACACGTCGACGCGTGCTGCGCCCACTCTCGGCTGGCCTGCGGTATGACCTCGCGATCGATAACGGCGATGGGACGCTCGTGCGGGTCCAGTGCAAGACCGGCATTCTGAGGCACGGCTTCATCACGTTCCGCGTTTGCAACACGGACGCACGCCGTCCACAAGGGATCCCGTATCGCGGTCAGATCGAGGCCTTCGGCGTCTACTGTCCGCAAAACGGCCGTGCATACCTCGTTCCGATAGACGCCGTCGGCGCGAACGTCTCCACCGCGCGTCTGCGATTGGACGCTACGCGCAACGGTCAGCATCGGCGCGTTCGGCTCGCGGAGACCTTCCGAATCGGGTGAGGCCGAGCAGTCCTCCGACCGGGCTACTGGCTCGGGATCGTCCAGTCCTTCGGCACGATGTGGATCCACGTCTGCCCAGGCGTGAGCCGCACGGCCTCGCCCGTGGCGTTGGTCAGCGTGAAGACGTCGAAGATGTCCGGACGCGTCCACGTGACGTCCTGACGCAGGCCGTCGCGGAATACGCTTCCCTGCCCGGTTCCGGTCAGGACCATGTCCAGCTTCGGATTTCCCGCGGGATCGAGCCCGAAGACGTCGGTGAAGTGCACCTCGGTCTGGATGATCACGATGTTCTTCGCGGCGATGACCTCCCCGTTCGCGGCGTCGACCTCCCGCACACCGTCGTCGAAGCGCGTGTACGCGCGCGTGGCCTCGTTGTACTGGTAGCGGACCCCGAACAGCGCGCGGTACGGGACGGAGATAGTCGTGGCATCGACGCTCCCAGCGAATCCACCCGCGAGCCGGTCGGTGACGGTCGGCGGTAGGAAGTCCCACGCGGGCACGTTCGCCGGTTGTTCCGCGTCGGGGGCTGCGGTCATCGCGTCCTGCAGCGCGCGGAACGTCGTGAAGTAGTTGTAGGGCGCCGGCCGGAACGGGACGCGGTAGCCCCATCCGTAGCCCGGCTTGAGGTCGACGTACCGGTGCGCCACGGCTTCGTCGTAGTGGAGGGCCATCAGCTCCTCGGGACCGCCCCCGGAATACACCAGGGCGGCACCAAGGCTGGGAACGACCGGGAGATCGGTCATGCGCACGCTCCGCACCGATCCGATCACATCCGGATCGCGCGACTGGAACACCGCGGCGAGTCGCGTCGTGAGACCTTCGACCAGCCACTCGTAGACCTGGTCCGCCTTGCTGATGCCGTAGTGCGGTCGGGCCGTCGGGTTGTTGTCGACCTTGACGTACAGCGGACGCTTCGTCGCCGAGCCACCGGCGAGCGGCATGCCGTTCAGTGGCCAGCGCGGACACAGCGTGTCTTCGCTCGACGCGGTCACCTTGAACGAGCCACCGAGGTTGCGCAGCAGCGCGCTGCGTGCCGGGATGCCGTCCGTCGGTGCAAGACCGAGCGCGTCCGCGCGGCGGTCGCCGTTCCAGTCGCCGACGAGCAGCGCGGTCGCGCCCGCGCACGTTGATGCGGCTGGCAGTGTCGCCCAGCCCGCCCAGCTGTTCGACGGGCGGAAGCTCGATCCCGAGTCGAAGACATGGACGTGAGCGCTGCCATCGGCGTCCCCGTACAGCGAGAGGATGTCGTCCTTCCCGTCGCCGGTGACGTCAGCCGCGGCGATCGACGCGCGACCGAGGTCGTACTCGCCTTCGGCCGTCTCGTAGACGTTGGGCTGCAGGACCAGTCCGTTCGGCGACGGATCGAACAGATTGATCCGCACGCGCGCATTCGGGTACTGGTACAGCGCGGCGAGCTGCGACGCGCCGCTGCTGCGGGTGAAGCGGCCGACGGCGAAGCGCACGCGCGAGAGGTCGACCTGACCAGGCCCGGAGTCGTACACGCCCTGCGTGCCGCCGAAGGTGAACGCCGTGCCGGTCGAGTCGAAGTAATGGATCCGCATATCGAAGCTCTCGTTCTGGTACGCGACGAGCACGGCGTCGCGCTCGTTCGCCGAGAACTTGCCGGCCATGATGTAGCGTGCGCGGCTCCACACGTAATTGTCGCCGACCCACCACTGCTCCGGCGGCATGAACGCGGTCCCGGTCGACTTGAACACAAGGAGCTTGGAGCGGTTCTCGCCCGCGTCGTAGAGGGCGACGAGATCGTCCTTGCCGTCGAACGTCACATCCGCGACCGCGAACTGCGCCCGCGAGAGTGAGAACGAGCGCGGGCCGCTCGTGAGCCAGGTCGTCTCGGAGAAGGTCTCGCCGTCGGCGTTGGCTTCACGAACGGTGATCTTCAGGCTCTGGTCGCGAGACGGGTCCTGCAGCACGGCGACCTGCGATTTGCCGGGGCCGCTGAAATCACCGCTCGCGGCGACGCTCGCGCCGAAGACGCCAACGGAGCGCAGATCGGTCAGCGGACGCGGCGTGGGCGTTGGGGTCGGGCTCGGCGTCGGCACGGACACGGCCGCGCCCGACGGCTCGGCACTGGCTGAGGGGAACAGCGGGCCGCATCCGGTCAGGGTCGCGAGCGCGATGGCGAGCAGCCTTACGGCGACGCCCCTGTGGGACCGCCCGCGCGGCACGCTCGGGTCTTCGCGCATGGGCCATGCCAATCTGTGCCGAGGGCCAGAATTGAACTGGCGACACATGGTTCTTCAGACCATTGCTCTACCAA
>Ga0114129_10017566_pt1 | contig 10182 bp, 6 predicted proteins | sample RhiMetdeltSRZDD1_FD_80071 | JGI IMG/M metagenome (GOLD analysis project Ga0114129, IMG submission 80071) | Populus rhizosphere microbial communities from Tennessee, USA - Rhizosphere MetaG P. deltoides SRZDD1 (version 2) (version 2) | ecosystem: Host-associated > Plants > Roots > Rhizosphere >...
CATGTGAATACGATTTCACCCGCCAGTGGATCACAGTTCAGTCTGTTGCCCCCCGACAATGCGACGGGCAATTTCACCAAGGTCATACAGCGGATTTCCGTCAAGATTGTGCTCGACCCTCAACGTGATCTGATTGATCATTTGAGACCGGGCATGTCCGTCATCGCGACCATCAGAACGGATCAGGCCCGTGACAACGATCATTCAGGTGGGTCATGAGCGCCAGAGTCGATAATCCCGGACATCCTGGCCAGGCCGTGATAGCCGTTCCGTCGCTGCCGCGCCTCTCAGCCGCCATAAACCCGAAGCTTGCGGTCTATATCGGGACGTTGGGGGTCTTCTTTGGAGCCGGCACGGCCACCTTGAGCGCCCGCCTTGTCAGCATCGGGCTTCCCGATTTGCGAGGGGCGCTCGGGTTCGGCGTGGATGAAGCGGCATGGATTCCCACCGCCTATGACATGGGGCTCATGTTCATGGGGCCGTTCTCAGTTTATTTAGGTGGGTTTCTGGGAGTTCGCCGCGTCCTCCTCGCGGCGGCTTCAGTGTTCATCCTGGTCTCGCTGCTCTTGCCGTTCTCCCCAAACCTGGGCGTGATGCTCGGTCTGCAAACTGTAAGCGGTCTGTCATCGGGCACCTTCTATCCCCTGACGCTCACCTATGCCCTGCGCAGTCTCCCATTACGGTACACCGTCTACGGGATTGGCGTGTACGCGATGGATATCATCGGGGCCTTGAACATCGGCATGCCGCTGGAGGCCTGGTATATCGAGCATGGATCCTGGCACTGGATCTTCTGGCACAGCGCGCTCGTGACGCCCCTCATGATGGCGTGCATTTATCTCGCGATCCCGAACCCGCCGCCGCGTCCGGGTCCCAAGCCGCAGGTCAGCTGGGCCGGATTTTTGTACGCCAGTGTGGGCTTCAGCTTGATCTATGGCGCGCTCGAGCAGGGCGATCGCCTGGACTGGCTGAATTCCGGTGTCTTTGCCGGCATGGTGATTACCGGCCTCTTCCTTATCGGGACCGCGCTGATCCGGCGATGGCTGTCGCCAAACCCGATGGTGAGACTCTCGTTCCTCCTCAACCGGAATACGCTGATCCTCGGGGCAGGCTTGTTTTCCTTTCGTTTCGTGCTCTTGGCCATCGTGTTGTTGATTCCGGCGTATCTCGCGGCCATCCAGGGCTACCGTCCGCTGGAGACGGGTCCGGTGCTGCTGTGGGGGGCACTTCCCATCATGGTCATGGGTCTTGTCGCCGCCCAGCTCATGCGTTGGGTCGATGGGCGAATCATTTTCGCGACAGGCTTTGCCACCGTCGCGCTCGCATGTCATCTGAATGCAGAGCTCACGAGTGCTTGGGCGGGTGAGAATTTTTGGTGGCCCCAACTGGTGATCGCCGTGGGACTGTCCTTTACGTTCGTGGGCCTGGTGGGGATGATCGCGCAGCAGGCCCTCACCACCGGCGCGCTCTCGCGGCCTTTCGACGTTCTCACCTATTCAGCTTACTTTCATACGATCCGGCTGTTCGGCGGCGAGGTGGGCACAGCGGTCATGCAGCGTCTTGTGTCGGTGCGCGAGAGGTTCCATTCGAACATGATCGGACTGCACGTCCAGGCCGGCGATTGGTTGACGGACGAGCGGCTGCGGATGCTTTCGGGTGGCCTATTTCCCAACTCGTCTGGCCTCGACGAGTCCCACCAGCGGGCGGTGGTGCAGCTCGCGGGGCAGGTCAAAAAGCAAGCCTATACTCTTGCCTACATCGATGGTTTTATGATGATTGCTTATGTCTGCGCAGGAATGATCATTCTGATCGCATGCATGAAGGCGATGAAGATTCACTTTGATTCATCGTCGATGGAGCCTCCCAGGTGAATCCGCCCGTTGATCGTCTGTACAACGTTCGTGTGGGCTCTTTCAAACGCAAGAAGGATTAACACCAGAAGGAATATCCTATCCTGGATAGAGGTTGAAACCCCTCAGCTACAGGGTTTGACGACATGATCTGTGTCATTCAACGGAGCATCATTTATTCAGTCGTCATGATCGGCGCAGCCCTGCTGCTGTGCGTTCCCAGCCCGGTCGCAGCGGCGCTGCCGACTGCTGATGAGTTCATGGAAGAGTTGCATATCTCGGATGGCGAGAAACAACGCATCTTGGATGGCAAGATCGTCGATTGGTCTGCGAGTGAAGGGTCGGATCGGGAACTGGCGCTCGGCATGGCTTTCTTGGCGAAGACTAAACCAGAAAATCTGGCTGAGATGTATCGCGAGGCCATCATCACCAAAGAAATACCTGTGATCACAGCGCGCGGCCGGATCACGGGGGACGGAACCATGGCAGAGCTGGCCGGGGTAAAATTGGAGCCAAATGCAGAAAAGGAAGCCCGGCGTTATCTGGAAGTGGAACCGGGTGACAAGCTGAATTTGGACGTGAAGGAAATGGCAGCGTTTCAAGCATTGAGGTCAGCCAGCAAGAAAGGCGAAGTGCCGGTGATGGAGGTCGAGACGCTGATACGCCAGGGTTTGCTCGCCCGCTACCAAGCCTATCGGAGAAAGGGGCTCGCGGGCATCTCCCCCTATGAGCGCGGCCACGGGGAACAGCGGCGTGCCGGCGATGAGCTGCTCCTCTCGACCAGAGAATTGACCCGCACGGCCAAGCACCTTCCCACCTTCCATAACTTCCTGCTCAATTATCCGAACGCAATGACCAAGGAGGAAGCCAAGAATCTGGAAGAATTCTTCTATTGGCTCAACGTTGACGTATTTGGACGCCCGACGTACGTGCTGGTTCACCGGATGCTGTACCATGCGGGCGATGCCGTGGTGGCCGTCGAGCGCCAGTATTACGCGAGCCACGATTACAACAGCATGCTGCAAGCCATCGGCGGGTTCCCGACCAGGGACGGCACGTTGTGTGTTTACCTCGGCCTCGTATCAACCGATCAAGTTGCGGGATTTACATCCCCTGCGCTCCATCCCTTGTCCCGCATTATCGCCGCGCCCTATATCAAGGACATGTTTGAAAGACTTCAGGCTAAGGCGAAGCAAAACGCCGAACGCGAAGCACGGAGATCGGAAACTGGAAGTGGACCAGTGAGTAGTGAGAGGTCGGCACCATGAGTGAGCAACGCCACGCGCTATGGCTTATCCGACATGGCGAGACGCAGTGGAGCTCGAATCGATCCTCCGTACGGACGAATTTCGTCGTCGGGGCGTTATAAAAGGATTGATGGTCTTCACTCTGGCATTACTTGCCGCATGGCCCTTGAACAGGACCTTCGAAAGATTGATTGGGGGGCGAACCATCAAAGAAGATGAACTAGGGAAGGGATCCTGGCACGCGCTCTGTCTACGATTGGTCTGTGGACGGCTCAACTCGAAAGGGAATCAAACCGACTCCTCATCGCTCCAGGTGGATCCGCCCGTTGATCGTCGCTTCGATCAGACAGAACGTTCATAGGGCTCTTCCTCCAGGAGCTGGTGATCGGGATCATGATAGCCTACGGCAGGAGCCATATAAGATCAAGCCCCACCTTGACGATGTCTACAGGGCAATTGTATAAGAAAAATCCCTTCCCGAACCATTGGAGAGCTTATGGACCGGCCATTCAGAGACGGTGCCCTGGCTCAATCAATACCATCGCTGTTGTTAATTCTACTATCGCTTACGCTTGTTCAGTGCAAAGGCGAAACGGCTTCTGCCCCTCCTCCTCCCTCCGTCCAAGTTGAAGTGGTCGACGTTATCCAGAAAGATGTTCCGATCCAACGGGAGTGGATCGGGACAACAGATGGCTCCAACAATGCGCTCATTCGGGCACAGGGTAGCGGATATCTCATGAAGCGGCCTTACACCGAAGGCTCCTTCGTAAAGAAAGGCGATCTATTGTTCGAACTCGACCCCAGGAAGTTCCAGACAGCCCTGGATCAGGCGGTGGGTGACTTGGCGAAGGCCCAAGCGCAGTTCACAAAAGCAAAGCAGGATGTCGAGCGTGACACACCACTTGCCAAGGGAGGAGCCATCAGCCAAAAGGAATTGGATGATTCCATTCAGGCGCACGCTGCTGCAAAGGGTTCCCTCGCCACGGCCAAGGCAGCCGTTGAGCAAGCGAAGCTCAATCTCGAATGGACGAGGATCACGGCTCCGATCGACGGTGTCGTCGGGATCTCTAAAGCTCAGATTGGAGATCTGATCGATGCGAACAGCGAATTGACCTCCATGTCGACGCTGGATCCCATCAGAGTCTATTTTCCTGTGAGTGAACAGGAATACCTTGAGGCGGCAGACAAAGTGCAGCGGGGCTACAAGGACCGGCAAGAGGGAAAAGAATACAGCATGGCAGGACTCGAATTAGTCTTGGGAGGAGAGAAGGTCTATCCGTACAAAGGGCAATTTTACCTTGTCGATCGTCAAGTAGATACAAAGACTGGGACGATTCGCGTTGCCGCGCTGTTTCCTAATTCAAACAATCTGTTAAGGCCCGGGCAGTTCGCAAAAGTACGGGCTGTGACAAAGACCCTGGAGAAGGCAATTCTGGTTCCTCAGCGGGCGGTGACGGAGATGCAGGGCAGTTACCAGGTTGCCGTCGTCACTCCCGAAAACAAGGTGGATATCCGTCCGGTCAAAGTCGGTCAACGGTCCGGAAAATTCTGGATCGTCGATCAGGGACTGAAGCAAGGTGAACGTGTGGTTGTTGAGGGGCTGCAAAAAGTCAAAGCCGGGATGACTGTCGATCCCAAACCGTTCCAAGACCAGCCGGAAGAAAAATTTGGATGAGATAACGCTGGTCTGATCCTCGTTTACAAACTCTGTCCTCATTCCTATGTCGAGATTTTTCATCAATCGGCCGATTGTTGCCATGGTGATCTCCATCATCATGGTCATTCTCGGCGTGATTGCGATGGTGCAACTGCCGATCGCAATGTTTCCCGACATCGCGCCTCCTGAGATTCTGCTGCAAGCCACCTACGTCGGAGCCGACGCCGTTACCCTCGAAAAATCGGTTGCCACTCCCATTGAGCAGTTGATGAGCGGGGTGGACAACATGATTTACATGTATTCGGTGAATGCGAACAATGGCCAAATGTCATTGCGAGTCGACTTCGACATCAACACGAGGCCGAACGACGATCAGATTCTGGCGCAGATGCGGTATACCCAGGCGGAATCGCAATTGCCTGCCGATGTCAAGAATTTCGGGGTCACCATTAAAAAGGCCACGACCAGCCCCCTCGCCCTGTTCTCCCTCTACTCTCCGAACGGCACCTACGACGCGACGTTCTTGGCGAATTATGGCTACGTAAACATCAATGATCCGATGACGCGCGTGCCTGGGATTGGACAGGTACAAATCTTCGGCGCCGGGCAATATGCCATGCGATTTTGGGTGCGGCCTGACCACCTCGCCAAGCTAGGCATCACGGTGACCGAAATTACGAATGCCATTAAGGCTCAGAACACGGTGAATCCTGCCGGCCAAGTGGGTGCCGAACCGGTGCCGCCCGGGCAGGAGTTTACTTACAGCGTACGTGCTCAGGGCCGTTTGGAGTCGGAAGAAGAGTTCGGAAACATCGTGATCCGTGCGAATCAGGACGGATCCATGGTCCGGCTGAAGGACGTGGCCCGCATCGAGCTCGGCGCGCAGATGTACAACATCGTCGGCCGGATGAACGGCAAACCCGCCGCTCTCATCGCCATTTATCAGCTTCCAGGGTCTAACGCCATTCAAACGATGGATGCGGCGACCAAGTTGATGGAGGAGATGAAAGCCAGGTTCCCAGCCGATCTCGACTATGTGACAGCGCTCGATACGACACAAGCCGTACGAGAAGGCATCAAGGAAATCGTCCATACGCTCTTCGAGGCACTCGTTCTCGTCATCATCGTCGTCTATATTTTTCTTCAAGGTTGGCGCGCCACACTGATTCCGCTGCTTGCGGTGCCCGTCTCGCTCATTGGCACGTTTACGCTGTTCCCTTTGCTCGGGTTTTCGATCAACACCCTGTCGTTGTTCGGCTTGGTTCTGGCGATCGGGCTGGTCGTCGATGATGCCATTGTGGTCGTCGAAGCGGTCGAGCATCACATCGAGCACGGGATGTCCCCGAAAGATGCAAGTCTCAAGGCGATGGAGGAAGTCTCTGGACCTGTGATCGCGATCGCACTGATCCTGGCGGCGGTCTTCGTCCCGACGGCTTTTATTCCCGGAATTACGGGCCGTCTGTATCAGCAATTCGCGGTGACGATTGCACTCTCTGTGGTGATTTCTGCCTTCAACGCGCTGACGCTGAGCCCTGCCCTCTCGGCGCTCTTGTTACGACCCAGAAAGCCGGCGAGAGGACCGCTTGGTCTTTTCTTCGGCTGGTTCAATACATGGTTTGGTCGAGCCACGGACGGGTATGTGAGTGTGTGCGGCCACCTGATTCGAAAGGCCGGTCGCTCGATGTTGTTTCTCCTCTTGGTGACCATCATAGCAGGGTGGCTTGGGTTACAATTGCCGAGCGGTTTTCTCCCGATGGAAGATCAAGGCTATGTCTATCTCAACGTTCAACTCCCGGAGGCTTCGTCTCTCCAACGTACGGATGAAGTCTGCAGGAAGATTGAAGCGATCTTAAAAGACACCCCTGGGATCCAATATGCCTCCACGATCGTCGGCTATAGTCTGTTGAGTACGGTCAGCACCACCTATAACGCGTTCTTCTTTGTCACACTCGCTCCTTGGGAAGAACGAAAGAAATCCGAGGAACAACTTCTTGCGATTTTCAAGAGTGTGAACGCACGTCTCGCCGAGTTGCCTGAGGCCAAAGCTTTTCTCTTCCCGCCGCCCGCCATCCCTGGAGTCGGCACATCCGGCGGCGTGTCCTTTGTGTTACAGGATCGAGCGAGCCGAGATATCGAATTCCTCGCAACCAACACGCAGAAACTCATGGAGGCACTCAGGAAACGTCCAGAAATTGCGCGAGTCGATACGACGTTTATTCCCGCCGTGCCTCAAGTCTTTGCGAGGGTGGATCGTGAGAAAACCTTGAAGCAAGGCATAAATCTTTCCGATGTCTACCAGACGCTGCAGTCTTTTATGGGCGGCGTCATGGTGAATTTCTTTAACCGGTTCGGGCGTGTCTGGCAGGTCTACGTGGAGGCAGAAGGGGATTTCCGCACACAGGCAGAAAATGTCGGACAATTTTATGTGCGGAACGCGAACGGCGATATGGTTCCGCTTTCCGCATTGGTGACGATGGACATCTTTCATGGCCCGGAGTTCACGATGCGTTACAACGAGTATCGTGCGGCGCAACTGATGGCAGCCGCGGCTCCCGGCTACAGCTCGGGACAGGCCATGAAGGCCGTTGAACAAGTATTCGCGAGCCAAATGCCTGATGGGATGGGACTCGAGTACATGGGCATGTCGTTCCAAGAGAAGGTGGCCGCTGAAGGTGTACCGGCGACGGTGATTTTCGGCTTCTCGCTGCTCTTCGTCTTTCTGATTCTCGCGGCCCAATATGAAAGCTGGGCCTTGCCATTCAGTGTGCTTCTCGGAACGCCGATCGCCGTTTTCGGTGCCTTCGGCGCCTTGTGGCTTCTCAAACTTGTGGCTCCCCAGGCGAGTGAGAACGATGTATTCACCCAGATTGGACTGGTGATGTTGATTGGTTTGGCTGCCAAGAATGCGATCCTGATCGTGGAGTTCGCGAAGGTCGAGTACGACAAAGGCAAGTCGATCACCGATGCCGCCTTGGCAGGAGCAAAATTGCGACTGCGTCCCATCTTAATGACGGCGTTCGCATTCATTCTTGGCGTTCTCCCGCTTGTGTTTGCGACGGGAGCCGGTGCGCATGGACGGGTGCTTCTTGGTCTTGCAGTATTCGGCGGCATGTTGGCCGCGAGCGTGATCGCGATTTTTCTCATTCCAGTCACATTCTATGTCGTCGAAACTCTCGTGCACCGAAGCGGACACGCTGTGCCGCCTCCAATTGGCCCTCCACCCGGTCCTTCTCAGAAGACGGGTGACGGTGAATTGTCCCGTGGAGTGCCGCGGCCAGCGTTGTCGCCGACCCATGCTCGTGAAGGCCAACGCTCCTGAGGAGGCATGATATGGGAACATATTGTCGCCGATCTGTGTGTCTGCTGACTCTTGCATGTTCCATGGCTATCCTGACTGCGTGCAAGATGGGTCCCGATTACACCCGTCCAGAAACAACGAAAGCCGAGTCCTGGCGCCTGACACCAGCGAACGCAGAATCGATTGCGAATTTGCCCTGGTGGGAACTCTTGAAGGATCAGGCTCTGCAGCAACTGGTCCGCGCGGCCTTGGCGGAAAACCTGGATTTGCAGATCGCCACCGCCAACATCGAACAGTTTCAGGCTCAGCTCATGATCGCCAAGTACGATCTGGTTCCCTCGTTTGATTACAATGGTCACGTTTTGGGCTTTCGGAACACCAACTCCAATGTTCTTCCGATTGATGCTGGTGGCATCCCGACAACTTCCCCGCCAGACAAGAGCGGGGTGAGCCTCTCGCACGAGGCTGCCAACGTCGGTCTTAAGTGGGAAGTCGACCTCTGGGGGCGCATCAGGAGATCGATTGAGGCAGCTCGAGCGCAATTGCTGTCCAAGGAGGAGAATCAGCGGGGGGTCATCATCGGATTGGTCAGCAACGTGGCGGAGTCCTATTTCGATCTTCGTGGATTGGATTATGAGGTCGAAATCACGCAACGGACCCTCAAAGCGTGGGATGAATCCGTTCGGTTGTCAGAGCTTCGCTTCAAGCAGGGAGCGATTCCGAAACTTGACCTCAATCGATTTCAGGCTGAGCGAGCAGGGACCGCCGCGCAACTAGCAGACTTGGAGCGACAAGTCGTCCAAACCGAGAATCGGCTCAGTATCCTACTGGGACACAGACCGGCGGAGATTTCGAGAGGCGTTCACCTCACCGAACAAATCATTCCGCTGGAAGTTCCGCCGGGACTCCCGTCGGATCTTCTTCAACGGCGCCCGGATGTTTTGAAAGCCGAGCAGGATCTGACTGCGGCGAACGCCACAATCGGTGTGGCACAGGCAGAACGATTCCCGCAATTCGCGTTGACCGGTGCGGTCGGCGGAGCAGGACTTCAGTTTCAAGGAAATTCCTTTGGGCCCTACGCGGTCTTTAGAGGGGCCGCTTCGGTGACCGGCCCGATCTTCAACGCGTCTGCCTTGGGCTATCAAGTGAGGGCCCAGGAAGCCCAGACGGACGCCGCAGTGGCTCAATACCGGAAAGCAGTGCTGACTGCTTTCCAGGAGGTGGAGGATGCATTGATTGCCGTGCAGAAGACCGGAGAGCAGCGAATGGCGCTTGAGGAGCAGGTGACTGCCCTTCAATCTGCCTTCAACCTCGCCGATGTTCGCTACCAAGGAGGACGGGCGAGTTACCTCGATAAGTTGACCGCTCAACGGGCTCTGTTTGATTCGGAACTCGGCTTGGCTCGCGTACGCCGGGCACAATTGAAGTCCATTGTTCAGTTGTACAAAGTGCTTGGGGGAGGGTGGTCTCCGGAGATGGTCAAGACGCCACAGGCTGCAGGGGATCGTGGAGACACGGCGGAATCGATAGCGGCGACCCCAGTGGCGATTCGTTGAATAGTCATCGTTCTCATCGCGGTGCAAATGACCGGGAAATTATCTTCCCGGCCCGCGCATACGCAAACAGGTATCCGAAATATCGCACTAGGCAAGGGGAAAAAGTTGTCGAGCGTATCTCTTGACTCCGCGCAGCAGTCCTGTTATCTTGCACACGGTTTTGCGTTCCTGCCTGTTGACCGTGCCTGACGGTACGTCACGGCGCGGATCTAAAGGGAAACTACCCGAAGCGAAGAGCTCCGAGCACGTCCCTTGACACGCTATGTCGCGAGTTGTACTATGCGCGGCTCGCGTGGAGAACGTGATCGCTCTTTGACAACTGAATAGAGGACGTTGAGCAAGGTGTAAGGTGTATTGAAGTGGTGGCCCTTGGTCCAAATCTAAGAACACCTATATGAGAGTTTGATCCTGGCTCAGAACGAACGCTGGCGGCGCGCCTAATACATGCAAGTCGAACGAGAATGTGTAGCAATACACATGTACAGTGGCGAACGGGTGAGGACTACATGGGTAACCTACCCTCGAGTGGGGAATAACTAGCCGAAAGGTTAGCTAATACCGCGTACGCTTCCCG
>Ga0114129_10017567_pt1 | contig 10182 bp, 9 predicted proteins | sample RhiMetdeltSRZDD1_FD_80071 | JGI IMG/M metagenome (GOLD analysis project Ga0114129, IMG submission 80071) | Populus rhizosphere microbial communities from Tennessee, USA - Rhizosphere MetaG P. deltoides SRZDD1 (version 2) (version 2) | ecosystem: Host-associated > Plants > Roots > Rhizosphere >...
CTTACAACGAGGAGGCGACGATCGAGGTCAGCCTGCGTGCGCTGCTGGCGCTTCAGTATCCCAGTCTCGAAGTCATTGTCATCAGCGATGGCTCGAAAGATCGAACGGTTGACGTGCTGATCCAGAAGTTCGATCTCGTCCCCGTAAAAACGATCTACGAGCGAAAGATCGAGACCAAACCGGTGCGGGCATTGTATCGCTCGTCGACATTCCCGGGCCTCGTTGTCGTCGACAAGGAAAACGGCGGCAAAGCGGACGCGCTCAACGTCGGCCTCAGCTTCGCGCGCGGCGAGCTGGTTTGCGCAATGGATGCCGACACGCTGATTGAAGCGGACGGACTGCAACGCATGGTTCGTCCATTCCTCTACGCGACCGATGTCGTCGCGACAGGTGGGACGATCCGCGTCGTCAACGGCTCGGTCGTCAAGCACGGCCGCGTGGAAAAAACTTCGGTGCCGACACACATGCTGGCCGGAATCCAGGTCGTCGAGTATTTGCGCGCATTCCTCTTCGGCAGACTGGGCTGGAACAGACTTGGCGGGAACATCATCATCTCCGGCGCGTTCGGGCTCTTCCACCGCGAAGCAGTGTTGAGCGCGGGCGGATATCTGCACGACACCGTCGGTGAAGACATGGAGCTCGTAGTTCGGCTCAAGCGGTTGTCGTACCAACACGGCGGTCCAGGAAAGATTGCTTTCGTTCCCGATCCGGTTGCGTGGACCGAAGTTCCGGAGAGCGTGAAGGTGTTGGGTCGTCAGCGCGATCGCTGGCACCGCGGGCTCGCCGATGTCCTGTGGAGGCATCGGGGGATGCTCCTCAATCCACGCTACGGAGTGACGGGTCTGGTCGCTTTCCCGTACTATGCGTTCGTCGAGCTGCTGGCGCCGGTGATAGAAGCAATCGGGCTGGTGAGTCTCGTGTTGGGTCTCACCTTCGGCGTGGTGGATTGGACGTTTGCCGGTCTCTTCTATCTCACGGCCTATGGCTTAGGAACGGCGCTGACGGCGTTCACCCTGATTCTCGAGGATCTGAGCTTCCATCGCTACAACTCGTTCCGCGATCGGGCGCTGCTCTTCTGGTGGGCGCTGCTCGAGAATCTGGGCTATCGACAGCTCACGGTTTACTGGCGACTGCGCGGGCTCTGGAAATTCGTCCGCGGCAGAAAAGACTGGGGTGCAATGGAGCGCAAGGGATTCCGCGCGCCACCCGCCGTGGCGAAATCACCGGACGCAGCCGCTTGAAACGCGCCTGAAAAGCTGCCAATCTCTGGTCTGAGGTTTCGACCGGAGCGACATATGAATCGCGCGATCCTGTTTACGCTGGCAGCGGTCACGGTAACTGCAGCTGCTTGTGCCCGCTCAACGCCGGGAATCGAGCTGGCTTCCAGCGACTTCGATCTCCAGCCGCTGGTTGGTCAATGGCGCGGCACCTCCACCAGCTCTCAGACGGGGCGCACCGGCACAATTGCGTTCACTCTGCGCGCCGGTGAGTCGGCAGCGTCCGGAGGCGTAGTGATTTTTCCGAAACCGGATTCGCTGCTGACGCCTGAGGAACGCGAGGCGATGGAAAACATTTCCGATCGAACCGTCGTGAAGATTCATTTCATCCGGAAGGAAGGCGGCACCGTGTCAGGTGAGCTCGATCCCTACCGCGACCCTGAATGCAACTGTATTGCGACGACGAAGTTCCAGGGCTCGTTCACCAATGCCAGCACTATCGAGGGAAACTTCACCACTGTACCCTCGGCACCGGGCGGTCGGGTCACTGGCGGCCGCTGGAAAGTCACTCGGGTGAAAAAACTCTAAGGGGGCGAGGTGGGCTTCGGTGATTATTCAGGCCCCCTCTGCGACCCGGAGGCGAGCGGTCTTGCGTTCCGCAGATCGCGCCGCGATTTGCGAGAATGAAGTAGGAATTTCCCTCACTGAGGCCAGTTTGGAGGCCTTAACTCAGAAATTACATTTGGTTGCCGGGGGAAACCCCTAAGAGTCTTCTCTGCAACGGCAACTCACGTCGCCGCACTTCCAACCGCTGCAGGAGAGGAAATGAGCAACAAAAAAGGCTTCACCCTAATTGAGCTTCTGATCGTTGTCGTCATTATCGGCATTCTTGCCGCGATTGCGATTCCGAAGTTCGCGAATACGAAGGACAAGGCTTACGTCGCTGCGATGAAGTCTGACCTTCGCAACATTGCCACATACGAAGAGCAGTACGCCGCTGACAACCAGGGTTCGTACTTCTCGGGAACCGCGACCTCTGCGGCTCCTCTTCAGGGCTTCAGCCCTTCGCAGAACGTCACGGTCGTCGTGACCGCAGTTGCCGGCCCGCCTCCGTCGTGGAGCGCCACGGCTACGCACTCACAGTCGGCGAAGACGTGCTCAATGATCAACGGTGTAATTACCTGCACCTGATTTGATCAACTGACAGAAGCTGTAAAAGGAAGCCCGGGAGAATATCCCGGGCTTCCTTTTTTAATCACCCTCGTGCGCCACCAGCTCGAGATGAAACCGGTGCAGGAACCGATGTAACACGGGTGCCAGCAACACCCCGACCATTGTAATGAAAGTGACGCCGCTGAATAGCGCGTAGAATCCGGCGAACAGATGCAGCTCACTCGTTCGGGCTGTGCTCATTCCTACTGGATCCGGTGGTGGCCCCTCGCCGGACAGGATCATTGCCGCGTAGTAAAACGACTCCAGCCAGCTCAATCCGCCCAGAGCGTGGTAGCCGACCATCCCGATGAAAAGGCCGCCGCCGATGACTGTCGCGGCAATGCTGAAATTTCGCAGCAGCTTCCCCAGAAACTTCGACCGACTCGGCATCGGGGTCATCGTCAGCATTACGTCGGCGTCAGATATCACGCCGCGAGCTCGTTCCGCACTCATCGCACTCCTGCTTGCACGTTGTACTGTATTCTGCGCGGTTATCACACAGGCCCGCCAGTCGCTAAATTCAAGTATCACACGGAGAGCATGATGCCGAAGACTGGTACGACCGCAGCACCTGCCACCAACAAGAAAAAACCCGCCACCGACGGCAGCCGAGCATCAGCGACCACGAAGGCTTCAAACAGCCCACGAACGCCTGCCTCCGGTGCCGGTGGGCTCGAGATAAAGGACACGCGCACCAGCAAGGAGTACACGGTCCCGATCGTGGAATGCGCCATTCGCGCAACCGAACTCAAGAAGATCACTACCGCCGACCCGAATGACTCGGGTCTCATGAGCTACGATCCGGCATTCCTGAATACAGCGTCGTGCAGGAGCGCGATTACCTACATCGACGGTGACAAGGGAATCCTGCGCTACCGTGGTTATCCAATCGAGCAGCTGGCCGAGAAGGCGACGTTCCTCGAAGTCGCGTGGCTGCTTCGAAACGGGGAACTGCCGACACAAGAAGAGTATGATCAGTTCGTGCACGATGTGACCTGGCACACGTACGTCCACGAAAACTTCCGCAAGTTCCTCGAGGGCTTCCGTTACGATGCCCATCCGATGGCGATGCTAAACAGCTCGATCGCCGGATTGGCATCGTTTTATCCAACGTCGCGCAACATCTTCGACGATAAAGAGCGCAACATCTCGATCATTCGTCTGCTCGCCAAGACGCCGACGATCGCGGCGTTCTCGTACCGGCACGTCAAGGGGCTGCCGTTCGTTTATCCCGACAACCGACTCTCGTACGTCGAGAACTTCCTCTCGATGGTGAATCGCATGAGCGAATCGAAGTACGAGGCGAATCCGACGTTCGTCCGGGCTCTGGAGATCCTGTTCATCCTCCACGCCGACCACGAGCAGAATTGCTCGACCAGCGCAGTGCGCGGCGTCGGCTCCTCGCACGTCGATCCGTTTTCGGCGATGTCGGCAGGTGTGGCGGCGCTGTTCGGTCCACTCCATGGCGGCGCCAACGAACAAGTTTTGCGCATGATCACCGAGATCGGCAACGTCAAGAACGTGCCGAAGTTCATCGAAAGCGTGAAGAGCGGCGAGGGCGGCCGCCTGATGGGATTCGGCCACCGCGTGTACAAGAGCTACGATCCGCGCGCCAAGATAGTGAAAAGGCTGGCCGACGAAGTCTTCAAGGTTGTCGGCGTGGACAAGGATCTGGAGATCGCGCTCGAGTTGGAGCGTATCGCGCTTTCCGATGAATACTTCACATCACGCAAGCTCTATCCGAATGTCGACTTCTACACGGGGTTGATATACCGCTCAATGGGCTTCCCGACCGATTTCTTCACCGTGCTGTTTGCGATTGCACGCATGTCGGGTTGGCTTGCGCAGTGGGAAGAGATGCTGCTCGACAAGGAGCAGAAGATCTCACGGCCCCGCCAGATCTACATTGGTCCCAAGGAGCGGCAGTACCAGACCAGGCTTACCAGGGCCCGCTGACAGCATACTCATGACGGCGCGCAGCTTTAGAGATTTTGCCGGGGATCGACTGTGGCACGTCGGTCTTGCGATCGCCGCCTGGGGAGCAATAGCAACTCTTTTTCTCGTCCAACGACTTCTCGGGTTGGCCTTTCGCGGTGTCGATCCGGTCTGGGATCGGCTCGCACTCGAAATGGCCGTCACGTGGGGAGGTTGGGCGTTAGTCACTCCCCTCATTCTCTTCGCCGTTAGACGGCTGCCCCTTCCTTCAGACAAACCGTGGCGTGTGCTGCTCCATTTTCCGATCGGAGTTGGCGTTGCGCTGATTCACTCGCTGATCGTGGCAACGATTACGCCGCTCTATCTATGGCGACCGTCGCTGCTGCCGATCCGCGACATGTTCACTGGACGACTTGCCAGCGCGATTGCCTTTGAAACGCTGATCTACTTCATGGTTGCAGCGGCGTATTACGCCTGGATCTACGCGACCGAGGCAGGTGAGCGCCGAATCGCCGCTAATCAGGCATATCTCGATCGTGCACAGGCTCAGCTCGAAGCACGGCGCCTGGAAGAGGAGCGACAGCGGCTGACATCACAGCTGCAGGTTGGCGCGATGGCGAAGGAGCCTGCCACTCTCGCTGTACCGGAACGGGATGGCGTGATTCAGGTACCGATCTCGTCGCTGGATTGGCTTCAAGCGGAAGACAATTACGTGCGCCTGCACGTGAGTAATCGGTCCCACCTGATTCGCACAACCTTGAGCTCGCTGGAGAAGCGTCTCGCCGCGACTGGCTTCGTCCGAATCCATCGCTCGGCAATGGTGCGAGTTGAGAGAATCGTGCAGCTCAGGCGAGTCGGTCCCGACCGGTACGCAGTGGTACTATCGAATGGAATACAGCTTCGTGTGAGCCGCGCACACCGGAAAGACGTCACCGCGGCGATCGGAACGACGCTCGCCACGCACTAACGCCGCTTCGCCACATCGGACTTGAGGGCCCTCATGACCTCCTGAACGTTGTGGGTCATGACATCTTCCTATCGCATCGCCCTTCTCGCCAGGCGGCTGATCATCCCCTGCGGATTGATGCTCGCTCCGCGCCCGGCAACCACTCAGAGCGCAACGTTCGCCTCCCTGAATCCGCAAAACGGCCTGCCGGTGCAGCGCTTCGAAATCGATTGGCCCCATTCCGCCGTCGAGTTTGCCGTAAAGTTCATGGCGCTTTCGACGGTGAGAGGGTCGTTCGCCAATTTCGGCGGAACGCTGATGTACGACCCGAAATCCATCGAGCGTTCGTCGATTTCCGTAGTCATTCAGGCGAAGAGCATCGACACCAACGTCGATTTCCGCGACAAGGACCTGAAGAGCGAAAACTTTTTTGACGTCGAGAAGTTTCCGCTGATCACTTTCCATAGCGAGAAGATCGAGAAGTCGAAAGACGGATTCATCGCCTACGGACCGTTGACGATGCACGGGGTGACGAAGCCGGTCGCGATCCAGTTCGTGCAGATCCATCCGGTTTCTGCCGACGCATGGGGCAACAAGCGGGTCGGATTTGTCGGTCACCTCACACTGAACCGGCTCGATTACGGCATCCTCGGCACCAAGTTCTGGAACTCCGAGTACGACCCGGGCAAAATGTCCATCTCACACAACGTCGATATCGACCTGACTGTCGAGGCCAAGGTCAATCAGGTTGAACGGTGGACGCTGCCGAAGGGCGATTCCTTGTTACAGGCGTCGACGACGAAGGATCTTCATACCGTGTTGACCGAGTTTCGTGCTGTCGCAGAAGACACTACTTCGGCACTCGGCAAGATCAGCGACGGCGTTCTCAGTACAGTCACCGTGAAGCTGATGCATCGTGGGCGGTATGCCGATGCAATCGAAGCGTACAAACTCGCGATCGATCTCCACCCCGACGCGTCGTGGGCATACTCCGGCATCGCCGAGGCTTATTTGTTGACTGGAAAGAAAGCGCCAGCGCTTGAGAACTTCCGCAAGGCGCTCTCAATCGACAGCACCAACACTGTGGCCTACGAGTATTTGCGCTACTTGCGATAACAGAATGGACTGCGCACGCACAGTCTGCAGCTGAATGAGCAACTGACCCATTCAGCTGCAGATCAGTCGCTACCAGGGCCTCAGTGATACCAACATCAAGTCGCCACGCTGGTCGCGATTCCTATCTACGAGCTCGGCAACCGGGTGACTGCCGGAATTGACCAGCAGGACCTGTGGGCCCGTCGCCTCACTACGCCAGACTCCGGTGAGCGGGTCTGTATAGCCAAGCGTCACTGCATGGAGTGCAAGCCTGTCGAACACCACCGGGCCCAACAGGTTCAGCAGTGCGTCGCGCGTGACTGAGCCGGTGCTGATTCCGCGGCCCAGTATGACGTTGTTGATATCGCGTGTCGTACCCCAGCGAACGTTCTGTCCGGTGCCGAGGCCGAATCCCTTGTCGATACACCACTGGCGTCCCCAGACTGGATGCCCGGCACCCGACCGACAGAAACTCGGCGAACCCGATTTGACTTCGTCCCTGAGCGGCGAAACCTGCCAGGATCCCAGGCTGCGCGCGCGGTTGTCGTCAAGCAGCAACAGTTCTTCACCGCGGCGATTGCGCAGCGCTACCTGATTCGACACTGGCACGACGACCAGCGCGTTTTCCGGCGCGCCCCGTGCAAACGCGTACGCCACCGCTCCGCCTGTTACGAACTGTGATGGTTTGTTGCTGACCACAAAGGTGCGGATCGCCGGCCGCACTTCGTTGACGTGCAGATCGCGAGCGTATCTGCTGACGGCGCGTCCACGATTGGACGATGTCGCGACCACTGCGCGCGGCGAGGCATTTGATGAGGCAGGTACGGCGTGCGTCGCCTTCCCTGTAACTTTTGCGGCTGCATTGCCATGACCTTTTGCTGCTGCGACCGGTACGGACTTCCCCCGTTTCTCAGCGGATGCGCCTTTCGACGGCGCTGCTGTCTTGCCAGACTTTCCATTCCCGCGACTTTGTGTCTGCTCGACTTTCTGACCGCCTTGTCCCTTGCCCTTTCCTTTGCCCTGGGCATCGGCGGTTGTTGCGAGCGCTGCCATAGTTAAAGGCAGCAGCGCCATAGAAATCCATTTTGTGGTTTGCATGATCAGCGCCCTTGTTGAGTGGGGTTGCATCTCTGCAACTCGGCTCGCGAAAGGGGCAAAGAGCCGGCCAAAAAACGGCTGAACAAATGGCCACGACTTTCATTCAGACTAGTTGTCTCGGCCTCTACCGGCATCAACTGGACTCGCGCCGTCAACTGACTTCACTCCAACGATCACCTCGGCAGTTTGATCCAGTTTTTCCCAGGCTCTGTGCATTGCCGATCCGACCGGAGATGCGACACCGAGTGGCGCGATGGCGACGACTGTTGAGCCGGACCCACTCAGCGTGGCGCCGAACGCTCCGGCGCTGACCGCTGCATCAACGACGGAGTCGTAGCCGGGCATCAGGTCGCGACGGAAGGGAACGTGGACCACATCATCGAGCGCGTACGCAAGTAGCTTCGCATCCCCTGACGTGAGCCCGTCGACGAGCGCCGCAGCTTTGGCGATAGCCGCGATGGTGGTCCGATACGGCAATGAGGATGGCAACACTGCACGCGCCGCAGATGTCTCAATCTCCAGCTCGGGGACTGAGAAGACCAATGCAATCTCCGGGTGAATGCGCAGCGATGAGAAAGCGTAGTCGTTCGTTGAGTTGTGATGCGTGTTGACGCTCAGGACGGCGCCGCCAAATACCGCTGCGCCGATGTTGTCAGGATGCCCCTCCTCGCGCGAGCACAGCGCCGCGATCTCTTCGCGAGAGAGATCGAGCCCGAGGGATTCATTGGCCAGCATTGCGCCAGCGATCAGGGCGGCAGCGGACGCGCCAAGCCCACGCGCGACGGGGATCGTCGAGGTCACGTGATAATCGACGCGGTTCGGAATCTCGTGACTGCGTGAGTGACACGCGAGCCGGAAGCCCAGATGCAACAGGTCATCTTCCGCGGACTCGGCGAGATTGGCGACTGCGCCTGAGCGTGTGATCGTCACCCGCTGGACATTTGCGCCCTCACTCACGTCTACAGAGGCAGACAGCCATCGATCGACGGCGACGCCAACGCAATCGAACCCGGCACCGAGATTGGACGTGCTCGCCGGAACCTTCACACGCGCGTTCATGGACCGATTTCCGCTCATCGCGCCGGCGGCGGCGACGCGGACTCCGCGAGCACTCGCTCCACCGCGCTGATCTCAGCATCGATTTCGATCGGCGTGTTGGCGAGGGGCTGATTCACATTCTTATGGTAGTCGATCAGGATGCCCGGATCCTTGAGAATGTGACCCGTGAGAACAGCTACTACGCGGTCTCCAGGTGTGATTGTCCCGTCGCGTGCCAGCCGCCGCGCACCCGCCACACTCGCCGCGCTCGCGGGCTCGCATCCAACTCCGCTGGCGTCGATGACTGCTTTCGCCTCGAGGATTTCCGCATCACTCACTGCCAGAACGACTCCATTCGTCTCGCGGATGGCGCGCACACCGCGATCGTACGACGCGGGGTCGCCGATCTTGATTGCCGTCGCCACCGTCTCCGCGCGTACCGTCTTCCGCTCTGCGAATCCAGCACGAAAACTCCGCGCGAAAGGTGCTGCGCCCTCGGCCTGCACCGCCGCCAGCCGTGGAGATGAATCGATGAGTCCGCTCTCCCGCGCCAAACGTAGCGCAGCACCAAACGCGGCGGTGTTGCCGAGGTTCCCCGCCGGCAGCACGATCCAGTCCGGCGCGCGCCACCCCAGCTGCTGCAGCATCTCGAGCACGATCGTCGTCTGGCCGGCGATTCGAAACGGGTTGATGGAGTTCGCGAGATAGACGCCTAGTCGCTCCGCGGATTCGCGCGCCAGTCGGAGGCAGTCGTCGAAGTCGCCGCGCACCAGCAGAGTGCGCGCTCCATACGCCAGTGTTTGGGCGAGCTTGCCGAGGGCAACTTGTCCCGCCGGCACCAGAACGATTGCCGGAATACCTGCCAGCGCCGCGTAGGCAGCGAGCGAAGCTGAAGTATTGCCGGTCGATGCGCAGGACACTGCACTGGCATCGATGCGTTTTGCCTGACTGACTGCGACGGTCATTCCGCGGTCCTTGAAGGATCCGGTCGGATTGTGTCCCTCGTGTTTGAGCAGTAGCTCGGGCACGTTCGCCCAGCCTGCGACTCGCTTGCGCGAGAGCAGGGGCGTGTTGCCCTCCCACTGAGTCACCAAGTCGCCATCGGAAATTCCAGGTAGGACCAGCTCGCGAAATCGCCACACCCCGGAAGCGAACACGTCGGTAGATCGCGCCGCCCGTTGCTCGCCGAGTCTTCCATCGAGTTTTTCGCGCAGCGACTTCCCGCGCTCCGACGGAAGCTCGATTTCAACCGAGAGCAGTCCGCCACACTTGGGACAAATCGTGTGCGGATCGAGCTCGTCCAGCTCTGTGTCGCACGACTCACAGCGTAGCCGATTCGTCGAGCCGCTCTTCAACGAGTTCCTGCCAGCTTCAGTACATCGTTGAGTACACCCGCAGCAGTGACGGCGGCGCCGGCTCCCGGCCCGGTGATCACCAGCGGATTGGCGCGATACCGACGCGTGGTGAACGAAAAATGGTTGTCGGTTCCTGCCAGCGACGCCAGCGAGCTCGATCCATCGACAGCCGCGATGCCGACGCGCGCCTCGCGCTTCGTCACCGTCGCCCGATACCGGAGAACTGTTCCTCGCGCGCGCGCTTCCCGAATGCGCTGCTCCCACTGCGCGTCAGCATCCTGCAGGC
>Ga0114129_10017568_pt1 | contig 10182 bp, 5 predicted proteins | sample RhiMetdeltSRZDD1_FD_80071 | JGI IMG/M metagenome (GOLD analysis project Ga0114129, IMG submission 80071) | Populus rhizosphere microbial communities from Tennessee, USA - Rhizosphere MetaG P. deltoides SRZDD1 (version 2) (version 2) | ecosystem: Host-associated > Plants > Roots > Rhizosphere >...
CCCTGTATTCAACCCGAGGAAACCGGTCCGCAGGTGAATTTCGGCGGGAATGTATTCTTCAAGCCGGAGAAGTGGTATGCCCCCCGGAATCCACAGGAAATACTTCACATCCTTAAAGCGCATCGCGGAGAGAGTATTAGAGTGGTCGGGTCGCGTCACGCCTGGAGCGATGCGGCGCAGACAAACGGTGTGAACATTGATATGCGCCACTTTGAAAACATTGAGCTCCGCGAAGTCGGAGATGGGGCCTTCGTCAAAGCTGGCGCAGGATGCACGCTCAGTGCGGTTTTGCATGAGTTGGACCGGCATGGCTACACATTGCCGACGATCGGTACAATCACAAAGCAAACCGTTGCCGGCGCAATTTCTACCGGTACTCATGGAGCGGGGAACTCGAGTTTGTCCGACCATGCCGTGGCGATCACGGTCGCTGCCTACGACGAATCAGCGCCAAGAATTTACAGTTTTACAAGGGGTGATGAGTTGCGTGCCGCACGCTGCGCCGTAGGATGTATGGGCATCATCCTCGATGTGACCTTGCCATGCGTGAAGAAATTCTACGTCGCCGAAGCCGTACGCCAAACCGCATCGCTTGACGATGTCCTTGCATCTGAACCCGACTTTCCTCTGCTGGAGTTTGGGTTGCTGCCATATCGTTGGTCCTATATTGCCTATCAACGCGTCGTTGTGCAGCGGCGGGAGATGACTCTGCTCAAGCGGCCGATCGCATGGGCATATCGTGCATACAAGACGATCGTCATCGATTGGCTTGCTCATGCCTCATTGAAATGGTTTGTCGTTCCGCTTTCCCAAACCCGATTCGGCGGCCTGCCTCTGCTTCGTTTCACGATGCAGCGCATCATGCCGTTCATCGTCGCCTTGTGGCCGATACATCACGTCGTGGACCGGAACACAAAGACGCTGACGCGGCACCATGACTTGTTTCAGCATGTCGAGATGGAAGTGTTTGTACCACGTGCGAGCATCAAAGTGGCCATTGAGTTCATTCGAGAGATGACATCGTTCTTTGCAGGGGAAGCGAAAAGTATCTCAGAGAAATTCGAGGATTATGTACCGTATGACTACGAGTCATATCGCGGTTATTACGCGCATCACTACGTTCTTTACGTTCGACGGGTACTCCCCGATGACACTCTGATTTCTATGACGGCGCGCAACGATCGGTCGGGGACCGACTACTACGGAATTGGGTTCTTTTCTTTTCACGAACCGTCGAGGGAGCGCTTTAAGAAGTACGCCGAATGCATCGCGACCGGGCTTAACCGGATGTGCCGGGCTCGCGTACACTGGGGAAAATATTTTCCACTGACTTACGACCACATGCGGGACGTATATCCTGAACTGGACACGTTCGCCTCAATTTGCAAGACCGTTGACCCGAACCGGTCGTTCCGGAATTCATTTACCGGGAAGGTTCTCAACCTCTGAGGAGATGCCGCGGATTACACGAATTCTACGGATGAAGTGTTCAGTGGAATTCGTGAAATCCGCGGCTTTCCCGTTTCCTACACATCCGTTCTCACGAAACAAACCCTAAAATAATTAAACATTTTTGGCACGAGCTCAGCCGGGTTCAATCGCGGGCGTTCGAGTCTGTATCTACCTTCGGACAACAAAGTGGCAATCACGCCTTTGGCCAACATGAGGGCCAGATTCTTTCCGATGCAGCTTTGTGCCTCATTGCTGAAGTGGTTGAACTGATCGTCGTGAGGGCGGATGTGGAGAGACAAAGGAGCGAATTTGTTAGCCATTGGATAAGCGGCCTCGTCGCGATGGTTAAACACATTGGGAATCAGCACGCGCGCATTCGCGGGAATGGTATATCCCTCCACTTCGTCTTCGCACTGGGTCTGCCGCGTAATCATCGCGTTAGTCGGCCAGAGTCGCATGGCGTCTTCGATAGCTGCTTCCAGATATGCCAACTGCTCAAGGTCGTCCGGACTGTTCAAGTCTTTCCCTTCGGCCTCTCGACGTACAGACGCTTCAACGTGCGGATGTGACGTGATGAGTGCTAGAGCACGAACCGTGTTAATGGTGGTGCTGTCCCGAATCGCAAACATCCAATGTGAAATCTGACTCTCCAACTTTAGATTTGGTCCTTGTGGGACCTGAGCGCAGCGTCCGAGGAGAGTTTCCGGCCGTGGATTGCTCACCAGTTGACCAATTGCTTGATAAAACTCCGTGAATTGTTTTGCCCGGCGGGTGCGATTGGCCGCCTTCATAAGCAACCGGTGCTGTGCGCTAAGATCCAACGTCTCTGGAGAGTAATCGCCGAAAACGATGTGCAGCATGATCTCGTTGAAGAGTTCGTCGAAGTGTTTCCAGACGAGACTGGGCCCTGCCAGGCGTTGCATGGAAGCCGTTTTGAAATGCACGATGCGCGCGAACTTCGAGCCGAACTCTTCCGGCACCTGCGTTGGTACTACGACAGACTTGTGGAAGTCACGACGATCATTCCAATCTTGTCCTGTAGAAATGGTCAGCGCATCTGGCTGAAAACAGTTCATCCCCGTGAGCTTCGTTTCCTCCGGGCCATATATGTACGGTGAATTCTTCAACGCATGACGGATCGCCGGTTCTTCCAACAACAAAATCGTTTCAGTGCCCTTTACTTTTGTTGCCATGTAGCCGCTACCGGTTCTTTTGCGGGCACGCCGGAGGATTCGGATCAGCAGCGCATCAAGGTGGAACATGGTTCGCAAACCGACTACAAAGCGGCGGACCAAGAAATATCCCTGCAATTGGAGCACTAGAAGGAAAATGAGCAAACTAGTCTTCTCGACTATCGACAACCTGGGAATGCTTCTATGCGCTTTGCTCATGCGAAGCCCTAGGTCAAGGCTTGTCGATGCAGCACCATGGTTTAAATGGGTTCTCAGGGTTTATGGCGCCGCGCAATTGAGGGTAGTGCCGGATCAGGACGGAACCAAACTCATTCTCGTGAATCCACTCCATACCGGCGTGAGTATAGATTTCCGGTCGGTAGTCCTCAGTGAAGAATCGATCGCTTTTGAGCCTGCGAGAAGCCATTAAAACGAAAACTCGAAAGGCAGTATCACTGATTCCGAAACCCGAAGGTCGTGGTTCTTCTGCAAGCAACCCCACCATTAAATCGACTTTTTCGATATCGTCTTTGTACACATCCCGAATAATCCTAGTGATGTTCTTGTCGGGATGGATCTCATCAATAGATCTCAGCGGTTTCATATGCATTCGTCTACGAAACTCGTTGTATCTGGGAAGACCGCGCTCGCGATCGCGGAGAATGTCGACTGCCGCCAAATCCATTTCCACGTCAAGGTCAGACTTGAAGTGCTGCAGAAAGGCGGGATAGTTCCGTAACGTGACCTTGCCTGGATGTGCGATACCGAAAGAGTAAAACAAATTCGGCAATCCATGCTCTTCAACGACATCCCGTGCATGCTCGCCTTGCACATATTCTAAGGTCCGGCGTTCCTTCTCCTCGCCCGTGGTCACATCGTAGAAAACGTATGCATCCGGCAAGAGCGGATGCATTCTGTATACGGAAACGAACTCCTCTGTCATTGCATAGTTGACGCCGTGGTGATCGCGATCCGAGCCGGGGATTCCGCACAAGATGTCGCTGTCAGCCCACCGGCCCAGGACCTTGCGCCATTGTCCTCCGAGCAAACCCGACCAATTGGCTCTCATAGCTAGATGCAGCTTCGGATTGTCTAGGATTGCGGGCGTCCATTGGATCGTCTGAATCTTGGCCATTACGGCTGCATTGATGAGGCGCGCCGTATGAAAAATCTGCTCATCGTCCCAGCTTGGACAGCTTTTTCTGAGGTGATCGCAGATGGCATTGTGTTCGCGCGTGAACAGCGTGTGTAACAAACTTAGACCAACCCACCAGTTGCGGTTGAATCCGGTGAGATCGAAGCGTTTGGTCTTATTGATGGATATGACAGGTAGCAGCGTAGCTCCTTTGTGGTCCACAGTTCGGAGATACGGGGTGCCGGGCTGACGCAGGGAAGTGAGAGTCGCGACATCACTTCCGTAAAGTTGTGATGCATCCCACCAATGCGTCACCGTATTTTCATAGGCGGGAACGGGCCCGGAAGGCGTCTGTATCCAGTGCTTCACGGGGGTCCGGGGAATACTCATTGTGTTGTTGGCGAAACCGGAGTCCTTCGGTAATGCGATCTGAATTTTTTCGTCGTCTGGACCCGGGGGGTGATTGAACCAGTCGTGGACTTGAAACTGTATCCATGCCGCAGCAAGCAAATTCAATCCCTCGACAGCTTGGAAGTGTTCTCGAGTCATCAGACGTTTGCTGATCACGTGGGGATCAGGGTCCAAGAGACCGACTTGGTTCCGGTGGGCTGCAATGGTTTTCAGTGGTACGTTTCTTCCGAACGTCGTGCCGGCCGCTCCCATTCCCGGCACGTTAGGTTCAGTGAACGTGCCATCCGGAGTGCGGGCATACCGATTGGCCGGTACGTATTTCGGAATTGAAATCGTCTGATATCCATCCGATGTGTCAAACAAATTCTCACGACGGAGCCTGTCCCGCACCAGCTTGAGCGCCAGAATGCCCAGGTTCGTCAGGCGGAATAACGGTTCGTTCGGCGGATCCTTGAATTTGTACCAGGGAACACGCGCTGCCAGTAAACGAAAGAAGAGACATGCGAGAAATACGGCGACCACGGACACAGCGAATAAACGCCAAACACCCCAACGGGCTGCCCATTGCCACACGACTACAAGATGAGTAGCGATTGAGAACAGACCCACAATTACTGATATCAGAAGGAAAGCGGTCCAAAGACGAAGAGACCGGGGATTTGACATATGCTTCTACAGGTTGTCCAACTCGTTTCGTATTTTGGACATAATTAGGTTTTTTATTTTGCCCTTGTAAAGCGTCCAACCTACTTTGGCTGCGATCCACGGCATCAGCGGCAACCTGGAGGATGCCTTTGCAGCAAGCGCATCCATCCGTCTTTCAACGAGGTTCTCTACCAGATCGAATTTCACAGCGGTTGCGACCTGCGGTCTGTCGGGCAGCTTGATTGACGGCTCGTCGAGCGGCAACGGTATTATCGGCAAGAGCTCTATCGGGGTGTCCTTATATTTTGCACGACGGATGTATGCCGGATCGGCGGCCCAGTTCGCAAACAAGCGATTGTCCTTAGAAAGGAGGAAGTGCTCCTGTAGAAAATACTGGCAGTTGCGCCGGCCTAGTTCGTAGTCATGTTCGCGAAATCGAGCGGACAGAAATCCTGCGAAGCTACTTAGTGCGGAAGAAAAGATGGCCGGCTTTGCCCCGTCGGATCGACTCGGCGAAATAATAAACCGGCTATAGACGTCCTCGTCATATGCAAGTGCCAGTTCCTCCGGATTGAATCTCGCCTGCCACCACCACGCGAAGATCAAACTGCGAGCCACACCTAATAGATCGTCGTTCGGATCATATTCGGTTTCGAAGCCGGGAATCGGATCAATGAGAATCATCGCTCGTCGCGCAATTTTGGGACTGCGAGCGTTCCGCATGCCACGGCCGGCGAGTGCGAGACGCCCCAGTTCGAGCGGCTCGTTGTTCATCGCACCGCCGTCGGTGGCAACAATTTCATAATCATTGCTCACCGTAGCTTCAGGGTTGATTTTGACGAAGCTTGTGTAAGACGGCGCGTTGGAGCTTGGCATGGGCCACTCTCTCGAGATGTAATCCTGCCGCCTAGTGAAAACTCTTTGTGGAGCAAGCGCTAACGGAGAAGCCGCCGTTGCGAGTGAGATTTGGCGAAGATACGCCCACTTAGAGTCCGCTTTACCGATTTTGGCTGGATTCAGGACGACTGCATCGGGCGCCACGGTTGTGTTGGCATGGCTCCGCATTGCGAAACGCACGTAGTCGCTGTGCATCGACATCAGTTCGAAATTCGAAGTGACATCCGACGGAACTGTTTGAAACCGGTACGGGACTCCCCTTAGATTCGTCAATGTAATTACCACGTCAAGCGGTTCTGCAACGTAAGGCGGAAGCGGATGAGGTTGAACTTCGAAGGCATCATCGAGGATTTCTGCGACAGTTTCGCCATGCAGGAGCGAGCGGGGTATCCCTTTTCCCGTCAGGTCCGTTGTCCTGAGCAATTCCTTGAAGTCGATACGCTGCACCCAGCTGTCATAGAGGATCGTCTTCACAGGCGGGACCAGCTTCGCTCCGGCCAAGCTGGCTAATAATCCGGCTGCCGTGATACCCCCCGCGGACGCACCGGCAATCACTCGAATTCGGACGTTGTGCTGCGGGCCGCCGGGATTGGCTTTGCTGTGTTCGAATTTTTCGAGTGCTTCTATCAGGTAGTCGACCACACCTGCGGTGTAGCATCCTGCAGAAGTGGCTCCTGCCAGCACTAGACCAATTTCAAATGTTCCTGGATGGTCCGGCGGAGTCCAATCCGCAAACGGTGCAGACATCCAAACCTCCGAAAACATGTGGGAAAACCGACCTACACTACACCACGCCTTGCTTCCACAGAAACGAAATTTTCGAAATTGCTGGTGTGGCTCTAGGAATACAGGAATGGTTATCAGCATCCGTTCTGGTTTCGCGAGTCGCTGGATTTTCCGCCTGGCACTGTCATTCGTGGCGTACCGGTGAATGCCGCGATCGTTTTGATCCCGTGGGAAGAAGAAAAGTAAGAACTATCGCAGTAACAATCCGGAGAATTATCGCGCCCGGTGCTCAGCGCTGCGGAGGATACTTCGCGAGTTTGCGTTGCAACGAGCGGCGGTGAATACCTAAGAGTTTAGCGGCTTGTGTAATGTTGCCCGAGCAATCCGACAACACACGTTGAATGTGCTCCCATTCGACTCTTGCCAGACTGGGCACCGTGTCGGGAATCTTCTTGTCCGGCAAATCGGTATGTAACTCGTCATACGCGGCTAGAATCTGATCGGCGTCGACGGGCTTGCTTAGGTAATGGTCTGCACCAAGCTTCAGCGCCTGCATCGCAGTCGCGATACTTCCATATCCAGTCAGTATGATGACGGCAATCGTCGAGTCGAGATTTTTGATGTCTTCGATCAGATTCAGACCGCTCGTCTCGGGCATTCTTAGATCGAGCAGTACGAGATCCGGACTGATGCGCTTCGCCAGGTCCAGAGTTTGCTCCGCATTGCTGGCCGAGTGTGCGTCCCAACCGCGTTCCCGAAGCGCCCTGCAAAGACGCTCACGAAATACACTTTCGTCGTCAACAACCACTACCGCGAGATGATCTTTAACGGGGTCCTTACTCGACGTCATGTTTTACAGGAAACTCATAATCGCCCTGCAACCTTGGCTGCACTTGTACGAACTTGTACAACATTATCGGGCTCTTCCTCCAAACGGAAGTGGCACCAATTGTGAAGAATATTTAAGGAACTCTTCAGTTTTGTCTTTCGTCAAGTCTGATACCATCCGCCGGTTCCTAAAATGACCTTCGTCCGCCCCTTTGCGGGCGGGTATCCAAACAAATTGAGGAATGGGGCTAATGCTGAATATCTGTCGTTTTGATTGGAGATACCTTGTGGTCTGCATGACAGTTGGCGGAGTGCTGACCGTCGCAGTTCCAGCGGGTTTAATCGCACAACAAACACCCACGAGCAGCGAGGAAGGTGACCGCCAGACCCTTCTTGAGCGAATCGCCATCCTTGAAAAGGAGTTGGGCGAGCGCGAGAAGTCGCCGGCCGTCCTGACCGCGAGTGCCCAGCCGCCTGTCCAGGCTGCAGCCGCGGCTCAAACTTCGTCCGTGACGGGACGTGTCACCGACGCTCAGGGTGCTGTTATTGCCAACGCTGAAGTGACCCTTGGTGCGTGGACCCCGGCGATGCCCGGAATGAAAATGGCGCAGGGTCAGCAATTCACTGCGCGCTCCGCTGCCAATGGATCGTTCACGTTGACGCAAATCCCGCCAGGCCAATATGTGTTGCAAGTCGACGCGCCGGGATATGGGCGATCATCTCAAGAGCTCCAAGTCCCGACCACGCAAACTTTGAACATCAGATTGGAGCTTCTCGAACTTCCAGGAGCTGAGACTTCTGCCAGACCTGTCGGCGCTCCGGCGCCAACGGATAATCAGGTTCTCGTTGAGCGTATCCGAGTGCTCGAAGACAGACTTAACGCGCTCGAAGCGAGCACGGTGCTGTCGGAACCGGAAACGCGTGTGAAACGCATCGAAGTCTTTGTCGATAAAAACGGAAATGAGTACGACAAAGAAGTACCGGGCGCAAAGAAGAAAGTTACCTACCAACGCGAACGTGTGTATCGTCGCCAGACAATCAACGAAAAGATTGAGGATGCCCTTGGAGAGCAGGAAAAGCGAAGCGTAAAACTGGGCGTCAGCGCAGCCATCATTCCCCAGTTCGCCTTTCAGACGAAGGGAGAAAAGACGGACGCGGATCGACATGCCTATCAACTGGCGAATGCAGACCTGTTCTTTACCGCGAAGGTGGCTCAGCACACGATGTTCTTCGCCGACGTTGTGGGGTTGAGCGGCACTCCACCGGATCTGGAAGTTCCAGTTTTGACTCTCTTAAACGGATATACGGCTCGGTTAGTTCGGCAAAACGAGTTGAACTTGCGTGAAGCCTGGCTCAGAACCGAAGTACTTAAGCAAAGGCTGGCATTGAGCGCGGGGCGCCTGGATTTGACCAACTATTTCGATCACAACGTCGTCGCCAACGACGAGACGTCGCAGTTCCTGAGTGATTCCCTGGTAAATAATCCGGCTTTGGGCCTGGCGGTGAACGGTTCGGGCTTTGCTGCGGTGTTTGATCCGAAAAAAGGTCTCAACTTCAAAATCGGTTTTCAGCAAAGCAATCCTGATGCGACAAGCTTGTCCGACTCCATTTTCAGCTTGGCGGAAGTTGGTTATTTCTTGAACCCGTTTGGTCTCGGTGAAGGTAATTATCGGGTGTGGTACCGAGTCAACAGCACTGGAAAGGACTTTGTGGGCCGGAAGCACCTGGCAGGCGCTGGTATCAGTTTCGATCAGCGCTTGTCTCCGACAGTGACATTGTTCGGCAGATATGGAGCTTCGCAGGCATCGGTTGTGCCGGAGGTGGTCAAGCAGGACAGGTTCTACAGCGGCGGATTGCAATTCCGAAATCACGTTGTCTTCAATCCCGGTGATTACTGGGCCGTCGGCTATTCGCAGGCTCATCTCGTCGATGCCCGAAGGGAACAGCTAACTGAAGGCTATTACAATTTCCAACTTACCGAGAGACTCAAGCTTTCATTACACCTCACGCATGTGCTCGAATCGCGGCCTGACGCCCCGAAGCAGGGTTTCCTTGTACCCGGTGTTCGGCTGTCGGCGGCCTTTTAGGTACAATCATTTGGTCTGGAGGATAGCGATGATTAACGCAAAACTTATCATGATTGTTGCCGCTTTGCTGGTTGTCACTGGTGTGGTCGCGACTGCGCCCCGACCGGCAGCAGATATCAAAGTGGCCGATCCCACTTCCGTTGTCATGATCGTAAATCGAGATTCAAACGATATTGCGTTCATGGATATCAAAACCAAAAAGATCGTGGGCCGCACCTTCTTAGGTAACAACGTCAACCCGCATATGGTCATGATGTCTCCAGACGGGAGATACGTCGTGACTGGTGGCACACGCGCCAACAAGGCCTACATCATCGACGCACGAACACTGGAACTCGTGAAGGTGATTCCGACGGACATCGCCCCCGAACATTTGTCCTTTTCGCCCGATGGGCGTTGGTATTACCAGGGCAATCCTGAGGGTGATTCGATATCCGTTATCGACATGTTGTCGCTGACGAAAATCAAGACTATTCCCGGTCTGGTCGAGCCGCTGAACGTGACCTTCTTGCCGGACGGCTCGAAGGCTTATGTCGGCAACTACGGCGCGCATTGGGTGGGCGTCATTGACGTGCGACGTCATGAACTACTGAAGAAGATTCAGGTGGCTGATGTTCCAGGCGTGGCGAAGCTGGATCCGGACAAATATCTTGGTGAGATCAAGGGCATCAACATCGCAGCTCCGTCCAACGATGGGCGATTCCTTTACGCGGCCGATACGGATTTGGGCGTTGTCGGTGTGATCGATCCACGAGAAGACAAGGTCGTGAAAGTCATCAGGGTCGGTAAGGAGCCCTGGCGTATTTACATGAACCACGACGGCAAATAC
>Ga0114129_10017569_pt1 | contig 10182 bp, 3 predicted proteins | sample RhiMetdeltSRZDD1_FD_80071 | JGI IMG/M metagenome (GOLD analysis project Ga0114129, IMG submission 80071) | Populus rhizosphere microbial communities from Tennessee, USA - Rhizosphere MetaG P. deltoides SRZDD1 (version 2) (version 2) | ecosystem: Host-associated > Plants > Roots > Rhizosphere >...
AACGGCGACGGCACCCTCGCCAAGGACTACTTCTCCGGCACCAAGGCCCCGACCAGCTATAAACAGTGGGGGGCGGCCGTCGGCGGACCGATCATCCAGAACCGGCTCTTCTTCTTCGCCGACTATCAGGGGACGCGCGACAACCTGGGGGCGGTGAACCGTCACAACATCCCGACTCCCGCCTTCCGCAACGGGGATTTCAGCGCCGCCACGACCACCATCTACGACCCTGCCACGGGCAACCCTGACGGCAGCGGCCGGCTCCCCTTCCCCGGCAACATCATCCCGGCCCAACGGATCAGCCCGATCGCCAGGAGGCTCCTGGCGTTTCTGCCTCCTCCGAACGCGGATGCCGCCCTCGGCCAGAACAACCTCGTTTTCCCGGGCACGCGGGAGAAGAAGACCGAGGCCGCCGACGTGAAGTTCACCTACCAGGCGAGCCAGCGCGACAGCCTGGCCTACCGGTTCAGCTTCCAGCGCCCGGAGGTCTTCGACCCTGGCACGTACGGGATCTACGGCGGTCCCTCGAACGGCGGCTTCGCGGGCACGGGCACCAACAAGACCTTCAGCACAGCCCTGAACTGGACCCGCACCTTCACGGCCAACGCCGTCCTCGACGTCCGCGGCGGCCTGAGCTACTACCACAACATCGCCACCGCCCAGGGCGCCGGGCTCAACACCTCAGACGAGGTCGGGATCCGCGGCGCGAACCTGGACGACTTCACGAGCGGCCTGACGCAGATCCAGATCCAGAACGGCTGGTCCGAGCCGTTGCTGGGCTTCTCGGCCAGCCTGCCCTGGGATCGCTCGGAGAAGACCTACAACGTCGCCTCGACGTTCACGAAGATCAAGGGCAACCACTCGCTCAAGGTGGGCTTCGACGTGCGCCACAACCGCGACTTCCTGCTCCAGGTACAGGACCTCGGCGGCTCCCGCGGCCGGTACCGCTTCAACGCGCTGCAGACCGCCTCCACCACGGATACGGCCTCGCAAAACGGCTATGCGAACGCCTTCGCCAGCTTCCTTCTGGACGTGCCGTCGGTCGTCTCGCGCGACCTGCGGGTCACCGATCCCGGCACCCAGCACTGGGCCGTCTTCACGTTCGTCCACGACAAGTGGCAGGTCACGCCGAAGCTGACGGTGGACCTCGGCCTGCGCCACGAGTACTACACGCCGTTCGTCGGCCTCGTGGACCAGGGCGGGCTCTCGAACTTCGATCCGGACACGAACACGCTCCGGGTGGCGGGCTATGGCGACGTGCCCAGGAACCTGGGCACGAAGACGTCCAAGGACAACTTCGCCCCGCGCACGGGCATTTCATACCGGATCAACGAGCTGACCGTCGCGCGCGCCGGTTACGGCGTGAGCATCATCCCGTTCCCGGACAACCAGTACGCCTACAACTTCCCGGTCAAGCAGAACAACGAGTTCAACCCGGCGAGCTCCTTCGCGCCCGCGGGGTCGATGGCGGGCGGCTTCCCGCCGCCGATCACCGCCGTGATCCCGTCGAACGGGATCATTCCGGCCGATACGCCCCTGCTCCGCAACCAGCAGTACAACGTGGTGCCGCTGGACATGTCGGAGGGGAAGATCCACGCCTGGAACGTGGCCGTGCAGCGTCAGCTCCCGTGGCGCTTCGCGATGGAGGTCGCCTACGTGGGCAACGTGGCGCACGGCGTGCTCGGGCGCTTCGACCTCAACGCGGGGATGGTGCCCGGCCTCGACAACGCCGGTCGCCCGTATTTCGCTCGCTTCAACCGTACGGCGACGTCAAACGGGTGGACGAGGACCACCACCCGTTACCACTCGATGCAGGTCAAGCTCGATCGCCGCTACTCGAACGGCCTGCTGTGGACGACGTCGTACACGCTCAGCCGCGCGAAGGATTACGGGACGAACGAGAACCAGGGGATCGGGACCCCTGCGGACCTCAGCCGCAGCTACGGCCTGGCGGACTACGACCGCACGCACTCGCTGGTCTCGAGCTTCGTCTACGAGGTGCCCTTCTTCAAGGACGCCAAGGGCGCGGCGGGCGCGATCCTGGGCGGCTGGCAGATCGCCGGAATCTTCGCCGCCCAGTCCGGGACACCCATCGACATCCGCGGCGGCTCCGCGCTGCGCGCGCCGGGCAACCAGCAGAGGCCGGACCTGATCGGCACGCAGAGGGTGATCGGTGACATCGGTCCGGGCCAGCAGTACTTCGACATCGCGCCCTACGCGGCCTCGGCCCCGAACACCTGGGGCAACATGACGCGCAACGCCGGTCCCCGCGGCCCGGGTTACGTCAACCTCGACGCGTCGCTCGTGAAGAGGTTCAAGCTGAACGGCCGCTTCGCCGCCGAGCTGCGGGCCGACGCCTTCAACGCGACCAACACGCCGCACTTCGACAACCCGAACCGGGACTTCGGCAACCCCAGGTTCGGGCAGGTCACGGGGACGGTGGGCAGTGGCGAGGCCCGCGGCGGCGGGACCGGCCCGCGCCTGGTGAGGTTCGGCGCCCGGCTGACCTTCTAAAGATCCGTGTCGGTCAGAAGCCTGCTCGTGGCCGTGGTCCTCTGGGCGTGGCCCTTCGCCACGCTCACCGCCCAGGAGATCAACGCCACCGTCACCGGCACGGTCAAGGACCCGATGGGAGCCGTCGTCCCCGGCGTAACGGTGACGGTCCTGAACCTCGACACCAACCTGCCGAACGAAGCCGTCACGGATGCGCACGGCAGCTTCCGGGTCTCGAAGCTGGCGCCCGGCCCCTACCGCGTCACCGCGGCGCTCCCGGGGTTCAAGACCTACGTCCGGGAGGGGATCGTCCTGCGGACCGCGGAGACCGTGGCCCTCGACATCCCGCTCGCGCTGGGCGGCGTCGAGGAAACGATCACCGTCAGCCGGCAGACGACCGAGGTCGAGACGAACCAGTCGACTCTCGCGCAGACCATGGAGAACAAGCGCGTGTCCGAGCTGCCCCTGAACGGGCGGCAGGTCTACATGCTGCTGCAGCAGACGGCGGGGACGCTCTTCACCCAGGTCCAGTTCGGCGCCCAGGGCTTCTCCGGCACCCGCGCCTGGGACGTCAACGGCAGCGTCTCCATCCACGGCAGCCGGACCGGCAACAACGAGTTCCTGATCGACGGCGCCGCCATCGCGGGCACCGGCGGCTGGTCCTACGCGCCTCCCGTGGACGCGATCGAGGAGTTCAAGGTCCAGACGGCGAGCACCGACGCCTCCTACGGGCGCACCAGCGGCGGCGTCGTCAACTTGAGGCTCCGGTCGGGCACCAACGAGTGGCACGGCTCCGGCACGCTCTTCTATCGGGGCACCGCGCTCGACGCGAACACGATCCAGAACATCACGAACCAGATCTCGAACTCCGGCCACAAATACTTCGACGCCGAAGGAACGCTGAGCGGACCCATCCAGCGCGACAAGACGTGGTTCATGGTCGGCTACCAGGGCTTCTACGAAAACATCCCCTTCCCCGCCACCTCCACGGTGCCGACGGAGCTGCAGCGCCTGGGAGATTTCTCGCAGACCGTGAACGGCGCGGGCCAGCTCGTCGTGATCTACGACCCGCTCACCACGCGGCCCGATCCGAACAACCCGACCCGCCTCATCCGCGATGCCTTCCCGGGCAACCGGATCCCGGCCACCCGGATGAACCCGGTGGCGCTCGCGCTGCTGGCGCAGATCCCGCGCTCCAACGCGGCGGGCGACCTCACGGGCGCGAACAACTTCATCAACTCGCCGAACCTCGGGCGCTACCGCTACAACTCGTACCTGACGCGGATCGACCACGTCTTCAACGCGAACCATCGTGCCTCGCTCAGCAACAGCGGCAACTGGGGCAGCGAGCGCCGCAGCGAGAACGGCCTGCCTCCCGGCCCCGCCCTCCGGAGCGATAACTGGCCCACGCAGCGGAAGAGCTACCTCGCGGTGCTCGACGACGTCATCACGCTCGGCTCCAGCACCCTGCTCAACAGCCGGGTGTCCTTCGACCGCTTCGATGAGCCCCACGCCAAGGAGTTCGGGCCGCTCGGGTCGACGTCGCTTCCGTTCACGACCGCGTACCAGGTCACGGACGAGCCGTGGTATCCGCATATCAGCTGGTCGGGCTACACGGAGATGTTCGGCCGGCCGTTCCGGGTGGCCCGCAACGACATCTACGCGGCGCAGAGCTCGGTCTCGAAGACCACCGGCAGGCACTTCTTCAAGGGCGGGGCCGAGATGAGGTCCTATCGGCTGACCCGCCGCGACCGGAACGAGGAGAACGGCCGCTTCGACTTCAACGGCAACTTCACGCGCCGCGACCCGCAGCAGGGCGACTCCACCTCGGGCAACGCGCTCGCGTCCTTCCTCCTCGGCTACCCCGACGGCACCACGAACTCCTTCGTGGATATCACGGCCGGGAGCGTCAGGCGCTACGACTACTTCGGACTGTTCGTGCAGGACGAGTGGAGACTGGGCTCGAAGGTGACCCTCAGCCTCGGCCTGCGGTGGGACTACCAGGCCCCCGTCACCGAGAAGGACGACAGCCTCGTCGTGGGCTTCGACCGGACGACACCGAGCCCGCTGCAGGCGCCGGGGCTACCGGTGAGAGGCGGCCTGCTCTACGCGGGCGTCGACGGCAACCCGCGGGCGCCCTACAAGGGCGATTGGAACAACATCCAGCCTCGAACCAGCCTCGCGTACCGGATCAGCGAGCACGTCGGCGCGCGAGCCAACTATGGGAGGTCCTACCTGCCGCTGACGGGAGGCGGGCAGGAAGGCATCGTCCAGAACGGTTTCAGCCAGCGCACACCCTTCATCTCCCAGCTCCAGACAGGGATCCCCTTCAACACGCTGAGCGCGCCATACCCCGAGGGCTTCGTCCAGCCGTTCGGCAGCGCGAAGGGGCTCGCGACAGGAATGGGAACCAGCATTACGTTCCAGAACCCCGAATTCCAGGTTCCCTACTCTGACCAGTGGGCATTCGGTTTCAACGTCGAGCTGCCGTGGAACATCGGCCTGGACGTCGCCTACGTGGGGAACCGGGTCAGGAGGATCCCGGTCGATACCGATATCGACGCGGTGGCGAGGTCGGAGCGGGAGAAGGCGATCGAGGCGCTCGGAGGCAATCCGTCCTACCTGTCGGCGCAAGTCCCGAACCCGTTCGCGGGGCTGGTCCCCGGCACGATCCTCAACAACGCCACCGTCACCCGCGAGCAACTGCTCCGGCCCTATCCCCAGTTCACGGGGATCACCATGAGCCGCGACAGCAAGGGCTGGTCCCGCTACAACGGCCTCGAGGTGGTCCTGAACAAGCGCTTCTCCCACCATGTGACCGCCTCGGTGAACTACACCCTGTCGCGGCAGTACGAGGCGGTGGACATCGGCGGCGTGCGCTCGGCGTACCTGAACAACGGCTTCGACACGAGGCCCTTCGAGGACCTGGCCAGCATCGACCGCACGCACCACCTCACCGCCACCGCCCTCTACGAGCTGCCCTTCAAGGGCAGCAAGCTCGTCGAGGGCTGGCAGGTGAACCTGCTCTACGAAGTCGCGTCGGGGACGCCGACCGTGATGCCGAACGGCATCCTGCGACAGGACAGCGCGAAGCTGCCGAAGGGCCAGCAGACGCTCGACCGCTGGTTCGACAACAGCACGCGGAACAGCCCCCGCGCGGACGGAGGCTGGGCCTGGGACACGCTGCCGCCGAACGCCTTCCGGGTGGCGCGGTTCCGGATGGGGGATGTCCGCGACCCGCACATCTCCAGCATGGCGGTCTCGGTGTTCAAGAACACGCGGTTCGGCGACAAGACCGTCCAGTTGCGCGGGGAGCTGTTCAACCCGTTCAACACCCGGTATTACGGCGGGCCCAACACGACGATCACCTCGGCGCAGTTCGGCAGGATCACGCCGAACCAGTTCAACTTCCCGCGGCAGGGACAGCTCGGCATCCGGCTCATCTTCTAAGTGCCCAGGTCCGGAAGTACGGTGTCGCATCGAGAGCGCCGAGGCGCCCGGCTCGCAAGGCGCGACGAGGGCGCATAGCGGCGGCTAACCGAGGAGCAACGCAGCGAGCCGGGATGCATCGGCGCTCGAATGCAACCGTACTTCCGGATCGGGGCACTAAGGCGGAATACGCGGTGAGAGGCGCCGCCGCGCTCGCGGGCCTCCTCGCGACCGGGTGCGCGCGGCAGCCCGCGATCGCCCGGCCCGCCTCCTTTTTCATTCCCGCCCCTTCTCGACGACGGTGTCCTGGGTCCAGGTAGCCCGCGGCACGGCGGGGAAGGGCGGGCAACGGCGCATGGCGGGGATCAGCTCGCCGCGCAGCTCGCCGATGGTCGCGAATCGATCCGCGCGGGCCTTGGCGAGACACCGCTGGAGGACGCGGTCGAGCGCCCGTACCTCGTCCGAGTCGCCTTCCAGGTGGAAGCCTTGATGGAGGATGGCCGCCACCACCGCCGTGCTGGTCCGCCCGTGGAAGGGGTGGCGCCCCGTGAGCGCCTCGACCACCAGCACCCCGAGCGAGAAGACGTCCGTGCGCGGGTCGATCGGCTGGCCGGCCAGCTGCTCCGGCGACATGTAGCTGAGCGTCCCCAGCACCGCGCCCGGAAGGGTGAGGCTGCGCGGGTCGGCCTGCGCGTCGAGCGCGATCTTGGCGAGGCCGAAGTCCAGGATCTTGATCGCGGCGCGCTCCCCCGCCTCCCGCGTCACGAAGACGTTCTCCGGCTTCAGGTCGCGGTGGATGACGCCCGCGGCATGGGCCGCCTCCACCGCGTCGAGGATCTGATCGAACCACTCGGCGGCGGTCTCGGGATGGATCGCGCCCGCCTCGTCGATGCGCGCGCGCAGGGTCTCGCCTTCCAGCAGCTCCATGACGAGGTAGGCGCCTTCGGCTTCCAGGCCGCCGTAATCGTAGACGGTGACGATGTTCGGGTGGCGCAGCCGGGCGGCGGCCTGCGCCTCGCGCTCGAACCGTCGCAGCGCGGCGCGATCGCCGAAGCTGCGGGCGGTCATGACCTTGATCGCAACCTGGCGGTTCAGCCGCAGGTCGGTCGCCTGGTAGACCGCGCCCATCCCGCCGCGGGCCAACGAGCACTCCAGCCGGTACTTCCCCGCCACCGTCCGATCGACGGGCAGGGTGAGGGTGAGGGACGCGCCGTCGCGCGGGCAGGTCTCCGTGACGGTGTCATAGCAGCCGCCGCAGCGCGGGCACTCCTTCACCACGTTGACCTGCTCGCGGGTCAGGCGGTCGAGCACCTCCCGCCGCACCCGCTCTTCTTCCTCTACGCGCCTCCGCAGCGCCGCATTCTCGTAGACGATCGCGATCTGGTTGGCCAGCGCCTCCAGGAGCTGACGGTCCTCCCTCGTGAAGGGCTCCTCGGATCGCTTCTCGCCCAGCAGGATCAGGCCGACCAGGCGTCCCGCGGCGGTCAGCATCGGCACGGCCAGGCGCGCGCGGAGCCGCTCCAGCCAGTGGCACTCGTCTGCCGACAGCTCTCCCCGCGCCGGCTCGAGCTCCCGGGCCCCGGCCGAGGACTCCATGAGGCGGACGAGCTCTCCGCCATCGGGAAGCCGAGCGGCGGCGGAATCGCCGGACGACGAGTACTGCACTCCGAAGTCGCCGCCGTCCGGGCTGCGATAGGCGAGGTGGATGGTCTCGGGGTGCAGCGCGGCGTCCAGGCGCTCGCTCACGATCCGGGACAGCTCCGGCAGCGAATCGCGCCGGCCGATCTCCTCGATCAGCCCGGTCAGCACCTGCTCACGGCGATAGACCTCGCGGAAGAAGCGGCGGTCGATCGAGCGCATCAGCCGGCTGTGGTAACGCAGGCTCACCGCGCTGGCGGCGATCAGCAGCAGGTGGATCGGATGCTGGAAGAGGATCTCGGCCACCGTGCGATAGGGGTTCAGCAGGACGCTGGCCACCAGGAGCACGGCCGGCGTGATCAGCGCCGCGCGCAGCACGTTGCGGGCGAGCAGGTGCTGCAGGCCGCGGCGCATCACGATGCGCACGCCGAAGACGCGGTGCCTCACCATCGCATAGGCGAGCGTCACCGGCGCCACCAGCAGGAAGAGGTACGCGACGTTCTCGGCGGCCCGGCGCAGGTCGGGAGGCAGCAGCCGCCTGTCCGGCAGCAGCACCTCGTCCACGAAGCGCACGGTGAAGAGCGCGAGCACCGGGGCGAAGCCCACGGTCGCGCCGAAAAGCGCCCACCTCATCCGCCGCCGCTGGTCGGGGCTCTCCTCCGAGCGCGCGTTGTGGATGATGGCGGCCGGGATGGCCGCGAAGAGCACGGGCCCCAGGAGCGAGTCGAGGACCAGCACGGCCTGCCACGCCGCCGGATGCCCGAAGGCCAGCGAGACGCCCAGGCCGCGGTCGAACAGCAGGCAGAAGTAGCCCAGGTTGTAGAAGGCGCAGATGAGTCCCGCCCAGAGGTAGAGCAGCCGCTCGAGCAGCTTCCAGCCGCGGCCCGTCGCCGCGCCGCGGGGGAACTCGAGGGCGAACTGGAACCCGATGGCGCCGTGGAAGGGCGAGTGGATGCGTGCCAGCCAGACCACCAGGGCCTCCGTCCGGCTCAGGACGCCGCTGTGCAGCAGGTCCAGCAGCAGCGGGTTGGCGAAGAACACCGGCGCCGAGAGCAGCACGGCCAGCGCGTAGAGGCGCGCCGGCCGCTGCTGCGGCCGCAGCAGGCCGACGATCAGGCCGGTCGAGCAGAAGACCAGGGCGACGACCGTGCGGGTGGTGGCGGTCCACACCCATCCGGACCCGGCAGCGAGCGCGACCGACAGGGGAACGTCCACTTCCGTCCCGCCGCGCGCGACGCGCAGCGTGTACGGGGTCCCCGGCGGCAGCGGGTAGAGGAGCCACTCCAGCGACAGGTCGTTGACCCGGGGGTCGCCGTTCACGGCCCGGATCGCGTCGCCCGGCTGGAGCTTCCCTGCCGCCGGCCCGTCCGGCTCGACGGCGGCGACGAGCACGGCGCGGCCGGCGCCAGGCCCCGGGTGCCAGCCGAGGCGGACCCGCTCGTCGCCATGGCGCAGCAGGATCACCCACCCGCAGGCGAAGATCGCCGCCAGCAGCACGGACAGGCCGATCAGGATGCGGGAGAACGCCCGGCCGGCCGCGCGCACCTCTGGGCCGGTGTGGCCCACCGCCGGGTCCATAGGGGGAGTCCGGCGAGTGTAGGACCGGGCTACCGGGCGGTCAAGGAACCGCGCCGCGGAATGCGCGATCATCGGGTCATGGGCCGTGCCGCCATCGGGGCCGTGGTGCTGGCCTCCCTGCTCGCCAGCGGATGCGCGTCGCGGCCGCGCCAGGTGTGGTTCGCCCCCGACCTCGGCAGCGTCGACCTGCTCGACCTCTTCGCGCATCCCGAGGCCTGGCGCCAGGCGCGCGCCTCGACGGACGTGTTCGAGTTCTACGTGCAGCAGCTCGTCGCCGAACGGCGGAGCCAGTGCCCGGAATGCGGCCCCAACGTGTTGCTCAACCTGCTCGGCGTCTACGCCTTCCACCGCCTGCACTACTGGCGGATGGGGATCGCGGTCGAGGCCGGCGCGCTGAAGGAGTTCGATTGCGAGGGCGCGACCACGGCCGAGGCGGCCCGCCTCGCCATCGGCAACGTACGCGGCGGCGGGGCAACGGTGCGCTACCTGTCCATGGACAACCCGATGGTCGCGATCGATACCTGCGGCCTGGACCTCGGAGAAGCGGCGGCGCGCACCGCGCGGTTCGCCAAGCGCATGCGCACCGCGTATCCGGAGCTGGCCGTCGGCGAAAGCGAGCCCTACCCGGCCTTCGGCGTGGACACGATCGAGCGATGGATCGGCGCCCTGCGCGCCAACGGCTACGTCCCCGCGTTCCTCCACCTGGACGTCGATCGCCGGCACGCGGCGGCGATCCGCGCCGACCTCGCGACCGACTTGCGGGCGATGCGGTCGGCGTGCGAGTCCCAGGGCATCCCGTTCGGCGTGATCCTGTGGGGCGAGACCTCCGAGTCGGACCAGGCCTACTACGACAGCGTGAGGGCGTGGGCGAGCACCGTCGACGCCGCCGTCGGCCAGCCCAGCCATACGATCTTCCAGAGCTGGGCCATGACCGCCGACGGCGCCTTCACCGTGCCGCGCAACCTTCCCGAGACGGAGGCCTATACCCACACCCGGCTGATCAACGACGGTCTGCGCCTGCTCAGCGGGCGATGAAGCCCATCA
>Ga0114129_10017570_pt1 | contig 10181 bp, 4 predicted proteins | sample RhiMetdeltSRZDD1_FD_80071 | JGI IMG/M metagenome (GOLD analysis project Ga0114129, IMG submission 80071) | Populus rhizosphere microbial communities from Tennessee, USA - Rhizosphere MetaG P. deltoides SRZDD1 (version 2) (version 2) | ecosystem: Host-associated > Plants > Roots > Rhizosphere >...
CGCCGACCGTCGTGTTGAAGAGCTCGTGCTGCGTGACGAAGAGAAACGCGAGGCTCCCGACGAGGACCGCGAGAAACGGCCAGCGGATGGCGTCCCACGCGCTCGTGCTGGAGTCGTCTTCGAGCGCGGCGACCTCCATCCGCGAGAACGACGACAGCACGAAGGCGTCGTCGTACATCTGGTCGCGCAGGACCCACGCGATTTGCGTGTTGCGCTCCACGAACTGCAGCGCCATCGCGCCGGCGGTCAGCTTGCCTTTGGGCCATTTGACGATCTGCGCCGACTGGATGATCGGGATGAACTTCGACGCTTCGTCGCGCACGTCCTCGAGCGACTGGTCGCCAAAGCGCATGTTCGACAGCACGGTCCGATCGCTGCGGATCGCCGCCTCGATGTGCTCGCCGATCGTGGCGAGCAGGCGGAAATTGCGCGTGATCAGATAGCTGTTCTGCTGCGAGACGTAGAAGACGTAATAGCCACCCAGCAACGCCGCCAGGATGCAAAACAACAGGAGCGGCAGCTTCAATGCCGCGAAGTACCTGGACACCGCCAGACGCGATCGTGCAAGCGGCTGCGCTGGGGACGGGTCAGGCGGTTCGGCCATGCCGCGTCAGGTCAGCACAATTTCGAGATGATGAAAAGGAATTTCAAGGCGGGTGAAATAAAAAATGCGCAGCCATGACGCCTGTGTCGGCTTCTGTCCTTCGCAGACAGCCGGAAAGGCCGGTCTCGATCAGCTTCGCAGCGGCTGTGAGCGGCTCCGCTTGTCCGACTCGCGGCGGAGATCTATCCACGCGGTGAAGGAGCAAAAACACGACCCATCCGCGCCGTTACAATGCAGCCCTGATGACGAAACTGCGCTGGGGCGTTCTGGGTGTGGCGAAGATTGCGGTCGAGAAGGTCATTCCAGCGATGCAGCGCGGCAAATGGCTGGCGGTGACGGCTATTGCCTCGCGCGACCACGCGAAGGCTGATGCCGCGGCGGCCACCCTCGGCATCGCGACTGCCTATGGATCATACGAGGCGCTGCTCGCAGACCCGGAGATCGACGCGGTCTACATCCCGCTTCCCAACCACCTGCACGTACCCTGGACGATCCGCGCGGCGGAGGCCGGCAAGCACGTGCTCTGCGAGAAACCGATCGGGTTGAACGCCGACGAGGCACGACGGCTTCTCGAGGTTCGCGATCGAACCCGCGTCCAGATCCAGGAAGCGTTCATGGTTCGCGCGCACCCGCAGTGGGTGAAGGCCCGCGAGCTGGTGCGCGACGGCGAGATCGGCGCTCTGCGATCGATGTTGTGGCACTTCAGCTACTTCAACGACGCCCCGTCGAACATCCGCAACATTGCCGCATTCGGCGGCGGCGGCTTGCTGGACATCGGCTGTTACCTGATCAACACCGGCCGGTTTGTGTTCGACCGCGAGCCCGACCGCGTCATGGGGCTCATCGAACGCGATCCGGCCCTTCAGGTCGATCGCATCACGTCGCTTCTACTCGACTTCGGCAGCGGCCATCTGGCTGGCACCTGCAGCACGCAGATGACGCCGTATCAGCGCGTGCACATCTTCGGCACGCGTGGCCGGATCGAGATCGAGATCCCGGTCAACGCTCCGCCGGATCGGCCCTCCAGGCTATTCGTGACCGAGGGGACCCGCGTCACAACCATCGAGGTGCCGATCTGCGATCAATACACCATCCAGGGGGATCTCTTTTCGCAGGCCGTTCTCGAAGGACGGCCCACACCAATCCCGCTCGATGACGCAGTCGCCAACATGATGTGCATCGACGCGGTGTTTCGATCGACCGCAACGGGCCGATGGGAAGCTCCCATCTGACGATCAAATGTGAGATTCCTGGGGATTTGCCGACGAATCGCTGCAATGATGTCTGATCGATCGCGAGATCGAGACAAAGATGTCGCGGTTCGGCGGCGGCGTAACGGTTTCTTACTCCTGCGATGTCGTCCTGGGGCGCTCGGCACGCGCCTTCGTCACCATGTCCTTCACTTCCTTCATCAACGTGGGCACATGGTACGGAATCCCATCCTTGATGGTCCATTCGATGCCGCCGCCATGCACTGACTTCACGTTCGGGTCGTTCGGCTTCACGCTGCTCGAATAGTTGTTGACGATCTGCCCGTTGATCGACATCAGGTCGGTCCCGTATGGGTTCATCAGATGCAGGTTCTCGAGCGGGTTCCCGTTGACGACGAGAAGGTCTCCCACAAACCCGGGACGCACGCGGCCGAGACGATCCTGCAGCCCGAGCACTTTCGCGCCATTCGAGGTGGCGTGTTTGAGCACCTCGAGCGGATGGAATCCCGCCTCGTGGTGCAGCTCCAGCTCGCGGCTGATCCCGAATCCGTACAAGGAGCCGTACAGGAATCCTGCATCGTCACCGGTCGTGACGACGCCGCCCTTCAGGCCGAACTCGCGCACCGCCGCCATCCACACCTGATAGTTCTTCTTCCACTTCACTTCCTGGTCCTCGGTCCACCCGGTCCAGAACGTGCCGTGTCTGGTCATGCTCGGCTTGTAGTACTCCTCGAGCGACGGATGCAGGTAGTCGCGGTACCAGGGCAGGTTCTGCGCGCGAATCAGGTCGCGGGCCGCCTCGTACGTCGACATCGTCGGGCTCCACGCCACGCCCTTTGCGACCATGTCGTCGAGCAGCTTCGACAGCTTCGCGCGATCGAAGTTGCTCTGGATATAGAGCTCGCCCGCGCGGCCGAACCGGTGAATCTCGTTCGCCAGGTTCATCTCGGGCGGAAAATCCTGTATGCCATCGAGGGACGCGTCGGCAATGCCGTAGAAGTGCTCGATGCAGTTGACACCGCCGTCGACGAAGTCCCGCGCCGTCGCTTCGCCGACAGCCACGTGCACGGTGGTCGGCAACCCGACCTTCTTCGCTTCGTCGAGCGTCGCCGCGACCTGATCGCGCTCCATCGGTCCGATCAGCTTGATGCCGTCGGCTCCGCGTTCCTTCGCCTGGCGCACGAGCGCTCGGTACTCGTCGGGGGTTTGACTGAACGTCTGCCCAGGCCTGAGAAGATTCGCCAGCATCGGGTACAGGACGATCCGCGGCGCAATAATCGTGTGCGCCGCGCTGTCGGCGCGCCATTGCTTGGTCTTCTCGAAGTCGCCGCCTACTTCGCGCGCCGTCGTGATGCCGGCAGCCAGGTAGAGATTCCGTTCGTACTGAATCGGAATCGGCCCGACCCGCTCCTCATGCCAGTGCATGTGGGTGTTGACGATGCCCGGCATGACGTATTTGCCGGCGGCATCGATGACGGCGTCGGCCTCGGGCCAGCGGCCGCCCGCACTGCTGCCGATGCGCGCGATCAGTCCATCCTCGACGAGGATGTCGCTCGGACCGGACGGCGGCACGCCGGTGCCCGGAATGATCATGGCGTTCGTGATCAGCAGGCGCTTGACCTGGACCGCGTGCGCCGCCGCCCGCGCGGGCTGCGCCGGCCGCGTTTGCGCGACTGGCGCCGCAGATACGAGCAGACCAGCCGCAAGGACGATGACGGCGCGTGCGAAGGATTGCATGGTTTTGACCCCTAGAAATCGACGCTGAACCCGATCCGGATGATGCGCGGCGCCAGAATCTCACTCGGCGCGAGATAGGTCGCTCCGACACCGGTGTTCAGCGCCACGATCGGAGCGGCATTACCGATATTGAAGAAATCGACCTGTGGCGTGATCTTCCGCGCGCCGAAGCGGAACGCGCGCGAGATTCGTACATCGAACTCCCTCACGGCAGGAAAGCGCTCGTCGCCGCGCTCGCTCAAGAAGACGGTCTGGCTCGCGCGCGTCAGCGCCACCCCTTGAGCTGCCGCCGCGGCCCGTGTGATCTGATAGGTCGACTGGTACGGATACCCACTGTTCGCAATCACCGACCCGGCGATGTTGATGGCTTGCGGGAATTCATACGAACCGGACATCCGGAACCCGACGGGGGAATCGTTGCCGATGATGCCCTTCGGATAGAGCGTCACGTTCGGATCATTCAGGTCGCCGCTGTTCGTGAACGAGCCGGGCGCTGTCGGTCCGCCCCTGTTCTTGCCGACGGTCAACCCTGCCACCATTTGCCACTTGTTCGAGAAGCGCTTGCTGAGGGTGAACTCGACACCTTTATATTCGGTGTCCAAATACGACTCGTTGTCGCGGATGTTGCTCTGCGCGCTCACCAAAGCCGCCGCGAGGTTGTAGGCGGTTACGGTCATCGGCTTCGGGCTGCTCACCGTGCCCCCGGGGCCATTGGGCACGGTGAAAGAGAATGGCGTGTAGGTGTTCGTCGGCACGGCGGTATTCCTCTGGCCGAACTGGGCGCGGTTCGTGCGGTAGTAGAACATCGCTCCCACGCGCATGCCCGAGGCCACCTGCGTTTCGACGCCGGCCGTCACCTCGTCCGAGTACGGCCAATCGACGCCGTCGGCCGAGTAGAACGTCGAGACACCGCCGCTGAACGCCGAACATTGGGCCGGATTGACCTCCGAAAGCTGAAACACGCCGTCACGATTTGGATCGCTCCAGGGGCACGTCCGATTGCCCGCAGACAGCTCGTTGACGTTCGTCACGCGATCGATGCCGACCTGCAAGCCGTACCGGCTGTAGCTCGCCTTCACTGCGGTCCGGCCATTGCCCATGAGGTCGTACGACGCGCCGGTGCGCCACACCGCGATGTTCTGCTTGATGGCGGTCTTTTCCGAAATGCTCCGTGGGCCGACGAACGTGCCGCCTGGGTTCGATTGATCCGGCAGGATGCCGTTGTATCTGTCATAACGCATGCCGAGGTTCAGCGTGAGCCGGCCCGTCGACCAGGCGTCCTGAGCGAAGAACCCCGTCACCTTGGCGATGTTCTTTGGATTGGTCGGTGTGTTCCACTCGCGAATCTGAGCGGGCGCGCCGTTGGAGTACTCGACGTAGTGATCGCCCAGGACCGTCTGCTGCGATTCGTAATACAGCCGGCCCCATTGCACGCCGCCTTTGATCATGTGGCTGCCGCCAAATCCGTTCGCTGCATACGTGAAGATGTTGTCGAACTGATAGCGTGAGTTGGGCTGGTGCTCTTCGCGGGATGCAGCGAAATCCGCGGTCGAGAGCGTGTTGTCGACGCGCCGAATCGCGGTGGCTGGCGTGCCTGGCTGATACAGGTAGTTCGTCTGGCCGTCCATGACACTGAAATTGGACTCGAAGACGAATCGGTTCTTGATCCCCGTGTACTTCGCCTGGGTCGTCGACGCCGGGTTGGTCTGCAGGAGCGCGGCAATGTCCGGCACGGTGTTGGGCGGCGTGTCGCGCCGGTGACCGCGGATCTTGTTGTTCCAGAGATACGATGCCGACAGCTTGTTGTTGGAAGTGACCGCTGCGACCAGTTTCCCCGAATAGTTCTTCAGATCGTTGTCGTCGAGCGCCTGGCTGCCGTCGGGGTTTTTCGCGTTGACAAGCTTGTTGACGACCCATTTCCGGATCGTGCCGTTCACCCACAGACGGTTTTCGACGAGCTTGCCGCCGCCCGACAGGTTCATGTCGTAGGTCTTCTGCGTCGGGTTGCCAAGAAAGACATTGCCAACCTTGGCCGCTTCTGCCGCGGCCTCTTCGTGATTCGTGGACTGGAGGCTGTCGTTCGCGACGTTGTACCTGAGGTTCCCCCTCCACTTGTTCCCGCCGTCCTTGGTTACCATGTTGATCGACACGCCGCCAGCCATCATCTCGGCGGGAATCGCCGACGTCATGTAGTTCACCTCTTCGAACATTCCCTGGTCGTAATAGAGCATCGTCGCCCCGCCGCCGCCGCCCGGCCAGTTCACCGTGGCTCCGTCGATGTTGTAGCTGACGTCGTTGGTGTTCGAGCCATGCGCCGACATACTGCTCTGCTGCATCGACTGCGTGCCGCCGACGTCATACGTCGCCACCTGCACGCCCGGAATGAGCTTCGCGAGCGACCACGGATCGCGGCCGGTCGGGACCCCTTCGAGAATCTCCTGATTCATCACGGTCTGCTGCACGTTCGACTTCGTGTCGACGGTCGGCGATTCGCCCGTCACCGTGATCGACTCGGACACGTTTCCGACCTCGAGCCTGACGTTGACGGTCGCCACGAAGGCCGCGTTGACGAGGATCCCTTCCCGCATGATCCCCTTGAATCCCTGCAGCTCGAACTTCAGCGTGTAGGAGCCCGGCGGCAGCCGATCGAAACGGTACGTGCCAGTCGGGTCGGTGATCTGTGTCTCGCTGCCGCCGATGAGCCGTTCACTCGTGAGGATGACGTTGACGCCGGGCAGCACGCCGCCGCCCGTATCGCTGACCGTCCCGGTAATCGAGCCGGTCACTACCTGCGCCATGGCGGCTGATGACAGGAGCGACGCGATCGACGCCGCGGCGAGACTACGACCAATAGTGCCCATCGTTCGGCCTCCTTCGAGAAAACTTGTGCCCGAGGTGGCCGCATCCTACCACCGCTTGTGCGCGCTGGGCGTTCGATTAATCTGGATGAGCGTCGTTTGACGCCCAGAGATCCGCGTGCGATCCTCAAGGTTGGATCATGGCGTCCGAACCCGAACGTTCGTATCCGACCGAACTGCCAGTCCTCGCGCTCCGCGAAACGGTCGTTTTCCCGCTGACGCTGCAGCCCCTCGCGATCAACCGCCCGATGTCGATCGAATCGGTGAACCGCGCGCTGACCGGCGAACGCTTGATGTTCCTCACGCTGCAGAACACGGAAAAGGACGAACCCGACCCGTCGGATCTGCGCGTCATCGGCACGATCGCGGCCATCCGCCAGATGGCGAAGGTCCCGGCCGGCGGTATCCACATCATCGTCGAGGGCCTGATGCGCGCGAAAAGCGAGGTCGTGACCAAAACCGGCACGACGGTCCGCGCGAGCGTGACACCGCTACCAGACGTCGCGACGCGATCGCTCGAGGCCGACGCGTACGTCAGGAGGCTGCAAGAGCTGATCGATCGTGGGCTTTCGCTGGCGAGCGGTCTCTCGCAGGAACTGCGTGGGTTGGTCTCCGGCATCGACGATCCGCTCCGCCTCGCGTACCTCTTGTCGAGTCTTCTCGACATGAAGGCGGACGAAAAGCAGCGCATCCTCGAAGAGAACGACCTCACGAAGAAGCTCGAAGCCGTCTCCTCGGCGCTCAGCCGCGAAATCGCGCTGCTCGAGATGAAGAACAAGATCGAATCGGCCGCCCAGCAGGAAATGACCGATGCTCAGCGGCAGTACTTCCTGCGGCAGCAGCTGAAGGCGATTCAGGACGAGCTCGGAGAAGGGGAAAAGACCGAGATCCAGGAGCTGCGTGCGCGAATAGCCGCGGCGAAGCTGCCCGAAGCGGTCGACCTCGTCGCCGAGCGCGAGGTCGACCGGCTCGACCGCATGACGCCGGCGTCTCCTGAATACCAGATGATCCGCACCTACATCGATTGGGTGCTCGACGTACCGTGGTCCACGATCACGGAGGATCGCCTGGACCCGGTCGCCGCTCGTGAAGTGCTCGACGCGGACCATTACGATCTCGACAAGGTCAAGGATCGAATCGTCGAGTACCTGGCGGTACAGAAGCTGAAGGCGCAGAACAGCCCGGCCGCGCGCATCAAGGGACCGATCCTCTGCTTCGTCGGCCCTCCAGGCGTGGGCAAAACCTCGCTCGGCCAGTCGATCGCGCGTGCGATGAACCGGAAGTTCGTCCGCATCTCGCTCGGGGGCGTCCGCGACGAGGCCGAAATTCGCGGCCATCGCCGAACCTACATTGGCGCCATTCCAGGCCGCATCGTCCAGGCTCTGAAACAGGCCGGCGCGATGAACCCGGTGTTCATGCTCGACGAGATCGACAAGATCAGCGCCGGATTCCAGGGCGATCCGGCGGCGGCCCTGCTCGAAGTGCTCGATCCGGCGCAGAATCATTCCTTTCGCGACCACTACCTCGAGATCAACATCGACCTGTCGCGCGTGCTGTTCATCGCCACCGCGAACCAGCTCGGGACGATTCATCCCGCGATGCTGGATCGCATGGAGATCATCTCGCTGGCCGGCTACAGCGAGGAAGAAAAGCTGCACATCGCGCGGCGCTATCTCGTCGCGCGTCAACTCGACGAACACGGACTCGCCGCGGGCATGGTCGCCTTCGAAGACGACGCGATTCGACGAATCGTTTCCGACTACACGCGCGAAGCGGGCGTTCGGAATCTCGAACGCCAGATCGGCGCTGTCGCGCGGAAAATCGCCGCACGCGTGGCGAAGGATGGCGCCACCACATCGACCGTCAGCGTTACGGCCGCAAGCCTTCCCGACTATCTCGGACCGCCGCGATTTCACGATGAGGTGTCGTTCCGCGTCTCGCGTCCGGGCGTCGCCACCGGCGTGGCATGGACCGAAACAGGCGGAGACGTCCTGTTCATCGAAGCGCGGCTCCTGCCGTCCGGACATCGCAACCTGACGCTCACGGGGCAGCTGGGTAACGTCATGCAGGAGTCGGCGCGGGCAGCCCTGAGCCACATCCGGGCCGAGGCTCCAGCCCTGGGTATCTCGCCCGAGGTCTTCGACAGCCACGACCTTCACATTCACGTTCCGGCAGGAGCGATCCCGAAGGACGGTCCCTCGGCAGGCGTCACGATGGCGACCGCGATCGTGTCGGCGCTGAAGAACCAATCGGTGCGCGAAGACGTGGCGATGACCGGCGAGATCACGCTCAGCGGTCTCGTGCTGCCGGTGGGCGGGATTCGCGAGAAGGCCCTCGCCGCGCGCCGCCACGGGATCAAGGAATTCATTCTGCCTGCGCGAAACGAGCCGGACCTGGCGGAGCTGCCGCCCGAAGTCAAGAACGGCATGCGGTTCATTCCGGTTCACACGCTCGAAGAAGCGTTGAAAGTCGCCCTGCCCGACGGCGCCTCGCCGGCGTAGAATCACGCGAGATTCTGATGTTCTCTCGCCGCACGTTCCTGTCGCTCACCGGCGCCGCCGCCGGGCTGTCCGTCACGCGTCTCTCGGCGCAACGAGGACGCGGCAGTGAGGCAGCAGGTCCACTGCCCCCGAGCATCGCGACACTCGCGTCGATGCGCGATCGCGCGAAGCCGATCACGTCCGGGGAGAGACGCGCGCGCATCGAGAAAGCCAAGCGGCTCATGGGGGAACAGAAGGTCGATGCCATCATCCTGGCCGGCGGTACCTCGCTGAACTACTTCACCGGCATCCGCTGGGGTAACAGCGAGCGGCTCTTCGCCGTCGTCATTCCGAAGGTGGGAAACCCTTACATCGTGACGCCAGCCTTCGAGGAAGACCGCACGCGCGAACAGCTCGTGGCCGGACCGATGGAGCACACCGACATCTCGATCTATCAGGAGGACGAGAGCCCCTTCGAGAAGGTCGCGCAGGGCCTCAAGGACCGCGGCATCGCCACCGGCCGCATCGGCGTCGAGGAAACGACGAAGTTCGTCTTCGCAGACAGCGTCGGCGGCGCGGCACCGGCTCTTCGCGTGGTCAGCGCCACGCCGATCACCGCCGGCTGCCGGATGATCAAGGAGGCGCACGAGGTCGATCTGATGCGCCTCGCCTGTCAGGTGACGCTCAAGTGTTACGAAGCAGTGTTCCGCGCGCTCGAGCCGGGCATGACGCAGAACCAGGTCAGCGGCCTGGTCAACACAGCCTACGGACGTCTCGGGTTCCCCGGCTTCGCCAGCGTCCAGGTAGGGGAATATACCGCGCTCCCCCACGGATCGATTACGCCGCAAACGATTCGCGAAGGCACGATCATCATGATCGACGACGGCTGCACGGTGGAGGGCTATCAGTCGGACATCACGCGGACGTTCGTGCTCGGCAAGGCGACCGACAAGATGAAGAAGGTGTTCGACATCGTTCACGAGGCGCAGTCGGCCGGGCTGAAAGCGGCGCGGCCCGGCGTCGCGCTCGAATCAATAGACGCAGCCGCGCGTAAAGTTGTTGTGGATGCCGGCTACGGACCCGGCTACAAGTACTTCACCCATCGGCTCGGGCACGGCATGGGCATGGATGGCCACGAGTGGCCGTACCTGGTGAAGAACAACATGTTCGGTTGGGAGAAAGCGTTGAAGGCGCAGCCCGGAATGGTGTTCAGCGACGAGCCGGGCATCTATATCCGCGGAGAGTTCGGCGTCCGCCTCGAAGACGACATGCACATCACGCACGACGGCGC
>Ga0114129_10017571_pt1 | contig 10181 bp, 9 predicted proteins | sample RhiMetdeltSRZDD1_FD_80071 | JGI IMG/M metagenome (GOLD analysis project Ga0114129, IMG submission 80071) | Populus rhizosphere microbial communities from Tennessee, USA - Rhizosphere MetaG P. deltoides SRZDD1 (version 2) (version 2) | ecosystem: Host-associated > Plants > Roots > Rhizosphere >...
CGATTCGACCATCGCGGTCATCGGCTTCCCAGATCTCGGATTGATCTTCGTCTCGACGGCGCCCACGAGGATGTCCACCGGACCAGGAATCGGTCGAAGCTCGAAGCCCACCCCGGCGGACGCACCGGCCTTCTGAGCCACAACCTGTTCGTCGGCACTCGCAATCAGTGAGCGCACGTCGCTGGCGTTCGCGGCAACGAAGCGCATGATTTCCTCGACAAATGCTTCGGTGGCCGCGATGCGCCGCTTGAAGTCGAGATAGCTGTATGCCTCGGACAGAATGGCGATCCGGTTCCTGAGGCCGACATACGTCGTGCCGAACCGTGGACGATGGTCGAACGTGCGCCAAACGCGCGTTGTGCCGTCGCCGTTTGAGACCTTCTCCTGTTCGGCCTCCATCGCACTCGTCGTCGTGAAGTTGCCGTAGTAATACGTCCGGAACTGATGCCGACGGGCAACCTGATCGCGGACCTGTGGCAGGAGACGCTCTCGAACGAACGCCAGGATACGAGGATCGCTGTTCGGATTGAAGGACGGCGCATACGTCAGGTGATAGCCGTGATGTGACCCGTTGGTCGTGTGAAGGTCGACGAACACATCTGGGTTCCATCGGGTCAGCAGGCCGACAAGTGCCCGCGCCTCGGACGACTCGAGCTTCATGAAGTCGCGATTGAGATCGAGCCCCTTCGCGTTTTCCCGCGTGCCAACGCCACCGATCGGTCCGTACTGTTCCGAGCGGTTGTCGAGGCTGACCTTTTCGTTCCCGTCCGCGTTGTAGATCGGCGCAAACAGCCAGACCGCCGACTTCATCAGCGGCTGGAGATCCCCAATGGTCAAGCGACGCGCCAGGTGCAGCACCGCCTCCTTGCCTTCGACCTCGCCTGCATGAATGTTGGCCATCACGAACACGATCGGCAGTCGTGATTCAGCGGCTTGCGCGGGTGAGGACGCGGGTGGATCCCCGACGACCATCAGCGGCAGATCGCGACCTTCTTCCGAGCGGCCGAACATCTCCTGGCGCACTCGCGGTGTCTGTTGTGCCAACGCGTCTATGAACGCGCGCACATCGTCATAGCGACTCGTCTCTTGAAACCCACTTCGCTCGGCGACGCTGAGGAGAGTCGTTGCTGGCTTGTCGGATGACATGGTGCAGCCGCTCGCGATCATCGCGCAGGTATAGACGCACACGATGCGCCGGTATATCGGCTTCATTGTCAGGAGATGGTCCGCGGCGCCGGATGTCGCGGCGTCGGACCATCCGTCAGCGCGGCCCGAGCGACAGTCAACGCGCGCACGTCGCGCACGCCGGCTTCCTTCAACACGCTCGCGCACGCCTCGAGCGTCGCGCCTGTCGTCCTCACATCGTCCACGAGCACGACGACGCGATCTCGCAGCATTGCGTCGCGCGATCGCCGCGAGAGCAATGGTGAGAGGCGAAACGCGTCGCGAACGTTGCGGCGGCGAGCCGATGCGGTGAGGCCTGTTTGCGGTGCCGTTGCTCGAGTACGCCACAACGCGTGCATGACAGGAGGCCCGAGGACCGCAGCCAGATCAGCGGCTTGATTGAACCCGCGCGTCATACGACGCCATGGATGGAGCGGCACCGGGACGATGCAGGTGGCATCGCGCAGCAGGTCGTCGCTCGACTCGCGCATCAGCTTGCCAAGACGCCGCGCAAGACCACGACGTCGCTCGTACTTGAACGCGTGAATGATGTTGCGCAGCGTTCCGTCGTACTGGCCAGCCGTACGCCCCGCATCGATGTCGCTCGATGGCCGCCGACGGCATTGCGCACAGCGCTCCATCGCCAGATCGACGACTCGCCAGGACGGCAGCATGCCACCGCACGTCCGACAGAACGGTGGCGAGATTCGTGCGATCGCGGCCCAACACACCGGACACACCGGGCCGTTTGTCGGCCGCTCGAGCACCTGCGCGCACGCGGCGCACCGCGGCGCGAGCGTGACGGTACACACGGCGTCGAGGAGATGCGTGACCTGCTCACGCGCGCCTCTCGTCAGGAAACTCATGACGCTCGGCGTTGCCCCACAACCGTTCGAGCCCATAGAACGATCGGCACTCGCGGCTGAAGACGTGCACGACGAAGTTGAAGTAATCGAGCAGGATCCATTCCGACTTGTCGATCCCTTCCACCAATGCCGGCCGCTCGTCGAGCTCGTTCTTGAGCGTGTCACGCACGGAGTCGGCAATGGCGATGATCTGGCGAGCGTTGCCGCCGGTGCAAATCACGAAGTAGTCCGTGAATCCGCCAGCCTTGCGCAGATCCAACACGACGAGGTCCATGGCCTTCCTGTCGCGGGCCGCGCGGATCGCGCCGGTGACGGCTTTCGGCAGCCTCGGCGCTGGCCGCGCAGCCTTGGACTTACTTCGAGTGCTTGTACTCTTTGCCATGCAAGTCGCCTACCGATCCGTACAGGTGATGCACGACGATGTGCCGCGCCACTGCGCCAGGCACCAGGTCGTCGATGGGTTCGCGCGCCGCTAGTCGCGCGCGAATCGTCGTGGAGGACACGTCACGCGTGCGCACTTCGACGAGAAGGATGGACGTTTCCGCCCCCTGCGCAGGTTCCTCTGGACGACGCATGCGTCCTCGAAGGTCCGGGGTGCGGGCGACCGCGGCATCGAGCGTCGTACCCGGGCGCGCGATGACCACGAAATGCGCGGCATTCAGCACAGCTGGATACTCACGCCAGGTGGCAATTTCTGCAAACGCGTCGGTGCCCAGAATGAAGAAAAGCTGCGACGGTCGCCATCCTTCCGCATGCAGCGCGCGCAGCGTGTCGGCCGAGTACGACGGTCCGGTTCGCGTGAGTTCCATGTCGGAGGCTCGATAGGCCGCGTGCCCTTGGACGGCCAACGCCACGAGCGCGAACCGATGGAACGCCGACGCGCGCGGATCGATCGGCCGGTGTGGCGGATCGCACGACGGGATCAGACGCACTTCGTCGAGATGCAGCGCGGCCCGAGCGGCATCTGCCGCGTCGAGATGACCGAAGTGGACAGGATCGAACGTGCCGCCGAGAAGGCCGAGCCGCGCTGACGCATTCATGCGTCGCGTCGCAACCGTGCTGGCGTAATCAGATCGATGCCCTCGTCCGAGCCCTCGTCGGTCTCGCGATCGAGATCCGACGCACGCGCGTCGGCAATATGGCGCCAGAGCAGCTCGAGCAACTCGTCGATGCCCTCGCCCGTGACACCAGAAATCGCTACGAACGGCAGCTTCTTTCTGCGCACATGACGCCGCAGCTGCTCGAGCCGCGCGGGCTCGTCGAGCGCGTCGATCTTGTTCCCCGCGACGATCTGCGGCTTTGCCGCAACCGCTGGATCGAACCGCTCGAGCTCCTCGCGTATCGTGTCGAAGTCCTCGACGGGATCGCGACCCGACGCGCTCGACACATCGACCAGATGGAGAAGGACCTTCGTGCGCTCGATGTGCCGCAGAAACCGGTCGCCCAGCCCGTGCCCTTCGTGCGCTCCCTTGATGAGCCCGGGCACGTCCGCCACGACGAAGCTGCGGTTATCGCTCAACGAGACGACACCGAGATTGGGCGTCAGCGTCGTGAAGGGGTAATTGGCGATCTTCGGCCGCGCCGCCGATATGCGAGAGATGAGCGTGGACTTCCCGGCGTTGGGGAATCCCACGAGACCCACATCCGCGATCAGCTTCAACTCGAGGCGCAGAAGCTTCTCTTCGCCACGTTCGCCAGGTTCGGTGCGCCTTGGCGCCCGGTTCGTCGATGAGACGAATTGCGCGTTCCCACGGCCTCCACGTCCACCGCTCGCGACGAGCACACGCTGGTTCTCGTCCGCGAGATCCGCGAGAAGCCGCGTGCTGTCTCCGTCCTTCTCGAACACGAGTGTCCCGATCGGGACGTGGATCTCGAGATCGTATGCGGTCTGCCCCGTACGGTTGGAACCCTGACCGTGTTGACCGCGCCGAGCTTTGAAGTCCGGGTGGTAGCGGAAATCGACGAGCGTATTTTTCGTCGGAATGGCGACGATGTAGACGGAACCGCCTGCGCCGCCGTCACCGCCATCGGGGCCGCCGCGCGGAACGTACTTTTCGCGACGAAAACTCAGGCAGCCGTTTCCACCAGCACCGGCGGCGACGTGGATGTCGACTTCGTCGACGAACATACAGGCCTCAGGCCTCAGGAATCAGGCCTTAGTGCTGTCCCAGGCCGCAGGACCCAGCCTGGCCCAACCCTGAGGCCTGAGGCCTGATTCCTGGGGCCTTCTTATTCTATGGGGATGACGCTGATCTTGCGGCCGTGCTGGCCGTGATCTTCGAAGCGAACCTTGCCGGCGACTTTGGCGAACAGGCTGTGATCTTTTCCGAGGCCAACGTTGAGACCTGGCTCGAAGCGACGACCTTTCTGCCGCACGAGAATCGAGCCACCGGTCACGAGATTGCCGTCGTGGCGCTTGACGCCGAGACGCTGCGAGTTGCTGTCGCGTCCGTTGCGTGAGCTGCCCTGACCTTTTTTATGAGCCATTGATTTGATCCCGGCGGGTCTAAAGAGCAAGACCCGCCCTACACTGCCTGAAAGCGGCCGTCGTAGCGGCGGGTCTTTAGACCCGCCTACGCCTGTATCTCCGTGATTCGCACACGCGTAAACGTGCTGCGATGCCCGCGAGTCTTGCGAAAGCCCTTGCGGCGCTTCTTCTTGAAGACGCGCAGCTTCGGTCCGCGTGCCTCGCCATCCACCACGCCTACCACTCGTGCGTCGGCGACGAAGGGCGCCCCCGCGACGATGTCGCCCGCGTCCTTGCCGACGAGCAGCACCTGATCGAACGTGAAAGCGGAGCCGAGTTCTCCCGCGGGACCGTCGACTTCAACGACAGTGCCGGGAGTCACTTTGATCTGGCGGCCGCGAGCCTGAACAATCGCGTACACGGGCGATACCTCAGTGGAACTGATGAATGAGGGGCGGCTCTCAGCCAGCCCAAACAATAAAGGTTAACAGATTCCCGGGCTATTGCAAAAGGATGCGGGTGCCTTTGATCTTCTGGCTGCTCAACGTGCTGAGGAAGCTCGGGATCAGTCGGTCCATCAACTCGAAATACGATGAGAGCGCGGGCGTCGTCTGATTCGCGTTGTACAGAATCTGCTCGCCGAAGCTTTCCGAATGCAGCGTGGCACCGCTTCGGCCGTCGATGAAGATGAAGCGTCCATCGAGGCTGAAGCCTTTGCGCTCCATGTACGTGCGGACCGGGACGACGCGCCGACGGCCGAACGAGTCGTACACCTCACGCTCTTGCTGCACGATCTGATTCCGCTGCAGCGGCGTAAACATCACGGTGCCCGTGACGATCAGCGGCTGCTGATATTCCTCGCCAATACGTTTCCAGTACTCCACGTTGGCGAAGACGTGCTCATACGCCTCGAGATCTTTCTGCTCCTTGATCGGAGCAGGCGCCGCAGCCTGAGCACCACCGCTATCAGCGTTGCGCCCCTCGGTTGCGACGTCCATCAGAGGCAGCACATCGGAGTCGATCACGCGCAGCTCCGATTTCGAGCGGAGCTGACTGCGCAGCAGACGCGTCGTCTCGAGGTTGCCATCAACGTCCTCGCTGCCGCCCGCGATGAACCCTGCAACAAGGACGCGCTGGAACGCCCCGACATCGAGCTTTGGTCGGATCGGTGTTTCGATCGGGATCTCGAACGAGTTTGTACATGCTGTGGCCAGCACGACCGCCGCCACGCTGCTAACGAGTCTGACGCGTCGTGCGATCATTGATTTCCTTGAACAGCTCGTAGTTCTGCTTGATCAGCGCGTTGCCAGGTTCGAGCTCGAGGGCCTTTTCGTATGCCGCCCGCGCTTTGCTCAGATCCCCTTCATGCTCGTACGCAATCGCAAGATTATTGTGCGCGGCTGCGTAGGTGGGATCAATCTGCGTCGCACGCTCCCAGCGGTAGATCGCCTCGCGCCACAACCCTCGCTGCGCGACGGTGATGCCGAACTCCACCTGCTTCTTGGCGTCGTTGCGCGCATCGGCCGCCAGCGGCGCGGCCGCAAGCGCCACCAGCAAGGCGAAAACCGAGGCGGCTATGCGCATGTGGAGTAGGACCTCACTATAGTCACTCGCTTGCACGCGGCGCAAGCGCTTTAAAGTTCAATAGCTTAGGTGGCGGGGAGCAAGCCACGTACCACGGAAAGGCTCGTGTTTGGCGTTCAAACGAAGGTTGTGAACCCGACGAGGTGTCCGGTTCTCTTTCGCACCACGTCGCTGTCGGTTGCGAATTCGAAAGTCAGGTGCCTATAATTCGGGACAGTCAGGCCGGGTGCACCAGGTGGCGACGTGCGTCTCCTTGGGCTCCTGGCCTGTCGTGCTTTGAGCCTCGCTGTCGCCGCCTGTTCTGCGCCCGTTGTTGGGCCGGGAGGTGTGATGACCCTCGATGAGGCTGTGGCACTGTCTCTGCTGGTCGACGACTTGCCGAAGCTCGGATTGACCGAGCGCCTCCTCAGTCAAGACCCGGATCTGCTCGATCGCGCTTCGCCTCTGCTCGAGGCCGCAAGAGCGGCACGCGCACGAGCCGAGGCCGTCGGTATTCGTGTCTTGCCGTGGAACGACGCCGGATTTCCGGCCGCGCTTGGTGCGATCTCAGACTGCCCACCGGTGCTTTGGTATCAAGGGCAACTCTCCGCAATCGATGTCCCCGCCGTCGCGATCGTCGGATCGCGCGCGGCGACGTCGGTGGCGATCGAAACAGCGGGGCGGCTCGCCGGTGATCTCGTGTCTCGAGGGATAACCGTCGTGAGTGGCCTCGCACGGGGTGTTGATTCCGCCGCTCATCGGGGAGCGCTCAAAACGGGCCGAACCATCGCCGTGCTCGGCTCAGGAGTCGATCGCATCTACCCCAGCGAGCATGCGCCGCTTGCGAGACAGATCGCCGAGACGGGTTTGGTACTGAGTGAGTACCCAGTGGGTACGCCGCCGCTTCGTCACCACTTCCCGCTGCGCAATCGTCTCATCAGCGGCTTGTCTCGTTCGGTTGTCGTGATCGGGGCGTCCGAGACATCCGGCTCCTTGATTACGGCTGCCTGCGCGCTCGAACAAGGTCGTGAAGTGATGGCCGTGCCTGGCAATGTTCTGAGCGGCAGGAACCGTGGGGGCCATGCCCTGCTCAAGGACGGAGCAAAGATTGTGGAGAGTGCGGACGATATCGTGGAGGAGTTGGGCATGGCCGTCCGAAGTGTGAGCGGCCAGCCTTGCGGACCAAGTGCTTGCGGGTCAGCGAGATCAGTCGATCCCATCCTTCGGCGAATGGAGGCTGGACAGGCCTACGACCTGGACGCACTGGCTCTCCATTCGGGGCTCAGCGTCCATAAGCTGTTGCCTCGGTTGCTCGAGCTCGAGCTCTCGGGATTGATTCGCCGGGCTGGTGCGGGCCGTTTCGTGCGCCTGACGTGAACGTGCTAGTGTCACGGTTTGGCACAAGAGGTCAAAGGGCAAAGGGCAAAGGGCAAAGGCTAGGGCGAAGGTGAAGGTAAAAGGTCAAAGGTAAAGGTAAAGGTTGGCTGGAAAACCGCTGGTCATCGTCGAATCGCCCGCCAAGGCGAAGATCCTTGGCCGCTTCCTCGGGAACAAGTACCGGGTCGAGGCGAGCTATGGGCACATTCGCGATCTCCCTGAATCAGCCTCCGAGGTTCCGAAGGAGATCAAAGAAAAGGACTGGGGCAGGCTCGGCGTCGATGTCGATCAGGATTTCACCCCCTACTACGTCGTCCCGAGCGACAAGAAGAAGCAGGTCGCCCATCTGAAGACGGCGGTGAAAGAGGCGTCAGAGCTCCTGCTCGCGACGGACCCTGATCGCGAGGGCGAGTCGATCAGTTGGCATCTGACGCAGGTCCTGAAGCCCAGGATTCCTGTCAGTCGCATCGTATTCCACGAGATCACCGAAGACGCGGTCAGAGATGCCTTGAAGCATCCGGCCGAGGTGAACGAGAACCTTGTCCGGGCTCAAGAGAGCCGCCGGATTCTCGACCGTCTCTACGGCTACACGCTGTCGCCGCTGCTCTGGAAGAAAGTGCAGACCGGGCTGAGCGCGGGTCGAGTACAGAGCGTTGCCGTCAGATTGATCGTCGAGCGAGAAGAGCAGCGCCGCGAATTCCGGGCCGCTGTGTACTGGGACCTCGAGGCGCGGTTGCAAGGCGATGGTCGAGAATTTGTCGCCACACTCGCGCGTCTGGGCGACCGCCGCGTCGCGACAGGAAAAGATTTCGATCCGCTGACGGGCGTGCAGAAGAACTCGAACGCGCGCCTGCTCGACGAAGCAGCGACCGCCTCGCTCGTGAACGCGATTCGTTCGAACGTGCCATGGACGATCACGTCGGTCGAGCAGAAGCCCGGCGTCGAGCGGCCCGCTCCGCCGTTTACGACGTCCACGCTCACGCAGGAGGCGAGCCGCAAGTTAGGCTTCTCGGCTGAACGAACGATGCAAGTGGCCCAGCGCCTCTTCCAGGGCGTGGAGATCGGCGACGATCAAATGGAAGGGCTCATCACGTATCACCGCACGGACTCGACGACGCTGTCTGACAAGGCGATCAACGAATCGGCGCGTGTGATCCGAGAGATGTTCGGCGCGGAGTATTACGACGCGCCGCGTCGCTATCAGACGCGCGTCAAGAACGCGCAGGAGGCGCACGAGGCGATTCGTCCCACGGACTTCCGCCTGGCGCCGAGTCAACTCGAGGGAGTCCTCGATGCCGATTTGCTGAGAATCTACGAGCTGGTGTGGAAGCGGACGATGGCGTCGCAGATGGCGGACGCGCGCGTTCTCCGTACGTTGCTCGAGATTTCAGCCCAGGGGTCGAACGGCGAGATGGCGGTCTTGACCGCGAGCGGCAAGGCCATCGAGTTCGCCGGATTCCGTCGCGCCTACGTGGAGGGGAGCGACGATCCCGCGGCGGAGCTCGAGGAACAGGAAGCGATTCTGCCGCAGTGCAAGGTCGGCGATCGCATTCACACGGACGGGAGCACGCCGATCACATTGCTCGACACCGAGCCGAAAAGACACGAGACCGCTCCTCCTGCGCGCTTTACCGAGGCATCGCTGATCAAGGAGCTCGAACGTCTCGGCATCGGTCGGCCTTCGACGTACGCGCCGACGATTGCGACGGTGGTCCGTCGTGGCTACGTGCTCCGACAGGGCAAGGCACTGATTCCGAGCTTCACCGCGTTCGCCGTCACGAAACTGCTGCGCGACCATTTCGGAGACTTCGTCGAGACCGACTTCACCGCGGAGATGGAAGACGATCTCGACGAGATCTCGCGTGGGGAGCGCGAGTCGATTGCGTTCCTGAGAGAGTTCTATTTCGGCGATCGCAAGCACCGAGGTCTTCTGCCCGCCGTTGAGCATGGCGCCGAGACGGCCGACTATCCCGTGCTCGACCTGGGTGTCGATCCCGACAGCGGTGAACCGGTTCGAATTCGGATCGGGCGGTTCGGGCCCTTCGTGCAGTTGGGCGATGGCGGTCCCGGTCGAACGGCATCGCTTCCCGAAGAGGTGGCGCCCGCGGATCTGACGGTCGAGAAGGCGCTCGAGCTCGTGCGCGCCAAAGCGGAAGGGCCTCGAACGCTCGGCGTCGATCCGGCAACCGGTCAAAACGTCTATGTGATGAACGGACGTTACGGCGCGTACGTGCAGCTTGGAGAAACGCCGGAGCCTGCGCCGAAATCGAAGGGCAAAGGTCAGCGCGCCGCAGCTGTCGAGAAACCGAAGCGATCCTCGCTGCAGGCGGGCATGACCGAGCAGACGGTCACGCTCGACGAGGCCTTGAAGCTCCTGTCTCTTCCCCGTGTCGTCGGTGTGCACCCAGACGACAACGAGCCTATCGTGACGAACTTCGGCCGCTTCGGTCCCTACGTGAAGCACAACGACGAGTTCCGATCGCTCGAGTCGGACGAGGACGTCTTTGGGATCTCGTTTGATGCGGCGCTCGCGCTGATCCGCGCGCCGAAGCAGTCGCGCCGGCGTCAAGCGACGCAGAAGAAGACCCTTCGAGAGCTCACGCAGGACGGGACGACACTCAAGATTCTTTCAGGTCGCTACGGCCCGTACGTGACCGATGGCCGCACGAATGCGTCGATCCCCAAGGCCACGAGCCCAGAGTCGGTCACCTACGCCCAGGCCGAGGAGTTGCTCGCTGCGCGTC
>Ga0114129_10017574_pt1 | contig 10180 bp, 10 predicted proteins | sample RhiMetdeltSRZDD1_FD_80071 | JGI IMG/M metagenome (GOLD analysis project Ga0114129, IMG submission 80071) | Populus rhizosphere microbial communities from Tennessee, USA - Rhizosphere MetaG P. deltoides SRZDD1 (version 2) (version 2) | ecosystem: Host-associated > Plants > Roots > Rhizosphere >...
CGAGCACCACTGCCGCGCCGGCGCCGGCGAATGCCAGCGCGATAGTCCGGCCGATGCCGGAGCTCGCGCCGGTCACCACCGCGACGCGACCGGAAAGATCGAACAAGCTGGGGCGAGACATGCGCGGTCAGCTCTCCACCTGCGCACCGCGCTCGAAGCGCTCGTCCGGGAAATATTTCGCGAGCCGATCGTCGGCGGTGCGCGCGTGAGCTTCCATGCCCTCCAGGCGCGAGATGCGCGCGGTGACCTGGGCGATGTCGCGGTTGGCCTCGCGCGTCATGCGCTGCCACGTCACGGTCTTCAGGAACTTGTGCACGGACAGACCACCGGAGTAGCGCGCCGCCCCCTTGGTGGGGAGGATGTGGTTGGGGCCGGACGTTTTGTCGCCGAAAGCGACCGTGGTTTCCTCGCCCAGGAACAGCGACCCGTAGCACGTCAGGTGCGCGAGCCACCAGTCGAGATCCGTCGCGTGAACTTCGAGATGCTCCGGCGCGTAGCGGTCGGAGACTTCCACGATTTCCTCGCGCGTATCGGCGAGCACGACTTCGCCGTAGTCGCGCCAGGCGCTTCCGGCTGCGTCGCGCGCGGTAGGCGGCAGCTTGGCGATCAGCTCCGGCACGAGCTGCATCGCCGTGACCGCGAGCGGGCGCGAGGTGGTCATCAGCCAGGCCGGCGACTCGTGACCATGTTCGGCTTGGCCGACGAGATCGGAGGCTACGATCGAGGCGTCCGCGTTCTCGTCGGCGATGACTCCGATTTCCGTAGGCCCCGCGAACACGTCGATGCCGACCTTGCCGAAGAGCATGCGCTTGGCTTCCGCCACGAACTTGTTTCCGGGGCCGACGATGATGTCAGCCGGCTTGCCGGTGAAAAGCCCATAGGCCATCGCAGCGATCGCCTGCACGCCGCCGAGTGTCAAGATCGTGTCGGCGCCGGCGACCTTCATCGCATAGAGAACCTGAGGATGAATGCCTTCGCCGCGATAAGGCGTCGAAGAAGCGACGACGAACGGAACGCCAGCGGCCTTCGCGGTGGCGATGGCCATGTAAGCCGATGCGATGTGCGCATAGCGTCCCGTGGGAACGTAACAGCCGGCGACATTGACCGGGATCAGCCGCTGGCCGGCCGTGAGCCCCGGCTGCAACTCGATCGAAAATTCGCGGATCGATTCAAGCTGGGCCTGCGCGAAGCGGCGCACGCGCTCGGTCGCGAATTCGATGTCGTGCTTCACGGCCGCGGGGATATCGCGAATCCGCCGCTCGATCTCGTCCGGCGTCATGACGATCGGCCCCGTCCAGCGATCGAGCTTCGCCGCGTAATCGCGCACCGCCTGCTCGCCGTTGCGCACTATTTCCGCGAGCATCTGCTCGGCGACTCCACGGGCGGTTGCGGTTTCAGTCTCCGGCGACTTCTCCGCTCGTTTCAGGTACTGGATGGACACAGCAGACCTCCCGATAGCGCTTTGCGGAACCTATTTGGTCGCCGGTCCTGGCACAAATAGATGCATCTGGCTACACTCCGAGACGACCATACTCCTATTAATCGCGGCAACGTTGCCGTAAAAGAAGATGTCGATTTGTCCGACCATAGATTTCGGCTCGCGACAGAATTCCGAACGTCCCGAAGCGGTGCAAGAGGCGGCCGAGTTATTCATGGAGCATGGGTGCTTACTGGTCAAAAGAGCATTCGGCCAGGACTATATTGCGCAGCTTCATCGTGCTTACGTCGATACCTACTACCCGTATTTCCAGGATCGCGAATTTCCGGACGCGTTGAACGTCGGCGCCAAGCGGACCCAGGTAACGGTAAATATCGAAGGTCCGTTCAATTCGCCCCAGCTTTATGCGAACGACTTCATTCTCCCGGTGCTGAAGCTAGTTCTCGGCGAGCAGTTGATTCTGGGTGGCTTTGGGTCCGTCGTGTCATTGCCAGGAGCACCGGATCAGCATACGCATCGTGATCACCCGAATATTTATGAGCTGACGGAGACCGAAGCCACAGAAGCGTGGGTAGATATGTTGTTGCCTCCGTACGCACTTAACCTCATCGTCCCGCTCGTACCGCTGAATGCCACCAACGGAACCACGCGGCTTTGGCTTGGAAGCCACCTGGTCGCCAAGAGCAGGACACAGCAGATGCCGAGTGCAGATCCGGTTGCAGATTTAGGTGACTGCGTTCTGGTGGATTACCGCCTTCTGCACGCCGGCACCGCCAACCTCTCGGCAAATCCCCGACCGATACTCTATAACATGTACTGCCGCCCCTGGTTCAGGGACAGCCGAAACTACCGCAAACAGCAACGGGTCCGGATATCTCACGAAGAATACATGCGAGTTCCGGCGCAGTTTCGGCACCTTTTGGATTGGCGGCAAAGATAGCGGCGCCTTTCGAAGCTGGCGCGTGGTTTCATCGTCACGCGTAGCGCCGGCGGATGTACGCATAGAGCGCGCATCGCGGTGGCCTCGCCGCCCTCGGAAACACCTCACCGATCCCTTTTGTCTCTCGCCGGCCGTTCACACGATCTCGCTTACCGGAATCCGATATGAAGGAGCTATTCGAGCTCTATCGCGTCATTGATCGCAGCGATTCCCGCCTTGGCACACACGTCGTCGTTATCACCGCCCGGCGCGCCGGACACGCCGATGCCTCCGACGATGGAGCCCTTGGCGCGGATCACGATGCCGCCACCCACGGCGACTACGTTGGGCAGCTGACGAATGCCGCTTGCCGCCTTGCCGGCCTGCGTGATTGCGGCAAGCTCGGTGGTGTCGGTGCGGAAGCTGACCGCCGTCGCGGCCTTGTTGATCGCCGTTTGCGAGGTGTGCGCCCCGGCAAGCGGATCGCGCAGCATCACGAGCGGTTGGCCCCCACGCTCGACGACGGCGACGGCGACGGTGAAGCCATCCTTTTGGCAGCGGGAGAGCGCGGCTTGCGCCGCCTGCTGTGCGGCAGCGAGCGAAAGCGTCGTGAAAGTGTTCAGCATTTTCTGTGCGGCGGCCGGGGCCGCGATGCTCACCCCTGCTGCTGCAACCGTTATCATCAGGACTGAGTGGATCGTCAGCATCCTCACCCCTTGTTGTCGCGCAAGTGATTTCATTGTTCGCCGCAGCCGACCGCGAGCGTCGCTCTTGGCGGTGTCTGGAAGGAGAAGGCGACGCTACGCCGCTGCCCTCGGGGGGTCAAGCAATGCGCCTGGTGTCGCCTTTTTCCCGTTAATGCGCTTCGCACGGGCGCTCGACATGCGATTGTTGATTGACTGTCGCTGCGACGGTCTGAAATACTCTTCGGTGGCGTTGAATTCTCTATCTCCGGCAATGGCGAGTGAAGCTAAGATCCCCCGATCGGACACCGAGCAGCACCTGCATCGTCTGGCTCAGAGCAGCGAGTGCTTCGATATCGCCATGACGTTTCGCTTTGTTCTCGTCATCGCGTGCCTGCTGTACGCCGTCGTCGCCACCGCGCAGTCGCCGGCTTTCAGCGTCTTCACCGAAACCGCAGAACTGGGCGGAGAGCCGGTCAAGGTTGACGTGTATCGTCCCGACGACATGGAATCGAAAGGCGTAGCCGTCCTTGCACATGGCTTCACGCGCGATCGCCTGCGCGATCGCGACCTTGGCCGGGCGCTCGCCGAGGCCGGCATCACGGCGGTCGCTCCGGACCTTCCGAATCTAGCCGACCATTGGGCCAATGGCGATGCGGTCGCGGGACTTGTCCGCGATCTCGAGGGTGGCGCGCTGGGTTTGCCGCCGACGCCACGATCGCGCATCGTCCTGGTCGGCACGTCGTTCGGGGGCCTCGCCACGGTGATTGCCGCGTCCCATCTGCCGGGGCTTGCAGGATGGATCGGCCTTGACCCCGTCGACGGCACGGGCAGCGCCAAGCGAGCTGCCGCGCGGCTCACCTCACCGGTGGTCGTACTGCTCGCCGAGCCTTCCGCATGTAACCTTTTCGGCAGCGGCAAGGCGATCGCGCAGGCGGCGCCCTCGCTGCTGCGTTTGGAGCGGCTCCAGGGCGCGTCGCACTGCGACTTCGAGGGGCCCACGACCAGGTTATGCCGCGTGATCTGCGGCCGATCGGCCGGGATGGATAAGGTGGTGCGGCGTGAAGCGGTCGCGGCTGCACAGGAGATGCTTCAATACACGCAGGAAGAGCAGACGCTGATCCCGACGCCGGAGAGTCATTGAGCAATTCGGGCCGCCCGTTCCTCGCGTTCGCTTGCGCCCACTTGACTGACGAGCGCCTGTTCGCCGCGCAGATTGCCGCGCTAAAGGGCAGGTATGAATGCAAAGCGTTTGCGTTCCGCGACCATGATTCGTTGGGCGCGATGGCCGAAGAGCTACTCGCAAACACGCCCGAGCGCTTCACCTTGATCGGTCTCTCGCTCGGCGGCTATCTCGCCTTCGAGATCATTCGACGAAAGCCGCAGCGCCTTGAGCGTCTCGTATTGATGGATACAACCGCCGTGGCAGATCACCCGGCGCGGCGCGCGGGTCGTTTTGTGGATCTAGCGAAGGTAAGAGACGGTGGTATCGAAGCGTTGATTCCGGAGTTGCCTGGTCGCTGGCTGCATCCGGTGCACGTCCAGCGTGTCGAGCTGGTCAACCTCATGGCCGAAATGGCGCGCAGCATCGGCGCGCGTGGGCAATTCAATCAGCAAACCGCCATGCTGGCACGCCCCGATTCGCATGCCGATCTCGAGCAATTGAAAGTGCCTGCGCTTTTCGTGTGCGGGCGTGAGGACCCGGTGACGCCGGTGCAAGACCATGAAATGATGGCGGCACGGGTACATGGCGCTCGACTGGAAATCATCGAGCACTGCGGTCACCTTTCGACCATCGAGCAGCCTGAGACCGTGAGTCGGCTGCTGGTGAGCTGGCTGCACGAGACCGAAGAGCGCTCCGCAGCGCTTGGCATGCGATGAACGACGAAAAAATCCAGGTGCGGGTCACCAGCAGCGGCCAGACGCTCGACGTGGTCGTGCTGTCCAAGCGGCTGGAGATGATCCAGATCGTACTCGGCGAGGGGATACACAACGTCCGCTGCAACTTGACTCCGAACCGCAACGGTTCGGCCTATGTCGGCAACGCCATGGGGCGCGAGATCGTCTACGAGCGCAGCCGCGAAGACGTCAAAGCCGATCTCGCCCGCGCCGCCGGCTTTCGCGATTTCAAGCGCTAGGCAACATTCGCGTGCTGACTCGAAGGAGACGAATAATGAAGCTGGCGTATCGTGCGACGCAGGTTACCTTGGTGCTTTCGATCTCGATCATGGCGTTCGCCCCATGGCTCGCTTCGGCGGAGACACCCGGCCAGATTCCACAGCCGTGGACCTATGAAGGCAGCAAGAAGCTTCAGGAACAGGAACGTCAGCGAGACCAGCAATCGCAGCCGCAATCGCCTTCGCCTCAAGGAGGCTCCGCGATGGTTCCAGGCGGTGGCGCCGGTGGCGCCGTCGCGGCAAAGGCCGAAGCTGCGCGCCGCAACTGGCAGAAGCAACCGCCGCTGCCTCCCGAGCGCAATCCTCTGCTCGGCAAATGGACGCGCCCCGCCTCCACTCGCGCCAACCCGAATGATCCATTCGGCCAGCTCCAGGCGCTCGCCAAGGGCGGGCTGTGCGAAGCGCTCTTCGGCGGCGGTGTGTTCGAATTCCGTCCGGACCGGCTGGTCGGCATGGACGAGCGCACGCGCGAGCAGGAGCTCGACCGCGTCGAATACCGGGGCGATGCCAAGCATGTCGTCGTGCTGCCCAAGACCACGCTGAAATTGATCGAGTTCGACTTCGACGGCCCGGACCGCGTCCATTGGACCGGTCAGAATTGCACGCTCGTGCGCGTAAGCGGCGCGCCGAGCGCGTCTGCCGGGTCCGCGCCGGCGCAAGTCGCAAACGCCGCTCCCGCCGCGACCGGATCGCGCTCGGGGTCCGGCGGCGTGCTTACGTTTGCGGTCGGCGCAACGTCGTCGTCCGACAATGTCGCGGGTCGCAAGCTGTGGGTGTTGAAGTCCGATCCGCAATTCGCCTTGATCAAGGCAGGCCTCACGTCCACGCCGTACGGCACCGTCCTTCAAAACTGGATGCGCGCGTGCGACAAAAGGGAAAAGGTTTGCACGACAGGCGCGCAGGCGCTCCAGGCCTACAGCGTCGGCATCGCGACAACCGACGCGACGGGCCACGCGCAGACGCCGCCCTTAGCCGCGGGGCGCTATTGGGTGTTGAGCGATGCGAAGGTCGACAACAAGCACTTGATGTGGATGCAACTTGTGGATGTAAAGGGCGCGGACGCGACTGTCACCTTCGACAAGCGCAACGCGATGCCGGTCGACTGAGAACGGCAATGTCCGATCGGCACGACGATCCTCTATCGCCTTTACAACAACGGCCTCGGTGGTTGTGAAGTTCACCGCGTTACGACGAGACCACCACCCGAGGCTCCGAGTTACATTCGCGGCCGCAGGCACGCGGGACTCGCTTCCTCCTCCAACGGAGACTCGAACATGTCGCTTCGCACGACTCTTTGCAATGCAGGCTGGGCTTTGGTCGGTACGGCTGCCATCGGCGCGCTGGCCGGCGCTGCGCACGCGGACGTTCTGGACGATGTCAAAACCAACGGTGTAGTCAAATGCGGCGTAACGCTGTCATCGCCCGGATTTTCGGCCGAGAACAATCAAGGCCAACGCGAGGGCTTCGACATCGACCTGTGCAAGGCGATCGCCGCCGCCGTGCTCGGCGACGAGAGCAAGATTCAGCTCACCCCGATGGATCTCAAGACCGCCTTCGCAGGCCTGCCCACCGGTGTGGTCGATGTGCTCACGCACCGATTCACCTGGACGGAGAGCCGGGACATCGGCGGACTCAAGTTCCCGAAGATCATGTTCTTCGACGGCCAGGGTTTCGTCGTAGGCAAGAAGTCCAAGGCCAGCAAGATCGCGGATCTCAACAACGCGACGATCTGCACGCTGCAGGGAAGCACTTCGGAGTTGATCGTGGCGAGCTACTTCGGCGCGCACAAGCTCAAGTACAAGATCGTGACCTTTGCATCCGCGGAGCAGGCCTGGGACGCGTTCGTCGGAAAGCGTTGCGACACCGTGATCAACGATCGCTCGGGCCTGGCTGCGCGCCTCGCCAAATTGCCTAACAAGGACGACTACAAGGTCCTTGCCGAGACGGTATCCAACGAACCCATCGGTCCGATCGTGGCGCAGGGCCAGCCGCGTTGGGAAGCCGTGGTTCGCTTTACGCTGAACGCGCTGGTCGCGGCCGAAGAGCTGGGCGTCACGCAAGGCAACGTCGACGCCGAGCGCAACTCGCAGAATCCCGACGTGCAGCGTCTTCTGGGCACGACGGGCGACTTCGGCAGCAAAATGGGCATCGCGAACGACTACGCCTACAAGGCGATCAAGGCCGTGGGCAACTACGGTGAAGTGTGGGATCGCAACGTCGGACCCAAGACGCCGCTGCGGCTCGAGCGCGGACGCAACGCGCTGGTCGCTAATGGCGGCTTGATGATGTCGATTCCCGTCCGCTGACGGGCGTTGCGCGTCCGCGGGACGCGGGCTTCCGCACGCCTCTCCGATGACGCCGAGTCCGAAGCCGAGGATGTCGCGGGCCGTTCTGATGGAACGGTTGCCCGGCTATGTGGCCCAGGCCGTCCTGCTCGCGATCGTTGCCTGGCTGGTCTGGCGCGGCGTTGCGAATTTCGAGGCCAATGCGCGCGCGCTCGGATTGTCGGTCGGTTTCGATTTCCTGCGCAGCCAGGCGGGCTTTCAGATCGCGCAGAGCCTGATCGATTTCACTCCTGCGTCTACGTACCTCGATGCGATCGTCGCGGCTGCGCTCAACACATTGCTGGTCGTTGCGCTGGCGGGGGTATTCAGCACCCTGATCGGTCTTGGCATCGCCTTCGGCCGGCTCGCGCCGCCGGGTGTGGTCCGGGGCGCGTCGTCGGCCTACGTCGAAGTATTCCGCAACATCCCTCTCCTGCTGCAGATCCTGTTCTGGTACTTCTCGGCCATCGCGTTGCTGCCAGCGGTCGGCGACAGCATTCAGTTCGGTCCGGTGCTCCTCAACAATCGCGGCCTCTTCCTGCCGGGCCTGCAGCTCGATCCGGCGATCGCTCTGAATCGCCCGCACGTGGACGGCTTCGACGTCGCCGGAGGCTTCGTGATACTGCCCGAGCTGATGGCGCTCACACTCGGACTGTCGATCTACAACAGCACGTTCCTCGCCGAGATCTTCCGCGCCGGCATCTTGTCGGTGCCGCGCGGCCAGAGCGAAGCGGCGGCAAGCGTGGGCTTGAGCGGCGTGCGTGCGGCGTGGCTGATCGTCCTGCCTCAAGCGCTGCGCGTCGCGCTGCCCGCAGCCGGCGGCCAATACCAGACGCTCGCCAAGGCCTCTTCGCTCGCGGCAGCGATCGGTTATCCGGACATCATGCAGATCGTGGGCGGCACGGTGGCGAGCCAGACCAGCCAGGCGCTCGAAGCGATGACGCTGGTGGTCCTGCTGTACGCCGCGATCAACCTCGTCATCGCGCTGATCGTGAATCTGCTGAATCGGCGTCTTCTCGCGCACGAGGGCCGTTGACGACGCACTTCGTACGCCAGACGCTGATTGATCCGCGCCTCGCCCCCGCCGCTGCGCCGATCGATTGGCGCCGCGCGCTGTTCCCGACGCCGGCGATAGGCGTGTTGTCGCTGCTGCTGCTGGCGCTGCTGGCAATGTCAGGCTGGCGCTTCGTCCAGTGGGCCGCCGTGCACGCGCACTGGATTGGCGATTCCGCTGAAGCGTGCACCGGCGACGCAGGCGGCGCGTGCTGGGCATTCGTCGCCGCGCGCTGGAAACCGTGGCTGGTAGGGAACTATCCGTCGGATCAATTGTGGCGCGTGTGGATCTGCTTCGCGGCATTCGCCTTGTTCTGGATCTGGGTGGTGCGGCGCTCGCGCACGGCAAGTTTGCAGCGTGTGCTGCTCGGCTTCATTCTCCTGCCCGTTGCATTCTTCGCCCTCCTGATCGGCGGCGGGCCGCTCCCCGTCGTCGCGCCCACGCTCTGGGGCGGCGTTCTGCTCACGCTGATCGTGACGCTCGCGACGTTCGCCACGGCGCTGCCGATCGGACTGTGTCTCGCGCTCGGCCGGCGCTCGCGGATGCCCGTCGTGCGCTGGGCATGCATCGTGTTCGTGGAGGGCATGCGCTCGGTGCCGCTGCTCGCGGTGCTCTTCATCGCGGCCACGCTCGTGCCCCTGTTTCTTCCCCGTGGCTTTACGATGAATCTTTTCTCGCGCGCAGTCGTCGCGTTCGCGCTCTTCAACGCAGCCATGGCGGCCGAAGTGTTCCGCGGCGGACTGCAAGCGGTGGGACGCGGCCAGATCGAGGCTGCCACCACTGTTGGCTTGAGCGACTTCGCGGCGTTGCGGCTGATCGTGCTGCCGCAGGCGATCACCGCGGTCGTCCCTGCGCTCGTCAACATCATGATCGCTGTGATCAAGGAGACGACGTTGCTCTCGGTCATCGGCGTCAACGACCTGCTGAGCGCCGTGGAGAGCGGGGCCCGCTCGCCCGCCTGGATCGGCGAGGCGAACATCCTGACCTCGGGTTATGTGTTCCTCGCGGCGACGTATCTGACGGTCTGCTACGGCCTGTCGCGCTACAGCCGGCGGCTGGAAGCGCGGCGCTGAATCTCTCCAGGCTCGTCATGACCTCCGACATAACGCGCGACGCGAACGCCACCATCGCGCGCATGCAGAGCATCAACAAGTGGTACGGCACCTACCACGCGCTGCGCGACATCGATCTGCAGATTGCGTCGGGCGAGCGCGTGGTGATCTGCGGCCCGTCGGGCTCCGGAAAGTCGACGCTCGTGCGAACCGTCAACCTGCTGGAGCCATTCCAGCAAGGTCGCCTGCACGTCTGCGGCGTCGACGTCGGCGCCGACGAGATCACCCGCGCGGCTCGCCGCGCAGTGAACCGTCGCGTAGGCATGGTGTTCCAGCAGTTCAACCTGTTCCCGCACATGACGGTGCTGCAGAATCTCACCGTGGGACCCATCTGGGGCAGCGGCGTCGCGCGCGACGAAGTGCATGAGCTCGCCACGCACTATCTGCAGCGCGTCGGCCTGACGGATCAGGCGCACAAGTATCCGGCGCAGCTCTCCGGCGGACAGCAGCAGCGCGTCGCGATCGCGCGCGCC
>Ga0114129_10017576_pt1 | contig 10180 bp, 3 predicted proteins | sample RhiMetdeltSRZDD1_FD_80071 | JGI IMG/M metagenome (GOLD analysis project Ga0114129, IMG submission 80071) | Populus rhizosphere microbial communities from Tennessee, USA - Rhizosphere MetaG P. deltoides SRZDD1 (version 2) (version 2) | ecosystem: Host-associated > Plants > Roots > Rhizosphere >...
ATGCATGCGGTCGTTGCGGCCCAGACTTGCGGGGGCATAACGCCGTTCATCTAGCACGAGGCCTGGCATCAGAGCCTCGAACATGCTGCCGCCCCACGAGGGGACAAACCGCAGGCCCCGCCATGTGTAGTACCCACCGAAATAAAGTTGGTCCCTGGCGAGCTTCGCCATGCGGTGCAGCGGCGGCTGCGACTGCCAGGCGTACTCTCGGGTATTGGGCAGGGTGCGATGGAGTTTGAACCAATGCGCAGCCGGCACGTCCCCCTTGCCGATGGCAAGCAGACTCCCCAGACGCGCTTCGGTATAGAGCAGGCCATAGTGATAGGCGGCCGGCCGCGCCAGGTTGACATGGTACCCCTGGAACATCACCTCATAGAGAGGATCGAGAAATAACCGGTAATTGCTCTGGCTGATGAGCCGGGAACAGCGCGCGGCAAGGGCAGGAAAGGCGTTCCGCAGCACGATCAGGCCGGCCGTGAGCCAGGCAGAATCAACAAACGAGAGGTAATGACTGGAACGCTCCAACGAGGTTGTGTCGTAGTAGTTGTAGAAGAAGCCCGCAAAGGTTTCCAATCGCTCCAGGGTGGTGAGGGTCCGGTCGAGCCTGGTCACCGCCTCTGGGGCCGCCACCAAGCCCGCCGCATGGGCCGCGGCCATGGCGACGAGCTGCAAGCCGATGTTGGTGATATTGGTGTAGTCCCCGATGGTGGCATCGTGGAGAGCTACTGATGGGCGGCGAAAGCGGAGATGATCGATGGGCAGGCCGGAGGGACGATCGGTCATGGCGACTAAGCCGCGCCAGGTATCCCAGGCGAGGCGCCAGAGGAAGGCAGTGTCGTCGGTCGGGAGCGTGTGCGGCTCGACGAGGGCGACCTGCGGCCAGCCAGCGAGGCGCTCCTGCAGCCGTGCTGGCACGGTGTCCGGTCCGCCAAGCGCGACTTCCCAGGCCTGTTTGGCTGGAGTGGGAACCGTATCGGTGACGCTCGGTCTCGGCGCACCAGTAGCGACCAGCATGATTTCATCGATGAAATACGCCCCCCTGGGAGTAGGCGAGGAGCGTGGATGAATCTGCAGAAAAAACTCGCTCAGGTGCGTCCACTCGTCCATACCCAGCAGCAGGTTCAGCGGGATCACCATCTGCTGCCAGCGGTCGGTGATGCCGGTCACGCGCAAGCTCCCGGCCTGGGACATGCTGGGGAGAGCTGGATGCGGCCGCAGAAACCCCACCTCGAGCGTGGGGGCAAAGCCGTGCGTGGCGTCGCCCTTGATCCAGAAGACGAGCGCATCATAGGCGCGTGCGTCTACATCGGGCAGGGAGAGCCGCACACGCAGTGCGGCGGCTTGGGAATGCAGTCCGGCGGGCGCGAGGGCGCGGGCAGCGGCGGGAAAGTAGTACTGGAGCTGCAGCGCTTTGCCGTGCACTACCTGTTCGGGGGCGCTGACCATGGCCAGGTGTGCCCGGCTACCGGCTCCACTTGGCAGCGCATGCCAGGCTATACCAGCGTGCCTGTCACCGTCGAAATTGTCCAGGATCATTTGCTGGTGTGGCGGGTTCTCTTTGACGGACCTAGTGGCGCTGCAAGAGGGTGAGACCAGGCCCAGGAGAGTCGTGTAGGCAATCAGGAAGCAGAGGATTTTGCTCACGATGTGAGAGCCTCTCTTCTATGGTAGAGTTAGTCGTTGTTTCAATCTTGTCTGCCCTGTAGTGGCCTTGGTCCTTGTGCGTATCTTCAATGTTATTGGGTTCTTCATCTGGTGTTATGCGTCTGCGTGAGCCGATCACTCCAGAGAGTCTATGCGTCGCGGTGAACCGTGCAACCTCTTTGCGACTGGCGCCGCGCGAGGTGGCGCTGGCGTATCACCATTGGCGCTGGGTGGCCCATTTACCAGATCAGCGTATTGCCTTCGTTGCCGACACTGAAAACGCATGCCAACGGCTCGCCCGAGAACAGCGGCTCCTCCAGCTACTCGCCGACCGTGTCCACTTCGTGGCGATCATCGGCGCAGGTGTCTCGATTGGCGCCACGAACCGTGCAGAGTGCGCTGCATGGACGGGGTTGCTGCACCATGGCGTGCAGCGGTGTGAGCACCTGCGACTGATCACACCGGAAATGGCGCAGGTGCTTTGCCGGCAGATTGATTCGGGCGACCTCGACTTCCTGCTTGCAGCGGCAGAGACTATTGCGGCGAAGTTGGGTGCGCCGAAGGGCGGCGAGTACCGCCGTTGGCTGCGCGAGAGCGTGGGCGCGCTCACGGCTGAGCGGCGTGAAGTCCTTGAAGCTTTGCGCGACTTGCACGTGGCTCTGGCGACGACCAATTACGACGGCCTGATCGAAGAGGTCACAGGATTGCCGCCCGTCACCTGGATGGACGGCGCGAGGGTTGAACGCGTGCTGCCGCGCAGCGATGAGCCTGGTGTGCTCCACTTGCACGGTTATTGGAGAGAGCCTGAGTCGGTCATTCTTGGCATTCGTTCTTACGAGCAAGTGCTAGGCCACGAGCCCGCGCAGAACATCCAGCACACGCTCGCCACCGTCAAGACGCTGCTCTTCGTCGGCTGCGGCGAAGGGCTGCACGACCCGAACTTCGGGAAGCTGATTGCATGGACGAGTCGCGTCTTCGCGAAGTCCGAGTACCGCCGATACCGGCTTGCCCTTGAGAGCGAACGTGAGGAGTTGCAGAAGCAACACCCGCCTGAGCAGCGTCTGTTTGTGATCTCTTACGGCCAGCAGCACTCTGACCTCGCGCCGTTCTTGCGCTCTCTGGGGGTATACCGTCCCAACGCCACCCCCACGCCACCCGCTGCCGCCGCTGCGCCCGGCGTTGCCACATTGCCCGCCAGACCGCGCTGCTTCGGGCGCGAGGCGGAAATCGAGGCACTCGTCAAGAATCTGCTGGCGCCGCGACCGGAGCCGACGCCGATTCTTGGTGCGCCCGGCATTGGCAAGAGCACGCTCACGCTCGCCGCGTTGCATGACGAGCACGTGGCAGCTCATTACGGCGCGCGGCGGTATTTTATCCGCTGCGATGGTGTGAAGTCGCGCCTAGAGCTGGTGGCGGCGCTCGCGCTCGCGTGTGGGTTGACCCCTTCGCCCAACATCGAGCCTGCGGTGCTGGTCGAGCTGGCAAAGGCGCCGACCGTCCTCGCCATTGACAATGCCGAAACGCCATGGGAGGCCGACACGCTAGCGGTGGAAGAGTTCCTCGCGCTGCTGGCCGATATTCCGGGGCTGGCATTGATCGCTTCAGTGCGCGGCGCTCAACGCCCAATGGGCGTGTCTTGGCACGAATCGTTGGAGCCAACGAGGCTCAAGCTGCCCGCCGCACGCGACGCCTTCCTGGCCATTGCCGGCAAGAAGTTCCAGACCGACCCGCGCCTCGACGATCTGATTCAGGCGATGGACGGCGTTCCGCTTGCCATCACGCTACTGGCGTATCAAGCCGAAGGTGAGCCGAGCCTGGAACCCTTATGGCAGCGATGGCAGCACGAACGTACGGCTATGTTGCAACGGGCGGAAGGCCAGGACCGTCTGACGAACATGGAGCTGTCCTACGAAATCTCGCTCACCGGCAAGCGCATGACAGAGGCTGCCCACAGATTGCTGCACCTGCTCGCGCTGCTGCCGGATGGCCTGGCCTACCGTGATCTGTCGGTGGCCATGCCTGATCAGGCCGAAGCCGTCGCCTCCGTACTCCGCAAAGCTGGCCTGGGCTTCGATGAGGCTGAGCGATTGCGGTTGCTCAAACCATTGCGTGACTATATCAGAGACAAACACCTGCTACAATCTGACGATCAGGCACGACTCGTGAAGCATTTTGTGCAACTGGCCGCTGATCTTGGTGCGCAGGTTGGTAGTGCAAAAGGAGCGGAAGCCGTGCGACGCCTCACGCCAGAAGCGGCAAACATCGAGGCAATGTTTGCACTGGCTCTGGAAGGCGGCTATGCAGCCGAGGTCACTCAAGCCGCCATTGCCTGGAGCGAGTTCGTCCGTTCCACTGGCCTTGGCTCTGCTCGTCCGCTCGAACAGGCAGCAAGCAGGACGCGAGAGCACGGAGATACGCAAGAGGTTGCCAACTGCATCCAGGGTCTGGGCGAGATTGCGCACGCTCGTTCAGACCACGAGCAGGCGAGGGAGCGCTACGAGCAAGCGCTGCCCCGCTACCGGCAAGTCGGTACTCTGCGCGGTGAGGCGAACTGCATCCAGCGTCTGGGCGATGTTGCGCTCGAACGTTCAGACCATGGGCAGGCGAGGGAGTGCTACGAGCAAGCGCTGCCCCTCTACCGGCAGATCGGTTATGTTGTGGGAGAGGCTGTTTGTCTCTGGGGACTGGGAAACATTGCTTTGGCGCAATCGGATTACACCATCTCCAAAGCTCGCTACGAAGAGTCACTGGTGCTGTTGCGGCAAGCAGGTCACAAACACAATGAGGGTGAGTGTTTGCTGAGTTTGGGAGACTTAGCCTTGGCAGTCTCTGATCCGCTTGCAGCCCGGGGCTATTTTGATACAGCGCTCAATCTATTCAAGCAGATAGAGCAGGTCGAATGGATCGGGCACGCTTCCCGCCGGTTGGCGCGTATTGCGGTTGATGAGCAAGAGCGGTGGCTCCTTGTCAAAGCCGCTCGCGAAGCGTGGGAGAGCATTGACCGACCCGATTTGGTTGCGGACTTGACGCAAGAGTTTGGTAGGGAGCCATGTTAAGAGTAGACGACCTGCCCCTGTCGTGTGCGGGGCGTGTCCAGCCCTGGGTGTCGGCCTGGCCTCAATAAAGGACATAACAGGCAGCAATGCCTTTCTCAGGGGAAGGAGTCGAAGGCCTAGGGAGGCGAGGGAAAATCGAGAACTGCATGGCCCGGACGCAGATGGACTTCAGCCCTAATGCTGCTCCTGATGTGACGAAATGACTGCCGTACGTACACACGGGCTTGATAGGTCTTACGACATGAGGCGCGCGCGTTCGCGGTCGAGCCAGGTGCACGCCAGTGTCAGCTGTGCGCGTAGGCGCTATCCTTGCTGTCGCGTCAGGAGCGAGGATTGACCCTACTACAAGAACCCGATGAACCAACAGAGTCACTGTTGGCGAGGTTTGGCTTACCTCCTTCCCGTCTCGATCTTGTGAGAAGTCCCTCGCCCGTGTGCTTGCACCTGTCTGGCGCGTATCCACGTCCGGCAGACGGCCAGGAGCAGGAGCACGCCTCCCAACGTGGGGTCGATACCCATGCCCGGGCGCAGTGTGCAGCCCCCACCGCTCCCGCTCCCACTGCTAGCCTGCACGGACGCGGTGAGGGACGGCTGGGGATAGAGAAACACGGCGCCGTCGCGATCGTCCTGCGTGAGTGTATCAACATCGGAGAGGTGGCTGTTCATGAGGGCCACCACCGTCTGCCCCGCCTCATCGGGATGTTCCAGCCCGAGCACATGCCCCAATTCGTGGAGCATGACTCGCTGGATATCGATAGCGTAAGCGAGACTCAGGGGCTTTTCACACAGGCGCAGCGGACCAGTATAAACGTTCCAACAGAGATTCGCATTCAACACCACATCGGCCTCTGCCAGGAAGAAGTGCCCTGACCGTAGTCTATAACTCTTGCGGGTGAGCGCCACTACATCGCCGAAGCTATCCCCACAAAGATCGGGTGCAAACGTGACCGTATTGACCCCATTGTGCCGATCACAGGGGTCAGCCTCCGTAGTATCCATCATAAAGAAATTGGGCACGACTGTATTCCAGAGGGCTAACGCCTCTGCAGCGTGGGTGTCCCAACTCGTAGTGCTATCGGCCAGCGTCGTCCCAGGGGGCACGCGGCCCAAGTGGACGCTCATCGTGACCTGCGGGAACGTCCAGACGACCGGGTTCCCAGTGGTTTGATTCGGCAATACGAAGAAGGGGTCTACGGCAGTATCAAACGCAAAGGCCTGGGCGAACTGCGGCGTGAGGCCCAGCGCTGCGGTGAGGAGCAGGGGGAGCACCCGTGTGTAGCTACTGCTCATGGGAGAGCCCTCCAGGGTGGTCCGCATTCCCCGCACCCTGATCTTCCTGAGACAGGACGCGGAGCTGCGCGTGGATGTGCTGGACGAAGGCTTCGACTGTCACACCTGCCGCCGACAGCATGGACTCCCGCGGCTCCTCCCGCGAGAGTCCGCCATAGGTCTTGGGGCGTGCGTAGTCAGAGAGGGGCCAGACCACCGTCTGCTGACGTGCCGGGTCCCACTCCACGCGGAACATCCCTTGGTGCAGGCCGACAACCGGAAAGAGAGCGGAGAAATTCCCCTGGATAAAGAGGATATAGCGTCGGCCTGCCTCAAACTGGGGGAGCCCAGGGTAGACCTCCCCCCGTTGGTCGACGACCCCACCGCTGACGCGGAGCACATACTCAGAGTCGTGCCACACGCCTTTGATCATCTCGAGATCCGCGAGCGTGACATAAGTGTAAATCCGCTCCCCCTTAGCCTCCACTGCACTGATGACCTGCGTGACTGTCCCGATGAGGACCCAATCCGCGAGCCTGACCAACTCAGCAAAGGTCCGCGGCACGGCGGTCAGCGCCCAACTGCTCGTCGTCCAGCTTAGAGCGAGGAACCAGACGACCACGGCCGAACCAATGCAATGCCGTATGATCTTCCTCATGACGAACTCACGCTGCAGAGGGTCAGCCCACTGGACGGGGTGTGAGAGGACGAGCGCAGGACACACGGGTGGGCTCGTGGGGGCTGCCCTATGAGCCGCCGCGGAGTCGAAGGAAAAAGGCATTCCCGGACCGTCTCCGGAGTTCGGAGAGCGTCCAAGAGTGCCTACGGAAGCGCAGACAAACTTGCCCCAACTATCAATTTCTGTTACGCTTTCAGACATCATGAGGGTTACTCCTCGTGAGGATGCGGGCTGGCGATTGTGCCCGCCAAAGCTTGATCGCCAGCCCTCTCTTTTTGTCTGGACGTATCTGGCAGCTTGAAAAGCCGCTGCCACTCCTCGCGAAAGAGGCCATAGGAAATACAGCCCTATCCACCCTGACGTTAGGATGGATACGGTCTGACTGTGCCTTCCATATGCCGCTCTACAAGGTATGTACGCCAAACCATTTGGGTTCGTGTACCTCCTCTTGTATGTCTTGGACACACCTTAACTACCATACCGGTACAATAGACCTTTCTAAATGCGATTGGCAATACTTTAAGACATAGTTGAAATTATGTCTAGAAGGAATTGAAGTACAATAATGTGTCCAGAAGACATATTCGTAACCTTTTTTCTATAAACTGTGAACCATGGCTTTGCTGTCATTTATCAGCTAAGCATTGTCTACATATGATAAATTGGGGTACAAAGAGGCACACAAAACGGCCGGCCGATCCTACCCAGCGCTTGAGCGAACACGCAATTTGTGCGAGGTTAAGGCCAATCCGGCTCAGTGCACCCCACCACCTACGGTACTCTGCAGGCGCACCCAGGCTTGCAGCCCCGCCTGCTCCCGCCGACCGCGCTCGTCCACTGGTACGGCGAGATCAGTGACCACCTCAAAGCGTAACAAGGAGGCAAAGCCAAAACCGACTATCAGACGGAGACCGGCGCTCGAGCGTGGGCTGACGTCCGTGATACTCTGGTCGCGATTCCACACCCAGCCACTGTCGATAAACGGCGCGATATGGAAACTCCGCAGGCCCAAGTAGCGCCCAGGAAAGTCGACTCGCACATCACTCAGCACGGGGAAGCGCAGACTTAGCGTGCCGCCGAGCAGACGGTCCCCAAGGAACTGCAGGCGGTACGGATAGCCCCGCACCGTATCAATACCGGCCAGTGTGAGTTTGCGTTGCAGGGGTAAGGTGCCAGCGCTCCAGCCGCCGAAGAGGCGCAGTTGAAGCGATGTTTGATTCCAGAGCCGGAGATAATTACTCACCTCGCCGCGCACTTGTTGAAAATCGGGTTCTGTGCTCCCGAGGATGCGGGCCGCGAACTCCGTCTCCAGCCGTAACGCATAGCCATACGCCAGGGGTTCCGCTAGTACACTGAGGGGAGCACCGACGGGGGTTGGGATGCGGGTATCACGTAGATAACGCAGCACGATACTGTGCACACGGCCTGTGGTCGGAGCGAAATCGGGTGGTACGGGTTCGCCGTTAAACTCAGTGAGCTGCTCAAGGAAAGCGATGTTGTAGCCCAGGGTGAAGCGGTTGGCGGGGGTGAGGTATTGCTGATGGGATTCGCGCAGTAGCAGGCTCGTTTCCAGGGACACGGTGCGGGCCCCCCGGCGGTCGTTCAGGCTAAGACTGCTGGTCATGCCCGGCACAGGGAAGCGATTCCGTAAGAGCTGCGCTTCGACGCTCAGTTCATCGAGTGCTTCTTTGTGCCCTATGCTGACCGAGACGGCTTGCTCGTCGAGATACAGCGCAATCAGATGTAACTGTGGTAGATAGCCATCGATATAATTGTTGTCCAGAGTGACGAAGGGATAGAGCAAGTAGCGATCCAGGCGCGGGAAATCGATCAAGGGCCGGACACTGTAGGGCACATGGTAGACGTCATTCAGGCGCTGTACGTCGGGCAGTTTGTGCGCTGGGTCAAGGTGTACATCCTTGAGGGGGGCAGCACTTTCCCATGTCACAACTGCGGTCTGGGCCGTACCGTCCAGCTCGGTATCGTAGGTAGTCCCGTCGCGGGCAATCAGTCTGACCATGAGCGGCATGATGGCTTCCCCGAGGCGGCGTATTTCCACGCGGTTGCTATACATCGTACGGCCCGACACCTCAGGGTGCGGCGCGGTTTCTACACGTCCTACAGCATAGTCGAGCCAGACGCGTTCGTTGACCCATTGCTGAAAGAACCAGTGCAAATCTCTACTACTGACGGCCTCGGCAGCACGGCGCACATCCGCACTGGTGATGTGATCCCCAGCCTCTGCAAGAAGTGTTAAAAAGTGTTGAAAAACCTGATCTCCAAGGATGTCGTGCAGCATGGCGTAGACCAGGGCACCTTTTTTTTCGTAGATCTGGCGCAGCCCTTGACTGTCTGGGGTCTCGTCTACCGGTGTGGTCATGCGCTGATCCAAACGATCAGCGATTAGTTGACGATAGGGGATATCGATGTACTGTTCCCAAAACGACAGATTTGGCAGCCAGGCAGCTTTCCAGGCAAGAAACGTGCGGCCACGACCGTGGATCGATTCCAGCCAGCGCACGGCTATGTACGTGCTCAGTCCCTCACCTACCCAGCGCTCAGTCCGCAGGTTGTACGCTGTGCGGAGCCCCCACCACTGCTGTGCCAGCCCACGGGCGAGCACAAATTCTGGGAGTTTATACAGCAGGGTCGGCACCCGGACCGCATCTCGTGCAAGGAACACCATGTTATCGGCCACAGCGCTGAAAGGTACGCTCAGGTCGCGTTCGTGCACCACCACGGTGAGCCATGGCGCGCGCCGTGCCAGGGCTAACTGCTGGCGATAAAACGCCAGGACGAGGCGCATAGTCTGGAGCAAGTGCGTGGCCTCAGGGGCATCGTCGGCCGGAACCACCACCCGCAGTGGCGGATCGTGCGTGAGATCCTCCTCACTGTGCCTCTGCGTGCTCAGGCTCAGACCCAGGTGATAAAGCGGTCCAGCACTGCCAGCGAGCGTCTGCCAGCCGTGCTGCTGGGTAGTAGAAGTCCACGGCACCGAGGCGAGCGCCTGCTGGTCCGCCGCTGCAGTCAAGCGCAACGTATAGTGGGCATGGACGAATTCTTGCAGGCCCCACACCCAGGTACCCTGGCGCAAGGGCACGAGCATGGGATACCACAGGCCATCCAGCGCTACGATACCGCGATAATGACCCCAGTTCTTCGCCTCCGGCAGGCGCGTCGCAAATGCGATGATGACCTGCACGCGTTCGCCAGGGCGGTACGGTCGTGGCAGGCGCACGTACAGGAGGGCGCGGTCAGGGACACGCCCCACGGGGACAGCGCGATCGTCCTGCAGCGCGAACGCCAGTGGGTGTTGCGCCTCGTCGCTGACGCTGGAGACGGTCAGCGTGGCCGCATCGAAGCCGTACGGATAGCGCAGATCGCTGAAGGCAGCAGGCTCACGCGGGTCAGGCCGGCTCAACGTGTTGGGCGGGAGAAAAAAGTACAGCTCATCGAGGGGGTGAGTACCACGCCAGATGGCTGTACAGGAGACCACCCCCTGGAGCGTGTGAGCAGCAGCATCATAGGTGAC
>Ga0114129_10017577_pt1 | contig 10180 bp, 10 predicted proteins | sample RhiMetdeltSRZDD1_FD_80071 | JGI IMG/M metagenome (GOLD analysis project Ga0114129, IMG submission 80071) | Populus rhizosphere microbial communities from Tennessee, USA - Rhizosphere MetaG P. deltoides SRZDD1 (version 2) (version 2) | ecosystem: Host-associated > Plants > Roots > Rhizosphere >...
CGCGTGCTTGGCCAGTCGTTCGACGCGTTCGTGTTGATGCCCCTCCCCCGCTTCGAGATGCTGTACGGGCGCCGCAGCACGACGACGATCTCGGTGAAGATGAGCGAGGCGGTGGACGTTGCGCCTGCCATGGCGCGGGCAGAGGAAGCGATGCGCATCGCACACGGGTTGCGGCCAGGCGAAGACAACGATTTCTCAGTCGAGACGGCCGACGCGTTGGTCAACTTCTGGAAGACCCTCACGCGCGTGCTGTTCAGTGTGATCCCGGCGGTAGTCGCCATCGGCATCGTGGTCGGCGGGATCGTGATCATGAACATCATGCTCATGGCGGTGACCGAGCGGACGCGAGAGATCGGAATTCGAAAAGCGGTCGGCGCGACGCGCTCCGACATCAGCCGCCAGTTCTTCGTCGAGACGATCACGCTGTCCAGCCTCGGTGGCGCGATCGGGGTACTCGGGGGATGGGGATTCGCGGTGCTCATCGCATTCGCTTCCCCGCTGCCGGCGCGCGTGAGCTACTGGTCCGTGATCGTCGCGCTTGCGTTAGGTGCCACGGTCGGCGTGCTGTTCGGAGTGTACCCGGCACGACGAGCGGCGCGACTCGATCCGATCGTCGCGCTGCGGGCGGAGTAGCACAGTCATGCGGCCTCGGTTGCGATGAAACTCCACGACCAGCTTCGCGAGAACCTCGGCATTGCGTTCGACGCGCTGCGCACGAACAAGCTGCGCTCGGCGTTGACGATCCTTGGCGTGGTGATCGGAGTGTCGACGGTGATGTCGATGGCGGCGATCGTACGCGGGATTCAGCGGCAGATCGTTCGGACCATCGAAATTGCCGGCCCGACGACGTTCTACGTCATGAAGGTCTACTCGCAAACGCCTCTGAATCCCGACGCGCTTCCAAAGTGGGTGCGCGTTCGCCCGGACCTAACGAAGCGCGAAGCGGATCGGATCGCACAGCTCCCCGAGATCTCCTACGGGGCCATCTGGGCCCAGATCATTGGTCGGCTCGAGTACCAGGGACAGCGAACGCAGCCGACGCAACTCATCGGTGCGGACGACCGGTTCACCGAGATCCAGGGTGGCGAGCTCGCGTCGGGACGATGGTTCACGCGGGCGGAGTTGGCGTCGGGCTCGCCGGTCGCCGTCGTGAACGAGAACTCGGCACGGCGACTGTTTGGTCGCGAGAATCCTGTCGGCAAGACGATCCGACTCGGCGGGCGACCGGTCGAGATCATCGGGCTCTACGTTCCGCCGGAGAACATCTTCGCTCCGCCAGGAACGGAGACCGGCGCGATCACTCCGTTCCTGCTCCTCGATCATCAGTTCACGATCGACAGGACGAACAGTCAGTACATCGCCGTGAAGCCTCGACCAGGCGTGCCGGTGGCGCAGGCGCAAGAAGCAGTGACGGTGCTGTTGCGCGAGCTGCGTCATCTTCGGCCGGCGGACAAGAATTCGTTCGACCTGATCACGCAGGACCAGATCCTCGACATCTTCGACAAACTCACCGGGGCGTTTTTTCTGGTCATGATCGTCCTGTCTTCGGTGGGGCTCATGGTCGGAGGCATCGGCGTCATGGCGATCATGATGGTCTCCGTCACGGACCGCACGCGCGAAATTGGTGTGCGGAAGGCGCTCGGCGCGACGCGCGGCGACATCATGCTGCAATTCCTGATCGAGGCTGCGACGCTCACCGGAATCGGCGGCGTGATCGGCATTGCGCTCGGCCTCGGGGCCGGCGGCATGGTGACGAAATTCATGAACGTCGATGCCGCGCCGCCGGCGACGCTCACAGCAGTCGCTGTGACGGTGTCAATAGCGATTGGCGTGATCTTCGGTCTTCTTCCTGCACGCCGGGCATCGCGTCTCGATCCGGTCGAGGCGCTGCGTTATGAGTAGGTTCTGTTAGCTTCCCCGCATGGCCGATTTGCACGTTCTCGCGATCTTCGCGCACCGGGACGATGCCGAGCTCACGTGCGGTGGAACGCTGATCAAGCTTGCGTCACAGGGTTATCGGACTGGCATCCTCGATCTCACCGAAGGCGAGATGGGGACTCGAGGCACGACAGCGTTGCGCGCGGAGGAGGCCGAGCGCGCTTCGGCTGTCATGGGGCTGGCGGTTCGTGAGAACCTCAAGCTGCCTGACGCGGGCATCGTCAACACACCGGAGACTCGACGGCTCGTTACCCGAGTCCTCCGCCGTCTGCGTCCCACCATCGTGATCGCCCCGGCGCAGCAAGGCCGACACCCGGATCATCGCGTCACGTCCGAGCTAGTGCGCGACGCGTGCTTCGTGTCCGGACTCGCAAAGCTCGAGCCCGATCTGCCGAAGCACAGACCGCGCAAGGTGATTCACTGTCTCTCGTACCGCGAGGACAACTTGCGCCCGACGTTCGTCGTCGACATCTCGGCGGAGTTCGACCGCAAGCTCGAGGCAATTCGATGTTACGGCTCGCAGTTCGACACGAGCGTGACGCAGGCGGGCGAGGTCTACCCTAACGGTGACCCGCTCTACGAAATCGTTCGACATCAGGCCGCGCACTACGGGTCGTTGATACGCACTCGTTATGGTGAACCGTTTTTCACGACCGAGACGATGCGCGTCGACGACATCACCACGTTGGAGGTAGCAACGTTTTGAGCGCTTCAAGCGGATCCACGGCGGAGCCTGTCTCGTACGGCTCGTATCTCGCGCTCGATGAGCTGCTCACGCTGCAGCGGCCGCGCATGTCGCCGGAGCATCCCGACGAGCTCTTGTTCATCGTCGTGCATCAAGCGAGTGAGCTCTGGTTCAAGTGTATGCTGCACGAGATGGATCATCTCGTGGGCGCGATGGAGCGCGCCGAAGTGATGTATGCCGTGCTCGCGGTCGAACGCCTCAACGCGCTCGTTCGGATCGTCGCGGCACAGTTGGCAGCGCTCGAGACCATGCCACCGCAGCACTTCGCCGCGTTCCGCGGGTACCTCGGGACGTCCAGCGGGTCGCAGAGCGTGCAGTTTCGCGCGCTGGAAGCGGCGTCCGGCGCCCGGGACGCGCATTTCATGCAGGTGATTCAGGAACACGGGGAAGTTCCCGAACTGGTCCGGCGAGCTCTCGAGCGCCCAACGCTCGAAGAGCTGTTCGAGCAGCTCGTGGCTCGTGAAGGCGTAACCGTCGAGTCCCTGTACACGGGACCCGCGCCAACACCGCTGTTCCTTCTCGCCGAGGGGTTGCTCGAGTACGACTCCGGATTCGCACGGTGGCGGTTCCTGCACGTGCAACTCGTCGAGCGCATCATCGGTCCGTTGACGGGTGGGACGGGCGGAACGTTAGGCGCGCGCTATTTGCAGAAGACCGTTTCGCAACGCTTCCTGCCACGGCTGTGGGCAGTCCGCGCGCAGTTCTTCGGACCGTCGCGGCCGGCTGGTACAGCGACTGGCACGCCGTCGCAGGATCCGGGCAAGCGGTGATCCGCGACATCAGCATCGCGCTTCGAGAGGGGACGCCGGAGTGGCCAGGCGATACGCCCTACGCGTGTCGTTGGGCGTCCCTCATCGCCAAGGGCGAGAGCGTGAACGTGTCGGCCGTGATCGGCAGCCCACATGTCGGGACGCATGCCGATGCGCCGTTACACGTGCGCGACGGCTGGCCCGGGTCGCACGAGTTGCCGCTCGATGCGTTCATCGGTCCTGCCAGTGTGGTCGATGTCAGCACGCTGTCGGGAGCCATCGAGGCCGATGCCCTGGCCTACGATCCAGCCCTCAACGGCGAGCGATTGCTGCTGCGCACCGGCCGAACGATCGCGGGCGGACAGTTTCCTAACGAGTGGCCGACGCTGAGCGAGGCATGCGTGCGAACGCTGCTCGGGCGGGGACTCCGCCTCGTCGGCGTCGACGCGCCGTCGGTCGATCCGCGCGAGAGCAAAACCCTTCCCGTCCACCACATGCTGTTCTCGGCGAACGCGTACATCCTCGAGAATCTCGACCTTCGGCGCGTTCCGCCGGGGCCCTACGAGCTGATCGCGTTTCCGCTCAAGTTCATGGCGCTCGATGCCGCGCCGGTGCGGGCCATCCTTCGCGAGCTTCGGAGCTGAGACAAGTCTGGTGGCAGCCAGCAGCGACTTCGCGATCCGCGCCGACAACATCACCCGCGACTTCGGACCGGTACGGGCGCTCGATCGACTTTCGCTCGAGGTTCCGACGGGCATCGTCTTCGGATTCCTCGGGCCTAACGGTGCCGGCAAGACGACAGCGATTCGCGTTTTTCTCGGCTTGATCGACGCGACCGGCGGTAGGGCCGAAGTGCTCGGCCTCGACACGCGTCGCGATGGAGCAGCGATTCGCAGCCGCTGCGGTGCGCTGCTCGAGCATCCCGGTTTGTACGAGCGGTTGAGCGCCGGCGACAACCTGGATTTCTACGGGCGCGCCTGGCGAGTGCCTCGCCGCGTGAGACAGGAGCGCATTCGCGAGCTCCTGACGCGGTTCGGGCTATGGGATCGGCGAGATGACCCGGTGGGTCGTTGGAGCCGCGGAATGAAGCAAAAGCTCGCGGTCGCACGCGCGGTGCTCCATCGCCCGGATCTGGTATTTCTCGATGAGCCGACGTCCGGGCTCGACCCCGTCGCAACGGCCGGGCTTCGCGAGGATCTCGCGGCGCTCGCGGCGCATGAAGGCGTCACGGTCTTCCTGACGACGCACAACCTGAACGAGGCAGAGCGCCTGTGTGGTCAGGTCGGGGTGATACGAGGAGGAAGGTTGCTCGCGGTCGGCAGCCCGGAGTCGCTGCGATCGAGACGCGACTCCGGCCGCGTCGATATCGTCGCACGCGGCCTGACCGAGACGATCGTGACTTCGCTCCGGGCGCGTCCGGAGGTTCACTCGGTGACCGTCCACGACTGTCGCCTAACGATCTCGCTCTCGTCCGGCGCGTCCATTGCTCCGATCGTCGCCTGGCTCGTCCAGAACGACGTTGGAATCGAGGAAGTTCGGCAAGTACGCGCCACGCTCGAGGACGCGTTCCTGGAACTCATGAGCGTCGACAGCAACGGTGCGGGAACACCGGAGGACGCCTCGCGTGATGCGTGACATCTGGACCATGGTCTGGAAGGAATGGCGGGAGTTTCGGGATCAGCTGCTGTCGCTCAGACGCGGCGGGCTTTCGGCATTGATCCTGGCGCTCATCCTCGGCGTGGTGGCGCCCGTGCAGCTCGGGCCAGATTGGGTGAATTCGAAGCTCGTCATCGGTTACTGGCCGTTCCTGGCCGCGACCATGGTCTCCTCACTCATCGCCGACTCAGTGGCAGGTGAGCGAGAGCGACACACGCTCGAAACGCTCCTGGCGAGTCGGCTCTCCGACTCCGCGATCCTGATCGGAAAGATCATTGCCGCAGTGATCTACGGCGTGGGCTTCGCGGTCGTGAACCTGTTGATCGGACTTGTCGCCGTCAACGTGACGCACGGCGAGGGCGGCCTGATCCTGTTCGACGCTCAGCGACTGGTCGTCACGATCGTGCTGACGATTCTCGCGTCGCTGCTCATGGCTGGGATCGGAGTCTTCATCTCACTCCGGGCAGCAACTGTGAAGCAGGCGCAGCAGGCATTTGGGATCGCGATCATCGTCATCACCATGGGACCCCTGCTATTGTTCAACGCCCTCGAGTACGAGACGCGCGAGAAACTGATCGCGCGCCTCGCCGCGGTTGGTGAAACGCGGATCGAGGTCTATGTGGTGACCGCTTTGCTCGTAATGTCTACGATTGTGATCGGGGCGGCTCTCGCGAGGTTCAGGCGCGGGAAGCTCGTGCTCGACTGACTGGGCGCCCCAAGCCTTTTCATCGTGTATCGTCAACTGCTATATTGACTTATGCCACAGCCCGTTTATCTCGATCACGCCGCCACCACGCCGGTGCGTCGAGAGGTATTCGAGGCGATGGAGCCGTTCTACGGACCACGCTTCGGCAATCCCTCCAGCGTTCACCGCTGGGGGCGCGAAGCTCGCGCCGCGCTCGACGAAGCGCGCGAGCGAGTCGCGCGCTGTCTTGGCGCGCACGCGGACGAAATCTGCTTCACATCCGGCGGCACGGAGTCCGACAACCTCGCCATCCTTGGACCCCTCCGCTCCCAGCGAGAAAAGGGTCGGAGCGTCATCGTCACGACGCCAATCGAGCACAAGGCGGTGCTCGCGACTGTCCACCACGCCGCGCGAGATGGAGTGACCGAGCGGCTGCTCGAGGTCAAGTCAACTGGCGTCGTCGACGTCGCGGCCAGTGACGGCGTGATCGACGATTCCGTCGCCGTGTGCACGGCGATGTGGGTGAACAACGAGGTAGGCACCATTCAGCCCGTGGCGGAGATCGCGCAGCGTGTGAAGGCGCATGGTGGAATCATGCACACCGATGCCATTCAGGCATTCGGCAAGGTGGAGATCGACGTGGGGAAGCTCGACGTCGATCTCTTGACGATCTCCGGCCACAAGATTGGTGCGCCGAAGGGCATCGGCGCCATCTACATTCGTCGCGGCACGCACATCGACTCGATGCTCCACGGCGGCACGCAGGACCGCGGGCGACGTCCGGGAACGGAAAACGTAGCGTACGCGGTGGCACTGGCCCGGGCCGCGGAAATCGTCATCGAAGAGCACGCCCAGGAGTGCGCGCGCCTCGAGTCGCTGCGTGATTCCCTCGAGCAGGGGTTGGTCGCACGCATCCCCGACGCGGTCGTCCATGGTCGCGGCGCGCCGCGCGCGCCGCACATTCTGAATCTCTCGGTGCCGGGTACCGACAGCGAATCGCTCCTCATGGCGCTCGACCTGGCGGGCGTCGCGGCCTCGGCCGGCTCCGCATGTCAGAGCGGGAACGTGACGCCATCGCATGTGCTGATCGCCATGGGCGTCAGGCCCGAGCTCGCGGTGGCGGCAGTTCGCATGAGTCTCGGATCGCTCACGACGCCTGAGCACATCACGCGAGTGGTGGAGTTGTTCCCCGCCCTGATCGCGAAGGCACGCCGTCTCTCGGGCGCGGCCTGACGACCGATGCGCGAGCGCGTGCTGGTCGCGATGTCGGGTGGCGTCGATTCTTCGGTCGCCGCTGCCCTGCTCGTCGAGCAGGGCTACGACGTCATCGGGGCAACGATGAAGTTGTTCTGCTATGGCGACGACGTTCCCGATCGTCCATGCTGCTCGCTCGATTCGATCAACGACGCGCGCCGCGTCTGCGAGCGGCTCGGCGTGCCGCACTACGTGCTCAACCTCGAGAGCGCTTTCGGCCGCGACGTCATCGACAACTTCGTCGCGGAGTACGCGGCAGGACGCACGCCCATTCCGTGCGTGCGCTGCAACACGTTCACGAAGTTCCGTGACCTGCTGCGGAAGGCCGATGCACTCGATGCCGAGTGGATCGCGACGGGTCATTACGCGCGCACGCGCAGTGGAGAGCTCTTGCGGGGCCGCGACACCACCAAGGACCAGAGCTACTTCCTGTGGGGGATCGATCGATCGGTCGTTAGGCGGATGCTCCTCCCGGTCGGCGAGATGACGAAGCCCGAAACACGCGCGCGAGCGCGCGCGCTCGGCCTCACCGTCGTGGCCGAGAAGGTCGAGAGCCAGGACATCTGCTTCGTCCCGGACGGCGATCACGCGAAGGTCATTGCGCGCCGCCTGGGGCACGACGCGCCGGCCCTCACACCGGGGCCCGTGGTGCTCCTCGACGGAACGGTTGTCGGCACGCATGACGGCTACGCTCGGTACACCATCGGGCAGCGTCGCGGCGTTCCAGGCGGCTTTTCGGAGCCGATGTACGTCGTTGCGATTCGACCTTCGGATCGAGCGGTGGTGATCGGTCCCCGCACCGCGCTGCTCGGACGTGGCGTCGTGGCAGCCGAGATGAACTGGCTCGTCGACCCGCTGCCCGTCGGGAGTCGCGTGCAAGTGCAGGTTCGACATCGCGCCCAGGCAGCGCCGGCCGAGATCGTTAGGCTCGAGGCTCAAGAGATCGAGCTTGCACTCGAGGAGCCGGTATCGGCCATCACGCCTGGCCAGTCACTCGTGCTCTACGACGGTGAGCGCGTACTCGGCGGCGGGTTCATCGAGCACGGCGGCGGAGCCGCGCGTACCGCGCTGCCGGTCCTCGCGGCCTAATACTTCAGGCCACCGGCCTCCGCGAACTCGCGCATCATCCGTTCCTGCTCCTCGGACAGATGCTCGGGCACCGAGATCTGCACCTCGATGATCAGGTCTCCGCGCTGACTATCCTTGCCGATTCCCTGGCCCCGTACTCGGAAGCGACGCCCTGACGCCGTGCCCGGCGGGATTCGAATCGCAACGCGTTTCCCATCGAGGGTCCTCACGCTGATCTTGGAGCCTAACGTCGCCTGTGCGATGTTGATGGGCACCGTCGCGATGAGGTCGAGCCCATCACGCTTGTAGAACTTGTCCGGCTGGACCTGAAGCGTGATCAGAAGGTCGCCTGGCGGCGCGCCGGACGCACCCCGGCCACCCTGCCCTTTCAGTCGGATCTTCGTTCCGGTGTCCGAGCCGGGCGGCACCGTGATCATCACCTTCTTTCGATTCCGCACTTCGCCGGCGCCGTTGCACTTCGGGCATCGCTCCGACGGAATCTGACCGCGACCGAGGCACATCGGACACGGACGGTTCACCGCAAATCCGCCCTGGCCGAACGAGATAACGCCGCGACCATTGCACTCCGGGCAGACCTTGAGCGTGGCGCCCGGTGCCGCGCCCGTCCCATTGCAGACGTCGCATTCCTCGTTGACCTCGAGCTCGACGGACACCTTTCCACCCGTCGCCGCCACGCGAAATGGCACCTCGAGCGTGGTCTCCACTGACTGGCCACGCTCCTCGCCACGTGAGGGCGCGCCCGATGGACGCTCCGCCCCACCGCCGAACATCGACGCAAAGAGGTCGCCAAGCCCGCCTATGCCGCCGATGTCGAAGTCCTGGAAGCGGAACTCCTGCTCACGACCGCCTCCTGCGGCGCCCGGACGCTGACCGCTCGACGGCCTCGGTCCGCGCGCGCCGCCGAATCCGCCAAACGCGCCAAGGCGGCGCATGTCATCGTATTGCTTTCGCTTCTCGGCATCGCCCAGCACCGTGTAGGCCTCGGAGATCTCCTTGAAGCGCTCCGCGGCCTTCCCGTCGTTCGGATTCTTGTCCGGATGGTGCTTGGCAGCGAGTCGACGGTATTGCTTCTTGATCTCGTCCTGCGAGGCAGATGACGAGACGCCGAGGACCGCGTAGAAGTCCTTCGTTTGCGCCATGGGTCAGGTTCGGGTCTTCAGCCGTTCCACTGCTTCACGACCACCCTTGCTGGCCGCAGCAGTTGGCCGTTGAAGACGTATCCGCGCTGGTACACCTTCCCCACCATGTGATCGTCTTCAGGCGAGAGCGCCGGCTCGGTGCCCACCGCTTCATGCACCTTCGGGTCAAACGGGTGATCGAGCGGATCGACCACCTCGAGACCGTGGCCCGCAAGCGACTTCAGAAGTTTGCGCTCGACCATGTCGACGCCCTGAACCACCGTCGAGGCGTCGACGGTCGACGGATCGACATGTGCAAAGCGCGAGAGGTCATCGAGCGCGTCGATGAGACCACGAGCCATGTCGGCCTGAGCGCGCCATCCGGCTTCCTGCCTTTCCTTCACCGCGCGCTTGCGAAAGTTCTCGTACTCGGCCGCAAGTCGGAGGTGCTTGTCGCGCTGCTCGTCGACACGCCGCTGCAAGTCATCGCGAGCCGACAGTTCGGCCACATCGCTTTCCGTATCCGGAGCGAGGCTGCCATCGGCCTGGTCCGTTGGCGGCTGCTCGACTTCGTCGTCGTCGATCCAGGCGCTATCAGGCGCTGGGCCCTCGTAGGCGCCCTCTGACTCGGCTGGATTGGGCTTTCGTTTCTTATCGTTCATCGCAACGGAGCTCGGGTGCAGTGAAATGTCTTCGGGTCGCTGGCGGGTTGCAACCGACGATGGCGCCGGCCGGTGACGCAGCGGCAACGCGCGTGCCCCTGCATGACTGCCGATGCGGCAGGCCCCGTCCAGCCGGCCACAGCCTGGGAGGTCAGATCTGGGACGCCAACGTGCGCCTTACGATGTCGAGCGCTGCTTGTGTCGCGCGAAAGCGAATCTCCGCTCGGTCTCCGATGAACCGCGATCCGTGCGTCTTGACGCTGCCGGCAACATCGACCGCGATC
>Ga0114129_10017578_pt1 | contig 10179 bp, 10 predicted proteins | sample RhiMetdeltSRZDD1_FD_80071 | JGI IMG/M metagenome (GOLD analysis project Ga0114129, IMG submission 80071) | Populus rhizosphere microbial communities from Tennessee, USA - Rhizosphere MetaG P. deltoides SRZDD1 (version 2) (version 2) | ecosystem: Host-associated > Plants > Roots > Rhizosphere >...
CAGATCCTTGTACGAGTGGACGGCCAGGTCGATCCGGCCCGCCAGCAGCGCCTCCCGCAACGCGCTCACGAACACTCCGGTTCCACCGATCCGAGCCAGCGGTTCGCGCGAGACGTCGCCCTTGGTCGTGATCTCCACGAACTCGACCGGCCGGCCGGTCCGGGCAGTGATCGCGTCGGCGACCAGTCGCGACTGAGCCAATGCGAGTGCACTGGCCCGAGTGCCTAGCCGCAGCACGTCGGGGTCCCGGCGGGAGCCACTCACTCGATCCCCTCCTCGATCACATCCGCGCGGCTGACCGCCTCCACCCGAGCCAGATCGAGATCGAACAGCTCGCGCAACGCCTCGGCGTAGTCGCGGCCGGCCGGCTGCTCGGCCAGCTCCTTGACCCGTACGGTCGGGCCGTGCAGCAGCTTGTCCACCACCCTGTGTACCGTTCGGGCGATCTCGGCGCGGTCCTCCTGGTCGAGCTCGGGCAGCCGGGTGGACAGCCGCCGCAGCTCGCGATCAACGACACCCGCGGCCATTGACCGCAGCGCAACCACAGTCGGAACAACCGCGGCGGCTCGCTGATGCGCGCTGAACCCCGCGACCTCCTCACCGACCACCCGACGCACCGCGTCCACGCTTTCGACCGCCGCCTGGGCAGCGCCGGTACGTGAGATCGCGTCCAGGTCGACCAGCGTCACGCCCGGTAGGTCGGCCACCTCGGGATCGGTGTCCCTGGGCAGCGCGAGATCCAGGATGGCCAGCGGCCGACCGTCCCGGTTCGCCAGCGCCGGCTCGACCTGTGCCGCCGGGAGCAGCCGATCGGGGGCGCCGGTACAGGTGATCACCAGGTCCGCGGTGGTCAGCTCGGAGGGCACCGCCTCCAGTCCGATCGCGATCCCGTCCGTCTGCTCGGCGAGCCGCTGCGCCCGGGCATAGGTCCGATTGGCGATCACTAGCCGAGAAACCCCGGCGCGGCGCAGTGTCGCGGCGGCCAGCCCACTCATCGAACCGGCCCCGATCACCAGCGCGCTCGCGCCGGTCAGCGAATGGTCGAGCAGCTCGAGGCCAACTCCGATGATCGAGCGGCCGACCCGATCGATGTCGGTCTCCGCGTGCGCCCGCTTGCCGACCCGCAGCGCCTGCTGGAACAGCTCGTTGAGCACCCGATCGGCGGCGCCGAACTCTTGCGCCTTGGCCAGTGCGGCCCGGACCTGGCCGAGAATCTGCCCCTCCCCGACCACCATCGACTCCAGCCCACAAGCCACCGAGTACAGATGGGCGACCGCGCGCTGTTCGTAGTGCACGTACAGGTACGGGGTGAGGCCGTCCAGGGCCAGCCCGGTGTGCCGGGCCAGCAGCTCGGAAATCTCGGCAAGGCCGGCGTGGAACCGGTCCGCCTCGGCGTACACCTCGACCCGGTTGCAGGTCGCCAGCACAACGGCCTCGTCCAGATGCTCGGCGCCGGCCGCGTCCCGCAACAGCTTCGTGACTGCATCGCCGGTGAGAGCGGCCCGCTCCAGGACACTCACCGGTGCCGAGTGATGGGACAGGCCAACGACTAGAACACTCATGCTTCCACCGCCTGGGGGTAATCAGTCTCCCCCGCCAGCGCGGTTTTTGGCGCATCCGTGTGCGCGGCCCGGCCGGCAACGGCAGTCAGGGCGGCCAGTGCACTGCCGCTGGCTTTGCGCTGCTCGTGGAACGCCAGGATTTGCAGCTCGATGGATAGGTCCACCTTGCGCACTTCCACTTCATCCGGCACCGCCAGCACGGTGGGCGCGAAGTTCAAGATGCTGGTCACCCCGCAGGCCACCAGCCGGTCGCAGACGGCCTGCGCGCCGGCTGCCGGGGTGGCGATCACGCCGATGTCCACCCGCTCCACGGCCAGTACCTGCTCCAGGTCGTCGATGTGGCGCACCGCCCGGCCGCCGATGTCCTCGCCGACCCGGTTCTCGTCGGCGTCGAGCAGGGCCACCACCCGGAACCCGCGGGAGGCGAACCCGCCGTAGTTGGCCAGCGCGTGCCCGAGGTTGCCGACTCCGATGATCGCAACCGCCCAGTCCTGGGTCAGGCCGAGCTCCCGGGAGATCTGGTAGATCAGGTACTCGACCTCGTAGCCGACCCCGCGGGTGCCGTACGAACCCAGGTAAGACAGGTCCTTGCGCAGCTTGGCCGAGTTCACTCCGGCGGCTGCGGCCAGCTCCTCGGACGAGATGGTCCGGGAGCCCCGGTCAGCCAGCCCGGTCAGCGCCCGGAGGTACACCGGCAGCCGCGCCACCGTGGCATCCGGGATCCCTCGGACGGTGCGGTTGGTGCGAACGGCGGACACGAGACTCCTGTAGACCTGGAACGCGTCGTATGCAGCCTAGGGGTTTGTGAACACGCGCACAAAGTCGACGCATACCTCAAGATCGGCTACGTCCCCGCCGAGGCACGCGCTTCATGATCGGGACCCGGTCTACCGCCTCGCGAACGGCATCGTCCCATGATCACGGGAAGGTGCCGGCTCAGGTCTCCACGGCGGGTTCCAGCGCCCGGCGCAGGCGGTCTTCGGACACGTACCAGATGTCGTGCTGTTCTCCGTCGACCAAGGTGACCGGGATCTCATCGCGGTACCGCTCGAACAGCGCCTCGTCGGTGGTGATATCGACCTCGGTCCAGTCCACCCCAAGGTCCGCACACACCCTGGCGATCACGGCTCGCGCGTCGTCGCAGAGGTGGCAGCCGTCCTTGCCAAGCAGGGTTACCCGGGCTACGGGAGCACCCACGCTCATGCGGTCTCCTCGCCGATCTCGTCGCCCGGTTCCTCGGCCCGCAGCCGCCCCTTGGCGACCTTCCCGATGATCGAGTGCGGCAGTTCGGGCACGATCACCACGATGGTCGGTCGCTTGAACCTGGCCAGCCGCGGCTCGCAATGCGCGATCACCTGCTCGGTGGTCAGCGCGGAACCCGGCCGGGGTACCACGAACGCCTTGACCGCCTCGCCGGTGGTCGGGTGCGGAACCGCCACCACGGCTGCCTCGACCACGTCCGGGTGGGTCAGCAGCGCGTCCTCGACCTCCCGCGGGTACACGTTGAACCCACTGACCAGGACGAGCTCCTTGCGCCGGTCGACGAGGAACAGATCGCCGTCCTCGTCGGCGTAGGCCACGTCGCCGGTGGACCACCAACCGTCCGGGCCAGGTCCGCCGGAACCGTCCGGCCAGTACCCGGAGAACAGGTTCGCCCCGCGCACCTGGATCTCACCGGGGTCGCCCTCGGCCACCGGCTCCCCCGTCTCGTCCACCAGGCGCAGTTCCACCCCCGGCACCGGCCGGCCGATCGATCCGGGCTTGACCCGGGCGGAGGCGAGCGTGCTGGTAGCGGCCGGCGCGGTCTCGGTCAGGCCGTATCCCTCGTAAACGGTCAGCCCGGTCGCGGTCTGCACCTGCTCGAGCACGGCCGGGGGCAGCGGCGCCGAGCCGGAGATCAACAATCGGGCCGAGGCCAGAGTGTGCTTGAGGTCCGCCCGGGTGGCCCAGGCGGCGTACATAGCCGGCGCCCCCGGCACCGTGGTGACCCGGTGCTGTTCGATCAGAGCAAGAGCCGGAGCCGGGTCGAACCGCTCGGCCAGGATTCCGGTCGCGCCGGTGGCCACCAGCGGGCCGAGCACGCCGTTGAGCGCGTACAGATGGAATAGGGGCAGCGTCAGCAGCACGACGTCGTCGGGCTCGACCGGCGCCGGGTCCAGCGCCAGCGTGGACTCGATGCTGGCCAGCAGGGCCCGGTGCGAGAGCATCGCGCCCTTCGGCTCCCCCGATGTGCCGGAGGTGTAAGCAAGGACGGCTAGTGCCTCAGGCCCGGCGCCGGGGGCGGATCCGACCACCTCGGGCCCGGCGTCGGCGGACTCGGCCGGCTCGGACTGGCCACTTGTCGCCGCCTGCGCCAGGTCCCGCCACTGGTCCGAACCGACCTCGATTACCTCGAGGGCGGCATCGCCGAGCGCCTGCGCCGCCGCCCGCGCGGTATCGGCGGCCGTCGCCACGGCGAGCACCAGGTTGGCCCGGCTGTCCGCGAGCACTCGGCGGATCTCCGGCTCGGTGTAGCCGTTGTTGACCGGTATCGCCACCAATTCGGCCCGCAATACTGCGAAATAGGCGGTTATGAACTCCACCGAGTTGCCGAACACCAGTGCGACGCGGCTGCCCTGCCGTAATCGCGCGCGCAGGCCCCCCGCCAACGCGTCCACGGCGGCGTCGAACTCCGCCCAGGTCAGCTCGCGACCGAGCGCCGGCGCGACCAGTGCGCGCCGGTCGCCGTGCTCCCGAGCGGTCTGCCGCAGCAGCTCGGCGACGTTCCCCACCACGTCGTGGAGTCTCGCACAGCTTTCGTCCACCCGTCCTGGCTACCCTGGTCGCCATGCCTCGAAGCGCGGCATTTTTCGATCTCGACAACACGCTGATGAAGGGTTCCTCGCTCTTTCACGTGGCCCGCGGTCTGTACGCCCGCAAGGTGATCAGGAACCGGGACCTGGCGAAGTTCGCCTGGCGGCAGGCGCATTTCCGGCTCGGCGGGCGGGAACGGGCCGGGCACATCCACAGCACCCGCCAGGACGCGCTGTCCGGGATCGAAGGCCAGGATGCCGGCCAGGTCAAGAAGGTGCTCGCCGAGCTGGTAGAGCACTACCTGCTGCCTCGGGTCTGGCCGGGCACCCAGGAGATCGCCGAGGCACACGTGGCGGCCGGCCAGGAGGTCTGGCTGGTCACCGCGAGCCCGGTCGAGGTCGCGACCACGCTCGCCGATCAGCTCGGCTTCACCGGCGCGCTGGGTACGGTCGCCGAGGTGGAGGCCGGCACCTATACCGGCCGGCTAACCGGGGATCTGTTGCACGGCCAGGCCAAGGCGGACGCGGTACGCCGGCTGGCGACCGAGCGGGACCTCGATCTGGCGTCCTCGTCGGCGTACAGCGACTCGGCGAACGACATCCCGATGCTCGAGCTGGTCGGGCATCCCTACGCCGTCAACCCGGACGCCAGGCTGCGCGACTATGCCAAGCAGCACGAGTGGCCGGTTCACGACTACCGCAGCGGCCGGAGGGCGGCCGCGGTCGGGATCCCGGCGGCGGCCGGAACCGGCGCACTGGCCGGTGTGCTGGCCGCACTCGGCGCCCGGCGGCGGCGCCGAAACGCCGCCGGTCCGCGCGGCGACTAGGCGTCCGGCTGCGGATCGACGGCCTGACTGCTGGCCGGCGGACCGGCTACGGACGGCGGACTAGCTGCCGAACGCCCCGCCACGCTTGACCAGCAACCGGTACAGCATGTGCTGGATCGTCTCGCGCACCTGGTTGGTCAGCTCGAACACCACCATCGGATCGTCGACCTGGTCCGCGTACTCCTCGGTCGGGATCGGCGGCCCGAAGTCGATCATCCACTTGGACGGCAGCGGGATCGCCCCCAGCGGTCCTAGCCATGGGAACGTCGGCGTCACCGGTACGTAGGGCAGCCCGAGCACCTTCGCGACCGGGGGGACGTCGCCGATGAGCGGGTAGATCTCCTCGGAGCCGACGATCGCCACCGGCACGATCGGCGCGCCATGCCGCAGCGCCGCCGCCACGAAGCCACCGCGACCGAAGCGCTGCAGCTGGTAGCGCTGGCTGAACCGCTTGCCGATCCCCTTGAAGCCCTCCGGCCAGACCCCGACCAGCTCGCCGGCACCGAGCAGCCGGTCGACGTCCTCGTTGCAGGCCAGCGTGTGGCCGGCCTTGCGGGCGAGGTGGGCCGTCACCGGCAGCTTGAACACCAGGTCGGCGGCAAGCAGGCGCAGGTGCCGATGGGTCGGATGGTGATCGTGGATGGCCAGCTGCGTCATCAGCGAGTCGATCGGGATGGTCCCGGCATGGTTGGCGACCACCAGGCCGGCGCCGGCGTCGGGCACGTGGTGCATGCCCGACACGTCGACCCGGAAGTACTTCTCGTACAGCGGGCGCAGCAGCGGGATCAGGACGGTGTCGGTCAGGTCCGGGTCGAACCCGAACTCGTCGACCTCGTATTCGCCGCCGATCCGGCGCCGGACGAACCGAAGTGCCCCGGCCAGTCGCCGATCCCACTTCTCCGGCAGCGCGAGGGCGGCACCAGTCGGCTCAGCCATCGGGGTCACCGTCCATCGCGGCCAGCGCCGCGGCCGTCGAGTACCGCGGTTGGAAGCCGAGCTCGGTGCGCATCCGGGTGGTATCGGTAACCCGGCCGTAGGTCAGCTCGCTGATCGGGGGCAGCTCGCCGCCCTTACCGACCAGGGCGCGCACGTACGGCAGCAGCGGTGCCGGCACCGGGAGAGCCGGCCGGCCAAGCCGGCGGATGGCCTGCGACAGGTAGACCGCACCCTCACCGGCGATGTTGTACACGATCGGGCGGCCCGCCTGGGCCCGCCCCGCGCGTACCGTCCCGGCCGGGAGCGGCGCGCTGACCGGCGCGGCCGCGACACCGTCCGGCGGCGCCTCGGCGGGCGCGCCGATCTCGTCGGCTCCGGCCGCGCGACCCGGCGGGATCCGGGCGGCCGGCCGGGGGGCGAGGGTCGCCGTGGCCAGCACCTCGACCGCGTCGTCGATGTGAAGGAACTGCAGCCGCGGGTCGAAGCCGAACACGGTGGGCACGACCGGCAGCCGCAAATGCCTGGTCAGTGCGGTGTCCGCGGTCGGTCCGGCCAGGTGCGCCAGCCGCAGGACGGTCGTACTCACATCCGGCCGGCGGCGGGTGAAACCCCGCACGTACGACTCCATCTCGAAGATGTCCCGAGACCGGCCGCCCGGTGGTGGGCTCGCGGGGGGCATATCCTCGGTGAACAGGGCCGGATCGTGCGCGGTCGAACCGTACACCGCGGTCGACGACTGCAGGATGAACCGGCGCACCGAGGCCGCCCGCTGGCATGCGGCCAGCAGCTGCATGGTGCCGATCAAAGCGATCTCGCGCCCGGACGCACCGCGGCCCGGGCCGGAAGGCGGTTGCAGAGTGCCCAGGTGAACGACGGTCTCGATGTCGGTGGCCTCGACCACTTTCGCGATCACCGGGCTGCGGATGTCGGCGCGCACGAACTCCACGTCGCCGAGATCATCCGGCGGAGAGGTGAGATCGACTCCGATCACCCGGTCGATACCGGGTGCGGCCCAGAGCCGGCGGGCCAGTTCCATTCCTGGAGGGCGCGAGACACCCGTCACCAGAACCGTGCGGCTCATCGAGCGTCCCGCGAGAGCGTCACTTCTTGTTTCGGCGCTGTACTCGGGTGCGCTTGAGCAGCTTGCGGTGCTTCTTCTTGGCCATCCGCTTGCGACGCTTCTTGATGACTGAGCCCACGGGGCACCCTCGCAATATCACACATCAGGATCATGGACGCGCGCAGATCCGCGCGCGGGACCGCACTAGGGTACCGGTGCGCCGTGCATCGTGGGGAAACGCCTCGAAGCCGAGCTGGTCGGGCCACTACCGGGTGGTGCGGCCGGGCTAGCCGGCCGCCTCGACATAGGCGTGCCGCAGGTAGTCGTGCACGGCCTGCTCGGGCACCCGGAAGGACCGGCCGACCCGCACCGCGGGCAGCTCGCCGGAGTGCACGAGGCGGTACACGGTCATCTTGGAAACCCGCATCACCGCGGCGACCTCGGCGACCGTGAGAAATCGAACCTCTGGCAGGGGTCGATCATCCGCGCTCATTCCGCACCGACCTTCCAGCGGGCGGCGCCGGGGGGAATGCCGGCGCTCTGCCAGGCGGACTGCCTGGCCTCAGAGTAGTGGCGGGTGTGTCCGGTGGGGAAGGGGTGATTTGTCGTATCTACCGTTGCCTGCTGCCGAGCCCGCGATGCCGGACAAACCATCGCAAACTAGGTGAGGCGGCGCCGGTCACTCGGAACGCAGCGCCACGACCGGGTCCAGGCGCCCGGCCCGGCGGGCCGGAACCACCCCGAAGAACACCCCCACCGCCGCGGACACCCCGGCGGCGAGCACCGGTGACCACCAGGTCACCACGGCGGGCACCGGAGAGTACGCCGCCAGCGCCGCCGCCCCGGTCACGCCAAGCCCAATCCCGATCAAACCGCCGATCGTGGTCAGCAGCACCGCCTCGGTGAGGAACTGCGACAGGATGTCGCGCTGCCGGGCACCCAGCGCCTTGCGCAGCCCGATCTCGCGGGTGCGCTCCCGGACCGACACCAGCATGATGTTGGACACGCCCACCCCACCGACCAGCAGCGAGATCGCTGCGATCGCGGCCAGGACCAGGGTGAGCAGCCCGAGGATGCGCCCGATCGTGCCGAGGATCTGGGTCTGCGTGACCGCGGAGAACTCCTCGCCCGGATAGCGCCGCTCGAGCGCCTGGAGCAATCGGGGCTGCAGCTCGTCGACCGCACCCGGAGAGTTTGCCTTGACCGCGAGCGCGTCGATCCGGGACACGCCGACCAGCCGCTGCTGGGCGGTGACCGGGATGTGGACCTCCTCGTCCCGGCTCACGCCGAACGTCGAGCCGACCTCCGCGTACACGCCGACGATGCGGAACCTGACGTCGGCGATTGCGATCTGCCGTCCGATCGGGTCGAGGTCGCCGAACAGCCGGTCCGCGACGGTGGCTCCGAGCACCGCCACCCGGCGCCTGGTATCCACGTCGGTAGCGGACAGGTAGCGACCGCGAGCCAGCGGCCGGTTGACCACTTCGGGCACATTCTCGTTCGTCCCGACCACGCTCACGAACTCCTCGTGTGCGCCCACCCGGGCGAACTCACCCGAGGTCAGCGTCACGATCACCCGGCGTGGATCACCGGCCACCCGGCCCAGCAACGTCGCGTCGGACAGCTGCAACCGGCTGACCGTCGGCGCGGAGCCGAACTGAACCCGGCCAGGAACCACCAGGATGAGGTTCGACCCGAGTCCCTCGACCTGGCTCTCCACCTCCTCCTTGGCACCGGTGCCGATGGCCACCAGCGCGATGACCGCGGCAACACCGATGACCACGCCGACCATGGTGAGCGCGCTGCGCAGCCGGTTCGCGCGCAGCGCGTCGAGCGCTACCCGCAGCGCCTCGGCCGTCCTCATCGGCCCGGCTCCGGCCGGTGCTCGTCGTCCTCGGAGTCGCCAGGGAGCCGAGGTCGTACCCGGGCCCGGTTCGGCTCGTCCGAGGCGATCAGGCCATCCCTGACCCGGATGATCCGGCGCGCGTGCGCCGCGATGTCGGGCTCGTGAGTCACCAGGACGATCGCGACCTGCTGGTCGCTGTTGAGCCGATCCAGGATCGCCATCACCTCGGCGCCGTTGCGGGTGTCCAGGTTCCCGGTCGGCTCGTCCGCAAGCAGCACCTGCGGGCCGCCGACCAGTGCGCGCGCGATCGCTACCCGCTGCTGCTCGCCACCGGAGAGCTCAGACGGCCGGTGGTTGAGCCGGTGACCCAACCCGACCGACTCGAGCGCCGCCACCGCGTGCCGGCGGCGCTCCGCGCCGCGCAACCCGCGGTAGACCAACGGCAGCGCGACGTTGTCCACCGCGGTGGTCCGCGCCAGCAGCTGGAAGGACTGGAAGACGAAGCCGATCGTCCGGTTGCGGAGCCGGGCCAGCTCGTTGCCGGCCATGGTCGCGATGTCCCGCCCGCCGACCCGCAACGTGCCGGCGGTGGGCCGGTCCAGACAGCCGAGCAGGTGCATGAGCGTTGACTTGCCGGATCCGGACGGACCGACGATGGCCAGGTACTCGCCGGTGTCGACCCGCATCGACACCCCTCGCAACGCCTCTACCGCGACCCCGTCACCTCGGTACACCCGGGTCACGCCGATCGCTTCGACCGCGGGCGCCGGCGCGGCCGATCCGGGCGGCTGCGTCATGTGACCTTCTTGCCTTCGCTGACCTGGTCCGCGCCGGAGACCACGATCTCGTCGCCGAGCTGGAGCCCGGACAGCACCTGGACGGCGTCCTCGCCCTGCGCGCCGAGCGTCACGGTCCGGCGCCGGGCGCGCCCGTCCTGCACGAACCAGACGGTGTCCTGCACCCCATCCCGGACGATGGCCGCGGCCGGCACCGACATCGCATCGACCGCGGTCTTGACCCGGAGGTCGGCTACCGCGCTCATCCCCGGCCGCGGCTTGGGCGCGGTGCCCCCATCCGGCAGCGTGCCGGTCCCCAGACCCAGCCGCACCACGTACGATACCCCGCCCCGGGTCGACGTGGTGGGGGCCAGCGAGAC
>Ga0114129_10017579_pt1 | contig 10179 bp, 8 predicted proteins | sample RhiMetdeltSRZDD1_FD_80071 | JGI IMG/M metagenome (GOLD analysis project Ga0114129, IMG submission 80071) | Populus rhizosphere microbial communities from Tennessee, USA - Rhizosphere MetaG P. deltoides SRZDD1 (version 2) (version 2) | ecosystem: Host-associated > Plants > Roots > Rhizosphere >...
CTCGGATGCCAGCTGATCGAGCCGAAGTACTTCGCCGTGAGCGGTTCGAGGTCACGGATCAGGCCGTCATTCGGATCGACGGCATACACGCGATTCTGTCCGCCGAACGTGCCGGCGCTGCCCGCCACGGCGAGGAAGGGCGGCTTCGCGCGCCAGCTGACCTGCGAACCGGTGCCGGTCCAGTACTGATCGCCGCTCGCGACGCCGTATGTGCCGACCTTGGTCACCGTGTCGGTGCCCTGCCCCAGGGCGATCGCGGTCCGATCGAGCGACCACGCTAGCGGGTACCAGATCCGCGCCATATCCGCGGGGTCATCGTCCTCGAGGAACAACCGCGTCGGTCCGCCCGCGGTATCGCCGATGCGGACTCCGTCGTGGCCGTGGAGCGCATACCGTGCGCCGTCGGGGCTGATGACGCCGTGCAGTGAGCCGATCGACCAGATCGCCTCGTCCTCGTACAGCAAGGTGGCTTTGCCGGCCACGACGTCGATGAGATACAGCGCCGACCGCTTCGCGGGACCGACCGCTGCGAGAAGGAGCCGCTTGCCGTCGGCCGACTCGCTGAAGGGCGGTGCGTAGTACGGCCGGTCCGGAGAGCCGCGCGCTGCAACGACCTCCGCGTTCGTGCCCTTCGCGAGGTCGACGAGCAGGACCCGGCCCGTCTGCCCATCGGACATCGAGACATAGCGGTGGTCCGCGGGAACGCTCGCCGCGCGGGCGACGACCGCGACCGCTGCCGTGGCGCCGCTCGGCGTGCCCGTGGCGCTCGACGCCGGAGCGACTTGTGCCGGCGGCGTGGACTGACACGCGGTCGCGACGAGGACGGCGAGAGAGGTCAGAACGAGCGCCCTCATGACCCCAGCGACGCCAAGAGATAGGCGAGCGACAGAGAACCGGCCAGGGCGGCCACACCCCAACCGAGGACGGTCGTGACGCGACCGTTCACCGCGTCGCCCATGAGGCGCCGGTCGGTCGCGAGCTTGACGATGAAGATCAGCACGATCGGGAGCAGGATGCCGTTCGCGATCTGCGCCGAGATGATCAGCGGGATGAGCGAGATGCCGGGGATGAGCACGACGATCGCGCCGAGCACGAGCATCAAGGTGAACAGGCTCATGAACACCGGCGCTTCGCGGAAGTTCTTGCTGATGCCGGATTCCCAGCCGAAGGCCTCGCAGATCGCGTACGACGTCGACAGCGGCATCACCACCGCGCCGAGGAGCGACGCGCCGCAGAGGCCGACCGCGAACAGCAGTCCCGCGCTCGCACCGGCGAGCGGAACGAGCGCCTGCGCCGCAGCGTCGGCCGACGACACCTGGATCCCCGCCGGATACAGCACGGTCCCGGTCACGACGATGATGAAGAAGGCGAAGAGACCCGCGAGCGCCGCGCCGAGGAACACGTCGACGCGCGCGTACGTCGCCGACTGGCGGTCGACGCCCTTGTCCACCACCGAGGCCTGCATGTAGAAGAGGAGGTACGGCGTGATCGTTGTTCCGACGAGCGCGAGCGCGAAGACGAGGGCCGACGGGCTGGTCGGGACGGATGGGATGAACCCCGACATCACCACCGGCCAGTCCGGCTTCAGGATGAACACGGAGATCGGGTAGGCGAGGAATGCGAGCACCAGCACGAACAGCACGCGTTCGACGAAGCGGTAGCTGAAGAAGACCACCAGCGTCCAGACCGCGAGCGCGGCCAGCGGGACGGAGACGATGCGCGGCACGCCGAGGAGCTCGACGCTCGCCGCGATGCCGGCGTACTCGGCCACGACGTTCGTGCCGTTCGCGATGATGAGGACGACCATCGCGAGGATCGTCCAGCGCACGCCGAACCGCTCCCGGATGAGGTCGGAGAGGCCCTGCCCGGTCACCAGACCCATGCGGGAGCACATCTCCTGGATCACGCCGAGGCCGATGCTCGCAACGAGGAGGAGCCAGAGCAGCGAGTAGCCGAAGTGCGCCCCGACCGATGAGTACGTCGTGACGCCGCCCGCCTCGTTGCCCGCGAAACCGGTGATCACGCCGGGCCCGAGTACGGCGAGGAACGCGGTGAGGGCGATCCGGCGCCGGGACGCGCGGCGTCTCAGCGCGCCCAGCGGTCGCGCGATGCCGGCGCCTCTCACCTAGCGATCGACCTGAGCGACCTCTTCCTCCAGCCCCGCGGCAGCATGATGTCGACGACGTCGTCGATCGTCACGGTGCCGAGCAGCTTGCGTCGCGCATCGACGACCGGCAGCGCGAGCAGGTTGTACTTCGCGATGAGCGAGGCGACCTCTTCCTTCGGCGAGGTCGCGTCGACCTTCATGACGTTGCGGTCCATGATCTCGCTGATCGGCGTCTCCGGCTTCGCCACGACGAGATTCCGCAGCGAGATGACGCCGTCGAGCCGGCCCTGGCCGTCGATCACGTACAAGTAATAGGTGAGCTCCGGCTCGGGCTGCAGCTCGCGCAGGCGATCGATCGCCGCGCCGGCGGTGAGCTGCGCGGGCAGGGCGATGAGGTCGGTCGTCATGATCCCGCCGGCGGAGTCTTCTGGGTAGGTGAGCAGCTCCTCGACATCGGCGGCCTCTTCCTTCTGCATGAGGTCGACCAGCTCTTCGCGCCGTTCCTCGGGCAGATCCTGAAGCAGGTCGGCCGCCTCGTCGGGCGCCATCTCGTCGAGGATGTCGGCGGCGCGCTCCTCGTCGAGGTCGCTCACGATCGAGGCCTGCATCTCCGGCTCGACTTCGGAGAGCGTTTCGGCCGCCGTCTCGATGTCTAGCTCCTCGAACACGGCGCGCCGCTCGTCGACCGTCATCTCCTCGACGATGTCGGCGATGTCCGCCGGATGCAGGAGCGCGAGCTTCGTGCGCGGAACCGTGACGCGCATCTTCGCGTCCGTTCCCGCGATCGGCTCGACGAGATGCCAGGGGATGATTCCGCGCGGCAGCTTCTGGCCCGCGAGGCCGACGACGCGTTCGGCGAGGTGCTCCGCGCCGACGCGGCGAAGGAGCCCCCGCAGGCCGACGTCAGCTCCGACGAGGCGCAGCTGCCCGTCGACCTCGGAGAGCTGCAGGTCGTTCACGCGCACGACCTTCGCGCCGTGCGTATCGACGACCTGCTTGTCCATGAGATCGCGCGAGAGGCGGAGCGCCTCCTGCGGCAGCGTGGCGTCGTTGATGGTGTCGAGGCGACCGCGCAGCCGGAGGTGGCCGATCTCCTGCGCGAGCTCGTTCCAGCGGACGACGCGCTCGCCGCTGGGAGTCGCGAGGATCGCCCACTGCACCGCCGGGAACTGGCCCTGAGGAACGACCGCGAGGTCCGCGAGCTTCGCGACCTCGGTGCCATTCGGCTCGATCACGCGTCGATGTTGGATGTCTGAGAGGTACGGCACGCGCGCAAGGGTACCGCCGCAGGCTAGAATGAGAACTCCCATGACACCTGCCTCGGACACCGGACTGCGCGTTCGAGCCCTCGCGGATCAGGCCGTCTCGGCCGCCCTCGAGGCTGACTGGACGCGCGCGTCCGACCTCAACTCGAAGATCATCGAAGCCGCGCCCGACGACATCGAGGCGCGCAACCGAATGGGTCGCGCGCTGCTCGAGCAGGGCAAGCTCGAGGAGGCGAAGGCGTCCTTCGCCGAGGTGCTCAAAGCCGAGCCGTACAACTCCATCGCCATCCGTGGCTCGCAGCGCATCGCCCAGCTCCTGGAGCACAAGACCAAGCCGAACGTCACCACATCACGGACCCAGCCCCGCCTCTTCATCGAGGACATGGGTAAGACGGGCATCCTCCGGCTGATCAACCCGGCGCCGCCGCACATCCTCGCCCGTTACAGTCCCGGCGCCGAGGCCCAGCTGAAGGAGCAGGAAGGTCTGCTGGCCGTTCACGCCCGCGACGGCGAGCTCCTCGGCTTCCTCGAGCCGAAGGTCGGCCGGCGTCTCATCGATCTGATCCGAACTGGCAACCAGTACGTGGCGGCGATCGTCAGTAACGACCAGCAGAACGCCCGCGTTGCCATTAGAGAGGTCCTGCAGAGCGTCGAGAACTCGAGCCGGATCTCCTTCCCGGGCCACCACCGCCCGGCCGAGACGAAGGAGCGGGCCTACATCAAGGGCAACTTCTTCCGCTTCGGGCGAGACGCGGATGAGGACGGCGACGAGGACACGGACGAGACCGAGGAAGAGACCGAGGGCGGCGCGGGCGGCGAGGCCCTCGACGAGACAGAGACGGTGGAAGAACCCCTGGTCGTCGACACCAGTGACGATGACGCGGAGGAAGAAGAAGAGGAGTAAGCCCAGTGGGTCGAGCAGGATGGGGAGCGGTAACAGCGGTCCTCGTCCTCCTGGCCGCGGCTTGCTCGTCGACCCCGCTCCCGGACAACAAGACCCGCCCGATCAGCGACGTCCCCGACGCCGGGTCCCTCGCCATCGCCCACACCGCGGCCGACATCCTCTCGACGTTCTCCGTCTACGACTACGCCCTCGTCGGCGGGCTGAACGGCGACAAGGTGCGCATCGTCAACGCGGATCGCTTCGCGACCGTCGCTCGCGCGCAAGCTGCGCGCATCACGGCCAACACGACGAAGGTCGTCGCCGCGACGGTCCAGACCGTCGGTCCGACACGCGACCGGCTCGTCGCCCTCGCCGACGGTCTCACCGATCTTTCGCGCGACGCGCTCGCGTACGCCGATGGACGCGAACGCGCGGCGCTCGCGCGCATCCTCTCTGGCGTCGAGCGCGGCTGGGCCGGCGTGCGCGAGCTCGTGTCCGTTATGCCGGCCGACGCGAGCCTCAGAGCGGCGATAGACCGCGCTAGCTCGATCAGGTCCTCGGCGACCTCGACGCAGCGCTTCACGCTCACGATCGGTCCGTTCACGAACGCGGATGAAGCGGCTGCGACCGCACAGAGCATCGGCACGAATGCGACTTCGACGAGGGAGAGTCCCTTCACCGTTCGCGTCGGCCCGTACGCGGACCGAGCCGCGGCCGACAAGGCGGCGGCCAGTCTCGCGACCGCGAAGATCACCGCGATCGTGAGCGAGGACACGGTGTACGCATTCGCGCGGAGCGGCGAGGCGCCGGACACGGAGCTGTGGCGTGAGCCCGAGCGCTCCATCGATGTCCACGCGCTCGCACGCAAGATCGCGCTGTCGAAGGACGGTGCGCTCATCGCGACCGGCACGGACGATGGCTTCCTCGCGCTGCACACGCGCGACGGCGTGTTGAAGGCGCTCGCGAGATTCAATGCCGGGGTGAATCAGCTCGCGTTCACCAACGATGCGCGGTTCCTCATGGGTGGCGGACAGGTCCTGTCCAACTTCGTGATGCCCGCCCCGAATGACTCGGTGGGCGTTCCGGTGCGCCTCACCGGTGCGGCTCAGTCGCTCGTCTACGTGCCGGGGGTGGACATCTTCGCCGCGTCGGCGGGCGGGAGCGACGGCGGCGTCATCGGCGGGCGCACGCCCGGCGGCCTGCCACTCGCGGCACCCTTCCCGATCGGGCTGGGATCCGCGGGCGGGCTTCTCGCGGCGAGCGATTACGGCGACCTCTTCTTCGCCTGGCAGACCGCAGGCGGCTACGAGGTGAAGGTGTTCCGGCCGGGCGTCGATCGAACGACGCGGGGCGTGCTGCGCGTGCCCGGCACCGGCACCGCGTTCGCGATCGATCCCTCAGGGACGTACGGCGCGGCGGTGACGGATCAAGGTACGTACCGCTTCCAGGTGAACGCGCCGGACCCGACGAAGAGCCTCACCAAGATCACGACCCCGGTGCGCGACGTCGAGTTCGCGCGCGACGGAACGCTCTACCTGCTCGACGCGAAGCGCATCCTGGCGGTCGACGCCGAGGGCGCGACGCGCTGGACGACGCCGCTCGTCGACGGCCGGCGGATGGCCGTCGGCCTCCGCGTCGTCGTCCCGGACGGCACCGACCGCGTCGTCGCGCTCGACCCGAAGACCGGCGCGCTTGACGAGCTCGCGCCCGTCGGCCAGATCCAGGATCTCGTCGTGTCGCGCGATGGTCGGTGGGTGGGGCTTGTCGCCGAAGCGAAGCGAGCCGTGCTTTTCAGGTTGCCATAGGTCGCCGGACGGGCTTCAGGGCGTGACGGCGGAAGGTTTCCTCGTGAGAGGGCTGTTGTGGTTCGGGATCGCTTCGCTGGGGATGGTCCCGTACTTCATGGCGTTGCGCCGCTTGCGGGGACTGACGGCTCCTTATCCCTCATCTAAGACCGTATCGACGGCGGACCTGCTGGACAATCCACAGGCTGACCCAGTACGGGAGGACGCCCGTCGACGCTGTCGAAAACGACTGTTGATTGGCGTCGCGATCTACTTCCTTTGCGTCCCCCTGCTTCCGTGGATCCTCAACGCATGAAAACTCAGAGCTTGCGGCCTCTGGGTCTCAGCATGATGGTCGTCGCCGCTGGGCTGGTGGTGTTCGCGGTCGCGTTCTCCGACCGTCTCGGCCCGGTTACGCCCGTTGTGCTATTGATCGCGATCGTGAACGCAGTTAGAGGTGGACTGTGGTTCTTTCGACGCCGACCTTAGCCCGTAGCCGCGACCAGCGATTACTCTTCACGCCAACGTGAGCACCATGCGAGAGCGGATCCTCTCCTTCACACCCATCGAAACGCTCCCGCTCCCACGACCACTCAATCGCTTCGGCACGGCGTTCCCGACCGCACTCGCCGACGTCTACGCGACCGCGTACGCGCCGCGACGGGGTGTGGTGCTGGATCCGCTCGCGCATCCCTGGTCCGCCGCCGACGCGGTCGATGCATCCGACCGCCGCGGGATCGCGACATCGCGTGAGCCGCTCGGCGAGTGGGCACGCGCGGTCGTCGCGCTCGCGCCACCGGGCGAGGAGGTCGTCGCGGCGTTCGAGCGCGTCGCGGACAGCACGCTCGTCGGGACTCCCCACCGCGTCGCGATGCGCGAGCTCTACGGCTCGCATTGCGCCACGTGCCACGGCCCGGTCGTCGTCGAGGCCTTCCTCTGGGAGCGCGACGCGCCGATGCCGACGAAGAAGGCCTTCCGCTGCGGCGTGTGCGCGCGCGAAGGCCGCGCCCTCCTGATCGAAGGGGTCGACACCGACGACGAGGAGCGCACGCGCCGCCTCGAGCCACGCGGCATGGCGTACTGGCAGTTCGTCGAGCGTTTCGGGGCCGATCCTGCCGCGCAAGCTCTGGGCGAGACGGTCGCCGCCCTGTACACGCCGCGCAACATCACCGCGCTCATGGCCACGCTCCGCGCGATCGAGACCTCGGTCGGCGATGCGGCCGCACAAGGTCTGCTGAAGCTCTGCCTGCTCGAGTCGATCGTGGCCGGGAGCCGCCAGAGCGCCGTCGCCGGGCACGGCGCACCGCTCCGCATCGACAAGGGCCGGGCGCGCCGCGGTCACGCGTCGCAGACGCGTGAGGTGAACATCTGGCTTGAGTACGAGCGCACCGTGCGCGAACTCGTCTCATGGCTCGCGCTCCACGAGCACCGCACGCCGGCGTCGCGCGGAGCGCTTCTCCTGGATCCGGGCGACGCGGACCTCGTGCTCTGCCAGGCGCCGGTCGAGGACACGCTCGGCGGATGGAGCACGGTGGCGAGCGCGCTGCTGCTCGGCGCGAAGACGCTGCGTCCCATGGACACCGGCGAAGGAAGGCTCGCGGCGCGCGAGCGCCTGCTCCGCACGCTGCGCGCGGCGCTCATCGAAGCGCATCGCGTCTCGCGTCCCGAGGCGGCCGCGGTCGTCTACGTTCCGCACGCCGACGCCGCGACGATCGCCGCATGTGTACTCGCCGGCGCGGGTGCGGGCTATCGCCTGCGCACGATCCTCTATCAACGCGACGCGCACGCCGGCGCGTACGGCTCGCCGGCAGCGGCCGTGTGCGACTTCGACCGCGACGTGCCGCTGCTGCGCGACCAGACCGCCGCGGACGCGGGGCTCATCGAAGATGCGATCCGCGCCGGCGTCCGCGACGCGGTGCTCGCGCGCGGAGAGCCGGTACGTGAAGAAGTCGCCGCGGTCGCCGCGCTGCAGTCGCTCGCGGTGAAGGGACTGCTCGTGCCGATCGCGCTCGCCCGCGCCGGCGGTGTGTCGGAGCTCGAGCTCTTCCTCGACCACTTCAGATCGGCGTTGGCCGATGGCCGGCGCACCGGCATCACGCGTGTGCCGCTCAGCGACGACCCCGACGATGTCGCGTACGCGATCAACGAAGCGCCCGACGCGACGCCGCTCGGTGACCGGGTCGAGTGGGCGGTCTGGGGTCTCCTGTCGTCCGCCCGCGAGGTGGACACGCGTTCGCTGCTGCGGCGCGTGTACGCGCTGTTCCGGGGGATCGAGACGCCGGACCGCGAGCTGATCGAGCGCTGCGTCGCCGCGTATGCCACACAGACCGACGAGGGGCGCTGGCGCCTGCTGGATCAGGACGCCCTCGTCGCGCGGCAGGCGTCGCAGGCGCAGGTGCTCGCGGAGCTCATCGATGCTGGGCACCGGCTCGGATTCAAGGTGCACATCGGACGCGATGTCGACCGGCGCGCGGTGCCCACCTCGCACATCGAGCGCGGCCGTGTACTTACGGATCTGCTCGGCGAGGCCGAGCGCGCGAGCGGCCCATCGCGCTTCGTGCGTGGCGCATCGGAGGCGCTCGATTTCGTCGACTGCGTCTGGTACGACAAGGGGCGCATGGTGTTCCTCTGGCAGGTCGACTGGACAGCCCGCATACACCGCAGCGTCGTCGCGCTGGGCGAGGCGATCCCGGACGACGATCGGGTGTTCCGTTTCCTCGCCGTTGCCGACGAAAGGACCGCCCTGGTGCACGAAAAGCTGCATCGCTCGCCCGCGGTGGCGGAGGTCGTTCGACGCCGGGGCTGGCGGTTCGTAAAGTGGAATGCACTCCGCCGCTGGCTGGGGGACACGCAAGCTAGCCTGGAGAGCCTCGAACCCGTTCTTGGCCTCGAACCTGCGGTGGAACAATCAGGCCAGCAGCTAGCGTTCAGGTGGTAGCGAAAGGTCGCGAAGCGACCGTTCGCTCTGCACCCGGCGTTGCCGGGATGCAGCAGGACATAAAGGAGCCGCACTAAATGGGTAAGCCACAGGTCGTCACGGACCAGACATTCGAGCAGGAGGTCCTGAAAGCGGACGCTCCGGTGCTCGTCGATTTCTGGGCGACGTGGTGCGGTCCGTGCCGCATGGTCGCGCCGGTCCTCGAAGAGGTCGCGAGCGAGCAGGGCGACAAGATCCGCGTCGTGAAGCTCGACGTTGATGCCAATCCGATCACCGCTGGACGCTTCGGCGTCCGCGCGATCCCGACGATGATCGTGTTCAAGAACGGCCGGGAGGCGGACCGCATCGTCGGTTACCACCCGAAGCCGCAGCTCATGACGAAGCTGAACCCGCATTTAACGATGGCGGCGCCTAGCGCCGCGGCGCCGACCGCGACGACGACCGCTGGGGCCAACGGCCAGACTCCCACGACACCGCCGCTCGGCGGCTCGCCGACGAGCAGCACACCGAACGCCGGCGTCGGCATCAACAAGATCAACTAGCGCGTGCGCGACACGTCGGGCCTTCAGGGCGAGAAGATCCTCGACCCGGTCTGCGGGATGATCGTCGACCTTGCCGACTCTCGTGAGCACGGGCTCACCCTCGAGATGGACGACCGCGAATACGCGTTCTGTGGCCCGGGCTGCATGAAGTCCTTCGCGAAGGCGCCTCATCAATACCGCGCGAAGGTCGATGCCTGGGTGGCAGCGCAGAAGCATTAGCTTCTTCGCGAATTCTTAGGTTCGACGGCCATACTTCGACGGTGCCTCGCCGTATGTTCGCGCGGGTGCGCGGCTGGCTTCGAAGGCTGAGCTACACCTCGTCGCCGGACGCGGCGACGAAGCGCGACCTCCGCCTCGACCTCCTGCGCGGCTTCTGTGTCATCGTGATGGTCGCCGATCACATCGGCGGCGAGCGGTCATGGCTGTATGTGATCACGTCGGGCAACCGCTTTTTCACCTCGGCGGCAGAGGGCTTCGTCCTGATCTCCGGGATCACCATGGGGATGGTCTACCGCGGTGTGATCGACCGTGAGGGTCTCAACTCGATGCTGAAGCGGGTCATGCGCCGCGCCGGTTTTCTCTATCTGCTCACCGTGAGCCTCACGATCGTGTTCTCGATCGTGTCGATGTGGCTGAATACGCCGTGGTCCCAGTACGCGC
>Ga0114129_10017581_pt1 | contig 10179 bp, 8 predicted proteins | sample RhiMetdeltSRZDD1_FD_80071 | JGI IMG/M metagenome (GOLD analysis project Ga0114129, IMG submission 80071) | Populus rhizosphere microbial communities from Tennessee, USA - Rhizosphere MetaG P. deltoides SRZDD1 (version 2) (version 2) | ecosystem: Host-associated > Plants > Roots > Rhizosphere >...
ATTCCACTCGTGGGCGCCGTCCCAGCCGGGAACGGGGAGCCATGCGTTCGCCTGAGCCCGCATGGGCACGACCCCGCGCGTCCGGTAGCCGATCGTCCCGTGGACGTCGGCGAAGACCAGGTTGTTGCCGGGATCGACCCACGGACGCATGGCCGCCTCGAGGTCGTCGGCGGAGGCGGCCCGGAGCATCGGGATGAAAGCCTCGCACGTGCGGTTCAGCCCGGCCGTCGACGTGTACCGGAGCGACACGGCGTGGCCCGTCGCCGGGTCGCCCAGGATGACGGGGCCGTGGTGCGTAACGGTGATCGAGACGCCGACCGGCTCCCCCCCGCGGACGTCGATGGTCTCGTGCCGCACCTCGGCGTGCCGCCACTCGCCACGGAACTCGTACCGCGTGGGATCGGTGGGGTCGAAGCGCTCGACGAAGAGGTCCTGGTAATCCGCCATCGCATGCGTGACGCACCACGCCACGTGACGGTTGTGGCCGAAGTGCGAAAGACCAGGGACGCCAGGAAACGAGAGCCCGATGGCGTCGAAGTCGGGGCAGGCTAGGTGGTTCTGGTAGTAACAGTTCGGCGTATCGAGGGCGCGGTGGGGATCGCCCGCGACGAGCGGGCGCCCCGAGGCCGTCCGCGCCCCGGCGAGAGCCCAGCCGTTGCTCCCGCCGACCCACGCGGGGAGGGAGACGAGGACGGCGTCACTCTGGCTCAACGCCTCGAGCGCGCTGGGCGCCGGTCCCCGGTACTCGGCGCCGGGCGGCAGGATGAGCATCGGGGCCGCGGGCGTGCCCGGGCAGAGGTGGGCCGCCAGCCGCGGACCGAGCTGGCGGACGAGGCGGGCACGCCAGAGCTTCATCTGCCAGCCCCCCATCTCCACGTGGCGGATCTTGAAGACGGCCAGGCTGTCCCACGGCGCCCAGCGGTCGGGTCGGGTGTCGAGGAGCTGGAACTCGATGGGCCAGACCCGCGTCGCGTCGAGGAAGGCGTTGACGCCAGCCGCGTAGGCATCGAGCATGGCGCGGGTCTCGGCGGTCACACCTTCGTAGTCGACGCGGGCGCTCCGGTCGAGGCCGAGGCGGCGGGCCAGCACGTCCTGCGGAACCGCGGCCACGCCCACGAGCTCGGCCCATCGCCCGCTGGCGCGTCGGCGGTCGTACTCCATGTGCCACAGGCGGTCCTGGGCGTGGACGAACCCCTGCGCGAAGAACGCGTCGTGAACGGATGTGGCTCGCGCGTGTGGCACGCCCTCGGAGTCCCGCCAGACGTCGACCGAACCCGTCAGGCCGTGAAGGCGCTGCGGGCTCGTGAGATCCGGGAGTGCGGTCGCGAGGTCGGTCCGGTGGAGCCGCCGGGGGACCGGCGTGACGATATGGTCAGTCACCGCCGCCTACCGTGACGTCCGCGACTCCGGCTGTCAAGATGGGACGGGGTCAATGGACGAGGACGGGCCGACGCTGCGCTGCGTCAAGGCCGGGAAACCAGGGCTGGACCGCCCCGTAGTATCATCGCCGCACTGGACCGCCGTCCCGACCCGCGAAGCGCCGGCGAACCGAAGGAGGCCCAGCATGCGCACGCTCTTCCACGACCGAGTCCTGGGGCGACGCGATCTCATTAAGGGGGCGGCGGCCGGTGTGGTGCTGGCGGGCCGGCCGGGCCGAGCGGGAGCGCAGAAGAAGACGGTCAGGCTGGCATTCATCGGCCCCCTGACGGGCGGGACCGCGTCCAACGGCCTCGGCGGGCGGAACTCCTTCCTCCTCGCCGTCCAGGAGCGCAACGCCGAGACCTTGGTCAAGTATCGCTACGAGACCGAGGTCCTGGACGACGAGTGCAAGCCCACCGTCGCGGTCCAGGCCGCGCTGAAGGCGTCCTCCGATCCGCAGGTCGTCGCGGGCGTGACGCACTACTGCTCGGTCACCGCGATCGCGACCGTCGACACGTACCACAAGGCCGGCATGCCCGCGATGGTCTGGGGCGCCGTGCTGCCGGAGATCACGTACGGCCACACGCACGTCGAGATCACCCGCGTCAACGGCACCATGATCAACCAGAACAACGTGGCGGCCAACTTCGCGGTCAAGACGCTGGGCTTCAAGACATTCGCCCTCATCCACGACACGACGGACTATGGTCGGGCGCACGCGAAGTACTTCACGGAGTACGTCGAGAAGGCCGGCGGGAAGATCCTGTTGGTCCAGGGCGCCGCGAAGGATCAGAAGGACTACGCGGCGGAGCTGACCCGCGCCAAGGCCGAGCGCCCCGAGGTGATCTGGTACGGGGGACTCACTCCGGACGGCGTGCGCGTGAAGGTGCAGATGGACAAGCTCGGGGTCCGGGCCCAGTTCCAGGGGACGAGCGGCATCAAGTCGGACACGTTCAACGAGACGGCCGCCCAGTCCGCCGAGGGGACGCTGGCCTTCGTCGATGGGGCGCCGACCGAGAAGCTGCCCGGGGGCAAGCGCTTCCTCGAGGCGTACGCGAAGGCAGGATTCAAGGAGCCCGCGGAGGCGTACGGGCCCTTCGCCTACGTGGCCGCGAACCTCGTCATGGACGCGATCGAGGAGGTCGGACCGGACCGCGCGAAGGTCGCGGCGAAGCTCAAGCGCACGAAGAGCGCCGACACGATCATCGGGCCGGTCGAGTTCGACGAGCACGGACAGAACACGGTGCCGCTCATCTCCAAGTACGTGAGCCAGGACGGGAAGTGGGTCCTCTGGGAGGACTCGGAGTACGCGTCCGGGAAACGGACGCTGCCCGGGATCCGATTCAAGAAGCAGTAGCGGCGCCGCCCGCGGGCCGTGCCGCCGCTCGAGCTCCTCCTCCAGCAGGCTTGGAACGGGCTGATGCTGGGGGTGATGTACGCCCTCATCGCGGTCGGGTTCACGCTGTTCTTCGGCGTGCTCGATGTCATCCACTTCTCCCACGGCGACATCTTCATGCTGGGGGCGTTCGCCGGGCTCACGGCGCTCGCCGGCCTCGGCGCCGCGGGGCTCGGCGCCCCTGCGGTCGCGCTCGCGCTGGCCTTCGCGGGATCGATCCTGGTCGTGGGCCTCCTCGGTGTCCTGGCCGAGCGCATGTGCGTGAGGCCGCTGGCCCGCTCCTCGCCGCTCATGACGCTGCTGGCCACGCTGTCGCTCGGCCTCGTGATCCGGGAGGCGGTCCTGATCTTCTACCCGCGGGGCGCCGACCCGAAGCCGTTCCCCCAGCTCCTGCCGGCCGGCGGTTTCGAGCTGGGCGGGGTGGCCATTCGCTACGAGAATCTCGCCATCCTGGCCATCGCGCTCCTGGCCATGGTGACCGTCGACCTCCTCATCAACCACACGCGGATGGGCGCGGCGATCCGGGCGGTCGCCCAGGATCCCGAGGCGGCTCAGATGATGGGTGTGAACCTCGATGGCACCGTTGACCTGACGTTCTTCATCGGCTCGGGGCTGGCGGCGATCGCCGGAATCCTGAGCGGCCTGTACTACAGCGAGATCCACTTCGTCATGGGCGTGAGTGGCGGGGTCATCGGCTTCTCGGCGGCCGCCATCGGGGGCCTCGGCAACGTCTACGGCGCCATCCTGGGCGGACTCCTGTTCGGCATGGTGCAGACGCTGTCGGCCGCCCTCATCCCCCGCGGCTCGGAGTTCCGCGACGTCGTGGCCTTTGCGGTCGTGATGCTGTTCCTGATCGTCCGACCGAGTGGGATCCTCGGCGAGAAGAGAGTGGAGCGGGTCTGAGCGCCGTGACTCGACACCTCGGGCGATGATCCTGGTCCTGCTGACCGAGACGCTCATCGCCTCCCTGGTGGTTGCCGCACTCCTCGCGGAGCGTCCGGCCAGCCTCGCCGCCACTGGCCTGGCGGGCGCGACCGGGCTGGTGGCGGTCGGGCTCGTGCCGGCGCTCCGGGCGGCCCTCGGTCGGGCGTTCGCCCGGCACCGCGCCACCGCGCTGACCGGTGGCGCGTTCGCCGCCCTGCTCCTGCCCTACTTCCTGCGAGGCAGCCCGTACTGGACGTTCGTGGCGACGATGGCGCTGATGTACGTGACGATCGGGCAGGGGCTGAACCTCCAGATCGGGACGGCGGGCGTGATCAACCTCGCCGGCGCCGCCTTCGCCGGCCTCGGCGGCTACACGGTGGGGCTCCTCACGACGGCGGCCGGGTGCCCGTCGTGGCTCGCGCTCCTCGCCGGCCCATGGGTAGCCGTGGTTCTGGGCGCCCTCCTGTTCGTGCCCATCCTTAAGACCCGAGGGCACTACCTCGCGCTCGTGACGATCGCCTTCGTGTTCATCTTCAACACGCTGATGAACAACCTCGAGTTCACGGGCGGTCCCCAGGGGATCAAGAACATCCCGACGCTCCGGATCCTCGGTCACGCGTTCACGACGCCGCCCACCGTCCTGGGCGTGAGGCTTCCGGCTCACGCAAACTTCTACTTCCTGGCGCTCTTGATGGCGGCGCTGACGACTTGGACCGTCCGGCGGCTGCACGACTCGTGGCTCGGGCTCGCGCTGAACACGCTCCGGGACGACGAGATCGCCGCGCGCTGCTGCGGCGTCTCGGTCACGCAAGGGAAGCTCGTGGCATTCTCCATCGGCAACTTCTTCATCGGGCTCGGCGGAAGCTTCTACGCCCTCATGGTCGGCTTCGTCTCGCCGCCGGACTTTGACTTCGGCTACTCGCTGGTCATGCTGAGCGTCATCATCATCGGGGGCGTGGACTCGATCGCGGGCGTGGTGCTGGGGGCGTGCCTCCTGGTGCCGCTCCCCGAGCGCTTTCGCGTCCTCCACGAGTACCGGCTCCTCCTGTACGGCGTGGTGATCGTCCTCACCCTTCTCTACCGGCCACGGGGTCTGTGGCCGGTCTCCGTGCGCCGGTACCGGTGAGCGCCGAGCGTGGTGGGGGGGCCCCCGGCGGCGCGGCGACGAACGCCGCGAGTGGGCGGGGTGTCGGGGGCCGCGCCCGGGGCGTCTCCAGGCCGGATGGGGGACCGATGCGCTTGATGACGCGCGGCTTGACCGTTCGCTTCGGTGGGCTCGAGGCCCTGGCCAGCGTCGATCTCATCGTGGGTGCCGGTGAGATCGTGGGCGTGATCGGCCCCAACGGCTCCGGGAAGACCACCCTGTTCAACGCCATCACCGGGCTCTACCGGCCGGCGGCAGGCGAGGTCCAGCTGGAGGGACGGCCGCTGACGGGTCTCGAGCCCCACGCGATCGCCCGGCTCGGCGTCGCCCGGACGTTCCAGACGAGTCGGCTCTGTCTCGGCCTGTCCGTCTTCGACAACGTGCTGGTCGGGATGCACGCGCACCGACGGACCGGGCTATTCGACTCGGTGCTGCGCCGTCACCGTCTCCGCACCGAGGTCCGCGCGTGCCTCGCCGAGGCCTCGCGGCTCCTCGCGCTGTTCAGCCCTGGCCTGGCGGATCGCGGATTCGACCGCGTCGGGCAGCTCCCGCAGATCGACCGCCGCCGCGTCGAGATCTGCCGGGCGCTCGCCCTGCGCCCGCGGCTCCTCTTGCTCGACGAGCCCTCGGCCGGGATGAGCCCGCAGGAGACGGCCGAGCTGATGAAGGACCTCCAGGTCGTGCGCGGCGAGGCGCCCGAGCTGTCGCTCGTCATCATCGAGCACGACATGTTCGTGATCGAGGGGGTGAGCCAGCGCGTCGTGGCCTTCAACTACGGCCGCAAGATCGCGGAAGGGACCTTTGCCGAGGTCGCAGCGCACCCGGAAGTCCGGGAGGCCTACCTCGGCCGGGAGGGCGGCCGTGCTTGAGGTGCGAGAGGTCTCGACCCGCTATGGCCCCCTCGCCGTGCTCCGGCGGATCGCGCTCCGCGTCGCCCGGGGCGAGATCGCGTGCTTGCTCGGCCCCAACGGCGCCGGCAAGACGACGCTGATTCGCGCCCTCCTCGGGATCGTCACGCCCGTGGAAGGCTCGATCTGGTTCGAGGGGGAGCGGATCGATCGGCTGCGGCCCCACGCGATCGTCGCCCGCGGCATCGCCGTGGTGCCGGAGGGCCGCCGCGTCTTCCCTCGGATGACCGTCGAGGAGAACCTCCGCATGGGCGCCTTCGTCGAGTGGTCACCCGTCGACCTCGCCGGGCGCCTGGAGCGCGTCTTCGGGCTCTTCCCGCGCCTGGCCGAGCGGCGCCGGCAAACGGCGGCGACCATGTCCGGGGGCGAGCAGGCGATGCTGGCCATGGGCCGTGCGCTCATGAGCCGGCCGAAGCTCCTGTTGCTCGACGAGCCCTCCTTGGGCCTCGCCCCCGTGCTCGTCGAGCAGCTGTTCGACATCGTGCAAGCGGTAAACCGGATCGGCACGACGGTGCTGTTGGTCGAGCAGAACGCGCGGAAGACGCTGTCCATCGCCCACCACGGGTTTCTCCTCCAGAAGGGCGAGATTGTGGGGCGGGGCACGGCGGCGGAGCTGGCCGCCTCCGAGCTGGTCCGGCACGCCTACCTCCGGACCTGAGGAAACCCGGCCGGGCGCCTGGCGACGCCCTCGTCATGGCCATCGGGGCCCTCACGGCCCTGACCTTCTGGCTGGATCGCCGCGCTGCCGCTTGGTGACTCGCGGGGTGGGACGTCGCATGGCCGCAGAGCGGTCGGGCGCAGCGATGCACGATTGTCAGAGCCCGGGCCCGGACGGTATCCTGGCACATGCCCACGAGTGACCTGAGGGCGCACGTCTCCGCCACCAGGGGGCGAAGCGCCCTCGAGCTCGTGCCGTCGGTGTGCCTGCACGACTGCACCAGCACGTGCGCTCTCGACGTGGAGCGCCTGGATGCCTGGCCGCGCGAGAGCCAGGAGCGTGGAGTGGTGGTGAACAAGCACTTCGAGGGCGGTACCGGGATCAACGCCCTGACGAGCGCCGAGCCGGGGTACCCGAAGGGCGGCGCCGTGTTCCATGACACGGCGGTCTGGGTCCGGCGGGCGTAGACGGCGGCGTGCGGATCACCGACGTCCGAGCCGCCCAGGGCGACCTCGCCCCGCGCCCCGCCAACTACACGCCGCTGACGCCGCTGTCGTTCATCGAGCGGGCCGCGTTCGCGTATCCGGAGCGGTGCGCGGTGGTGCACGGCGCGCGTGCGTTCACGTGGGCGGAGACGTATCGGCGCTGCCGGCAACTGGCGTCGGCGCTGGCCGGCCACGGAATCGGCGTGGGCGACACCGTGGCGGCGATGCTGTCGAACACGCCCGAGATGTACGAGGCACACTTCGGCGTACCGATGGTGGGGGCGGTGCTCAACACACTGAACACGCGCCTCGACGCGGACGCGATCGCCTTCATGCTGAACCACGGCGAAGCAAAGGTGCTGCTCACCGACCGGGAGTTCTCGGCGACCATCGGCAAGGCCCTCGGGAAGGTGGCGAAACGGCCGGTCGTCGTCGATGTGCTCGACCCGGAATATGCGGGCGAGGGTGAGCGGCTCGGGGCCCTTGACTACGAGGCATTCCTCGCGGCCGGCGATCCCGACTACCCGTGGCGCTGGCCGCAGGACGAGTGGGAGGCGATCGCCCTCAACTACACCTCCGGGACCACGGGCAACCCGAAGGGGGTCCTTTACCACCATCGAGGGGCCTTCCTCAACGGCATCGGCAACCTGCTGACCTGGGCGATGCCGCACCACGCTGTGTATCTCTGGACGCTCCCGATGTTTCACTGCAACGGCTGGTGCTTTCCCTGGACCATGGCGGCGAATGCCGGCACCAACGTCTGCCTGCGCAAGGTGGAGGCGGCGGGGATCTTCTCGCTCATCCGGCAGCATCGCGTGACGCACTACTGCGGGGCGCCGATCGTGCATGCCGCGCTGATCAATGCGCATGATGACCTGAAGCGCGGCATCGACTGGCCGGTGAGGGCCTTCGTGGCCGGGGCCGCGCCGCCGGCGGCCATCATCGAGGGCATGGAGAAGATGGGCTTCGCGCTCACGCACGTGTACGGCCTCACCGAGACCTACGGACCGGCCAGCGTGTGCGCGAAGCATCCCGAGTGGGAGAGCCTCCCCCTGGCCGAGCGAGTCCGGCTGAATGGCCGGCAGGGGGTGCGGTATCTCGTCGAGGAGGGCTTCGAGGTGATGGACCCGGCAACCATGCAGCCGGTGCCACGGGACGGCGAAACGATCGGGGAGATCATGTTCCGGGGCAACATCACGATGAAGGGCTACCTGAAGAACCCGCAGGCGACGGAGGAAGCCTTCGCCGGAGGGTGGTTCCATTCCGGCGACCTCGCAGTGGTGCATCCGGACGGCTACGTGAAGATCAAGGATCGCTCCAAGGACATCATCATCTCGGGGGGCGAGAACATCAGCTCGCTCGAGGTCGAGGACGTGCTGTACCGGCATCCGGCGGTGATGGCCGCGGCGGTGGTGGCCAGGCCCGATCCGCGATGGGGCGAAACGCCGTGCGCGTTCGTCGAGCTCAAGCCCGGGGCAGAGGTCACGGAAGAAGCCCTGATCGAGTTTTGTCGCACTCATCTGGCGCGGTTCAAGGTGCCGCGGGCGGTGGTCTTCGGCGAGCTACCCAAGACGTCCACCGGCAAGATCCAGAAGTTCCTTTTGCGCGAACGTGCCGGATCCGCTGGGGCCATCGATGGTTGACACCCTTGCACCGCAGCGGCCACGGCGCGGGCCGGCCTCGACGGTCTCCGAGGAGGGAGAAAGCATGAAGCAGCTATCGAAAGGGCTCGCCGCGATCCTGGTCGCGCTGACGGCTGGGCTGGCCGTCGGCCAGGCGAAGGAGATCCGCATCGCGCACATCTACGGCAAGACCGGACCCCTCGAGGCCTATGCGAAGCAGACGCAGGTCGGCCTGATGATGGGCCTCGAGTACGCCACCGGTGGCAAGATGGAGGTACTCGGCCGGAAGATCGTGGTGATCGAGAAGGACGACCAGCTCAAGCCCGACATCGGGAAGTCGCACCTCGCTGCGGCCTTCGGCGACGACAAGGTGGATCTTGCGGTCGGCCCAACCAGCTCGGGTGTGGCCCTTGCGATGCTGCCGGTCGCCGAGGAGTACAAGAAGATCCTTCTCGTCGAGCCGGCGGTGGCCGATTCCATCACTGGGGACAAGTGGAATCGGTACATCTTCCGCACGGGGCGTTCGTCGTCGCAGGACGCGATCTCGAATGCGGTCGCGCTCGGCAAGCCGAACACCTTCATCGCAACCCTCGCGCAGGACTACGCCTTCGGCCGCGATGGAGTCAAGGCATTCAAGGACGCGCTGGCCGGCACCGGTGCGGAGATCGTGCATGAGGAATACGCGCCGCAGCAGACCACCGACTTCACCGCCCCCGCCGAGCGCCTGTTCAACGCGCTCAAGGACCGCAAAGGGCGCAAGGTGATCTTCATCGTCTGGGCGGGCGGCAATCCCTTCAAGATCGCCGACCTGAACCCGGGCCGCTACGGCATCGAGATTGCCTCCGGCGGCAACATCCTTCCCGCGCTCGCCGCCTACAAGGCACTGCCCGGGATGGAAGGCGCAACCTACTACTACTACGACATTCCGAAGAACGCGGTGAACAAGTGGCTGGTCGACGAGCACCAGAAGCGCTACAAGTCACCGCCCGATTTCTTCACCGCGGGCGGCATGTCCGCCGGTATCGCGATCGTCGAGGCGATCCGGAAGGCCGGATCGACCGACACCGAGAAACTGATCGCCGCGATGGAGGGGATGTCGTTCGAGACGCCCAAGGGCCGGATGACGTTCCGCAAGGAAGACCACCAGGCCATGCAGTCCATGTACCACTTCAAGATCAAGGTCGATCCCAACGTCCAGTGGGCGATTCCCGAGCTCGTGCGCGAGATCAAGCCGGAGGACATGAAGGTACCGGTTCGTACCAAGCCCTGACGCCCGAGGGCTCGCCGGATCGAACGGACAGCCCGGCTGCCGTTTCGTCCGACGGCTACGGGATCGACATGCCGGACACTGTCCAGCCAGCTCTCGAGACGCACGACCTGACCATTCGCTTCGGCGGGCACGTGGCGGTGGACCGCGTGTCGTGCGCCTTCCGCCCGGGTACCCTCACGGCGATCGTCGGGCCGAACGGCGCCGGCAAGACCACCTACTTCAACCTGATCTCGGGTCAGCTCAGGGAGACCGGGGGCCGAGTGTCGCTCTACGGCGAGGACATCACCGGGCTCGCCGCCCCTCAACGCACCCGGCGGGGCATCGGTCGCGCGTTCCAGCTCACCAATCTGTTC
>Ga0114129_10017582_pt1 | contig 10179 bp, 12 predicted proteins | sample RhiMetdeltSRZDD1_FD_80071 | JGI IMG/M metagenome (GOLD analysis project Ga0114129, IMG submission 80071) | Populus rhizosphere microbial communities from Tennessee, USA - Rhizosphere MetaG P. deltoides SRZDD1 (version 2) (version 2) | ecosystem: Host-associated > Plants > Roots > Rhizosphere >...
TCCTGCTCGTCACGCGCCGCACGCGCATCGAGGTCCGCTACATCGGCAAGGTCGCGACCTTCGCGCTCATGGCCTCGATCGCGTGCATCGCGTGGGGCAACCTGGGGTACGTGCTCGCGGAGGCCGCCCTGGCCTGTGGGTGGGCGATCTTCGCGGCCGGCATCGTCGATTACTACGTCGCAACAGTCTTTTATGTCGGGGACCTTCGGCGCGCGTGGCGCGCCCCGCTGGACCGCGCGCCGGGGCCGGCCGCCTGACCGCACGCCGGGCGTTCGCGCCGACGTGCTAGGTTCCGGCCTGCATCTCTTCGTCGCGGACGGGGGGTCGAATGGATGTCCCGCAGGATCTGCGCTACACCAAGGAGCACGAGTGGGCACGCGACGAGGGCGAGGGCCGCGTCCGCGTCGGCATCACCGACTTCGCGCAGGACGCGCTCGGCGACGTCGTCTACGTGGACGTGCCGGCCGAGGGCACGGCCGTGAACGCCGACCAGCCGTTCAGCGAGGTCGAATCGACCAAGTCCGTCTCCGACGTGTACGCGCCGGTATCCGGCTCCGTGGTCGAGCGCAATCCGCTCCTGGAGGAGCGGCCCGAGCTCGTGAACGAGCAGCCCTACGGCGGCGGCTGGCTCGCTGTCATCGAGGTCGCGGATCGCTCGGCGCTCGAGGGGCTGATGGACGCGGCCGCCTACCGTGCGTTCGTCGAGGGACAGGGCGACTGAGCTCGACCTGCGGCCGATCCGAGAGCGATCCGGAGGTCGAGCGAGAGCTCGTCGGGGACCGAAGGTCCACCCCGAGCGGGCGATCGAAGGCTCACCCCCGACTCGCCAAAGTCCGAACCGGGGCTCCAGATGGAGGTCGGGCCCTCCCGAACCCTGTCCCTGGCCTTTGGTGGAGGCTGGGGTGCACCAGCGATCGACTCTTGGGTCGAGTTCCGCGGCAACGTCATCCGAAGACCCACCCTCCAGTCTCCACGTCGACCTCGCGCTTGGTTGACCCTGCACGAGCGGAACGGTAGTTTCGAGCGGGTCTCGAGGTCGAGGGTGAGCGTCCGGATCGCGAGCGTCCGGATCGCACCCTCGAGCCGAGGCGATGGCAACGGAGGGTCGAGCGTGTACTGCACCCGATGTGGACATCCGAACAGGGACGAGGCGCGCTACTGCGCGAACTGTGGCGCTGTCCTGCAGGAAGAGACGACGCTCGGCCTGAGCCCGGTCGAGCTGGAGGTCGAGGGTACCGACGAGTTCCCGTTCCCCGAGGACGAGCTCAAGGCCGGTCAGGCTCTCCTGTTGGTCAAGCATGGGCCGAACGCCGGGTCGACCTTCATGATCGAGGCGGACGTCACCAGCGCGGGCCGCAACCCCGAGAGCGACGTGTTCCTCGACGACATCAGCGTGAGCCGCAAGCACGCCGAGATCCGCAAGCAGCCGGACGGGTTCTACATCCACGACCTCGGGAGCATGAACGGCACCTACGTGAACCGAGAGCGCGTCGAATCCACCAAGCTCGCCGGTCACGACGAGGTGCAGATCGGCAGGTTCCGACTCGTGTTCTTCGTGGGGGACTGACGAGGTGGCAACACGCAACTACCAGTCGATCGGCGAGGTCCTGGTCTCCGTCAAGACGGAGTTCCCCGACATCACGATCAGCAAGATCCGCTTCCTCGAGTCCGAGGGCCTTATCGATCCCGAGCGCACGCCGTCGGGCTACCGCAAGTTCTACGAGAAGGACGTCGACCGGCTGCGCGAGATCCTTCGGATGCAGCGGGACGAGTATCTGCCCCTCAAGGTGATCAAGGACCGGCTGCTCGAACACGACTCGCTCGACGGTCAGGCCGTCGACACCCAGGTCCAACCGGACGAGGCCGAACCCGACGAGGAGCTCGCCGAAGCGCCCACCGGCCTGCAGATGTCGATCGAGGAGATGAGCGCTGCCACCGGCGTCGATCGCGAACGCATCCGCGAGCTGCAGTCGTTCGGGATCGTGACCGAGCACGGTCCTGAGGGCGCGAAGTACTACGACGGCGACGATTACATCGTGCTGTCGATCGTGAAGGACTTCTTCCGGTTCGGCGTCGAGCCGCGTCACCTCACGATGTACAAGCACTTCGAGGAACGCGAGGCCGCCTTCTTCGAGACGATCGTGATGCCGCAGCTGCGCCAGCGGAACCCGGAGGCCCGTCGCAACGCCGGCACCTCGCTCACGGAGCTCGCCAGGGCCTCGCGAAAGCTGAAGCAGGCGCTGCTCCGCACGAACCTCCGTCAGCACCTGACGTGACCCGCCGGCCGGCACTGGGGGTCGCCCTGGGCGCGCTCGCCTCGATCGTGCTCCTGTACGTCGGGGTCGCCGGCGCGCTGACCCCGCCGCCGTCCCCGCCGCCCCCGACGCCGGTGGTGCTGCCCGGCGGCGGGACCTCGCCGTCGCCCTTCCCCTCGACACTGCGAACGCCGGCGCCCTCCGCGCAGGCGCCCGAGATCCGGGCGCAGGCCGCGGTCCTGGTCGACCTGGACACGGGGCAGGTCCTGTTCGCCCACAACCCCAACGAGCGGCGGCCCATCGCGAGCCTGACCAAGATCATGACCGCCCTGCTGGTCGGCGAGCGGGCGGATCCCACCGACGTGGTCACCGTCAGCGACGAGGCAGCGAGCGGCCGCTTGGCGGGCATCTCTGGGCTCGGCCTGGTCGAGGGCGAACGCATCCGCGTCAACGAGCTGCTGTACGCCCTGCTACTGCAGTCGGCCAACGACGCGGCGGTGGCGCTCGCCGAGCACGTCTCGGGGTCGGTCGACGCGTTCGTGGACGACATGAACGCGCGGGCCGAACGGCTCGGTCTGTCTCGCACGATGTTCGCCTCGCCGAACGGGCTGGACGACGAGGGGTACTCCTCGGCGGGCGACCTGGCTCGCCTGACGCGGGCCGCCTACCGCAGCCCAGGGTTCGCGAGCGTCGTGGCCACACGCATGCACGCGGTGACCTCGCTCGACGAGCCACCGCGGATCGTCCAGAACCGCAACGTCCTGCTGTGGCTGTATCCGGGCGCGATCGGCGTGAAGACTGGGTTCACGAGCCCGGCCGGGTTCTGCGTGGTCGCCTCGGCCGAACGCGAGGGCATGCGGCTGGTCGCCGTGTTGCTCGGCGAGCCGGCCGAACCGTTCTCGGACGCCGCCGCGTTGCTGAACTACGGGTTCACTGCGTTCGACCGGCGGACGCTCGTCGAGCGGGGCGAGCGGCTTGGGATCGTCGAGGTCGCCGGCCGCGAGATCCCGCTGACGGCCGGGGACTCGTTCCGGGGCCTCGTGCCGGCCAACCGGCCGATCGACCGGGCCGTGGTGCTGGACGACCACGTGCCCTACCCGCCGGCCGTGGGGTCACGGATCGGCGTCCTGCGGCTGTCGGCGGCCGGCGGCGTGCTGGGGGAGGTGCCCGCGATCGTGGCGAACGTGCCACCTCCGCCTCCGCCGGGGTTCGGGCCGTGGTGGGCGAGGGCCGTCGGGGCGGTCGTCGACGCCGGCGCGGCCGTGCTGGACGCGGTCGTGGGCTAGCCCCCGACCGCTGCTACCATCGGCCCGGTGTCGGACGTCGTAAGCGTCCTGTTCGGGCGCGAGGACATCCGCCGTCGGATCGAGGAGCTCGGCCGCACCATCACCGGGGACTATGAGGGGCGCGCGCCCGTCTTGATCTCGGTCCTGAAGGGCGGCTCGGTGTTCCTCGCAGACCTGATTCGTGAGATCGCGCTCCCGGTCGCGATCGATTTCATGTCCATCTCCCGGTACGGCGGCGCACCCGAGTCGCGCGGTCGCGTCCGCATCGTCAAGGACCTCGACCAGGACGTCGGCGGACGCGACGTGATCGTGGTCGAGGACATCGTCGACACCGGGCTCACGCTCTCGTACCTGATCTCGGTGCTCGAGTCGCGGGAGCCGTCCTCCGTGGAGGTGTGCGCGCTCCTGGACAAGAGCGTGCGCCGGATCGTCCCGCTCGATCTACGCTACCGCGGGTTCGAGTGCCCCGACCTGTTCGTCGTGGGGTACGGCCTGGACTACGAGGAGCGGTTCCGAAACGTCCCGGACATCGTGGCGGTGCACGACCTAGACTCGCTCCGCGAGGACCCGGACAGGCTGCTGCCGTACCTGCCGCGTGCCGATCGCGTTCCCACCGAGGGCTAGCCGGGGACTAGGTTGCCGCTCCACAGGACCCGGTGTACGGTCGCAAGGGTCCATGATCGAGATGACGGTGGCCGGCGTCCGGATCGAGTTCCCGTCGAACTCGCCCATCGTCCTGCTCCGCGAGGCGGAGGGGGAGCGGTTCCTTCCGATCTGGATCGGCCAGTCCGAGGCGCAGGCGATCGCGATCGGTCAGCAGGGATTGGTGACGCCGCGGCCGATGACCCACGACCTGCTCAAGAACATCTTGGACGAGATGGCCGTGCAGGTCACCAGCATCACGATCACCGAGCTGCGGGACGGTGTGTTCCATGCCGTGATTGGCTTGCAGCGCAACGGTTCCAGCTTCGAGATCTCGTCGCGTCCGTCGGACGCCATCGCGCTTGCCGTGCGTCTTGGCTGCAAGATCTTCGCGAACGAGGACGTCCTCGAGGAGGCCTCGATCCTCATCCCCGCTGACGGCGAGGAAGAGGAGAAGCAGCTCCAAGAGTTTCGCGAGTTCCTCGAGAACGTGACTCCCGAGGACTTCGAGTAGACGTCCCCGGTGGGGCGCGTCCTCTCGTCCGCCCGCCTATCCGTAGAGGAGCTCGGTCGTCCAGAACGAGCCGCGACCGCATGCGTTGCCAGAGGTCGCCTTCACCGCTCCGATCCCGATCCGTCGCATGTCCGGATTCAAGAGGATTGCGCGATGCACCGCGTCGTGCAAGAACGCTCTGTGGACACGACGCAGCGTGCTGCCGCAGCCAGCCACGCTCCCGGCGATGGTGTTCCACGGCTCACCCGACATGAGCTGCGAGAGATTGGACGGATCGAAGATCGCATTTTCGCGGAGCATCTTCCTAGTGTGACGCATCGCTTTCCGCGAGAGCGATCGGTCGATGCTAACCAGGTGCAGACCCTGGTTCTCGCGGGTCGCATTGACAATCCGAAGAACCCGTCCTCGATACCCGGCCATCGCCTCCGGGGCCGCCACGGTCGCGAGCGTCAAGATCGCGATGACGGTGAGCGTCAGGACCGCGGCACGCCGGTGCCCTCCCTCTGAGACTCTCATCCGCTACCCCCTCGCCGGTATCGCGGAACGGCGCACGCTAGCGTGTCGCCGAGTCCTGGTCACGTCCCCAAGTAGCCCTAGGTCGAAACCTCCTGGGCCGTGAAATTTCTGTCCTACTGACATCACGTGGGGTTGTTCGGCCTACGGCAGATGCGCTCGCATTCCGGGTGATTGACATCGTGCAGGCCCGGCCCTAGGCTGCCGACGCCCGCGTAATTACGGAGTTGTGATGGCTGAGCAGGGATATCGCGTCCCCGAGGTCTGCAACATCGTGGGGATCACGTACCGGCAGCTCGACTATTGGGCCCGGACGGGGCTGGTCAGGCCCTCGGTCAAGGACGCCCGGGGTTCCGGGTCCCAGCGCCTGTATTCCTTCCAGGACCTGGCCATGCTCCGGCTGATCAAGCGGATGCTAGACAGCGGCGTGAACCTCCAGCAGGTTCGCAAGGCTATGAAGACGCTCAAGGGCCTGGACGAACCGGCGCTGGGCACGACGCTGGTCTCCGACGGGCACCGTATCTATCAGGTGGAGTCTCCCGAGGCGGTCGTCGACCTGCTGGCGAGCGGGCAGGGGGTCTTCGCGATCGCCGTCGACAAGGTATGGACCGAACTCGAGGGGACTCTGGCCAAGAGCGCCGCGAAGAAGAGCCGCGGCGCCCGCGCGGCCGGAGGCGCGTGAGCCGGGCCGCCGAGGCCGAGATCGCGGCCCTGAAGAGCGACACCGTGTCGTTCGCGCACGCAAGCGAACGACAGTTCGCGCAACTGCTCGACTTCTATCAGATCGAATGGGACTACGAACCGACGTCGTTCGATCTCGAGTGGGACCGGGACGGCAACGTGGTGCAACGCTTCACCCCGGACTTCTACCTGCCGCAGTACGACCTGTACATCGAGATCACAACGCTGAACCAGCGGCTCGTCACCAAGAAGAACCGCAAGGTCCGCCGCCTCCGCGAGCTGTACCCCGGCGTCAACTGCAAGATCTTCTACCAGCGCGATTACCTGTCCCTGGTCGACAAGTACGGCCTCGAGGACGTCTCCGGCTGAGCCCGAGGGGTCGTCCGGGCCCGGCCCGGCACGTGCGCGGTTCCGGCTAGACTGCGTGTTCGGCATGAGGTTCGCGCCGCACACCGACGACGACATAGCCCACATGCTCCGGGCCATCGGCCTGTCGAGCGTCGACCAGCTGTTCGACCAGATCCCCGAGGCCGTCCGTCTCGACCGCCAGCTGGATCTCCCTCATGGCGTCTCCGAGATGGAGATCCTTCAGGACATGAAGGCCCTTGCGGAGCGCAACCGCAGCGCGGAGGACCTCGTCTGCTTCGCGGGCCGGGGGGCCTACGACCACTTCGTCCCGGCGGTCGTGTGGGCCCTCGCCGGCAGGTCCGAGTTCTACACCTCGTACACGCCATATCAGCCCGAGCTCTCGCAGGGTGTGCTCCAGGCGCTGTTCGAGTACCAGTCGATGATCTGCGAGCTGACCGGGCTCGAGGTCTCGAACGCCTCCCTGTACGACGGCGCCACGGCGCTCGCTGAGGCGGTGAACCTGGCGCGATCCTCCCACGACCGGCACCGGGTCCTGGTGAGCTCGTCGGTCGACACGCGATACGTCGACACGTTGCGGACCTACGGCAGGGGAGCGGGGTACGAGCCCGAGCTGTTCGACACGGTGGACGGCCGCGGCGGCGCCCCGGCAGTCGACGACGACGTCGCCTGCGTGATCGTCCAGCACCCCAACGCCTACGGGCTGCTCGAGCCCGCCCGGGAGCTGTTCGGCGCGGCGCACGCGGGGGGCGCCAGGGCGATCCAGGTGTTCGACCCCCTCTCGCTCGGCGTGCTGGCGCCGCCGGGCGACCTGCGCGCGGACATCGCCGTGGCCGAGGGGCAGGTCTTGGGCAACCACCTGAACCACGGCGGGCCGTACCTCGGCGTGATCGCGACTCGGCTCGACGACGTCCGGCGGCTCCCCGGGCGGATCGTGGGAGAGACGGTCGACGTCGACGACCGGACCGGCTACGTCCTCACGCTTCAGGCGCGCGAGCAGCACATCCGCCGGGAGAAGGCGACCTCGAACATCTGCACCAACCAGACGCTGATGGCGATCGCAGCCACCGTGTACATGGGCTGGCTCGGGCCGCAGGGCCTGGAGGAGCTCGGCCGCCAGTGCGCGTCGAAGGCGGCTTACGCGGCCGAGCGCCTGACCGAGGTGCCGGGTGTGGAGCCGCTGTTTGGCGAGGCGGTGTTCTTCAAGGAGTTCCCGCTCCGCCTTCCCCGACCGGCGCAGGAGGTTCGGGATGCCCTGATGGAGCGCGGGTATCTCGCCGGCGCGCCGCTCCCGGACGCCGACGGCCACGCGCTCCTCGTCGCGGTCACCGAACGCCGGACGCGCGAGCAGATCGACGGTCTCGCGATGGCGCTCAAGGAGGTGCTCGCGTGAGCGAGGAGCCGAAGGCGCCGGCCGAGGCAGCGCCTCCCCGAGTCGGCGCCCCGGTCAGGGTGCAGGGGCCGCGGGAGCGCCACGGCACGCTCAAGGGCCTGTCCCGGCCCGGACGGCGAGCGTTCAGCCTGCCGGAGCTCGACGTGCCCGAGACCGTCCTGCCGGCCGACCACGTTCGGCAGGGTCGGGCGGGGCTGCCCGAGGTCGCCGAGCGCGACCTGGTCAGCCACTTCACGCGCCTGTCGCAGCTGAACTACGGCGTGGACACGGGGTTCTATCCGCTCGGATCGTGCTCGATGAAGTACAACCCAAAGATCGCGGAGCACGTGGCGCAGCTGCCGGGGTTCCAGCGCGCACACCCGCAGCAGCCCGACCACTCGGTCCAGGGCTCGCTCGAGCTGATGTGGCGGCTGGAGCGTGCCCTGTGCGAGATCACGGGCATGGCGCGGGCAACCCTGCAGCCCCCGGCGGGCGCGTGCGGCGAGCTCACCGGCCTGCTGATCATGCGCGCGCATCACGAGCGGCATGGCCGGCCGCGCACCCGCGTGGCGATCCCGGACTCGTCCCATGGAACCAACCCGGCCAGCGTCCGGCTGGCCGGCTACGAGGCACTCAAGATCCCAAGCGACGCGCGCGGCCTGGTCGACGTCTCGGCGCTCGAGAAGCTGATCGACGAGGACGTCGCCGGCCTGATGCTCACCAACCCGAACACGCTGGGCCTGTTCGAGGAGGATATCCAGCGCGTGACGGCGGCCGTGCACGAGATCGGCGGGCTCGTGTACTACGACGGCGCGAACTTGAACGCGATCCTCGGCCGCTGCCGCCCGGGCGACATGGGGTTCGACATCGTTCACATCAACACGCACAAGACGTTCGCGACGCCCCACGGTGGGGGAGGGCCGGGCGCCGGCCCGGTTGGCGTGACCGAACGGCTCACGCCGTACCTGCCCGTCCCAAGGGTCGAGCGGAGGGAGGACGGCACCTTCGCGCTCGAGGACACCGCGCCGGACTCGATCGGGCGCATGCACGGGTTCCTCGGCAACTTCGGCGTGCTGGTGCGTGCATACGCCTACGTGTTCCTGCACGGGGGCGACGGGCTGCGCGAGGTGGCCGAGCGCTCGGTGCTGAACGCGAATTACCTGGCCGAGCGCGTGAAGGACGCGTTCCCGCTCGCCTACCCGGACGGACGGCCCATGCACGAGTTCGTCGCGACGGCCGTGCCGCTGAAGGAGCAGACGGGCATCCGCGCGATGGACGTCGCCAAGCGGGTCATCGACCTCGGGTACCACCCTTCCACGGTGTACTTCCCGCTGGTGGTCGAGGAGGCCCTGATGGTGGAACCCACCGAGACCGAGACGATGGAGTCCCTGGACGCGTTCGCCGACGCCATGCTGCAGGCACACCGGGAGGCGCACGAGGAGCCCGAGTTGCTGCACGAGGCGCCGGTGACCACGCCCGTTCGCCGACTCGACGAGGCCCGGGCGGCGCGGCACCTGATCCTGCGCTGGTAGCCGCCGGGCCGCACCCGGTAGGCGAGGCAGGGCGGCCCCGACTGGCTAGACACCTCTGACTACTCGTCCCTCAAGTCAGCCTACGGAGCGACCGATACAGGGATCCGAAAGCAGACACTGGGTCGGTCCCGAGAAGGGCAAACCGCCGGTGACGGCGGGACGCAAAGCTGCGGGCCTCCTCGAAGTCGGGAGGGAGGTGGCCGAGCTGCCGAACGATCCGAGCCCCCGGGCTCGGTCCCTAACGGGACCCATGAGTCGGGGGGTTTCGACATGGGCACGCGAAGCACCCGCCGGAGGCTTAGAGGCCCCCTAGCCCTCCTGGTGACCGGGCTGATGTTCCTCGGAACCGCGGGCGGCACCGCAGTGGGGGAGGAGCGCATCGGTCCGAGACGCCACATGCTGGCGCTCACCAACGACGATCGGGCGCACCACGACCGCGCAGCGCTCTCCTTCGTCGAGAAGCTTGCGCACTACGCCAAGTCCCACAGCCAGGAGATGGCCGACAAGGGCCACATCTACCACTCGACCGCCGAGCAGCTTCAGAACGCGCTTGCCGGCTACAACTGGCAGCTGGGCGGCGAGAACGTGGGCGTCGGCGGCTCGCTCGATAGCCTCGAGGACGCGTTCATGGCGAGCATCGACCACCGCAAGAACATCCTGCGCAAGGTGTACGACCATGCGGCGGTCGGCATTGTCCGCCACGACGACGCGATCTGGATCACCGTGATCTTCTACGGCTGATCGAACGCCGACGTGGAAAGGCCCCGGGCGAACCGGGGCCTTTCCTATCTCCCTCCCGACCTACGCCGCGTTAGCGCCTATTCCTCGTCCTGGTCGCGACGCCGGCGGCTCCCCGCCCACAGCAGCCCCGAACCGGTCGACATCAGGATCAGCGCGATCGCTCCGAGCGGGACCACGCTCTCCGCGCCCGTGAAGGCGGTTCCGCCCGGCGGGGTCACCGTCGTGGGCGCCACCTCGTCGGTCGTGGTCGGCGGAGGCGTCACCGTCGATCCGCTCA
>Ga0114129_10017583_pt1 | contig 10179 bp, 9 predicted proteins | sample RhiMetdeltSRZDD1_FD_80071 | JGI IMG/M metagenome (GOLD analysis project Ga0114129, IMG submission 80071) | Populus rhizosphere microbial communities from Tennessee, USA - Rhizosphere MetaG P. deltoides SRZDD1 (version 2) (version 2) | ecosystem: Host-associated > Plants > Roots > Rhizosphere >...
CCGGTTGCAACGCCGTCAGCGCCAACGCCCGATCGGCGATGGCCGCCGCCGCAACCGTCCCGGCTGAAACCTTTAAAAATTGTCGCCGTGATAAAAACATCCGAATACCTCCTCAGTTGTTCGCTGAGCTTTCAGCATCCGACACCAACACCGACATCCGATCGATCTCGTTATCACCCCCTTTGTAGAAAACTTTCAGTGCAGATAGAGGAATTGTCATGTGGATTTTCAATAGTTTCGATGAATACACGTGGCAAAGCAGAGGCATAGACGACGGAGGTTACGCAATAAGGGAACCAGCTGTCAGGCTGGCCAATCAATCGTTCTAAGCTATTTAAAACGTTTATTTATTTTTGAATCGACGATCATGCCCGGCGCTTCACCGAAGCGTGATGTGTTTCTTTCCCGTAGCTGACAGGATCGCTATATGGGAGGTCCTGCCTATAAAAAGACAAATTATCAGACACTTGGGAGGAGTGCTCAGCGTGTTACGGTCTGGTAACGCCAGGCATGCTCGTAACAGATTGGGGACGGAGGCCCGTGGAAAATTCTGGCGTAAAGCAGAGCGTTAAGCTGTGGATTACGGGTGAGGAACTATGACTCGACTGACCGTTGCAGTGAAGTTTCCAGCACGGTTCGCATCTCACGATCCTGCTCAAATCCCTTGCGGAGCAAAATAATGATGACACTCAACCACAGTCCGAACAATGCCAGAACACGATTGGCCACTACGACGTCATCGTGCATACCCGGTGAGGCAAGAAAATATGCGGCAGTACCGAGCAGGGTAGAGCTTGCGCCGATGACCGTCACCGCCAGAATCGCTCGGGGCGAGGACCAGACACCCACGAGGATCACGGGAATGATGTACAGGATGGGAAGCGTTATACCCACCGGGGTCAGAATGTCCAGCACGAAAATGAACAGGAGAAGTAACCCCGTCATCCCATAGAGAATCGTTGTTGGACGATGCCTCAGCCGCTTCGCAGGAGTCTGAAGCGTACTCATAGGTCTGCCGCTCTTGGCCAGGTCGTTGCTATCTTCCCTGCTTGGCATCTCGCTATCTGTATAGCAACAATTTGGCCAATTTGCAGCCGTCAAAACAGTGCAAACCGGCAGGGATCGCAAGATAGATATTGCGTAGGACGTGGGATGATTGGGGAAGACTCGGTGAGTTCCGTCCGAAAGTAAACTGTGGCGTGGGGAGAGTGTCGGACGCATATGAAGCCGAAAGACCGCGGCTACACGACGCGCGCGTGCGTTGACGCCTTCCGGCTCAATCTGGTACAACAACGCGCAGTTAGTTGACCTGCCAGATTTGAGCGGGAATAGCTCAGTGGTAGAGCATCGCCTTGCCAAGGCGAGGGTCGCGGGTTCAAATCCCGTTTCCCGCTCCAAACTTCTTCTCGTATCATCAACATGTTACGGTACGCGGCGCGTGGACCACATAGCCGCTCCGTAGCACCTCGAATCCCACTCGCTCCAGGACATTCACGAGCGCCGCCCGAGACAGCGTCCGGCCCATAGGGAAAGGGATCAAAGGATTGACGGGGCCGACCAGCTGCCATAGTGCGTTGCGTGCGCGCACGAGGGGATTCGACGGATTGTCCAGCGTGAGCAGCAGGCGCCCACCGGGACGGAGAACCGCCCCCAACTCGCTCAATGCCACTGGGATATCCCGTCCATGGAGAAAGTGGTCGAGCGTGGAGGGTGAATAGACGAGATCGCAGGAGGCCGGACGCCATGCAAGCGCCCTAATGTCGGTCACGCAGGCTCTCTGCATCGGACTGCCGGCTAAACATGCGGCACAGACCACGCGCAGCGAAATGTCCATCATGACCCGCGGAACGGCGCCGAGCATAGTGCCGAGCTGGTCAAAGCCACAGGCCTCATCAAAGGCATCGGTCTTGAGTACGCGTGTGTCAATGGGAAGCGGCGCGCTTTCCCCCTGGTCGCGCGTCCATGCCGCGCAGGCTTCGGCCTGGTATCGGTGCCACGGATTCTCCGGGTGCGGTTTCCACGCGTGCTCCCAAGTCCGGTCCCAGTTGGCTCTGAGGCTTCCTTGCGGCGTCCCGGCTTGCAACCGACGGCGCTCGCCGGGCCCGCGCCCAAATGTCCGTAGCGATGCGCAGGCTGCTCCAAGCCAAGCGCCGGCTGGGCGCGAGGTGTTGGTCGAAGACCGCGTCGTATTCCTCCACCGGTACCCCGCCGCGCAACACCTTGAATCGGTCTGCCCCAGCGCTGAGATTGAGCACCGTGCCCCGTTTTGCGGCTTCAGCCATGAAGACCGCGATCAGCATGCGATAGAGGCCGGCCTCGATCGGCACCCCCCGGTCGTATCCGAGGAGGTGGCCTGTTATGATGCCGCCTCCTTCGCGGAACGCGATAAATCCGTCTATCCGTCCCTCGCGCACCAGCGCACGATACGTGAGGACCCGTTCCGTCAGCGTCAGCGCAAAGAACTTTTCGTTGAAATGAGGGTTCAGCCACGAATGTTTGTGCAGATACAGGCCGCGGTAGAGCTCGGCGAGGCGGGCGCTGTGTGGGGCGAGCGCTTCCGGGTCTTCCTCGATCTGATACGGCGTGCGCTGGAGCATTCTGTGATCGAGGCGCACATTGACGTGTTCTAGATACCGCGTGTTCCGTGTATCAACCAGATAGACGCGTCGGCTCCGGACCAGACGGTACCCGTTTTTTTGCATTTGCGCGATGCTGTGGGAGTCGAGCCAGCGATTCAGGGTACGAAAGACGATGGCGGCGTCGGGATAGACGGCGGCAAGGTGCCCAGTCACCTCCGCGACCTCCTCCCCTGCGAGTCCGTGACCGGGATTGGTCGGAAGCAACCAATTGTTCACGAACACCACCCGATCGAGACGTCCAGCCTTGAGTATCGCGCGGAGGGGAAGCATCAGAGTCCGCGGGAGAAGGGACGGTAGACGCCGATGGCGTTTAGCAAACTCTTCGAGCGTGTAGGCGATGTAGTGACTGTAAGGAGAGCACACATCGGCGTTGTCAGCGACACAGTCGGCCAGGATGAGGGGCAGTACGTTGCCATTGACGACGATCCCTCTCGCTGTCACATTCGCGTTGTCGATGAAATGAGGAGGACCGGAGCGGGTGAGCGCGGTGACCCAACTTCGCCGCTGGCGCTCCTGATCCGTCACCGGAGGCGGTAGGGCGTCAATCCCTTCAGCATCGAGGATGCTGATGCTCGGTACCATGCACCTTGTCTCGCGAGGTGTTCGCGTGCCTGTCCTCCGGCTTCTTTATGCGCGCGGCCACGACGCCCGGAATGCAAAACCTCGTCGGACGCTTGACTATACGCGGGATGCTACTCTCGAGCAAGGGAGGATAGCTAAACAGAAAGTGTGATGGCGCGATCTATGTCGATTCGACCGGAACACCGACTCATGTAGAGTATCACGTTGAGGCGTTTCCTAACTCCTGCGAGCCCACAAAGGCCAAGGCGAGGGTCGCGGGGTCAAATCCCGTTTCCCGCTCCAAATTTATCCGACAGATTTTGTGGATTTGAAGCCGCGACCCGGGGTCACGAAGGGTTGCACGGCGCGACGGATACGCCGCGCCAAGTCGTGCACGCCGCCGAGATGATGAGGCGGCCGAACTGTGCCCCTTCGCCAGGAGCGTGCGAAGGGAGTGCCTTACGTTCGTGGTTTTGGAACGCGACTGCTCCGTTTACCATCACCAAAAGCGCAGTGAGCGCAACGAGATAGCCGACGGTAAACCATCCTGTCGGCATCAGTCTCCACGTATGCTCCGTCAACCCAGCGAGGAGGCCGATGACTCCACAGGCAAAGCCGAGCGCCGCGTCTCTTGTTGGCGCCCGGTGTCTTGGTGAGCCGGTCGGACCTTGGCCCCCTCGCAGGAGCCGGCGAAGCTGACTTCAGGGTCAGCCCGAGCCGGCGCCGAGGCGCTGTTCACGATTCCTGACCATCATCAGGCTGGCTGGTCTCAGACTCGCCTTGTGAGAGATCCTCGGGCCTCACCGCTTCCAGCGTGGTCGACCGATGTTTCTTCTGCGTATGTCGTAGCGACCCGCGCATGCCGACCGCTACGCCTTCGATGTGCTCGATACCGCCCATGGCATCTTTGAGAACGTCTTCCATGAGCAGCGCAACATGGCCGAGCTCATGCGGATCCAATCCATCGGTATTACCCGCCTCGGCAAGAAAACCCAAGACCCGGCACAGTCCCTGAAGGTTCCGGATCTGAAGGCAGACATCGTTGGCAGCCGCTTCAATACGATTGAGATCTCTCAACACGCGCTCGCTTCCCATATGCATCTCACACCGTCCCTTCTTTCGCTGCTTCCTTTCGGCAGTTTTGTTCGGGAAGACGTGACACTGCCATCATGTCAGGCATAACCTGACATGGTATGCCGGGTCATCGAGCTCCCGGAGAGCTGGTCACCAAGGCCCGTTCGCGCGGCTGGACCGCATCCCAGGTTCGTCCACGCGTGGTTCCATTTGATGGGTCCATACGAGAGCCCTTGGCTGCCGGTCGTCACCTCTTATCGATCTATCGTTTGCCGGGCCCCCTTTCAACGAGTGCACTTGCCAACGAACCGGCCGGACCACCGTTTTGCGAGGGGTCCGTGGCCGCCGTTCCAAGGGCGAGTCCATTTCTGCCTCTCGACGAGGCATTCAGCTCGCGCTCGAGCAACGAACGAATGAAGCCGCTCGCGGTGTACCCGGAGGCTCTCTTGGCATCCAGCTTGGCCTTGAGATCGGCTGGCAACTGAATATTGAGCCGCACCATCTTCACAATCATCACCTCCTTATTTAGCATCCTTTACATCATATGGCGCTATGGTGTCAAGCGGTGTTGCTCTACACCAATTCCTCTGCTACAGTGCATCGCGTAATGGCTAAGGCGAGAGAACGAGGCGAACCGGGCGCGGGTGTGTGGAATTTTCGCGAAGTGCCTCGGGATGTGATTGTGAAGGCAAAGATCGAAGCCGCCCTTCAGGGAAAATCAGTGAAGGGTCTGCTCATCGACCTCGTCGAAATCCACTGGCAGGAGTTGGAAAAGAAAGGGATGCTGCCAAAGGGGAAATAGGCGCCCACTAAGAAAAGGATACGGCTCCAGACACAGTCTTATCGTCCGTTCCGCTTCATGAGAGGGGTCTCACAGGCGTCAGGGGATTCTAGGCCGGCTGCGATCGATGCATGTGCAACTGCTGCAAGAGGAGTTCCGCACGGACGAGATCGTTCGATAACAGCGGTTCTCGCCCAAACCTGGTTTGGTAATACAACTCCGTCAACGGATCGACGTAATGTGCGAGGTCCGCGTGATGGTTCGAGATGGTTCGTGAAAACTCCCCCGGCGTCCACGCCGGCGGTTTGTTCAATCCCCGCTCCGCAAGTTCGACCAGCATACGCTTGTAGATTTCGATCACCTGCGCATCAGTCTGCCGGATCCGCGTCATGCGACCCCTGCTTCGCCGTCGCAACAGCAAGATCATGGCGACACCGACGGCAACACTTGCGGCGACCGCCATGATGGTCTCCACGAATGCGCCGGCGAATAGGGCCTTTTTCCAGATCTGAAGCGTGCCGGCAAGCTCCCGGAACTGTCGTTGCAGATTCCCGCCGCGTTGCTGCACCGCCTGGGCCATCGCCATTTGGTCTTGGAAATTATAGTGAATCACAAAGCGATCCCAGCTCAGTCGCAGCGAGTCGATCACATTCCCGACTTTGTTCAGCAATCCGGACTCTTCCTTGAAGATCGCCGGGGTCGGATCAAATGTGATCCACCCGGAGCCCGGAAAAAAGACTTCCACCCACGCGTGGGCATCCTGTTGCCGGACAATGTAATACCGGCCGAAGTTATTCCACTCCCCGGTCAGGAATCCTGTTACCAGTCGGGCCGGGATCCCGAGCGTCCTGAGCATGACGACCATGGCGGTGGCATAGTGTTCGCAATACCCCGTCTTTCGGACGAAAAGAAAATCCTCCAATGGCTCCGCACTCATCTCGGTTCCAACGTCGAGACTGTACCGGTAATTGGTCAATAAATGGTGCTGTACGGCCACGATTTTGCCGAAGATAGAACCCTCTTGCCGAGTCACGGAATGTGCCAGTTGAGCGACGCCCGGGTTGAAGGCGGGAAGCTGCAGGAAATATTTCAGGACCTCCGCTGGATATTCCAGGGTGCCCGCATGTTGATCTGCCTCGGTGAGTCGATTGGGCGCGGAGACGGCGGTGTACCGAAACCGCGTTTGGGGCGGATAGGGCAGCGAAAACCCGCCCTGACCGTCGCCTTGCAGCGATTGAACATTCGCCCGGAATTCCTCGACGAACGGCAAGCCGAAGAGAATGGAGGTATCCAACGCTTCGATGAGTATGTCTTGCAGCACCACCGGGCCGTTTCTCGTGGCGCCTCTGCGCGGCGACACGGCGAAGATGCCGTCATCGGTGCGCGTCAGGATGCGGCGGCTCGTGAAGGAATTCGTCCACGCCTGTCCCGTGTAGCGGTCGAACGCTGCGCCGCGAAAATACATGTGCTCCTCGGCGAGGGCCTCTCGTTCGCGCAATTGCACCCGCATCACGAGTGTGGGGTCCTGTTTGATGGCGCCGATAACGCCGAGATCCACCTGTTCGGAAAAGCCGGACGTTCGAATGGGCGTCCCGCCCATTCTCTGGAAGAAGCCGAACCCGACTCTGGGCATGACCGTGAACACACCGGTCGTCACGATGAGCGCCACGATGGCCATGGCATTGGTCGTCCAAAAAAAGCCTGCTGTAATGGGAGAGGCATCCATCTGCGGCATCTCTCCGGGCGTCCGCCTTTTGATCGCGGCTTCCGATGCCAGGTGATACAGCAACAGCGCCCAGATCCCCACGAGCAAATAGAGCACAAAGGCCACCGCATACCACACCTCGTCCGTCATGACCGCCGCGGCAAGAAACTCGAGGAAGCTGATCACAAACAGGTGCAGGCAATCCTGCAAACGCTGAAGCTTCAGCAGTTTGTTCGCCATGAGAAAGACAAGCATGGAAAGCGTCGCGTTGAGGATGTCGTGCGCCCCCGTCAGAAAGTCTGCGGCGGCTGTGAGCGCGACGATGCTGATGACGGTATTCCAGGTCCAGCCGGGGATTCTCGTGACGAAGGCCACCCGTTGCCAGCCTAACAGATGCGCCATGCTCAGCCCGACGGCCAGCAGACCAATGCTGACGAGAAGCACCGGCAATCTACCGGTGCCTGCCAAGGTCACAAAGGCGACCGCCGTCATCAGCACGGTGCTGCCTCGGAGGCCGTAGTCAAGCGACATGCGCATCACCGTAACTCCGAGGCCACGAGCACTCGGCTCATGGGTGCCGTCTCGACCTCGACGTCCCCGGCGGACCAGGGAAGAATCACGAGTCTCAGCTCATCACTGACGGCCGGCCACTCCCGCATCTGTCCGTTCCAATCCACCGACGACGCCGGCGCCGGCTCACAGAGCGCCAGTGCGACGAGCATTCGCGCCAAGTGCGCTTCGCCCATGCCATACGGAGTGTCCTGGCCTGCAAGAAGCAAACGGATTTCATAGCCTTCCCGGGTGTAGTGCACGGCTAGGGACGCCGTCAACGAAATGGCGTGCTCGAAATGTGCGCTCCGCGCGACATCGAGTTCGGCTTCAGACGGCACAGCCAGCACGAGCGTGAGGCGGCGTTGATCCTCCGCCTCGGTTTCCCGCACGATCAATTGGGACCTGCGGGCCGTTGTTCTCCAATGGATGGCCCGAGAATCGTCCCCGGGATGATAGACCCGCAAGTTATGCAGGGCCGTTCCCTGGCCGTGCTGACGCAGTGAATTCTCGTGACCGAGGACCACCAGTTCATCGGTTATCGTCCCGGGGAGGGGTGTAATCTCCGGATAGACGATCAGGGAGGAAGGGCAGGGAATGGACGCGGCTTTCACGAACAATCCGAATGGAAACCGCGTGCTGACCTTGATCGCCTCGAACTCATAGCGGCCGCGACGGGCCATCATGATCGGATACGGGATCACCGTGCTCGCACCTGGAGAAAGATGGAGCACCTGAACATCACGGTCTACCACTGTCCCGTTCACGACGTCAGCAACATGCAACGAAAAGACGGCGGCACGCCGTTTCCGGTTCATCAGGACGAAGGCCGCCGAAACCGGCTCGTTGGCGCACACCGAGGACGGCAGCCGGCGGCTGATCTGAAGCTGTTTGAAGCACCGCTCCGAAAGAATTCCGGAAACGATGATCAAACTCAACATCATGGCGAACAGCAGATAGAGAAGGTTATTGCCGGTATTCACGGCGCCGGCTCCGACGCCGATGGCCAGCACGATGAAACGAAGGCCGTCGGCCGTCAACCGAATCGAGCGATACCGGGAGCACCAGCGGAAGAGCTCTTGCAGCGGCCGTGGGTACATCATTCACGCCGGGCGAGGCGAAGGGTTAGAGAGGGACGGGAATGGATTCCACGATATCGGAAACCACTTGCCGGGCTTCATCGAATCGGGGCCCTCTGGCGCCGAGACCGGCCTTGAGCATGACGCGATGGGGCAGAATGATGGGTGCTAATTCTTTCACGTCATCCGGAAGGCAGTACGAACGGTTTCGCACGAACGCGAGGGCTTTCGCGGCCCGGGACAGGGCCACAGCGCCCCGCGTGCTGACGCCTAGAGCCAACAGTTCACTCCGGCGCGTTTGGGTCACGATGGCCAGCAAATAGTCCTGCAGCACGTCATCCAAGCGGACCTTGTCCACCATGTTCTGCAACTCGAGCACATCATCACCGGTCAGCACCGCATCGACTTCATGGGCAGGATGAAGCGCGGCGGGGCGATCCAGAACTTGCTTTTCGGCGACCGCATCGGGATACCCGATACCGATGCGCATGAGAAAGCGATCCAGTTGGGATTCCGGCAACGGAAACGTGCCATGATGTTCCGCGGGATTCTGCGTCGCGATCACCATGAACGGCTGGGGCAACGGCCGCGTCTCATTGTCCATGGAGACCTGGGCCTCGTTCATGGCTTCGAGGAGACTGCTCTGCGTCTTCGGCGTCGTACGGTTGATTTCGTCGGCGAGCACGACGTTGGCAAAGATGGGTCCCGGCATGAATTCAAAACCTTGCTTCTGTCGGTTGAACACCGAAATGCCGAGAATATCCGACGGCAAGAGGTCGCTGGTAAATTGGATCCGCCGGAAGGAGCAATCCAGAGACCTTGCGAGCGCATGCGCCAAGGTGGTCTTGCCCACTCCCGGCACGTCCTCGATCAAGAGATGGCCGCGAGCCAAGAGGCAGAGGATCGTTCGCTCGATGGCCTGCGACTTGCCTTTGACCACACGTTCGATATTCGTCTGGAGAAGTTGTATTTTCTGAGACGGGTTCACAGGTTAGAGAGAACCGGATGGTTGCCTGCCGTTGGGAAAGTCTAGCAAACGACCCTGACAGCGTCAATTTAAGAGGGGATCGGTTCGGGCACGAGGACAAGGAACCAAGGCGGTTCCTCTTCGATCATATGACTGAAGAGACGGGCGGTTTGGCTGCTGGGAATCCCGTCGAAGACGGCGCCACGACGTATTTCAACGTATCGAAAGCGATAGCGCTTCCCGAGGGACCTGCGCCCGTTGTGGTGTGGAAGAGCGGTGCGCAGCGGCGCGGCGTCGGAGAGAATGAGCGATCCACCGAGCGGCAAGGCGGTGAGCCGCTGATAGAGGGTTCCATAGACCTCGGCCAAGACCGATGGCGTGTAAATGACATTCTTCGGTCTGTACTCGTCGCCCTCCAGTAGCTGGGACAGGACCTCCCAGAAGACTTCGGAATCCACGGAGGACAACACGACGAGCTTCCCGCGTTCGGCGACCAACCCGAGCAGGGCGCCGGGGCCGACGACGTCGAATTTCCATGGCGGGAAGAGAAGACGTCTCCCTGCGTGGAGAACCTCCAACGCCTCCTCTTCGCCGATCTTGACGCGGTGAAACTCTCCTTTGGTCCTCCTCAACTCATCATGGATCATCGTGGCGGAAACGCGTGTGGGCTCAAGGGCAAACGTTGGCGTGGGCGGCGCGTGGCACGTGACGATGGAGTAGCATGGCCAAATGCCTTTGACTTGGTCCATCGCAAACATGTCCAGGTTTCCCCAAAACCGGAAGATGAGGCGATGATCGGCCGACGCGGTGGCGCGTAATCTGTC
>Ga0114129_10017584_pt1 | contig 10178 bp, 12 predicted proteins | sample RhiMetdeltSRZDD1_FD_80071 | JGI IMG/M metagenome (GOLD analysis project Ga0114129, IMG submission 80071) | Populus rhizosphere microbial communities from Tennessee, USA - Rhizosphere MetaG P. deltoides SRZDD1 (version 2) (version 2) | ecosystem: Host-associated > Plants > Roots > Rhizosphere >...
CAGTATGTGACCCTGCAGTGCATCTCCAACTACGTCGGTGGCGACCTGGTCTCGACCGCCTTGTGGACCGGTGTGCCCCTGGCCGACGTGCTTGCCAGGGCGGGCGGTGTCGCCGGCCGGGCCGTACGGGTGGCGTTCCACGCCGTCGGCGGCTACACCGACTCCCTGCCGGTGGCCAAGGCGATGGAGCGGACCACCCTGGTCGCCTACGGCATGAACGGGACTTCCCTGCCCCGCGCCCACGGCTATCCGGCACGGATCATCGTGCCGGGCATCTACGGCATGAAGAACGTGAAGTGGCTGCAGCGCATCGAGGTGGTCGACTACGACTACCGCGGCTACTGGCAGCGCACGGACGGCTGGGACAACATCGCCCAGATCAAGACGGCCAGCCGCATCGACGTCCCCGCCGAGCTTGCGGCGGTCCGTGGCGCGGGCACCGTGGCCGGACTGGCGTGGGCGGGGGAGCGGGGGATCAAGGCGGTGGAGGTATCGCTCGACGGCGGCAGCACCTGGCGGCGGGCGGTGCTCCGGCGCGAGCTGGCCCGCGCGGCCTGGCGCCAGTGGCGCCTGCCCTGGCAGCCGGCCAGCTCGGGCAAGGTGTTGCTGAAGGTGCGCGCGGTCGACGGCCGCGGCCAGCTCCAGACTGCCGCTGAGGCGCCGCCGCACCCGAGCGGGGCCAGCGGCTACCACCAGATCGAGGTAGTGGTGGACAACGCTTAGCCGGCCCCACGGGAATGCCACGGCATGGTGGAGCGGTTGCAGCCTTTGTGAGTGATCCACGTCAAGGAGCGGAAGCTCCGCCGCGGCGGCCGGTGGCGGCCCCAGCCGAGCGGACAGATGTCGCGTTCCGGCCAGGCCCCATGGAGCCGGCCTGCTATCCTGCCCGGGTCAAGGCAACGGGGCGTCGGCGACCGCTCGACACGAGGCCGCCGAACCCCTGGTCACAGGGGGGCTCGCAACCATTCCCGCGGGTCCGCCGAGTGAGAGGATCGCTGTTGCAGCCCAATGGCCCGGCCCCGGAGCTGGATTCCGAGGCGGACGGCTCGCCGTCCGAGGTTAGCCGGGCGCCGAGTGGCGAGACCGACGAGGAGCGCGAAGCGCGCTTCGTGGCTGATGCCATCCCGCTGCTCGACACGCTGTACGCCGGTGCGCTGCGGCTCACCCGCAATCCGGCCGACGCCGAGGATCTGGTGCAGGAGACCTACCTGCGCGCCTACAACGCCTTCCACCAGTTCGAGCCAGGTACCAACCTGAAGGCGTGGCTCTACCGGATCCTCACCAACACCTACATCAACGCCTACCGCAAGCAGCAGCGGGGGCCGCAGTCGGTGCCCACCGAGGACGTCGACGACTTCTCCCTGTACCAGCGCATCGCCGGCGCCAACCCTTCCGGAGCCGAGTCTCCGGAGGAGGCGCTGCTCGACCGCATCCCCGAGGAGGAGGTGCGGCAGGCGATCGATTCCCTGCCAGAGCAGTTCCGCATGGCGGTGCTGCTCGCCGACGTGGAGGGATTCTCGTACAAGGAAATCGCCGAGATCATGGGCACCTCGATCGGTACGGTGATGTCCCGGCTTCACCGCGGCCGGCGGCAGCTCCAGAAGCGGCTGTGGGACTTCGCCGCCGACCGGGGCCTGCTCGAGGAGGGACAGGAATGGGTTCGCCCGAAGTAGGCGGATGCGACGGAGTACTCCGCCACGTCTGGGAGTACCTCGACCGCGAGACCGACCCGCCCACCTGTGCGGAGCTCGAGGCGCACCTGGCCGAGTGTGTGCGCTGTCAGCGGGTGGTGCGGTTCGATCGCAAGTTCAAGCTGCTCGTGCGGCGCTGTGCCGACCCCGGCCCGGTCCCGCAGGCGAGGGTCGAAGCGTTGCGCGTCCGGCTGGTGGCGACGCTCCGCTCCCGGCCCACAAACCCTGCCTGACCAGGCGTTCGGAGTTCTTGAAACCCTCTTGATGCCCGCGGGCGTATATATGGTGGGAGCGACATTCGGGGGAATCGCCCCGACGCTCGGCAGGTTCCATTGATACGCGGAGACCCATCGCAAGAATCGGATGGGAAGGATGGTGGGCTCACCTTGCGCTCGGACAACGTCAAGGGACACCGCCCGGGCAACGACCCTCCCCCTTCCAAGGTGGAGCGGGTCGGTCGGATCTGCACGGACGGCGGTTGTGACACCAGGCTGTCGATCTACAACAAGTCCGGTTTCTGCTGGCAGCACCAGCCGCTGATCTTCCCGAACTACCGCGGGAAGCGTCTTGTCAGCTCGTAGGCGCCAGCGAACCGGCCCCGACGCGCGGCGGCCGGCCCTGCACGGGCCGGCCGCCTTTGTCGTCCAAGGGGATCAGCCAGACTTGCTCTTCTGGAAGACCCCGTCGATCTCCGCGATGAGGTCCAGCAACTTCTTGGCGTCACCGGGATCGACGGAGTGCTTGGCCGTGCCGGCCGCCTTGGTCGCCTGCCAGAACAGGTCGTGCAGGTTAGGGAACTGCTCGAGGTGCTGGGGCTTGAAGTAGTCGGTCCACAGCACCCACAGGTGATGCTTGACCAGCTCGGCCCTGGCCTCCTTGATGACGATGGCCCGCTGGCGGAACACCTCGTCGTCGGAGGCGTGGTACTTCTCGACGATCTTGGCGACCGATTCGGCCTCGATCCGGGCCTGCGCCGGGTCGTAGACGCCACACGGGAGGTCGCAGTGGGCGTGCACGACCCGCGTGGGCGACAGCCAGTCGGCGAGGCGCTTGACGATCATGGCATCGTCCCTTTCCCGTCGGACGGCTTCTCGGCCTTCGACGGTACCATCCTGGTTCAGACCGGGCACGCGAACGGGCACGGGGCCTGCGTCGGCGGCGGCGAGGAGTTGGGAGCGGGAATGGCGGGCTGGCGGCGTCCGGTCTGGCCGGTCGCGGCGGCCGCGCTGGCGGTGCTCGCGGCCGGAGTCGTCGTCGCCAGGCGTGCGCGCCTGGAGCCCATGCTGGTGCAGGGTGAGAGCATGCAGCCGACCCTCCGGCCCGGGCAGCGGATCGCGGTCGGCCCGCCGACGTGCCCGCTGCGACGCGGCGCGGTGGTGGTGGTCCGCCATCCGGCGCGGGACGGCCTTGAGCTGGTCAAGCGCGTGGTCGGCCTGCCCGGGGATCGGGTTCCGCTTCTCGACGGCCGGCTGGACGCCGTCCTCGGGCCCGACGAGTACCTGGTGCTCGGCGATCACCAGGAGGCGAGCACCGACGGGCGGGCGTTCGGCCCGGTCGGCCGGGAGCGGATCGTGGGTGTGGTCCGCTTCGCGTACTGGCCTCCCCGGCGCCTCCGCGGCTCGGTCCACCGCCGCTGACCCGCGGCGCGGCCACGCGCGACCGCTTTCTACCACGGGATCCGCATACGGCGGGGCACGTCGGACATGACGGTGATGTACGAACCTCGTTAAGGTTGCAGCCAACGTCGCAGCAGCTTGGAGGTCGGCTGGTGTTGGTGGTGGTCGCCGGCGGGGCCGGGTTCATCGGGGCGAGCCTGGTCGACCGGCTCCAGGCCGAAGGGGATGAGGTGGTGATCCTCGACGACCTCTCCCACGGCAACCTCGCCAACTTGACCGAGGCGCGCGGGCGCGGCGGCGTCCGCTTCCACCGCATCGACATCGGCGCCGGGGGCCTCGGCACCCTCGCCGGCCGGCTGCGCGCCGACGCCTGGGTCCACCTGGCCATGACCGCCGACCCGGTGCGGGTCTGGTCGGCCCCGAGCGCCGACGCCCGCTCGCTGGTGACCGGCACGGTCGAGATGCTGGAGGTGGCCGCCTCCACCGGCGCCAGGGTGGTGATCGCCTCGTCGGGCGCGTACCTGTTCCCGACCCAGATCGCCGGGGTCACCAGGGCCGGCGACCGGCCGGCGCCCGGGCATCCCCTCGGTGCGGGCAGGCTCGCGCTGGAGGCCTATGCCGCCAGCTACGCCGCCAGGGACCTGGACGTGGCCGTGCTCGCCTTCGGCACCGTCTACGGCCCGCGCCAGGACCCGCTCGGCCCCGGCCTGGTAGCGAAGGCGGCCTGGTCGATGCTGCAGGGGGAGCCGCCACAGATCGACGGCGACGGCCGCCAGGAGCGCGACTGGGTGTACGTGGACGATGCGGTCGACGCGCTTGCCCGGGCGGTCCGTTCCGATGTCGGCGGCCGGCTGCTGGTCGGTACCGGCACCGCCACCGCAGTGCACGACGTGGTCGAACGGCTCGCCTCGCGCACCGGGTGGTCGGGGGAACCGGCGTGGGCGCCGGCCCGACCGGCCGACCCGCGCAGGTCCGCGCTGGACCCTGCCCAAACCGGCAAGGTGCTCGGTTGGCACCCATGGACCGAACTGGACGAGGGTCTCACCCATACGCTGGCGTGGCTTCGCGCGAAGTTGCCGGCAAAGCCCCGCTACACTGGGCGATGAGGGCCTAAGGTCAGTATTCGGCCGGGCTTCGTAGTGAGCGTGCAGTAGGTAGCTTTCCTCGCTGAAACAGCCCAAGCGGGCTATGGTGGCTGCTTGGGTCGGTCTCGATAATCGCCTTGTTCGTTCTGCAGCCGGCAGGGTGATCGACAGAGCCGTCTCCGCCGCACGTCCGCACTGTCGTGGTCCGACGAACAGCCGGTCCATATCCGAACCGATCGGCGCCGTGAGCCGAGGTTCGGACTCGAGAAAGGGACGCACGGTGGCAGCTCCGCGTAAGTCCAACTCCAGGGTGGAGACGACCAGCTATCTCCGCACCGCAGAGGTCGCTGACCTCCTGCACGTTTCGCCGAAGACCGTCTCCCGGTGGGCGAAGGAGGGCAAGCTTCCCTTCCTGAAGACCCTCGGCGGCCACCGCCGCTACCCCGAGGCGAAGATCCGTGAGCTGGCGGCCGCGCTCCGCGAGGAGCCGACCGGCTGACCAACTCGCCGCGCTACTCCGCGACGTTCCAGGAGACGGGCCTGGCGTCCTTGTAGTCAGGTTCGTCGCTGGGGCGCCGGCGCCTGCGGTAAACGGCGTCGAAGATCATGGCGTTCTGCACCAGCAGGAACAGCCCGGCGAACTCGGCGACCTCACCGAAGCTAGTGACGGTGCGGAGCGGTCGCACCGCTAGGCGGTCGCCGAAGACCACCAGGCGGGAGGCTGGTCCCTGCAGCACGTGCTTGGCGTCCGGCCGGTGGGGGAGTGGTTGCTCGACCGGCACGGAGGCCCTGGTCAGCGTGGCCTCGGTCACCGGGACGCCCAGGTTGGCCACGGTGACCAGCAGGTTCAGGAGCAGGCCGAGGGCGAGCAGCGGCACGCCCGCGAGCTGGCCATTCTCCCGAGCCACGCCGATGAGCAGCACCAGCGCGACGATCAGTAGGACCGCGCCGAGCGTGCGGGGCATGCCCAGCGCCCGCACCACCGCGGCGCCGACCAGCGCCTGGAAGACCAGGCAGGCCAGCGCGAGCCAGCGGCCGCGGATCGGGGTCCTTGCCAGGCCCGACAGGTCGCCGCCGCGGAGCCAGCCCGCCACGACGCCGGCCATCACGACCAGGATGAACAGCGGCAATGAGCCCATCCGGCGGTCAGCCTCCGCTCACTCGACGATGCCGTGCTTGAGCGCGACCGCGACCGCGCGGGTCCGGTCGGAGACGCCCAGCTTGGTGAAGATACGCTCCAGGTAGGTCTTGACCGTCTGCGGGGAGATGTGCAGCGCCTCGGCCACCTCACGGTTGGTGGAGCCGTACGCGATTATCTGCAGCACCTCGACCTCCCTGGTCGACAGCGTGGCAACGCTCTGCTCGGCCTTGGTGAGCTGCCGGATCTCCTCCAGGAACTGGCGCGTCAGCGTGGGGTGGATCACCGCGCTGCCCTCCGCGACCAGCCGGACGGCCCGGTTCAGCTCGCTGGCGTCGACGTCCTTGACCAGGTAGCCGGCCGCCCCGGCCTGGATCGCCTCGCCCACCCGGGCCTGGGTCTCCTCCACGGTCAGGATGATCACCCGCGTCTCCGGCACCAACTCGGTGATCGCCTGGGTCGCCTTGATCCCGCCGAGGCGGGGCATACGGACGTCCATGATGACCACATCCGGCCGGGTGGCTTCGGCAAGCTCGATCGCCTCCACGCCGTCGCTCGCCTCCGCGACCACCTCGAACCCGTCGTCAAGCGACAGCGCAGCCCTGATCCCGTCTCTGACGAGCGGGTGGTCATCGGCGACCAGGATGCGAGTGCGTGCGGTCACTGACCCCCTCGCCGAGGTGACGTTCTCGACTGCCAGGTGACCGCCGCCAGGACGAAGGTGGCAGTCCACGACCGAGGAGAAATGGTACGACTCGGACGAGGGGAAAGGAAGGGTGTCAGACAGCGGCCGGCTTGGCGCCGGCCGCGCGCAGATGATGTCAGGCGATCCGGACGCGGCGGCGCTGGCCACGGCGCATGGCCCGGCGCTCCTCCTCGGACAGGCCACCCCAGACGCCGGCGTCCTGGGCGGTGTCGAGGGCCCACTGCAGGCACTCTTCCCGAACGGTGCAGAGCGTGCAGATGGCCTTCGCCGACTGGACCTGCGCCTCGGCCGGCCCGGTCGTCCCGACCGGGAAGAACAGCTCCGGGTCCACATCGCGGCAGCGGGCACGATGGCGCCAATCCATTGACATCCTCGCTTTCTCCGGCTACGCCCCGGGGGAAGGGCACATGATCGAAGGCTTCGTGATAGTTAACGTCCTGTTGCGTCAGCCTCTCGATGCAGAGCGGGGTGAGTGTAGGACAGGGCGAGAAGGAATGGAAGAACCCAATTCGAGATTGGGCACAGGAATCTGCCCTAAATGCTTCTCCGTGGTCACTTCACCACTGCCCGGGATGCGTTGTACGGTTCGTACCCACCCATCGCAGCATCAAACCCGATCACGCCGTCTACCAGGCATAACAGTGGCAAATCTGTCGATCACTCCTCCGTTATAAGTAGAAGTATTTAGGCGAGGTACGCAAATCCGGCACCAGGTGTCTAGTCCTTCCCGGCTATACGTGCGGGAAACGAAATTCGCCTTCGCAGGGTGTCTCGGTAGCTACTGATGGTGCCTCCTGATAAGTCCCCAAGATGCCTACCGCGCGTTGCGTGCGCCGGCCGGCCGCGAATCAGGTCCCGGCACCGTGCCGGATCGGTCCCGAAAGGTCATCATGGGGTCCCGCCGCGAGTCCGGGGCGGGACCCTTTGACGGGTTCCGTGGCGGCCGCGAGCGCGGCGGTCGGGACAATCGGGCACCGGTGGCGCATGGGAGCGGAGCGGTAGGCTCCAGGTGGAGGTTCGCCGAGGGCTCGGGGAGCGGGCAGTGCAGGTGCTCGGACACCGGGGCGCCAGGCTGGCGGCGCCGGAGAACACCATCGAGGGATTTCGGGCTGCTCTGGACGAGGGCGCCGACGGCGTCGAGCTGGACGTCCGCCAGACGGCCGACGGCGCGCTGGTCTGCTTCCACGACGCCGCCCTTGGCCGCACCACCGACGGCCGCGGTCTCCTGCGCGAACACACCCTCGCCGAGGTCCTCGCGCTGGACGCGGCCGCGTCGCCTGGCCGGCCGGGCACGCGCCGGTTCCACGGGGTTCGCGTCCCCACCCTGGCACAGGCGCTCGACGCGCTGCCGCCGGCAGCCCTGGTGGACGTGGAGGTCAAGGCGCGCGGCGAGGGCCCGCAAGGGCCCAAGGACGTCGGCGCCGCCCTGGCGGCGGTGCTGGCCGGCCGCGGCGACACCGGCCGGGTGATGGTGTCATCGTTCTCACGGCGGGTGGCCGCCGCGGCAGCGGCCGAGCTGCCCGGCATCCGTATCGGCCTGGTCTCCCCGAGCTTCGTCCCGCTCGGCCGCGCCCTCCGCGCTGCCGAAGGTGCTGGCTGCTCGGCGCTGGCCGCCCACGTCACCGCATACTTCGGTCCCAAGGCCAAGCTGGTGGCCAAGCGCGCCAACGAGGAGGGGATCCTGCTGGTCGCCTGGACGGTCGACGAGCCCCAGACCGCCCGGCGCCTGGCCGATCTCGGCGTCTCCGTGGTGGTCAGCGACCACCCCGGCCGTCTCGTCGCGTCCCTTCGCGGGGGTGATTGATTCGGGGGGATCCCTGATGGGGGGTCTTTCGCCCTGCTATCGGCCCGGCGCGATGACGGTCAAGGCATAGGGGAGGTGATCGAAGACGACGCTGGTGTGGTCGCCGAGGTACTCACCGTCGAGCTGGAAGGCGAGCGGCACGTCGGACTCGAGCGAGAACTGGTCCAGGTCGTGGCGGACCGGGAACCCTGGGACGCCGGCGGTGCGAGGCCGCGAGGACAGCATGACGGTGAGCGCGCGGGCCAGCGCGGTGGTCGCCATCGACTGCCCGACCAGCACGTCGAGACCGCCCTCGAAGCTGGCCTGGGGCGTCGGGCGAAACGGTCGCGGCCCCAGATAGGTGAACGGGTCGCCGTTACCCACCAGCGCGAAGAACCCGCGCACCGGCGGTCCTCCCTCGGCGTGGAGGGTCAGGTGCGGGGTGTCGCGGTCGTAGCCGACCAGCAGGGTCATCAGGCCGGCGGCGACGTAGGCGCGGTCACCGTAGAGCTGCTTGGCGCGGCGGCGCCGCTCGACCTCGCGCACGATCGCGCCGTCCAGTCCGAGGCCGGCACTGAAGGTGAACCGCCGTCCCCCCGCCACGCCGAGCGAGACCCGCCGCCGCTCCCCGCTCTCCAGCAGCTCGAGCAGCCGGGCGGTGGCCTTCATGACGTCGTCGGGGAGACCGAGCCCCCGCGCCAGGACGTTGGTCTTGCCCCCGCCGACCAGCCCGAGCGGCACCGCCGGACCGGGCAGCCCGTTGACCACCTCGTTGACGGTGCCGTCGCCGCCCATCGCCACCACCGCCTCGACCCCGTCGGCGACCGCCCGGCGGGCCAGCTCGGTGGCGTGCCCGACGTGGGTGGTGTGGTAGACGTCCACCTTGTGCCTGGCGGACAGCAGCCGGACCACCCGGTCACGCCGGCGCGCCGCGAACCGGGTCGCGTCCGGGTTGACCACCAGCGCGAGCCGCACCCTAGCCGTCCCCTAGCGCCGCCACTAGCCGGACTCGTCCTCCGCCAGGAGGCCGGCGCGGAGGACCCCGAGGGTGCGGTTGAGCAGGCGCGAGACGTGCATCTGGGAGATGCCGAGCCGGATGGCGATCTGGGACTGGGTCATCCCGCGGAAGAACCGCAGGTAGAGGATGCGGCGTTCCCGTTCGGGGAGCTCGGCGATGAGCGGGCCGAGGGCGGCGCGGTACTCGAGCGCCTCGAGGCTCTCGTCCTCGGAGCCGATGTGCTCGCTGACCGTCGGCGCGTCCTCGCCGCCGGCCGGGGCATCCAGCGAGATCACCGCATAGGCGTTGGAGGTGTCGAGCCCTTCGAGCACCTCCTCCTCGCTGAGCCGCACCTTGGTGGCGATCTCCGAGATGGTGGGGGAGCGGCCGATCTCCTGGGAGAGCTCGGCGACCACCTTGTTGAGGGAGAGGTTCAGCTCCTGCAGCCGCCGCGGCACCCGCACCGCCCAGCCCTTGTCGCGGAAATGGCGCTTCAGCTCGCCGACGATGGTGGGCGTGGCGTAGGTGGAGAACTCCACCTCCCGCCCCAGGTCGAAGCGGTCGATTGCCTTGAGCAGGCCGATCGTACCCACCTGAATGAGGTCTTCCAGCGGCTCGCCGCGGTTGCGGAAGCGCCGGGCCAGGTACTCCACCAAGGGGAGGTGGATGCCGACCAACTCCTCGCGGAGTACCGCGTTCCGGGTCTCCACGAAGCGGCGGAACAGGTCCTTGGCGTAGGCGCGGTCGACCCCCCGCTCGCTGGACAGCTCGGCGAGGTCCTCGGTGAGCTGCTCGGTGTCCTCCAGATCCGCGTAATGCTCGCCATGGGTATGGACGGCTTGCGGGTCACGCGGGTCGGTGGTGGCATTTGCGTCGAACGGTAGGTCACTCACGTTCGGCCGCCGTGCTTACGGAAGCTCAGGTGCAGGCCGCCGCCGTCGGCCCGCTCGCTCACCTCGTCGGTCAGAGCGGTGAGGATCTGCCAGGCGAAGGGGTCCTTGGCCAGGGGGTCGCCGCGATCGGGAGCCGCGACCGACCCACGCGACCCCGGCGCGATGCGCGACCCGGGCGACTACGGTGGCCTCGAGGACGGCGAGAACCTCCAGGACGACCTCGCCCGGCTCTCCGAGGAGCGCGGGGTCGACCGCGCCTACGCCAAGGA
>Ga0114129_10017586_pt1 | contig 10177 bp, 8 predicted proteins | sample RhiMetdeltSRZDD1_FD_80071 | JGI IMG/M metagenome (GOLD analysis project Ga0114129, IMG submission 80071) | Populus rhizosphere microbial communities from Tennessee, USA - Rhizosphere MetaG P. deltoides SRZDD1 (version 2) (version 2) | ecosystem: Host-associated > Plants > Roots > Rhizosphere >...
CCCGAGGACGTTCCCGGTCTGTGTCAGCGCGGTCGCGTCGCTCGGTTGCGCGATGCCGAAGTCCGTCAGGCGAAAGCGGTTGTGATCGTCGATAAGGACATTCGCGGGCTTGAGGTCGCGATGGATCACGCCGGCCGCATGGATGTGCTCGAGTGCGGCCAGCAGCTCGGCGGCGAGGCGCTCGACCTCGGCGGGCGTGAACCCTCGGTCGCGAATGCGCTCCGCCGCCGTCCCTCCCGACACAAGCTCCATCACGAGGTACGGGCGCTCCTCGGCGACGGCGAAGTCGAAGATCGTGACGAGGTTCGGATGGTTGAGCCCGGCGGCCACGCGCGCCTCGCGCTCGAAGCGCGCGATGTACTCCCGGTCTCCGGCCAGGACGTCCGAGAGCACCTTGACGGCGACCTCCCGGCCGAGGCGCTCGTCGCGCGCGAGCCACACGGACGCCATCCCGCCCGCCCCGAGCCGGCGGTCGAGGAGGTAGCGGCCGTCCCAGAGCTCGTGCGCCTGCGGTCCGCTCATCGGCGGAGAGTAGGGTGCCGCGCCGTGCTCATCGGTGCTCATGTCTCGACCGCAGGCGGTCTCGTCAATGCCCACGAGCGTGCCGTCGAGCGCAGCTGCGAGGCGATGCAGGTCTTCAACCAGTCCCCTCGGATGTGGCGCCCGACGCGCTGGAAGGACGACGACATCGCAGCATTCCTCGAGCTGATGGACGACGGACCGATCAAGTCGGTCGTGATCCACGCGGTCTACCTGATCAACTGCGCGTCGCCCGACAAGGAGGTCCGGAAGAAGTCGATCGCCTCGCTCACGCATGCGCTGCAGATGGGCGATGCGATCGGCGCCGACGGCGTCGTCGTGCACCCGGGCTCGACGCTAGGTGAGCCGCACGCCGAGGCGATCGACCGCGCCGGCCAGGCGTTCACCGCCGCGCTGAAGGACAGCGACTCGTGTCTTCGCCTGCTCGAGGACACGGCGGGCGGCGGCAACACGCTCGGGCGTGACTTCGGCGAGCTCGCAGCACTGATCGACGCGACCGACGGCGACGAGCGCGTCGGCCTGTGCCTCGACTCATGCCACCTGTACGCGTCGGGCTTCGACATCTCCGACGCGGACAAGCTCGCCACCGTCATCGACGAGTGTGTCGAGAAGATCGGGATCGAGCGCGTCAAGTGCCTGCACATGAACGACTCGAAGACCGCGCTCGGGTCGAACTCCGACCGCCACGCCCCGCCGGGCGACGGTCAGCTGGGCGACAAGGGCTGCGCGGCGTTCCTGTCGGAGCCACGCTTCGAGGGACTCCCGGCGCTGTTCGAGGGGCCGGGTGTCGAGGGCAAGGCGCCCGCCCTCGTGGACGTCGAGAAGACGAAGGCGCTCAGGAAGAAGGGACTCGCCGCGCGCAAGCGGCGCAAGAAGCGCTAGCGCTCTAGAAGTCGCGCAGGTCGAACGCCGCGTCGTCCTCGTGCTCGCCCGCGAGCGGCGCGTAGAACGACGGATTGACGCAGTCGAACGCGGGGCTGTGGCCGTCGTATGCGCGCTCGACCGTCGTGCGGCAGTGCGGCAGCGGCTTGCCCGCGAGCTTGACGCCGCCAAAGCCGAGTCGCGTGCGCTCGGCCTCCTGGAATAGGCCGAAGTCGATCTCGACGCGGAACACCTTGTTCATGCAGCCCATGTAGCGCCGGCCCGACGTCTCGTCGTCATAGAGGTAGAGGAACTGGCAACCCGAGTCGAGGCAGTGGGACACCTGCACCATCCGGTCGCAGAACGCACAGCACTCGCGGCACTCGTGTCGCTCGACGGGCCGTGCGGCTGGTGCGTGTTCCACGCTCGCGAGTTTAGCCCGCGATTTTGCGCAGGACCGCAGTGAGGACGCCCGAACGCGGCGTCCTATCGGCGTGGTCGAAATGCTGGCGCCGCAACGCTGCGTCGAACATCCATCCCTCGTCGCGTTCGTACTCCCCGCTGGACACGATTTCGAACTGCGGAGCGAACAGGTCGCAGACGTCCCAGGAGAGCGATTGCGGCTCGGTCCAGGTCGGGTCGTGGCCCACTTCGACCGCCAACACGAGGTGCCCGCCCGGCCGAGTGATGCGCTTGATCTCCGCGGCGGTCCGGTCGAGGTCGTCGACGTGGTCGAGCGAGTTGATGCTGGTGACGACGTCGAACTCCCCGTCGCCGAACGGCATCGCCTCAGAGGCGGCAGCGACGTACTCCATCGCGTGCGCGTCGGTGCCGAGCTCGCGGTAGTCGTCGGCAAGCGGGTCGAGCCCCACGCGCCGGCTCGCCTCGCCGGCCCACTCGAGGCTGCCGCGCGGCCCGCACCCAATGTCGAGGACGCTCTTCCCGCGGTAGAAGGCGGCGTCGAGCCCGAAGAGGCCGGTGAACAGCATCCGGTAGTGCTCGTTGCCCAGCGTCCCCTCGGCGGCCTTCTGCCCGCGCCAGTACTCGAGCTCGGCCGCCCGCTTCTTGCGGCCGGCCCGTCGCAGGACCCTGTAGAGGCGCCGGATCAGGCCGCCAGGGAGACCACGCCCGCGAGCTCGGCGAGCTCGTGGCGGCAGTTGGGCGAGACGCGGAACTCCTCGCCGAGCACGAGCGTCCGCTCACCGACCTTCAGCCAGAGCTCGTAGTCGCCGCGCGCGCCGCAGACGACGTGCTTGAGGTCCTCGAGGAACGCGGCGTCCGCCCCGTCGTCGACCTGCAACACGATCCGGCGGCGGAGCGGCGCGACGTCGGCCTGCTTGCGCGCCGCCTCGACCTCCTCGTCGCTCGGCTCGAACACCTCGACCTCCTGCGCGATCAGCTTGGTCGCGCCCCGCTCCGGATGGTCGACGCGCCCGCGCACGAGCAGCACCTTGCCCATGTCGATCTTGCTCTCGTTCGACGCGTACGCCGAGTTGAAGACGAGCATCTCGACCTGGCCCTCGAGGTCGTCGAGCGTGGCGAACATCATCGGGTCGCCCTTCTTGGTCCGAATGCGCTTGCACTCGGCGATCATTCCCCCGACCGTCACCCAGTCGCCGTCGTTCTTGTCGGCCAGGTCCTTCAGGCCGCACTCGACCTTGGCCCGCAGCGCCGGCCGCACCTCCTTGAGCGGGTGCGAGGACAGGAAGAGGCCGAGCGTCTCCTTCTCCCACTCGTTCAACTGCTTGCGGTCGTCCGGGATGGACGGCACCGGCGGGTGTTGCCTCCCGAACGGACTCGCGTCTCCCCCGGCCGCCGGCTCCGGGTCGTCGAAGATCGACCCCTGGCCAAGCAGAGCGTCCTGCTGTGACTTGGCACCGGCACCCTGTGCTTGCGGCATCACCTCGAGCATCCCCGCGCGCGAGGCACCGAGCGAGTCGAGCGCGCCCGACTTGACGAGGCACTCGACCGCGCGCTTGTTGACCGCGCGGCAGTCCACCCGCTCGCAGAAGTCCCAGATGGAGGTGAACGGCCCGCCGGCCTCGCGCGCCGTGATGATCGCGTCGACCGCGGCACCGCCGACGCCCTTCACCGCCTCGAGCCCGAAGCGAATGTTGCCGCCGATGACGGCGAAGTCGTGGCCGGACTCGTTCACGTCCGGCGGCAGCACCTCGATGCCCATCTCCTCGCAGCGCGAGACGAAGAACGGGACCTTGTCCTTCGTCGACATGACCGACGAGATCAGCGCAGCCATGTACTCGGCGGGGAAGTTCGCCTTGAGCCACGCCGTGCGGTATGCGATCAGCGCGTAGCACGCCGCGTGTGAGCGGTTGAAGCTGTAGTCGGCGGCTGACTCGTTGACGGCCCACAGCTCCTCGGTGACCCGGTCCGGCGTGCCGGTGGAGCGCGCGCCCTCGAAGAAGCGGTCGCGCATCCCGGCCATCTTCTTGCGGTCCTTCTTGCCGATCGCCTTGCGCAGGTCGTCGGCCTCGGGGCCGGAGAAGCCCGCGATCTCCTTTGCGATCTGCATCGACTGCTCCTGGTAGAGGATCACCGAGTAGGTGGACTCGGTGATCGAGCGCAGGCGTTCGTCGATGTAGGTGACGCCGTCGGGCTGGCGCTTGTTGCGCGCGTAGGTGTCGATGTGGCGCATCGCGCCCGGGCGGTAGAGCGCCACGAGCGCGACGAGATCCTCGAACTCCGTCGGCTTGACCTTGCGGAGCGCGTCGCGCATGCCGTCGGACTCGAACTGGAACACGCCCACGGAGTGCCCCCGGGTGAGCATCTCGTACGTCTTCGAGTCGTCCAGCGGAAGCGTCGCCATGTCGGGCCGATCGCCGGTCGACTGCTCGATGATGTCGAGCGCCGACTCGATCACGTCCAGGTTGCGCAGCCCGAGGAAGTCCATCTTCAGCAGGCCGAGCTCCTCGATCGGCTTCATCGAGTACTGAGTGACGGTGCGGAGGAGCTTGTTCCCGTCCTCGTCGACCTTGCCCGCGTCCTCCGCGAGCTGCAGGGGCACGATGTTCGTGAGCGGCTCCGGCGCGATCACGACCGCCGCGGCGTGGATCGAGGAGTTCCGGACGATCCCCTCGAGACCCTGCGCCACCTCGATGATCTGCTTGGCCTGCGGGTCCTCGGCAACCGCGCGCGCGAGGTCCTCCCCCGGCTTCAGGCAGTCCTCGAACGACGGCGGGCGGCCCATGATCGGGTCCGGGATCAGCTTCGCCAGCCGGTCGCCCGTGCCGTAGTCGAAGTCGAGCACGCGCGCCGCGTCGCGCGTGGCCGCGCGCGGGAACATGCGGCCGAAGGTGACGATCTGGGCGACGCAGTCGCGGCCGTACTTGTCGGCGACGTAGCGCATCACGCGGTCGCGGCCCTTGACCGAGAAGTCGATGTCGATATCCGGCATCGACACGCGCTCGGCATTCAGGAAGCGCTCGAAGAGGAGGTCGTATGCGAGCGGGTCGACCTCGGTGATGTTCAGCGCATACGAGACGATCGAGCCGGCCGCGGAGCCGCGGCCCGGACCGACCGAGATGCCCGAGTCCTTGGCGAACTTGACGAAGTCCCAGACGATCAGGAAGTAGCCCGAGAAGCCCATGTTCGCGATCACCGCGAGCTCCATCTCGGCCCGCTCGACGGCCTCGGCCGGAAGCGGGTCGCCGTAGCGGCTGCGCAGGCCCTCCATCGCCCGCTCGCGCAGGTAGTCGTCCTCGGTCTTACCGTCGGGCGTCGGGTAGCGCGGGATCAGCCGGCGGCCGAGCTCGATCTCGACGTTGCAGCGCTCGGCGATCTCGAGCGTGTTCGGCACGGCCTCCGGCCACTGCGCGAAGGCGGTGGCCATCTCGTCGTTGTCCTTGAGGAAGAACTCGTTGGTGTCGAAGCTGAGCTTCGGCTGCGAGAGGGTCGACTTCGTCTGGACGCAGAGAAGCGCCGAGTGGTGGTGGTAGTCCTCGCGGCGGAGGTAGTGGACGTCGCCGGTGCCGACGAGCCGTCCGCCCATCTCGCCGGCAATCTGGACGATGCCCTCGTTCGCCTTGTCCTGCTCGGCGAGCCCGTTCTTCTGGACCTCGAAGTAGACGTTGTCCGCGCCGTAGATCTGGACGAGGTCGTCGGCGTGCTTGCGCGCCTCGGCCGGGTTGTCGTCGACGATCCGGCGGCAGAAGCGCGACTGGAGGCAGCCCGTGAGGGCGATGACGCCTTCGGAGTGGCGGTTCAGGAGGTCGAGGTCGACGTTGGCCTTGCCGCGGCGGTAGCCCTCGAGGAACCCGTCGCTCGTCAGCTTGACCAGGTTCCGAAAGCCCGTGTCGCTCTGGGCGAGGAGCGTCAGGTGGTTGCGCTCGTAGCGGACCGCCTCGGTCTTCCGGTCGTCGACCAGGTACGCCTCGAACCCGAGAATCGGCTTGATCCCGTGCTTCTTGCAAGCCTTGTAGAGCTCGACGGCGCCATTCATGACCCCGTGATCGGTGAGGCCAAGAGCGGGCTGCCCGAACTCCGCGGCACGCTCAGCGAGGGCGTCTATTTTGCAGGCGCCATCGAGCAGCGAGTACTCGCTGTGGACGTGCAGATGTGCGCAGGCGGCCGTGCCCATTCGAAGAGTCCAGACTAAGGTCGCGAGCGGACGGGGCCGAGGCCCTCGCGGAGGCCCGGGCCGCTATTTGGGACGGTAGGTTGGCGCCGTGGAGGTCGTCCACACGAACGGGGTCGAGGTCGCCTACGAGCGCGCCGGCGATGGGCCGCCGATCGTCTTCGTGCATGGCGCCACCTCGGACAGCCGGATGTGGCAGCCGCAGCTCGCCGCCCTGGCGGACGAGTTCACCGTCGTGGCCTGGGATGAGCCCGGAGCTGGTCGCTCTTCAGACGTGCCGCCGGGCTTCGGACTCACGGATTACGCGGACTGCCTTGCCGCGCTGATCGAGGTCGGCCTCGGTCCGGCGCATGTCGCGGGGCTCTCCTGGGGCGGGACCGTCGCCCTCGAGCTGTACCGCCGACACCGGGAATTTGTGGCGAGCCTGATCCTGGCCGACACCTACGCGGGCTGGAAGGGCTCGTTGCCCGCGGACGAGGTCGAGGCCCGCATCGAGGGCGTAAGGCAGGCGGTCGCGGCGCCGGCCGGATCGTTCGACCCCACGCTCCCGGGATTGTTCGCAGGCGACCCGCCGGCGGAGTTCATCCCGCTGCTGGAGGCAATGGGCAGGGACGTCCGCCCCGCCAGCATGAAGACGGCACTCACGGCGATGGCCGAGGCGGACCTGCGGGACGTGCTGCCGGAGATCGACCTGCCGACGCTGTTGATCTGGGGCGAGTCCGATGCGCGCTCGCCGCTTTACGTGGCGGAGCAGTTCGAGCAGGCGATTCCGCAGGCGAAGCTCACGATCATCGAGGACGCCGGACACGTGTCCAACCTCGAACGACCCGAGGAGTTCAACGAGGCGGTACGGGACTTCGTGCGAGCAAATCGCTGAGCACTCCCTGGCCGGCGAGCTCCGGGCCGGCGCCGGGTCCGACGACCATGACCTCGCCCAGGGGTTCGACGCGACAGATCACCGCGTTGTTCGTCCCCTCGATCCGCGCCAGCGGGTCGTCGACCGGGAGGGCAAGAGGTTCTACACGCGCGCCGGAGCCATCCACCGTCGTGACCTCGCGGATCCGCCGGCCGTCCGCGAGTGCCTTGCTCATTTCCTCGTCGGTCACGGACGAGATGCCGGTGCGGTGGACATCCTCCAGCCGAAGCTGACGGCCCAAGATCAGACCAGACAGCACCATCGCCTTTGCGACCGCATCGTGCCCGTCGACGTCGGCGCTGGCGTCACGCTCAGCCAACCCCTTCTGCTGCGCGGCGGCGAGGGCGTCCGCATAGCTCTGGCCCTGTCCCATCTCGGACAGGATGTAGTTGGCGGTCGCGTTGACGACGCCGCGGATCGCCAGCGGTGTAGCACCGGCGAGCCCCGCGCTCAGCGTGCTCAGGACGGGCGTCCCCGACATCACGCACGACTCGGCGCGCAGGGAAGCCGAATGCCGGCGCCCCTGCTCGGCGAGCGCCACCCCACGGATCGCGATCGGCCACTTGTTCGACGTCACCGCCGGGATGCCACGCTCGAGCGCCTCGGCGAGGTGCGAGCGGCCAGGCTCCCCGTCCGGCGGCGGACTCTGGGTCACCTCGACGAGGACGTCGGCGTCGGTCGCGCGCATGCCCTCGAGCGCCGTCGGCCAGCGGGCGACGCCCGGAAGCGCATCGAGGGACCGGCCCTCGGCGGCGACAGTCAGGGCGGCGCTGAGATCGATGCCCTCCTCGCGATGGAAGAAGCCGTCTCGGCGATTCGCGAGGCCAACGATCTGGAAGCGATCGGCGTAGCGCTCGGTCAGGGCACGCGCGAGCCATCGGCCGACCGTGCCGAAGCCCACAATCCAAACTCGTAGCCGGGGATATGGTTCGCGCAGCGATGGGACTCTACGGCGACCACGTCCTCCCGCGGATGATCAACTGCCTCTGCGGGCTGAAGATGAACGACCCGCTGCGGGAGCGGACCTGTGCGGGTCTCGAAGGCGAGGTCGTCGAGATCGGCTTCGGCTCCGGGCTGAACATCCCGTTCTATCCCGAGCGAGTCAGCCGAGTCGCGGCGGTCGAGCCGGCCGACATCGGCTGGAAGCTCGCGGAGAAGCGCCTGGCGGCGACGCAGGTTCCCATCGAGCGATCAGGCCTCGACGGCCAGTCGCTGCCCTTCCCGGACGACAGCTTCGACAGCGCGCTGTCGACCTGGACGATGTGCACGATCCCCGACATCGACGCCGCCCTCGCAGAGGTGCGGCGGGTGCTCAAGCCCGGTGGCACGCTGCACTTCATCGAGCACGGGCTCGCGCCGGATGAGCCCGTCCAGCGCTGGCAGCATCGGATGGAGCCCGTGCAGAAGCGCGTGTTCGGCGGATGCCATCTCACCCGGCCGATCGTGCCCTTGCTGACGAACGCCGGCTTCACGATGCGGGACATCGACGTTTTCTACGAGGACGGCGCGCCGAAGTTCCTGGCCGCCGACTCGCTCGGCGTGGCCGTATCGCCGTGAACTTCAAGCTCGAGCTGATCGCGGTACCGGTCTCCAACGCCGACCGGGCGAAAGCGTTCTACGCCGATCAGGTCGGCTTCGCGGTCGACCACGACCATGCCGTCGAGAAAGGTCTCCGCTTCATTCAGCTGACGCCCCCTGGCTCAGGCTGCTCAATCGCGATCGGCGAGGGCGTCACGGAGATGGAGCCAGGGTCGCTCCAAGGGCTCCAGCTCGTCGTCGACGACATCGAGGCCGCGCGAAACGAGCTCGCCGCGCGAGACGTCGAGGTCTCCGAGATCCAGGATTTCCCGTGGGGACGATTCGTGTTCTTCAGCGACCCCGACGGCAACCGCTGGGCGGTCCAGCAGATTCCCGACTACGGGTAGATCGTCCGCAGCCGCGAGGCGTCAGCCACGCGCTCGATCGCCACGGCCTGCGCGGCCGTCCGCCAGTCCGTCCCGAGCCGCTCCTTCGCCTCACTGACGCGCGCGAACGCGTCGTCGAGCTGCATCCGCAACCGCGCCGCGACCTCGGCGCCCTGCCAGGCCAGCTTCTGCTGGTCCTGCACCCACTCGAAGTAGGACACCGTCACGCCGCCGGCGTTCGCGAGGACGTCCGGGATCACGTCGATGCCGCGGCGCGCGAGGATCTCGTCGGCCTCCGGCGTCGTCGGGCCGTTCGCGCCTTCGACGATCCAGCGAGCGTCGATCCGGGCTGCGTTCTCGTCGGTGATCTGCTGTTCGACCGCGGCCGGCACGAGGATGTCGCACGGCTGCTCGAGGATCTCGCGCCGGCTGACGCGCTTCGCGTACGGGAAGTCGCGCACGAAGCGGTTCGCCTTGACCCACTCTTCCAGCGCGCCGATGTCGAGCCCGTTCGGGTCGACCACGCCACCGGTCACGTCCGAGACGCCGACGATCGTCGCGCCGCGCTGGGCCATCTCGCGTACGACCGTCGCGCCGACGTTGCCGAAGCCCTGCACCACGACACGCTGGTCGCCGACCTCCTGGTCCAAAGTGGCGAGCAGTTCCTCGATGCAGTAGACGACGCCGAGCCCGGTCGCGATGTCGCGCCCCTCGGTCCCGCCGAGCACCAGCGGCTTGCCGGTCACGATCTCCGGCACCGGGTGCCCGACCTGCTGTGAGTAAGTGTCCATGAACCACGCCATCTCGCGCTCGCCAGTCGCGATGTCGGGCGCCGGGATGTCGCGGTCGGGCCCGATGATCGGGAAGATCTCCGACGCATACCGGCGCGTCACTCGCTCGAGCTCGCTCTCGGTCAGGCGGTTGGGATCGCAGCGAACGCCGCCCTTAGCGCCGCCGAACGGCAGCCCGACCAGCGCGCACTTGAAGGTCATCCACATCGCGAGCGCCGCACACTCGCCGAGCGAGACGCCGGGCCCGTAGCGAAAGCCGCCCTTCATCGGCCCCATCGTCAGCGTGTGCTGCACGCGGTAGCCGGTGAATGACTGCACCTCGCCGTCGTCGAGCCTGACGGGGAAGTTCACGACCAGCGAGCGCCGCGGCTCGAGCAGGCGCGCGCGGATCTCGGGCTCCAGGTTGAGCACGTCGGCCGCGCGCCTGAACTGGTCGACGGCTACGCGGTACAGCTCGGAATGCCATTCGGACCCGGGCGAAAGCGCGCGCTCGGCTTCGAGGACGCTCTCCCAGCCGCCGGTCCCGCGCCGGTCCAAGGCTCTCGCGCCGTTGGCGCCCCCGCCGTTCGCTCCC
>Ga0114129_10017587_pt1 | contig 10177 bp, 10 predicted proteins | sample RhiMetdeltSRZDD1_FD_80071 | JGI IMG/M metagenome (GOLD analysis project Ga0114129, IMG submission 80071) | Populus rhizosphere microbial communities from Tennessee, USA - Rhizosphere MetaG P. deltoides SRZDD1 (version 2) (version 2) | ecosystem: Host-associated > Plants > Roots > Rhizosphere >...
GCGGCGGCGGTCTGCGACACGTGGGCGCGGCTGCCGGTGGCCGACGGCGCCGCCTCGCTCGTGCTCAACGTGTTCGCGCCCCGCAACGGTACGGAGTTCCGCCGGATCCTCGCGCCCGACGGCGTCCTGCTCGTCGTGACCCCGGCGGCCGATCACCTGGCGGAACTGGTGGAGCCACTCGGCCTGCTCCGGGTCGATCCGTCCAAAGAGGACCGTACGGCGGCGGCGCTGCCCGGGTTCCGGCGCACCGGCCGGGACCGGCTGGCGGCGACGCTGCGGCTCCGGCGCGACGAGCTGCGCGCGCTCGTCGCGATGGGGCCCAACGCCTGGCACGACGCGCCGGTGCCGGCCGGGCCGCTCGACGTGACCGCGGCCGTGGAGCTCGGCCGGTGGGTCCCGTCCGGTGGCTGAGCCGTCACGAGGCAGGGCCGTCACGAGGCTGAGCCGTCAGGTCGACAGGTCGACCTCTTCCCAGCTGCCCGGCGGGTCGTGGAACGGGCCTCGGAACACCACCGCCCACTCGAGCGCCCAGCGCCGCTGCCCGATCGCGTTGGAGTCGATGCGCCCGGGCACCGGCCGGCCGGCCCGCTCGGCGGCCAGGTACGACCAGTCCATGCAGTAGTACAGGTCGAGCATCGCCGCCGCCTCTCGGGGTTCCCGGGGCGCGGCGAGCGTACGGGAGCGCCACTGCGCGAACGTCTCGCCCGACGGCAGGTCCGGGAACAGCTCGACGAGCCGGTCGTCGGGTACGCCCGCCGGGTCGAGTTTCTTCACCAGGCCCAGCAGCCAGGCCAGCGCGAACAGCGCCTCCAGGTGCAGCGCGAACGACCGGTGGTCGCCCTTGCCCGCCACGACGAAGTGCCACTCGGGCGGGGTCACCGCCTCGACCAGGTGGCAGCCGAGCAGCCAGCTCATCGCCAGCTCCTGCGGCATGCCGAAGCACCGCGCCAGCACGACGTTGAGGATCGCCGCCCGGGCCTCGATGTCCTTCGTCGACCGCAGCTCGACCTCGTCACCGCGCTCCCAGACGAGCGGGAAGGTCGGCGGCGGCAGCGGAAGCCGCAGACGCCGAAGCTCGTCGACGCTCGCCGCGCGGGCGGCGTTCGGATCGGGTGCCAGTACGGTCACGATCGTGTCCTGGTAGGAGTGCGTAAGTCCTGGAGCCTACTCCTCGCGGTTCGCACCCTCCGGCGAGAAGGCGGGGAGGCAGACGGCCACGTACTCGGCGCCCTCGTCGGGACCGGTGGCGTACCGGATCCGCTCGCCGGCCCGCGTGACGACCGCCTGACCGGCCCGGACGTCGAGCACGCCCTCGGCGGTCTCGACGCGTACGGCGCCCCGCAGGACGACGGTGAACTCGTCGAACCCCGGCGCCTGGGCCGGCTCCTCCCACCCGGCCGGCGCCACCATGTGGGCGATGGACAGCGCCGACTCGCCGCTGTTCACCCGGCCGACGTACTCGTCGATGGTCTTCCCGCCCGGCACCGGAATCCGGGTCGGGGCGGCGATCAGCTCGGCCATCAGGCGATCCTCTCCAGCACCAGCGGGTCGGCGACGGACGGGGCGTCCGCGATCACGAACGCGCCGCGGGCCAGCTCCGCCGCCGCCGGGATCCGTCCCGCGTCGCTGGTACGCAGTTCGCACAGCACGTCCCCGGCGCGTACCCGGTCGCCGGGCCGGTGGCGCAGCAGCACGCCCGCGGACGCGTCCACCGGGTCCTCCTTGCGTGCCCGCCCGGCCCCGAGCCGCCACGCCGCGACCCCGATCCCGTACGCGTCCACAGTGGACACGTAGCCGTCCCGCGCGGCGCGGACCAGCTCGGTCTCGGCGGCTTCGGGCAGTGGCGCGTCCGGGTCGCCACCCTGCGCCCGCACCATAGCCCGCCAGGAGTCCATGGCCCGACCGTCGGCCAGGGCCGGGGCGGGGTCCACGTCGGAGCGTCCGGCGGCGGCGAGCATCTCGGCCGCCAGCGCGAGCGTCAGCTCGACGACGTCCTCCGGCCCGCCGCCGGCCAGCACCTCGACCGACTCGGTCACCTCCAGCGCGTTGCCGACGGCGTACCCGAGCGGGGTCGACATGCCGGTGAGCAGCGCCACCGTCGTCACGCCGTGGGCGGTGCCGAGGTCCACCATCGTGCGGGCCAGCTCCCGCGCGTCGTCCACCGACTTCATGAACGCGCCCGTACCCACCTTCACGTCGAGCACCAGGGCGCCCGTACCCTCGGCGATCTTCTTGCTCATGATGGAGCTGGCGATGAGCGGGATGGACTCGACGGTGGCCGTGACGTCGCGCAGCGCGTAGAGCTTGCGGTCGGCGGGCGCGAGCCCCTCGCCGGCGGCGCAGATGACCGCGCCGACGTCGCGGAGCTGGTCGATGAACTCCACAGTGGACAGTTGGGCCCGCCACCCGGGGATCGACTCCAGCTTGTCGAGCGTGCCGCCGGTGTGGCCGAGGCCGCGCCCGGACAGCTGCGGGACGGCCGCCCCGCACGCGGCCACCAGCGGCGTCAACGGCAGCGTGATCTTGTCGCCGACGCCGCCGGTCGAGTGCTTGTCGGCCGTCGGCGCCGGTACGGACGACAGGTCGAGCCGATCCCCGCTGGCGATCATCGCGTGGGTCCACCGGGCGATCTCGGCCGGCGTCATGCCGTTCAGCAGGATCGCCATCGCGAGGGCGGACATCTGCTCGTCGGCGACCGTACCCCGCGTGTAGGCGTCGATCACCCAGTCGATCTGGTCGTCGTCGAGCGCGCCCCCGTCCCGCTTGGTACGGATCACGTCGACGGCGGCGAACGCGCTCATGCCAGGTTCTCCGGTCCGAACGCGTACGGGAGCAGCGTGTCGAGGGCGATCGGGCCGGACGCGGTGTCCACCAGGCACTCCGGCCCGGCGTGCTCCCAGAGCAGCTGACGGCAGCGGCCGCACGGCATCAGCGGCAACCCGTCACCGTCCACACAGGACACCGCGACCAGGCGCCCGCCCCCGGTCGCGTAGAGCGCCGAGACGAGCCCGCACTCGGCGCAGAGCGTGAGCCCGTACGACGCGTTCTCGACGTTGCACGCGGTGAGCGTCCGTCCACTGTCGACGATCGCGGCCGCGCCGACCGGGAAGTGCGAGTACGGCGCGTACGCGTGCCGCATCGCCCCGGTCGCCGCGGCCCGCAAGGCCTTCCAGTCGACATCTTCGGACCCGGTAGCGGGTGCGGCCGACCTCGACGGACGCTGACCCGAATTCCGATTTGACTTTTCCAAAGAGGTCAACCCTTGACGTACGGCTTGCCGTCGGCGGCGGGAGCCCGGACCCGACCGACGAGCCCGGCGACGGCCAGGATCGTGGCGAGGTAGGGCACCATCGCGAGGAACTGGCTCGGGATGTCGCTGCCGATGGAGCCGAGGAACGTGGCGAGCTTGTCGGCGAAGCCGAAGAACAGCGCGGCGAGCAGCGCTCCGGTCGGGCTCCACCGGCCGAAGATCATGGCGGCGAGCGCGATGAAGCCCTTGCCACCGATCATGTTCTTCGTGAACTGGCTGACGAGGGCGAGCGTGTAGAACGCGCCCCCGATGCCGGCGACGACGCCACCGAGCAGGACGTTGCGGTAGCGCACGCCGCGTACCCGCACACCGACCGTGTCGGCGGCGGTCGGGTGCTCGCCGACCGACCGGGTACGCAGGCCCCACCGCGTGTAGAACAGCCCGAACTGGATGAGGATCACCAGGCCCAGCGCCAGGTACAGGAAGATGTTGGCGTGGAACAGGACCGGGCCGATCACCGGGATCTTGTGGAGCAGCGGGATCTGCCACTCGGGGAAGCGCGGTGGCTGGTTGTACCCCGGCTGGTTGGTCTGCATGAGCCGCTCGTACAGGAAGCCGGTGAGCCCGACCGCCAGCAGGTTGAGCACGATGCCGAGCACGACCTGGTCGACGAGGTAGCGGATCGCGAGGAAGGCGAGGATGGCGGAGATGAGCAGGCCGCCGAGCGCCGCGCCGAGCAGGCCGATCCAGGCGCTCGCCGCGATCGTGCCGATCAGCGCACCGGAGAACGCGCCCATCAGCAGCTGGCCCTCGATCGCCACGTTGATGACGCCGGAGCGCTCGCACAGCACGCCGCCGAGCGCGCCGAAGATGAGCGGCAGCGCGAGGTTGAACGTGCCGCGCGCGACGTCGACCAGCGGCAGGTAGTTCAGGCCCGGCCGCGCCGAGGAGATCTGCCAGCACAGGAACGACACGACGAGGCCGACCAGGCCGATCCCCAGGAGCAGGCCGAACCAGCGCTTGTCGACACCCGCCAGCAGCGTCGCGCCGGCGCCGGCCGCGATCACCCCGAAGACGATCGCCCCGAGTACGCCGTTGACGGACAGCGCGGCTCCGGCCGCGTCCTCGCTCAGCGTGAACCGGGCGGACTGCGCGTTGGCCAGCGAGCCGAACAGGACCGCCGCGATCGCGCCCAGCGCCAGCAGGACGGTGCCGATCGTGCGCTCCCGCGTCCAGAACCCGCGCTCGGGCGCGACGGTGGCGAGCGTGTCTGCGGTCACCGTGGACATGGCGTCACCACCCCTTCGCCATGCTCGTCTCGAGCCGGCTCGCCCGGGCGGCGCGCAGCCGGAAGATGGTCTTCACCAGGGCCGGGGCCGCGATGAAGATGACGATCAGCGCCTGCAGCACGGTCACCAGCTCGACGGAGATGCCGGAGTAGGACTGCATACGGTTGCCGCCGGACTGGAGCGCGCCGAACAGCAGGGCACCGAGCGCGACGCCCCAGGGCTTGGCCCGCCCGAGCAGCGCCACGAGGATGCCGTTGAACCCGATCTGCCCGACGACCTGCACGGTGAGGTTGTACGCCGTACCGAGGACCATCATCGAGCCGCCCAGCCCGGCCAGCCCGCCGGAGAGCGCCATCACGAAGGTGTACGTGCGACCGACGCTCATCCCGGCCGTACGCGCCGCATCCGGGTTGCCGCCGACCGCGCGCAACTCGAAGCCGAGCGTCGAGCGGTTCAGCAGCCACGCGATCGCCCAGGTGACCGCGATCGCGATCAGTACGCCGATGTTCGCCCGGAGGGTCGAGCCGAAGTTCGTCAGGTGCGCGTTGGAGTCGATCGGCTTGCTGATCGCGTCGCTGCGCGCCGGGTCCTGGATGCCCTTCTGGACGATCAGCCAGGACAGGAAGAAGAGCGCGACGTAGTTCAGCATGATCGTCGTGATCACCTCGTGGGCGCCGGTACGCGCCTTGAGGACACCGGGTACGTACCCGAACAGCGCCCCGGCGAGCAGCGCGCCGAGCAGCGCCACGAGCACGTGCAGGACGGGCGGCAGCGGCAGCAGGAAGCCGACGAGCCCGGCGCCGATCGCGCCGAGGATCGCCTGACCCTGCCCACCGATGTTGAACAGGCCGCCCCGGAACGCGATGGCGACGGCGAGGCCGGTGAAGACCAGCGGCACGGCGTACGTCAGCGTCTCGGAGATCGGGTAGAACACCTGCTCCCAGGAGTTCGTACCGTCCATCGCACCCCGTACGACGTCCGGGTCGACGATCGAGCCCTTGAGGAGGTTGGCGTACGCGTCGCTGACGACCGCCCAGCTGTCGCTGAGCGCCTGGCCGGGCGCGGCGAAGAAGTAGCCGTACGCGGCGAGCACGTCCGGGTCCGACACGATGATCAGGATCGCGCCGATCACGAGCGCGAGCACGACCGCCAACAGGGTCACCATGACCGTGTTCGCGGACCAGAGGTTGCCGAGGAAGGCGCGCAGGAACGGCTCGCCCTGCTCCGGATCGCGATGGGAGCGGGGCGCCTGCCCGGTGGTTGCCGGCTCGGGGCCCGCCGGTTCCTTGTCCGGCGAGCCGGCGGCGGGCTCAGGTGTGTTGGTCATCGCTGGTCCCTGCCGGCTCGGCCCCGTCGGGCGCCGGTCGGGTGTCGGTGATGCCGGCCATCAGTAGACCGATCTCCTCGCGGGGGGTGTCGGGCGAGACGGTGGCGAGGATCCGGCCGCGGTACATCACGGCCACCCGGTCGGCGAGCCCGAGCACCTCGTCCAACTCGCTGGAGACGAGCAGTACGCCCGCGCCGGCGTCGCGCGCGGCGACGACCTGCGCGTGGATGAACTCGATCGAACCCACGTCGACGCCGCGGGTCGGCTGGGCGGCCACCAGGAGCTTCAGCGGGCGGGACATCTCCCGCGCCACGATCACCTTCTGCTGGTTGCCGCCGGAGAGGGTACCCACGGAGGCGTCCGCCGAGCGGGTGCGCACGTCGAACCGGCTGATCTTCTCGCGGGCGCCCGTACGGATCGCCTCGGGCCGCAGTACCAGTCCCGAGCCGTACGGCGGCTGGTCGTACACGTCGAGGACCAGGTTCTCGGCGACCGTGAACTCGCGGACGAGCCCGTCGACGCTGCGGTCCTCGGGGATGTAGCCGACCCCGGAGCGCAGCGTCTCCTTGGTGTTCGACTTCGTCACGTCCCGGCCGGCGACCGCGATCGTGCCGGCGTAGACCGGTCGCAGCCCCATGATCGCTTCGACCATCTCGGTCTGCCCGTTGCCCTGGACGCCGGCGATGCCGAGGATCTCCCCGGCCCGCACCTCGAGGTCGACACTGTCCACCGCGCGGTGGCCCCGCTCGTCGTAGACGGCCAGACCGTCGACGCTCAGGACAGGCTCCCCCGGCTGCGCCTCGTCCTTGTCGACCTGGAGGATCACCGACCGGCCCACCATCAGCGAGGCGAGCTCCTCCTCGGACGTGTCCGGCGTCGTCGTGGCGACCGTACGCCCGCGGCGGATCACGGTGATCCGGTCGGCGATCGCCTTGACCTCCTTGAGCTTGTGCGTGATGAAGACGATCGACTTGCCGGAGTCGCGGAGGGTACGCATCACCGCCAGCAGCTCGTCGATCTCCTGCGGGGTGAGGACGGCCGTGGGCTCGTCGAGGATCAGCAGGTCGACCTGCCGAGTGAGCGCCTTGACGATCTCGACGCGCTGCTGCACGCCCACGGGCAGGTCCTCGACCGTCGCGTCCGGGTCGACCTGCAGCCCGTACCGCGACGACACGGCGATGACCTCGCGGCGTGCGCGGCGGCGGTCGAGCAGCCCGACGGGCCCGCCCCTGACCTGTTCGGCGCCGAGGATGACGTTCTCGGCGACCGTGAACACCGGCACGAGCATGAAGTGCTGGTGCACCATGCCGATGCCGGCCGCGATCGCCTGCCGGGGGCTCTTGAAGTGCACCGGCTGGTCGTCGACGAGGATCTCTCCCTCGTCCGGCGCGAGGAGGCCGTATAGCACGTTCATCAACGTGGACTTACCCGCGCCGTTCTCGCCGAGGAGCGCGTGGATCTCGCCCGGCTCGACGATCAGGTCGATCTTGTCGTTGGCCACCAGATCGCCGAAGCGTTTGGTGATGCCGCGCAGTTCAAGTCTCAGCACGACCTCCTGACGGGTAGCGGCCGGCCCCCACGGTGATCATTGCACCGTGGGGGCCGAGCCGTGTGCTACTTGGGTTGCGCCGGCGACTGGACCTTGACCGTGCCGGAGATGATGTCCTGCTTGAGCTTGTCGATCTCCGCCTTGAGGTCGGCCGGAACCTTGCTGTCGAACTCGTGGTACGGCGCGATCGAGACGCCGTTGTTCGCCAGCGTGCCGACGAACCCGCCGGTGAGCAGCGTGCCGTTGCTGCCGGCGGCCTTCACCGCGGCGTCCTTCACCGCGTCCGGGATGTTCTTCACGACGGTCGTGAGGAACGTCGAGCAGTACTGGGCCGCACTCTCGCAGCCGTCGACGTCCACCCAGATCACCGAGAAGTTGCCGCTGGCCTTGGCGGCCGCGGCGGTACCGAGGCCGGCGCCACCGGCGACCGGCATGATCACGTCGGCGCCCTGGGCGACGAGCGTGTCACTGACCTTCTTGCCTTCGTCCTGCTTCACGAAGTCGTTCGTGAACGAGCCGTTCTGGGCAGCCTTGTCCCAGCCCAGCACCTGGACGTTCTTGCTCTTCGCCTTGTTGTACTGTGCGACGCCGTCGGCGAAACCGTCCATGAAGATGGTCACCGGCGGGATCTTCAGACCGCCGTACGTGCCCACCTTGCCGGACTTCGACATGCCCGCGGCCAGGTATCCGGCCAGGAACGCGGCCTGCGCCGTGTCGAACTGCATCGGGTACACGTTGGTCTCCGGCAGCTTCGCGTCCACGATCGCGAACTGCTGGGTCGCGTTCCCCTTCGCGACCTGCGACGTGGCGTTACCCATGAGGCCGCCGACGGCCAGGATGAAGTTGCACTTCTGGTTGACGAACCCGGTCAGGTTCGGTACGTAGTCCGCCTCGGCCGTCGACTGGACGTTCTTCGGCTCGATGTTGGACTTGTCCTTCTGCGCGTTCTGCAGGCCCTTCCAGGCCGACGCGTTGAACGACCGGTCGTCGATACCGCCCGTGTCGGTAACCATGCAGGCGGTGTACTTCGCCGCGGCACTGTTGCCAGTGCTCGGACTGTTGCTCGGAGGATTGCCACATGCGGCAGCGGTCACCGCGAAACACCCGACCGCGACGACCGCGACGATCCTCATCCCACGCAGCGTGCGCAAGATGATCTCCTTCCCCAAATGTACCGCCAAGTAGCGGACAACCTAACGGACGGGAGCGTACGCGTGTCATCCGTCATGCAGAGGAATCTCCCGCCGCTCCTGCTCAGCCGATCGCGGTAGGCACGACGACCGAGCCACTGATGATCTTCTCTTTATATCCCTCCAGTTGGGCGCTGATGTCGTCGACGCGCCCGCCCGACGTGGCGTACCCGACGCCCCCCGAAGCGAGGTCGAACCGGTGCTCGCCGGCCGAGAACCGGTTGTCGACAACACTCTTGACGACGTCGAAGACGGCGGTGTCGACATGCTTCACCATCGACGTCAAGATCGTGTCTCGAAGTGGTGGAGACACGGTCTGGTACTGGTCGGAGTCCACCCCGATCGCCATCCGGGAAAGGGGCGACTCGCCCGCTGCCTCGAACACGCCGAGCCCCGAGCCGCCGGCCGCGTGGAACACCACGTCCGCGCCGTCGCCGTACAGGTCCTCGGCGACCTCCCGCGCGTGACCGGGATCGGAGAACCCCGGACAGGGCAGCTTGTCCGGGGACAGGTACGTGGCCGCGATCGTCGCGTCGGGCCGTACCGCGCGGACTCCGGCCCGGTACCCGGCCTCGAACCGGCCGATCACCGCGTTGTCGCAGCCGCCGACGAAGCCGACGCGACCCGTACGCGACTTCAGGCCGGCCGCCGCGCCGACGAGGAACGAGCCCTGCTCGTCGGCGAAGACGAGGCCCGCCACGTTCGGCGCCCGTACGCGCGCGTCGTCCACGATCGCGAACCGGGTCTTTCCGCACTCCGTCGCGGCCCGGGCGAGCGGTCCCGTCTCGGGATCGGTGCCCGCGTACTCGTAGCCCACCGCGACCACCACGTCGAACCCGGCCCCGCACAGCAGCTTGAGCCGGTCGTACTTGTCGTTTTCCGACTCGTCGTCGCGGGCGTCCAGCTCACGGACCTGGCTGACCCGGCCGCGCAGCTCGGCCCGGACGCGGTCGAGCCCGGCCGCCGCCGCGTCGTTGAACGACTTGTCGCCGCGGCCCCCGACGTCGTACGCCAGCGCCACCTTGAGGCCGTCCGAATCCGAGCACGCCGCCAGCGCGGTGGCCGCCAGTACGGCAACCGCAAGCGCTCCTGCGTACACCAGTCGTGTCGCCACGCTCTCCCGCCCGGTACCGCCTGATACGGAAGATCCTATCGTCCGGGACACCCGGCTCAGCGCCAGAAGACGGCCACGGCGGCGTTGGCGAGCGTCAGCCCGACAATGGCCAGAAAGTGACCGCGGTTCACCACCTCACGGTGACGGGAGAAGAACACCATAGCCGCGATCATGAGGGCGATAACGCCCTTCACGGCAAGTTTGACCGGATCGGGCTCGTCGTCACCGCCGCCGCGCAGGGGCGCCGCGAGCGCGAGCCCGGTGACGAGCTGCGCGATGGCGCCGACGAGCATCGCCGAGTTGATCCGGATCCGGCCGGAGAAGTACTGGCTGATCGCGCCACCGAGCAACAGCGCGAAGCCGATCAGATGCGCATACAGGAGCAGCTGCCGTAGGAACTCCACGCAGGCATCCTGCCGTACGAACCTGAGCCTGCCCAGACACGCCCGCCGCCGACC
>Ga0114129_10017588_pt1 | contig 10176 bp, 6 predicted proteins | sample RhiMetdeltSRZDD1_FD_80071 | JGI IMG/M metagenome (GOLD analysis project Ga0114129, IMG submission 80071) | Populus rhizosphere microbial communities from Tennessee, USA - Rhizosphere MetaG P. deltoides SRZDD1 (version 2) (version 2) | ecosystem: Host-associated > Plants > Roots > Rhizosphere >...
CGGCTTGCCGTTCTGACAGAGCCGTCCGGGCGTGAGGATCAGATCCACGCCGTCGGTGACGGCGATTGCCGCGTTCTCAACCGCTTCCCACCCGGAGTAGCTGGCGCCGTAGGTGTCGGTTGCCGATGCGCCTGCGCCCTCGGGTTTCTTCCGGGGCAGCGACGGATCGCTCTGCTGGACGTCGAAGATCAGATTCGAGTTCGGGAAGTAGATGCCGCGCATGATCTGCGCGAGCGTGCCCGTCGGTTTCGGCGCTGCCGGTGCTGGCAGCTTCGGCGCCGCGTTCTGCTGCGCGCTCGCCGGTGCCGTGACATGAGCGCCGATCGCCAGGGCGGCGACAACGCCGGCGACCGGCCATTTCGGTTGAATTCGCATGGCAGCCTTGTTCTGAGCCGATGGTACGTCAGGAAGTAAACTAGCCTGTCTCCGCGAAGCCGGGCTTGCGATGAATATGACGAGAATCGCGTTCGTCGTCGGCGGTGCGCTAATGCTGGCCGCGTGCCGTCTTGCGTCGACGGAACAGCAGGATCGGAGCGACGTTCAAAGGATCCTCACCGCATATCTGGAGTCCGTAAAGACCGCCGACGTGGATCTTGCCGCGGATGTCTGGCTGCAGAGCCCCGACGTCGTGGCCGTGACGCCGTTCGGCCGGTTCGCAGGCTGGGACAAGGTCAAGAGCGATCTCTACGTCAATTTCCTTCAGAAGGCGTTCATCGAGCGCAGGCTGGAGCCGAGCAACATGGTCATCCGCGTCAATGGGACCGCGGCGTGGGCCGTCTTCGACTGGACGTTCACCGCGAAGCTGGCGAACGGGCAGCCGATCACGTCGAAGGGGTGGGAGAGCCACGTCTACCGGAAGACCGAGCGCGGCTGGCGGATCGAGCACCTCCATTACTCGGTGCCGCCGCCTCCTCCTCCGATGCAACCGCCTGCGGGAGCACCTGCGACGCCGCCTTCGTGAGATCGGGCTATAGCCGTACGTGGCAGAAAGCTCGGGCAGGCCGGGGCGAGGCTACTCGGTCGTCGAGACGCTCCAGCGCAGATAGTTGATGTTGCCGACGAAGCCGGTGGCGCCGTTGGTATCGAAGACGACGCGGACCACGTGCGCGCCTGCGCCGAGCGTCATTCCGGTCGTGATCGATTGCCACGTCTGCCACGCGCCGGTCGCCGGGACGACCATGGGTCCTGTCGCGTCGATGCCGTCGACTTCGACGTGCAGCGACCCGCCGCTCGCGGGCGACGCGACGCGAACCTCCAGGATGTAGCTGCCGGAGCTTGTGACGTTGACCGAGTACTTCAGCCACTCGCCCGCGCTCACGTATCCAAGCGAGAAGCCGCCGCCCGCGTCCAGCGTCGTCTCGATGTCGACGTCCGTCGACCGGTATTGTCCGCCGCTGTTCCCGCTCGTCGTGTCGTGATAAGCGACGCCTTCGCCGCCCTCGTCGAAATTCTCCGCCTCGATCAGTCCGGGGATCGCGGCCGGCGTGCCGCCGAACGGCGTGGATGTCGGCGGCGGGCCCGGCACGCTCCACCGCAGATAATTGATGTTGCCGACGTAGCCGGAGCCGCCGTTGGTGTCGAACACCATGCGCAGCACGTGCGTGCCCGCGCTCATCGCAATTCCCGTCGCCCTGACGGTCTGCCATGTCTGCCACCCGCCGGTCGCCGGCACGGCCACCGTTCCAGTCGCGTCGGCGCCATCCACTTCGACGTGCAGCGATCCGCCGGTCACCAGCGACGCGACGCGCACGTCCAGGGTGTACGTCGCCGCCGTTGACACGTTGACCGTGTACTTCAGCCATTCGCCGGCGGTCACGAATCCGAGCGAGAAGCCGCCGCCGGCATCCAGCGTGGTTTCGATGTCAACATCGGTCGAACGATACCTGCCGCCGCTGTTCCCGCTCGTCGTGTCGTGATAGGCGATGCTTTCGCCGCCCTCGTCGAAGTTCTCCGCCTCGATGACGCCGGGGATCGCGGCCGGCGTGCCGCCGAACGGCGTCGACGCCGGCGGGACGACGACCTGCACCGTCGCGACGCCGGACGTGGTGCTCGCCCCGGTATTGTCCGTCGCGACGGCCGTGACGTTGTACGTGCCGGCCGGCACGTTGGTCCACGACAACGTGTAGGGCGGCGTCGTCGCGGTGCCGATCGGCGTGGTGCCGGCATAGAAGCTGACCTGCGCGACCGTGCCGTCGACGTCGCTCGCCGTTGCGCTCAAGGGAATCGTGGCCGGGGCGATGTAGCTGGCGCCGTTGGACGGCGACGTCAGCGTGACCGACGGCGGCACGTTGCTGCCCGGCACCGTCCATCGCATGGAGTTCACGTTGCCGACGTAGCCCGAGCCGCTGGCGTTGGTATCGAACGCGACGCGCAGCACGTGCTGGCCGGCGGTCATCGCGATGCCGGTCGCCGTGATCGAGCGCCAGGTCTGCCATCCGCCCGTCGCGGGAATCACGAGCGGTCCCGTGGCGTCGATGCGGTCCACTTCGACGTGGAAGGTTCCACCTGTCCCTGGTGATGCCGCGCGAACTTCGAGCGCGTAGCTCGCGGCCGTATTGACCGAAACGGTGTACATCAGCCACTCGCCGGCGCTGATCCATCCCACCGAGTAACCGCCGCCCACGTCCAACGTGGATTCGATGTCGACCGCCGTCTGCCGGTAGCGGCCGCCGAGGTTGCTCGTGGTCGTGTCGTGGTAGGCAATCCCTTCCCCGCCGTCGTCGAAGTTCTCCGCTTCGATCAACCCTGGAATCGCAGCCGGCGTACCGCCGAACGGCGTGGACGGCGGCGGCGCGATCACCTGGATGATCGCGGCGCCAGACGTGGTCGTCGCGCCGCTGTTGTCGGTGGCCACCGCGGTGATGGTGTGCGTGCCGGGCAGCGCGTTGGTCCACGAAAAGGTGTACGGGGCCGTCGTGTCCGCAGCGATCAGCGTCGTACCCGTGTAGAAGCTGACACGTGCGACCGAGCCGTCAGGATCGTTCGCGGTTGCGCTCAGCGCGATCGTTGCCGGCCAGGTGTAGCTGGCGCCGTTGGCAGGCGAGGTCAGCGTGACGGACGGCGGTGTATTCCCGGTGCCGACGCTCAGCCGCAGATAATTGAGGTTCCCGACGAATCCCGTCGACCCTTTTGCGTCCGCGACGAAGCGAAGGATGTGATCCCCCGCGATCAGCGGGATTCCCTGCGTGCCAATCGTCTGCCAGATCTGCGCGCCGCCGGTATTCGGCACGGACATCGGCCCAGTGACGTCGATGCCGTCCACTTCCACGTGGAAGGTTCCGCCGATACCTGCCGACGCGACGCGCGCCTGAAACGTGTAATCAGCGGACTGAACCACTGAAATCGTGTAGGCGAGCCACTCGCCGCCCTCGACCGACGTGACGGCGAACCCGCCAGTGGTGTCGGTTGTCGTCTGAACGTCGACGTCGGTCTGCCGGTACGTGCCGCCGGAATTGCCGGCCGTCAGATCGTGATAGCCGACGCCTTCACCGCCTTCGTTGAAGTTCTCCGCTTCGATGACGCCCGGAATGACGGCAGGCGAGCCCTGGAACGGGAGCGACGCCGGACCGGGCAGAACATGCAGCGTCGTTGGCGCCGACGTGCCGGTCGCGCCGTCGTTGTCGGTGGCGACGGCTGTGATGGCGTAGTTGCCCACGGGCGCGTCGTTCCACGTCAGGTCGAACGGCGCTGCGCTCACGATGCCGATGAGCGCCGTGCCAGCGTAGAACGCGACGTTGGCGATCGTCCCATCGGTATCTGCGGCTGTCGCCCTGAGCGCGATCGGTCCCGGAGCGGGGACCGTCATCTCGCCGGCCGGCTCGATCAGCGATGCGGTCGGCGACTCATTCGCCGATCTTCCACATCCTGCGATCGCACGAGCGACGTTCAGGCGGCCGCCGGTAATCGTCTTTCCAGTCAGCGCGGCTGTCGGATCGACCGTATTCAGGATGAGACTTTTCAGGGACGCTGTCGTGAGCGAGCATCGCGAGAGCAGGAGCGCGGCGGAACCGGAGACGTGCGGCGTGGCCATCGACGTTCCGCTGAACGAGTTGTATGCGGCGCCAGGGACCGTCGACAGCACCGAGACTCCAGGGGCCCCAAGATGAACCGACGCCGATCCGTAATTCGAGAAGCTCGCAAGCGCATCCTGGTTGTCGGTGGCCGCGACGGCCACGACGTTGGGCGCCGCGTAGCTGGCAGGATAGGTCGGCACGGTGTCGTTGTTCGAGGCGCTGTTGCCCGCCGCCGCCACGAACAGGATGTCGCTCTGATTCGCGCGCGAGATCTCGTCGAACAGCGCCTGCGAGAATCCACCGCCCGCCCAGCTGTTCGAGAGCACGCGAACGTTCGCGGCCGCGCCCAGAACGGCCTTCGCCTGAATCGCGAACTCGATGGCGTTGATGGCGTCGCCCAGGCTGCCCGATCCGGAGGAGCTCAGGAACTTGACCCCCATGATGCTGGCCAGCCAATTGACGCCGGCGACGCCGATACCGTTGTCGCCGACCGCGCCGACCGTCCCGGATACGTGCGTTCCGTGAAAATGATCGTCCAGCGGATCGCACTTTCTCGTGATGGCGTTGAACCCGTGGGTCCCGGCAGCGCACGTGATCGTCTGACCGCCGACCGTCACCGTGAACGCTCTCGGCGCGCTCCAGACATTTCCAGCGAGGTCGGGGTGGGTGTAGTCGACGCCGGTGTCGACGACTCCGACGACGACGTTGCGCGAGCCGAGGGCTCGATCCCAGGCGGGAACCGCCTCGATGTCGGCGCCTGGAACTCCGGGCGTGCCGCCGACGGTCTGGCCGACGTTGCGAAGACCCCACAGCTCCGGGAACCGCGGATCGTTGGGCTCACGCGTGGCGTACAAGAGGTAATTCGGCTCGGCGTACAGGACTTCGCGGCGGGCGGCGAGCTGAGCGAGGAGCGTGCGGACGTTCTTGCTGCGGGATCGGGCGCGCCACACGCGTCCCGAGCCGACGGGCGCGTCGTTTTCCGCGTCGAGGTCGGCGCGCAGTTGCGCGAGATCCGGGCTCTCGCGAAACGCGACCAGCACTTCGCCGGCCACGGCGGGATGGCCGCCGACGACTTCGGTTGCCGCGGGGCGGGAGCCGGAACCCGGGGCCGTACCGAATTGAGCGGCCGCAAGGCCGGCAGCGGCCGCGAGCAGGGCGACTGCGCGCACGGCAGCGCTGGTTGCGCCGAAGCCCGGGCGACCGGCCGGCATAGAACAGCCCGACTGTATCGACGCGCGATCGGCTCCGCAAGAGACGGCCGCGAAAAGTGTGAAACGTGTCCGGCGCGGAGTCTTACGCGGTGACCGGCGGCTGCCACGGATACTCGATGTAGCGCGCCGTCTCCTCCGCGACCTCGCGACCGCAAATCTGCTCGACGACCGCGAAGGCCATGTCGATGCCGGCGGAGACGCCCGCCGATGTGAAGAGGCCGTCGTTGACCACGCGAGCGTTCCGTTCCACCATCAGCGTCGGATCGAGCGACGCGAGCAGATCGTACGCGCCCCAGTGCGTCGTCGCGCGGCGGCCGCGCAGCAGCCCGGCCCGCGCGAGCAGCAGCGCGCCGGTGCACACCGAGGTCACGCGCTCGGCCGCTCCGGCCGCGTTCACCATCCACGTCATCGTCGCCGCGTCGTCCAGCAGCCGGCGCGTTCCGAAGCCGCCCGGCACGACGAGCACCGAAATGGGCGGCGCGCTCGACCACGTGTAGTCGGGCACGACGCGGAGTCCGCCTGTTGCCGTCACGAGGCCGTCGCGCGCCGCGACGGTGAACACGCGAAACGGGGCGGTGTCATCGCTCCGGCGCGACTCGACGCCGCCGACGAGCCGTGTTCGCGAGAACACCTCGTACGGTCCGGCGAAATCGAGCACTTCCACATCGTCGAAAATCAGGATGCCGACGTTCCGCTTGGCCGAAATCATCGAATCCTCCACTGCGTGAAGCCGCGTCATTCTCGGCGCCATGCATCGGCCGCACGTAGACGAAGGATAACTCGCACGCGCTAACATCGCTTCAGCCACCGAGTGTGGCCGAGGCGGATGTTGCTCATGGAATAGTCCCAAGCCGGCGAGACCCTGCTGCTGCCGCACGAGCGGCCCCGAGGCGAGACCACGTCCGCGTCGACACTTCCGGCGGATCTGATTCGCCAGTCGGCGTCGCGGCTCCGCGTGCTCGCATTCCTCTATGCGTTCATCTTTTTCATGGCGAGTTTCCTTCCGGCGATCCTCCTTCGCCAACCGCGCGTGTTTCTGACGGCCACTCCTCTCAACTGGGCGCCAGACGTGATTGCAATCCTGCTGGCGCTGACGGTCGCCGTCTTGATCCAGACCGGGCGGATTCCCCTGGCCGCCATCGCGCCAACCGGGCTGGTTTTCGAAGTGGTGGGCAGCTATGGCATCGTCGCGGCTGAGTTCACGGACCCCATGCGCCTCAACGCGCCCGGGTTCATCGGGTTCTCATGGGTCGCCGTCTGGACGTTGCTCTTTACCGTCGTCGTGCCGACCCGGCCGCGCCGCGCCCTCGTCGCAGCTGTCGCGTCGGTGAGCTCGATCCCGGTGGGAATGGCCGTGCTGACTGCCGCCGGCGTGCCAACGACGGCAGCCAGAGCGAGCGCGGGTGAATTTTTCTTCTTGTACGTGTTTCCGTACTGTCTCGTCGTCGTGATGGCCTACGTCGGCGCGCGAGTCGTGTACGGGCTCGGCACGGAGGTCCGCCGCGCGCGCGAGCTGGGAAGCTACCGCCTCGTGGAGCGTCTCGGTCAGGGAGGCATGGGAGAAGTCTGGCGCGCGGAGCATCGCCTGCTCGCGCGGCCAGCGGCGATCAAGCTGATTCGGCCCGCGGTCATGTCAGGCAGCGGCTCCGGCGGCACGGCGGCGGCAATCCGTCGCTTCGAGCGTGAAGCCCAGGTGACGGCGCAGCTTCGTTCGCCGCATACCGTGAACCTCTTCGACTTCGGTGCTTCCGACGACGGCAGCTTTTATTACGTGATGGAGCTCCTCGAGGGGTTCGACGCCGAAGCGCTCGTCCGGCGCTTCGGCCCGATCCCGCCGGAGCGCGCGATCTACGTGTTACAGCAGATCTGCCACTCGCTGTCCGAAGCGGAGTCGCGCGGTCTCGTGCATAGGGACATCAAGCCGGCGAACATCTTCCTGTGCCGTTACGGGGAGGACTACGATTTCGTGAAGGTCCTGGACTTCGGGATCGTCAAGGCGGCGAATGACGTCACCGACACGAGACCGGCCATCACCATCGACCACACAATTCAGGGCACGCCCGCGTACATCGCGCCCGAGCAGGCGTTAGGAACCGAGATCGACAATCGCAGCGACATCTATGCGACCGGCTGCGTCGCGTATTGGCTGCTGACAGGGCAGACCGTCTTCGCCGGAGAAACGCCTCTCGCCGTGATCATGCATCACGTTCACACGCCGCCGGTGCCGCCCTCGGTTCGTTCCGAGCTGCCGATTCCAGCGGCGCTCGAGACGCTGGTCCTCTCCTGTCTGGCAAAGAATCCGGCCGACCGGCCGCAGTCCGCGAAGGAACTATCGCGACGGCTCGCCGCGCTGGAGACGGCGACCGCGTGGAGCGAGGAACGCGCGCGTGAGTGGTGGACCAGAACAGCGCCAGTTGGAACCAGATCGCTCCTTGGCTGAAGCGGCTCGACGCCTTGCGGGCTGCCGCATGAGCTTTCGACTAGCTGATCCCGATGATCCCACGTAGAGACCGCCGAGCCAGCATTGCGCGTAGCTACCCACGTTTGAAAGTCCGAGTGTACTGGGTCAAGGTGCTACGAGCTGTCTGACAAGCCGAGGCCCGCCCTACGCGCTCCTTCGCTCAAGGGTTCGTGCGTGTGAACCAGTAGAGTGGCCGGCGCTTGGCGTGGGCGATCGCCAGGACGAGTACGTGATGCTCGTGCTTTTCGAACGCGATCACATAGGGGAAGCGTTGGATGGTCGCCTTGCGGATCAACGGGCCTGCGGCCCGCGTCTGCGGCCATGACGGATAGGATTCTGGGGCGTCGCCAATTCGACCGAGGGCAGCCGAAACCTCGGATATGAACTCGTCGCCCAATCCTGAGCGTCGCTCATCGTACCAAAGCGCGGCGCTGCGAAACTCGGCGCGCGTGCCTCAGGATGCAGTTCGAGGCGCACGTCGCTGTTCGAGTTCCTTCAGAATCTCGGTCCGCGCGGTCTCCCAGCTGATCGTCTGAACGTGGCCTTCAGCGACCTCTCGTGAACGCCGTTCCAGCTCGGTCGCCCATGCCGTGGCCACTTCCTCGTCCGACTCCTCCAGACTGGAAAGCAGTTCCTCCGCGACACGAGCGCGGTCAACGCGAGTGAGGCGCAGGGCTTCGGCAAGCAGCTCGTCCGTCGACATGACGCGATTTTAGCATTGCTACCTAAAATGGCCTCTGACCTCGTCGGTTGCCCAGCCGGACCTCAATATGCGTCGTTGAGAAGGGACGGAGGTAGCGCGGTGCAAATGGCGGCCTATCGCGGCCAGAGACTTCTGAACCCGGCGTCGGCCGCCGGCTCACTGTTTGCGACAATGAGTCGTTCCCGACGGTTGACGGGACCTTGGTTACGGTTCCGTCAGTCGCGCGCCCAGCACGACGCCACAACAGCGTGCGCACCCGGACTTCCCACTCCGCGCGTTCGTGCGGTGCGAGTCTTGCGGACGTGGCCTGACCGGCTGGTCGAAGGGGCGTAGCGAGTACTGCGCGTATTACCACTGCCGCCCTGGTTGCCGAGTAGTGAACGTCACGAAGGCGAAGCTCGAAGGACTCTTCGCCGACGAACTTGCGCTGCTGCAGCCGTCACCTGGCTACATGCGACTGCTCAAGGAATCCGTGCTGCAGATCTGGAAAGCGCGGAAGGCGACTGTGCGAGAGGAACTCGCGAACGCCGAGCGGGTTTGCCAAAGCGATCCAGGGGAAGCTGGACCGTCTCGACGAGGCATTCCTCTTCGACCGGTCGATCGACATCGAGACGTACGATCGCCTTGCCGAGAAATTGCGCGAGGAGCTCACGCTCGCCCGGATCGACCGTCACTCCGGCCAACTCTATGAACTCGACGTAGAGGGCATCCTGGCGTTCGCAGAACGGGTTCTACCGCGCGCAGCCGACCTCTGGGTGCAGGCATCGCTCGAGCAGCGCCAGCGGTTCCAACAACTATTCTTTTCCCGAGAGAATCGCGTTCGACGGAAATGGCTTTGTTGGAACCCGCGTAACCGCACCGGCTTTCAGCTACTTGCGCGAAAACACCTACGCTTTCGCGTATTCGTGCGCGCCGAGAAAGTGCAGCGACACGTACGGCTCGTCGCCGACCACCCAGCTGTCGTGCGGGACCGGCGGAATGTAGAACAGCTCACCGGCCTTCAGCTCGACGACCCGTCCATCCTCGAACGCCGCCGTCGCGGTTCCGGAAATCACCAGCCCGACGTGCTCCACCGTGCAGCGCGTCGCGCCGACCTGCGGACCGACGTGCGTCGACCATTTCCAGCCGGGCTGATACGTGGCGCGGCCGATCGTCACGCCGCCGAGGCGAACGATCTCGAACTTCCCTTTTTCCATCGTTCGGACTTCGTCGGGTGCCTCGAAGCGCTTGAGAACGACGTCTGTGTTCATGGCGTGCCTGTCAAAAACGCGCGTTGATCCACTTCGTCACGTAGTCGAAGAAGTTCTCCTGGCTCTTCGAATACTGCCCCGCAACCTTCTCGCATGCCGTGCACGGCGTGAACCCATGCGTCGCGCCCTCGATGACGATGAAGTCCTTGTCACGGCTGGCCGACGCTTCGAAATGAATCTCGCTGTCGCGGATGAAGTAGTGCGCGCCCATCGCGGTGATCAACGTCGGGATCGTGATTTTCTCGACCGCGCAGCGCGTGGAGTTGTTCGTCGAGCACCAGTCGATCTCGTCGAGCGAGTCCTTCGCGCGGACGGCGTTGGCGCTCAGGAACGATCGCAGCGTCATGACGCGCGCGCCGCCCTCGAAGCTGGCGTTGCGCTTGTCGTATCCGCGAGCCGGCACCCGGACGCTCTCGACGAGCTGCGTGACGATGGTGCCGTCGTTCTTGAGCAGCTTGCGCGGTCTGAGCGTGGCGTGGTGGATGCTCGGGTCGAGCTCCATCAGCCGCGCGCCCTCGAATCGCGTGACGACCATCGC
>Ga0114129_10017589_pt1 | contig 10176 bp, 7 predicted proteins | sample RhiMetdeltSRZDD1_FD_80071 | JGI IMG/M metagenome (GOLD analysis project Ga0114129, IMG submission 80071) | Populus rhizosphere microbial communities from Tennessee, USA - Rhizosphere MetaG P. deltoides SRZDD1 (version 2) (version 2) | ecosystem: Host-associated > Plants > Roots > Rhizosphere >...
AGGTGAGGTTGAGCCGCGCGACCTCGTACTGCCGGGGATGCGAGGGCACCGGCAGATGCTCGAGGAACCAGTCGTAGAGCGGCCGATGGTCCTCGAACTCGAGCGTGCAGATCGAATGGGTGATGCCCTCGATCGCGTCCGACTGGCCGTGCGCGAAGTCGTAGCTCGGATAGATGCTCCAGGCGGTGCCGGTGCGCGGATGGCTGGCGTGTAGGATGCGGTAGAGCACCGGATCGCGCAGGTTGATGTTGCCCGACGCCATGTCGATCTTGGCGCGCAGCACCCGCGCCCCGTTGGGAAACTCGCCGGCGCGCATGCGCCGGAACAGGTCGAGGTTCTCCTCCACCGTCCGCTCGCGATACGGGCTGTTCCTGCCCGGCTCGGTCAGCGTGCCGCGGTTGGCACGCATCTCCTCCTGCGACTGGTCGTCGACATAGGCCTTGCCGTGGCGGATGAGATGCTCGGCCCATTCGTAGAGCTGCTCGAAATAGTCGGACGCATGATAGAGGTGCTTGCCCCAGTCGAAGCCGAGCCAGCGCACGTCGCGCTCGATGGCATCGATATATTCCTGCTCCTCCTTGGTCGGATTGGTGTCGTCGAAGCGCAGGTGGCAGCGGCCGCCGAACTCCTCGGCCACGCCGAAATTGAGGCCGATGGCCTTGGCGTGGCCGATGTGCAGGTAGCCGTTCGGCTCGGGCGGGAAGCGCGTGATGACCGTGCGGTGCCGCTTCGCGTCCAGGTCGGCCTGGATGATGTCGCGGATGAAATCGCGCCCCGCTTCGGTTGCCGTGGTCTCGATAGTCGTCATTCCGGCTCAGTCCTGCTGCACTGCCGCCCGCCCCCCGTCCGCGCCGGCCGGCGAGGACGGAGGCCGCCCCCGAAGCGGGCGCGGGCCTATCTGCCAAATAAGCATTCATGCGCCAAGAGTGAATTGTCCTGACACCTTTTCCCGCGGCTATGGTAGAGGGGTCCGCAACTAGTCGCCGGCCGCGAATTCTCCACTTGCATGACCAACCCCGTCGTCACCCGCTTTGCCCCCTCGCCCACCGGCTTTCTGCATATCGGCGGAGGGCGCACCGCGCTGTTCAACTGGCTCTATGCCCGCGGCCGCGGCGGCAAGATGCTGCTGCGGATCGAGGACACCGACCGCGAGCGTTCGACCGATGCGGCGATCACCGCCATTCTCGACGGGCTCGCCTGGCTCGGCATCGAGTGGGACGGCGACACGGTCTACCAGGCCTCGCGCTCGGCGCGCCACCGCGAGGTGGCTGAATCGCTGTTGGCCGCCGGACGCGCCTATCACTGCTATGCCAGCCCCGAAGAACTCACCGAGATGCGCGAAAAGGCGCGCAGCGAAGGCCGCGCCAAGCTCTATGATGGGCGCTGGCGCGACCGCAGCCCGGCCGACGCGCCGCCCGACGTCAAGCCGGTGATCAGGCTCAAGGCGCCGCTCACGGGAGAGACCGTGATCGAGGACCAGGTCCAGGGCCGGGTGGTGTGGCAGAACGAGAACCTCGACGACCTGGTGCTGCTGCGCTCGGACGGCACGCCGACCTACATGCTCGCGGTCGTGGTCGACGACCACGACATGGGCGTCACCCACATCATCCGCGGCGACGATCATCTCACCAACGCCGCGCGCCAGAAGCAGATCTACGACGCGCTCGGCTGGACCGTGCCGGTGATGGCGCATATTCCGTTGATCCACGGGCCGGACGGCGCCAAGCTCTCCAAGCGCCACGGCGCGCTCGGCGTCGATGCCTATCGGGCAATGGGCTACCTCCCCATCGCCATGCGCAACTACCTGGTGCGGCTCGGCTGGAGCCACGGCGACCAGGAAATCTTCTCCACCGAGGAGATGATCGCGGCCTTTGATCTGCCGCAGATCGGCCGCTCGCCGGCGCGCTTCGACTTCGCCAAGCTCGAGAGCCTCAACGGCCATTATATGCGCCAGGCCGCCGACGCCGATCTCGTGGCCGAGATCGAGCGGATGCTGCCCCACGTCGCCGGCGGGGCGGCGCTCACCGCCAAGATGACGCCGGAGCTGCGCAACAAGCTCGCCGCCGCCATGCCGGGGTTGAAGGAACGGGCCAGGACCCTGGTCGAGCTCATCGACGGTGCCGGGTTCATCTTCGCCGACCGGCCGATCGCGCTCGACGACAAGGCCACGGCCCTGCTTACGGCCGAGGCGCGGGGCCTGCTCGGCGAGCTTGCCGGGGAGCTCGAAAATCTTGAGCCGTGGACCGCCGAGGCGACCGAACACGCCGTGCGCGCCTTCGCCGATCGCAAGGGCATCAAGCTCGGCGCGGTCGCGCAGCCGCTGCGCGCCGCGCTCACCGGGCGCACCACCTCGCCGCCGATCTTCAATGTGCTCACGGTGCTCGGCAAGCGCGAAAGCCTGGCTAGACTGCTCGACCAAACCGCGCCGGCTGCTGCCCAGCACTCGCCCCATGTGACGGGGGCATCTACATAATCCCGAGGATGGTGCGCGCGCGGCGCCGCATCTTGCAGCGCACACAAGGATAGGCTACGCAACCAGCAGCCTCCCCCGCGGGCTTTCCGAAGCACCGAAACAGGCCATCCGACTGCAACCCGCAGGGGTCCGCCGGGCGACACAACCGAGGGCTCGATCATGGACGCGAAGACCGGCGCCAATATCAAAACCGGCAAATTCGTCATCGACGACAAGGAAACGTCGCTTCCGATCTTCGAAGGAACCATCGGCCCCTCGGTCGTCGACATCGGCAAGTTCTACGCCGAGACCGGGATGTTCACCTATGATCCCGGCTACACTTCGACCGGCAGCTGCGAGTCGAAGATCACCTATATCGACGGCGACGAAGGCATTCTGCTCTATCGCGGCTATCCGATCGAGCAGCTGGCCGAGCACGGCGACTTTTTGGAAACCTGCTATCTCCTGCTCTACGGCGAGCTGCCGACCGCGGCCCAGAAGGCCGACTTCGACAACCGGGTCACGCGCCACACCATGGTGCATGAGCAGATGAGCCGGTTCTATCAGGGCTTCCGGCGCGACGCCCACCCGATGGCGGTGATGACCGGCTGCGTCGGCGCGCTCTCGGCCTTCTACCACGACTCCACCGACATTTCCGACCCGTACCAGCGGATGGTCGCGTCGCTGCGCATGATCGCCAAGATGCCGACGCTCGCCGGGATGGCCTACAAATATTCGATCGGCCAGCCGTTCATCTATCCGAAGAACGACCTCGACTACGCCACCAACTTCCTGCGCATGTGCTTCGCGGTGCCGTGCGAGGACTACAAGCCCAACGCGGTGCTGGCGCGCGCCATGGACCGCATCTTCATCCTGCACGCCGACCACGAGCAGAACGCGTCCACGTCCACGGTGCGGCTCGCCGGCTCGTCGGGCGCCAACCCGTTCGCCTGCATCGCGGCGGGCTGCGCCTGCCTGTGGGGGCCGGCGCACGGCGGCGCCAACGAGGCGGCGCTCAACATGCTGGCCGAGATCGGCAAGCCTGAGCGCATCCCGGAATACATCCGGCGCGCCAAGGACAAGAACGACAGCTTCCGGCTGATGGGCTTCGGCCACCGGGTCTATAAGAACTACGACCCGCGCGCCAAGATCATGCAGAAGACCTGCCACGAGGTGCTCAACGAGATCGGGATGAAGGACGATCCGCTGCTCGACGTCGCCTTGGAACTGGAGCGGATCGCCCTGCACGACGACTATTTCATCGAGAAGAAGCTCTATCCGAACATCGACTTCTATTCCGGCATCACGCTCAAGGCGATGGGATTCCCGACCACCATGTTCACGGTGCTGTTCGCGGTCGCCCGCACCGTCGGCTGGATTTCGCAGTGGAAAGAGATGATCGAGGATCCGCACCAGAAGATCGGCCGCCCGCGCCAGCTCTATACCGGCGCCACCCATCGCGATTACGTACCGATCTCGCGGCGGAAGTGAGCCGCCGTTTCAGACCTCGGCTCGCTCTCGACCCTGAACGCCGCCGCGCGCCAAGCCCAGCACGATGTCGGCCGCGCGGGCAGCCGGCGCCAGTTTGCCGATCCCCATGACCGCGTCGAGCCTGGAAAACGCCTCGATCTGGCGTTGCCGTTCCGCGCCATCGCCGATCAGCGGCAGCAAGGCCGCGGCAAGCCGCTCAGCGGTGCAATCGTGCTGCAGGAATTGCGGCACGACAGTCTCGCCGAGCACCAGATTGGCCAGGATCACCGACGACAGTCGTTTCTGGATGCCGCGCCCGACCAGCAGGTATTCGATCGGCGTGATCTTGTAGGCGGCCACCATCGGCACGCCGGCCAGCGCGAGCTCGAGCGTCACGGTGCCGGACTTTGCCAGCGCCGCCCGTGCGACGCGGAACGCCGCATCCTTGTCGGCCGCTTCGACGACGATCCGCGGGCGCACCGGCCAATGGGCGGTTGCCGCCCTGATGGTGTCGACGAAGTGCTCCACGGCCGGAATGACGACCTCGACCGCCCCGATTTCGCGTGTCACCAGGGCAACGGTCTCGGCGAAGATACCCAACAGTCGTTGAATCTCCCCGCGCCTGCTCCCGGGCAACACCAGCAGCACGGGAGGCGTCGCGAGCCGCCGCTGCGCCTCCGCCGCGTCCGGACGCAGCTCTGCCACGCGCCCCGCCAGCGGATGCCCGACATAGGTGCAAGGCGGGCCGCCCAGCCTATGATGGACCTCGGGCTCGAACGGCAGCAGCGCGAGGATGTGGTCGATATAGCGGCGAATCACCCGGGCCCGGCCCGGCCGCCAGGCCCACACCGACGGCGAGACATACTCGATGATCGGGATCGTGGGATCGGCGGCGCGCACCCGTCGCGCGATTCCCAGGGTGAAGCCCGGGCTGTCGATGATGACGAGCACGTGCGGCCGCGCCGCGACCACAGTGCGCGCCGTGAAGCGCTGGCGCCGCACGACGCCTGGAGCGCGCCGCGGGACCGACATGAATCCGATCATTGCAAGATCGTCGATCGAATAGAGGCTGGCGACCCCTTCGGCGGCCATGGCGCGCCCGCCCACGCCGGCAAAGCGCACCTGCCCGCCGGTGCGTTGCCGCAGCGCGCGCATCAGATCGGCGCCGAGCCGGTCGCCGGACTCCTCGCCGGCGACCAGGAAGACGTCGAGGGTCGCGGGCCGCGCCGGTTCGCTCATCGCCCGGGCGCCTCGTCACGCACGCCAAAGACGAAAAGCTTGGCGCGGTCCGCCAGCGTCGCGATGCTCTCCGGCTCGGCGACGAACGAGCCGCCGGCCATGAGCGCGAGGCCATCGAGCCCCGCGCGCGCCGCGCCTTCGATGGTCTGCGGCCCGATCGTCGGCAGATCGATGCGCCGGTCCTGGCCGGGCTTGGGCGCTTTGACCAGGACGCCGCCGGCGACGCCGATCCGGCCGCTGCGGCGCAGCTCCGCGACGCGCGCGAGCATCTGATCGGTTCCCTCGGCGGCTTCGACCGCCAGGATATTGTGCTCGGCCACGACCACCGCCTGGCCGACGTCGAACGGGCCGGTTGCGCGCAGCAAGGCAAGGCCGTGCGCGATGTCGCGCCGCGCCGCTTCGCTCGGCTGCCGCATTCCGATCGTGCCCTCCGGCATCAGGATGTCCGGGGCGAGCTCCTGGGCCGCCACCAGCCGGAAACCCTGCTCCTCGAGCAGGCCCGCCACGCCCGCCAGCAAATGAGCGTCGCCGCCTTGGAACATGCGCGCCACTCGCGGCAGCAGCGGTATCATTCCCAAGTCCGGCCGCAACTGCCAGAGCGTCGGCCGGACGACCGAGCCGATCGCCACCACGTCGTGACAGCCCTCCTCGCGCGCCAATCGGAGAAACCGGCCGACCTGGCCGAGTCTGATCCAGTGATGGCGATAGCCTGCGACCCGTTGCGGATCCGCCCATCCGCGCAGCGCGAACAACACCACCCGGCGGCCGCGTCGCGCGGCCGCACCGGCAACCGCGAACGGCAGGCTTCCGCCGCCGCAGATCACCGCGAGCGCGCCCTCGCCCGCCGGCGCACCGATGGACGCCGCCGTGCTCATATGTCTTCGCTCGTGTCGGCGCGGCGGACCGCCATGGTCAACGGTCGCGAGCCGGCGCGGATGAAGGCGATCACCTTGTCGACCAGTTGCGGGCCGCGGTCACTCGCCGCGATCTTGTCGAGCCGCTCACGAAACGTGCCGGCGCCGAAAAACAACGCCTCATAGACCTGCCGCAGCCGGTGGATGTCGGCCTTGCTCGCCCCGCGCCGCCGCATGCCGACGACGTTGAGGCCGATGAGGTCGGCGAGCGGCCCCTGCACCAGCCCGAACGGGATCACATCGGCGCGCACGCCGCTCAGGCCGACCACCATCGCGCCCTCGCCGATGCGCACGAACTGGCGCACCGCCGCCTGTCCTCCCAACATGACGAAGTCGCCGATACTCACGTGCCCGCCCAGCACCACGTTGTTGGCAAAGGTGACGTCGCTGCCGACCCGGCAATCGTGCCCCACATGCGAGCCGACCATCATGAAGCAGCGGTCGCCCACCTCGGTGACGCCGCGATCGTCCTCGGTCCCGGTATTGACGGTGACGCCTTCGCGGAGGTCGCAGTCGGCGCCGATCACCAGGCGCGTGGGGCCGCCGCGGTACTTGACCGATTGCGGCGGCGTGCCGAGCGAAGCGAACGGATAGATCACGGTGCGCGGACCGATCGCGGTATGGCCGGTGACATGGACATGGGCCACGAGCCGGCAACCATCCGCGATGGCGACATGGGGACCGACGACGCAATAGGGCCCGATCGATACGTCTTGCCCGATCTGCGCTCCCCGCTCGATCCGAGCGGTTGGATCGATTGCGGCCATCGCCGAGCTCACGGAACCATGGCGCCGACTTCAGCCTCGGCGACCATCTGCCCCGCGACCTTCGCCTCGCCGCGGAACCACCACATGTTCCGTTTGCGGGCGATCTTGCGCACGTGATATTCGATGGTGTCTCCCGGCAGCACCGGCTTGCGAAACTTGGCCTTGTCGATGGTCAGGAAGTAAACCTCCTTGGGACGATCGCCGCCGAGCTTCGACAAGACGCAGAGCGCGCCCGCGGTCTGGGTCATGCCCTCGATCAAGAGCACGCCGGGAAACACCGGATTGCCCGGGAAATGACCCAGGAATTGCGGTTCATTGATCGTCACGTTCTTGATCCCGATCGCCGACTCGTCGCCGCGCATATTGATGATGCGGTCGACCATCAGGAACGGATAGCGATGCGGCAACACCTTGAGAATGGTCGCGATGTCGGCCGCCTCGAGCGTCGTTGCGCCTTCGTCCATACGACCTAGTCCTCTCCGCCGCGATCGGCACGGCCGCGGGCGGCCAACCGTTCCAGGCTTGCCAGCTCACGCAGCCATTGCCTGATCGGCTTGGCGCGAACGCCGCCCCAGCGGGCCCCCGCCGGCACATCTTGAAAAACGGCGCTGTCCGCGGAGATCTGCGCTCCCTCGCCGACCGTCAGGTTATCCACGACGCCGGCGCGTGCCGCCAGCACGACAAAGTCACCGAGCGTTACACTGCCGGAAATCCCGGTTTGCGCCACCACCACGCAGTGACGCCCGATGGTGGCATTGTGGCCGACCTGGACGAGGTTGTCGATCTTGGTTCCCTCGCCGATCACGGTGTCGCGAATGGCGCCGCGGTCGATCGTGGTTGTCGCCCCGATCTCGACATCGTCCTGGATGATGACGCGCCCGACCTGCGGAACCTTGCGGTGGCCGGTCGTCCCCATCACGTAGCCGAAACCGTCCTGGCCGATGTGGCAGCCGGGATGAATGATCACCCGATCGCCGATCAAGGCGTACGTGATCGAGGAGTTGGCGCCGACCGAGCAACTCCGGCCGATGCGCACGTCCGGTCCGATGACGGCGCCGGCGCAGATCAGCGTCCCGGCGCCGATCTCGGCCCGGGGGCCGATGACGGCGCCGGGATCGATGGTCACCCCGTTCTCGATGCGCGCTGCAGGATGCACGATAGCGCCGGTCGCGATGCCCTGCGCCTCGAACAGCGAGGACGGCCGTGTGGCGTCTGGAAACAGCGTCCACGCCACCTCGACGAAGGCCCGATAGGGTTCCGGCGCGAACAGGACGCTGACGCGGTCCGGCACGCGGCTCGCGAGGCGCTCGACGGTCAGGCAGGCGCCGGCGCCGGTCGCCGCGAACTCATCCAGGTATTTGGCCTTGTCGAAGAATGCGAGATCGCCAGGGCCGGCGCGGTCGAGCGACGCTATTCCGGTGATGCGCCGCTCGGGCTCGGCGGCGCGATGCGGCTTGGCCCCCGTGACGGCGGCAATCTCGCGCACGGTGAGCCCATGTCCGCGATGGAAGAAAAACGGCCCGCTCATGCCGGCGTTACCGCGGCCCGCGGGCCAGGATCAAAATCGCGTGCCGCCGCCGAAACGGAACCGCTGGATTCGGTCATAGGGCTGCGACGACAGCGGGAACGCGTAGTCGAAGCGGAGCGGTCCAAACGGCGACTCCCACAGCAATCCGACGCCGACCGACGAGCGAACGTGCATGGCGTTGTCGACCGGGCACGGCACCGCGCCGGGAACCGCAGCCGGCGACCAGGTCGGACAGATCGATCCCGAGAGTACCTCGCCGGTGGCCGGGAAGGTGGTCGGGCCGGTATAATTCCACAGCGAGCCGGCATCGGCAAAGGCCGCAACCTTGATGCCGGTGTCCTTGGGCAGGAAGTAGACCGGCGTTTGGAACTCGAGGCTGGCGCCCCAGTACATGGTGCCGCCGAGCGCATCGCCCTGCACCCCGGTAAATGGAAACTGCGTCAGGTCGCGCGGGCCGATGCCCGCGGGCGCGAACCCACGCACCAGGTTCGGACCCATCTGGAACTGGTCGAGCATCCGCAGATTGCGGTTGCCCCAGCCGGTGATGTAACCGCCTTGCAGCTTCAGCACCCCGACCACGTCCGGCACCACCTCGTGATAGGTGTAGAAGTCGCCAGTCGTGCGGATGAAATTCACGTCGCCGCCGACCCCGGCAAAATCCTGGTTGAGATTGACGAGGATGCCCTTGGTCGGGTTCTTGTTGTTGTCGAGCGTATTGTGGCTGAGCGTATAGCCGACCAGAGAGGTCAGGATCGGGCCTCCGGCGAGCTCGGTCTTGGCCGCCAGCGAGGCTTCGCCGTCGGCGTAGCAGTTTGTCGCAAAAAAAGCCCCGGTGGCTGGATCAATCGTGAAGCCCTGTCGATCCGGGGTCGGGAACGTGCCGTTCGCACTGTTCGGGTTGATGTTATTGCAATTGCGCAGGACGAACGGCATGTCGATTTCCTGCCGGTAGAGCGAATACCGCACCTGCAGGCCGAGATCTTCCCGCAGCGCAAATCCGAGCCTGGTGCCGAAGCCCAACGTTTGGGTCGAGTATGAAACGTAGCTCGTGGCTAATTGCTGCCTGGCGAACACGTCGACACCGAATGCGACACGATAGCCCAGGAAATACGGATCCACGAACGAAAGCTGGACGCCGCGCGTGTACTGGCCGTACTGCACCGCGGCCTTGCCGTAGAAGCCGCGGCCGAGCAGGTTGCGCTCGGCGATGCTGGCCTCGGCCATGAAGCCGTCCGAAGTCGAATATCCGCCGGCCACGGAGAATTCGCCGGTCGATTGCTCTTCCACGTCGACATTGAGGATGACGCGATCGGGCGCCGAGCCCGGCTCAGGCGTGATCCTCACCACCTTGAAATAGCTCAGGTTCTTGAGCCGCCGCTCGGCGCGGCTGACGAGCGCCCGGTTGTAGGCATCGCCTTCCGCGATATCGAACTCGCGCCGGATGACGTAATCGCGCGTGCGCGTATTCCCGCGGATATTGATGCGTTCGATGTAGGTGCGCTGTCCCTCCTCGAGCATAAATACGATGTCGACCGTTCTCGCTTGCGGGTTGCGGCCGGCGCGCGGACGCACCGTTGCGAAGGCAAAGCCCTGCCTGGCGGCTTCGATCGTCATGTCCTCGACCGATTTCTCGACCGCCTCGGCGTTGTAGACGTCGCCGGCGTAGACCCGCAGCTTGCCCCGCAGCAACGACGGATTGATCGCGCGCACCGTCGACTGGATGTCGACCGATCCGACGCGCCACTGCTCGCCTTCGTCGATCGTGAACGTGACAATGAATCCTCGGCGATCGGGATCGAACTCGCC
>Ga0114129_10017591_pt1 | contig 10176 bp, 6 predicted proteins | sample RhiMetdeltSRZDD1_FD_80071 | JGI IMG/M metagenome (GOLD analysis project Ga0114129, IMG submission 80071) | Populus rhizosphere microbial communities from Tennessee, USA - Rhizosphere MetaG P. deltoides SRZDD1 (version 2) (version 2) | ecosystem: Host-associated > Plants > Roots > Rhizosphere >...
CGCGATGATGAACAACGCAACCACGCGCACCGCGAAAGGGGGCACCGAAGCGTCGTTCACTGTTGGCGGCAAATACAAAATGGCCGGCACGATCAATCCACAGGGACAAGTCGAGAAGGTGCAGACGTGGATCAACCATCCCATCGTCGGCGACATGCTGGTCGAAACCACGTACACCGGTTACAAGGATTTCGGCGGTGTGATGTTTCCGTCGCATATCCTCCAGACACAAGACGGCTATCCGTCGCTGGATCTAACGATCTCGATGTTCACAGCTAACCCAGAAGTGAACATCACCATACCCGATAACGTGCGCACTTTCACCCCGCCTGCGATAGTCGTCGAATCCAAGAAAATGGGCGATGGTGTCTATTATCTAACCGGTGGTACACACCACAGCCTCGCCGTTGAAATGCGCGATCACATCGTCGTCGTGGATGTTCCGAACAACGAAGTCCGTGCAACTGCCGTGCTGGCGAAAGCAAAAGAGCTCATTCCGAATAAGCCAGTTCGATATGTGGTGACGTCGCACCACCACTGGGATCATCTCGGTGGGATTCGTACGGCCATGGATGAGGGCGCCACGATTGTGACGCATCAATCGAACAAGGCGTTCATGGAACGCGTCGCAAAGAAGCCGCACACGATTGTTCCCGATCGCTTGGCTGCATCGAAGAAACCAGTGAAGATTCAGACTGTCGCCGATAAAGGGGCGCTCACCGACGGCATGCGTACCATCGAGTTGCATCTCCTGAAAGGCTACGAACACACCGGCGACATGCTGGTCGTGTATTTGCCGAAGGAGAAGCTCCTTGCAGAGCCGGATGCCTTCACGCCTCCTCCGCAGGCAGGCACACCGCTTGTTAAAACGGCGGTGCCGTATGCGAAGGCGCTCTACGACAACATTCAGCGATTAAAGCTCGATGTGCAGGTTATAGCGCCGTTTCACGGGAATCGCACAGGCGACATGGCGGAACTAAAACAGTCGGCCGGCTTGAGTTCATCGAACTAACCCGCATCCGTAATGCTGCGGCCATGCTCGGCGGTCAGGCTTTTAACTGGCCTGACCGCCAATTCATAAGCTGAGGAACTTGGTTCACCACGTAGGTTCGTAGATCAAGGCAGCGATGCCGTTTGGCGTCTGTCCAGGAATTCCTCCGCATCCGCCGGCATGTCGTGCGGTACAAGTTCCGGAAAGGCCGTCCGGTAACTGCGCCACCATTTGGTGAGATTGCGAGCAAGTTGCTGTTCGCTGGTATGGGAACCCTTGATTCTCATCGCATGGATCTTGAAGTAGTTTTGGGCGACGTCCCTCAGGTTGTGCTCGATGGTCCCCCAGAATCCAAGAGGCAGCCTGACATCCATATGCACTCCCGCCAAACCACTCCCGTAACATACGATGTGCAGCGAGTAGTGCATGGAGCCGCTCCTTCCCCTGTAACTGCACGTCGAACCGGGATGAGCTCTGTGGAAGTTATGGTTATCCTTAAGAAAGTCCGGCCGTTTGGCTAAAAACGCTTCGATGTTGCCGTTGACCTGTCCGCAAACCTCCTTGCCGTTTTGACACACATAGCTCGGCTGAAGAGTTTGGTTTAAGCCCACTGCCCCCACAAAAGCTTTCATCGTCTTAACAAATGCAGCTTCTCGCTCGCGGCTCTTCTCATTCGGCGCTGTGATGCTGTTAGCAAGGACCGGGGACGCCAAAACAAGTCCGATGTAACCGAGCACTGGCAAATGCCTTATTTTCATCAATACTCCAGAGAAAATTTCTTAAGGGTGTGAGGCTTCCTTGGACTTGCATCAATGATGATCCGAGCAGTGCGAGCAACGGGTGTTTTTTAGAAGAGAGAGTGTTCGCGGAAATTGCGTGGATGGGAGAAACCGGACGGCTGAATAGCCGCCACCAATGCTCTTGAGGCAGGTTGAAGGCTGTTGAGATGTTTTGCTCCTCGTGAGTGGGCACGGGCAGAACCATATCATGAGGATCAAGTTTTTGCCCAACCAGAACTCGCCCACGCCTCATTCTTATCGTCATCCAGCTGACGGAAACACAATCGATTTCAACGCTGTCGTAGGGACTGGACGAAAAGCTATATTCGAGTACAATGCACGATAGCTTTTCTTTGTATTTCACGCCTTAGCAAGTAGATCGACCCGAAAGGATTTCAGGAGGCTGCTTGAGACGGACTATCCTGTTTGCGCTTTTCTTCCTGTGTGCGTTGACTGCATCTGCCTTTTCCCAGGTTCCAGTCAAAATCGATTTTGGCCGCGACGTACTTCCCGTATTCAAGCAAAACTGTGCGGGTTGCCATGGACCGGCTCAACAAATGGGCGGAATGCGGATCGACCGCAGAAGCTCTGTGGTGAGTTTCCGGCGGGTCGTCCCGGGCGGCATCGAGAACAGTCTTCTTTACAAAAGACTCAACGGTGCAAGCGAATATGGGCAGCAGATGCCTCCGACGGGTGCGCTTCGCCCCGAACAAATCAACATTATCAAGAGCTGGATCGATCAGGGAGCTGAGTGGCCAAACGAACTGGCAAATGAGGCCGACAGCCCAGCTTTGAACCCAAAGGCCGTCGCGATGGTGGAGGCATTGCGGACCGGCGATCGGCAGTCCTTCATGAAGTCAGTGGCGGACGATCCGAAGCTCCTCAACGCGCGTGGGCCGGAAGGCTCGACGCCGTTTATGTATTCTGTGCTTTATTCCGACGCCGCCATGTTGGAGCGGCTGCTGAAACAAGGTGCGGATCCCAACAAGCGGAACGACACGAACGCCACAGCGCTCATGTGGGCCGCAACAGATCTGGAGAAAACAAAAGTCCTGGTGGATCACCGCGCGGACGTAAACGCGCGCTCCGACGAGTTCAGAACTCCGCTGATGATTGCGGCCATACGTCAGGGTAACGCGGCCGTAGTCAAGTTGCTTCTCGATCGTGGGGCGAACCCGAATCCAAACGCGCTTCCCGGTACCGAATCGTCACCCCTGATTCAGGCCGCGACTGCAGCAGATCCTGAAATGATGCAACTGCTGCTCGATCACGGCGCCGATGTCAAGAAGGCCGCACAACCGGCCCTTGTTATGGCGATCACGGCACGATGTTCGAAATGCATCAACCTTCTCGTTGCCCAGGGACCTGACCGGGATGCTTATACTGGCGCGCTTCAGGAGACGGCCGTTCTCGCTGATGCCAACACCATCCGGCTTCTGTTGGATCGTGGCGCAGACGTAAATGCATTCGATCCGGCGGGGCGGACCCCGCTCATGTACGCCGCGGGCTCCGATCGCCTTCCCCTCGACGTCGTCAAACTGCTCCTCGAACGAGGCGCCGACGTCAATGCCAAAGACCAGCACAAGCTGGCCGGAGACGCCGGCTTGACGCCGCTGGAAATCGCCAGACTGCATGGCGACACGCCGATCGTCGATTTGCTAGTAAAATCGGGCGCGAAAGGCTCCGCTGCCACCAAGCCGGCGCTGAAAACGCAGTCCGCGAACACGATCCAGTCGGCACTCCAACGAACTGTTCCTTTGCTTCAGCGGCAAGATGCCAACTTCGCAGCCAAGGCCGGCTGTGTTTCCTGTCATAACAACAGTCTGCCTGCAACAGCCGTAGCTTTAGCTCGAAGGAGCGGTTCCCGCTTGGATGAACACATCGCTGCAAACCAAGTGAAGGTCAACGTCGACGAGCTTGAACGTGACCGCAACCGTTTGCATCAGAGCATGTTCGTTTCGGTCGAAGACAATTTCGGGCCTTTCCACTTCGGTTACGTCCTGATTGGCCTCGATGCCGAACACTATAAGCCCGATCTCAACACTGACGCGGCGGCTATGTACATCAAGACCCACCAGATGGCTGACGGTCATTGGGAAGCCGGCGTGGCCGACACCCGGCCTCCATTGTGTTCTCTGTACATTGCCCAGACAGCGCTCGCGATGCGGGGCCTGCAACTTTATGCGCCGAAGACCGACAAGGCAGCCTACGATAAATCGATTCAACTCGCCGCGACATGGTTGGAAAAAGCGCAAACTTACAACGATGACGATCGCAGTTGGCGGCTCCTGGGACTGGCGTGGGCTGGGAAGGATCGCGATGCCACGAAAAGAGCGATGCGCGAGGTGTTAGCCGGACAGCGATCCGATGGTGGATGGGCCGACATGGCATCGATGAACACCAACGCATATGCAACGGGCAAGGCATTGGTCGCTTTGCAGACTGCCGGACTACCGGTTTCCGACCCGGCGTTCCAACGCGGCATCGGTTACCTGCTTAGCACTCAGCAGGACGACGGATCGTGGTTCGTCAAAACGCGCGCCCTCGCGTTCCAGCCGTATTTCGACAACCAGTTTCCGTACGCACACGACCAGTGGATCTCCGCCGCAGGATCCAGTTGGGCGACGATGGCACTTTCGCTCGCCGCGCCCCCTCCTCAAGCCGTGCGGGCATCGGCGGGCCTGCGCTTCCGGTAGGAAAGAGAGACTCTGGTGGTAGCCGGCGGCTAAAACGTCGCCGGTTCGGGATTGTTTGCCCTCCAGGATTATCGAGCGGGCCGCCTCTGATGTGGCATCGCTTGATCTTGTCCATGAGCTTACTTGAGCGGGAATTGCGCGGCATGCGCTATATTCCTCCCTACAAACTCTTCCCGGATGTTCATAGGAGGCCTATGAAACTGCGTCACCTGACATTCATCATGATCCTGACCTCGGCGGCATGGGGACAGGAAACCCACAATCACACGCGCGAGGTTCATGGTGTCCCCGGCGGCGTTCCCGACTTTTGCGCGCAGCCAACTGTGACGAGTATAGCGGACGGCGCATGGTCGAATCCCGTCATGTGGTCCATGGGGAAGGTTCCGGTGGCGGGCGACAGAGTCGCGATCCCTGAACACCGCGATGTTGTCTACGACACGGAAAGCGATGCAAGCCTGGCATGTATAGAGATCCGCGGCCGTCTTCGCTTCACCCCGGACGGGAATACGCGCATGAAAACGGCGAACTTGATGGTAATGGACGAGGGGTCGCTCGAAGTCGGCTCCGCAAGCAAACCGATGCCGGAAAATGTCACTGCGGAAATCATCATCGCCGACCTGAAGATCGATCGGCAGCTCGATCCGGCGGAACTGGGCGCAGGCATCGAAAGCCTCGGTAAGATCACGATGCATGGCGCCGTGAAGTCTCCCACGTTTGTACGCCTCGAGCAGGAACCGCGCGCGGGCCAGACGACGCTGACGCTGGACCAGAACGTCACAGGCTGGAAGGCCGGCGACCGTATCGTGATCCCGGACACGCGCCAGTTGCGTGAGTCCGAGCGAGGAACGTACTACAAGCCGCAGGACGAGAAAATCGAGATCGCGTCGATCGCGGGAAAGCAAATCACGCTGCGCACGCCTCTGAAGTACAACCATAAGGGAGCGCGAAACGCCGACGATAAACTCGAATTTCTGCCGCACATCGGCAACGTCAGCCGCAATGTCATCATCCGTTCCGAAAATCCGGCGGGGACGCGCGGCCACATGATTTTCATGTCCCGCGCCGATGTCGATCTGCGTTTCGTGGAAGTCCTCGATATGGGTCGCACACGAATGGGTGTGCTGGATAACACGGACTTCGACGATAAGGGACAAGTCCGAAGGTTGGGGACCAACCAGATCGGCCGGTACGCCATTCATTTCCATCATTACTTCGGGCCACGGCAAACACCGGCGGGCGGGTATCAGTTCACGCTCATCGGCAACGCCGTTGACGGCGCTCCGAAGTGGGGGGTGACTGTCCATAATAGCCACTATGGGCTGGTTCAGGACAACGTCGTCTACAACACACATGGAGCCGGGATCGTCACCGAAGACGGCACAGAAAGCTTCAATGTGTTCGACCACAACTTCGTGATGCACTCTGAAGGCTCCGGTGATTTTGCGCCGCGCAGTGGCTACAGCGGCGCAGGTCCGGATCCTGGTGGTGAAGGCGGCGGTTTCTGGTTCCGCGGGCCCAACAACTACATTCGCAATAATGTCGCCGCGAATGCGGACGTGTTCGGCTACCAGCTAGCGGCGGGGTCGCTGGACACCATACGCATTCCCGCATTCAAAGGCGCCGATATGGCGAACGATCGCGAGACCGTGCCGATCGACACGACGGACGAGAAGGTGCCGGAGTTCGTCAACAATGAAGCGTACGGTGCGATACAAACCGGTGTCGCATTCGGTTGGAATGGCGAGATCAAAAATTTCCGCGCGTGGAATGCTTCGACTCACGGCCTCACGGCGACACCGACCGATACGCTGATACTCGACACCATCACCGTGCGTGGCGACAAGTCGCTTCTGGCCGATGCCGAGGAAAGACCTGCAGGCGTCTGGGTCGGCAACTACATGTCAAAGACCATCACGATCCGGAATGCCGATATCCAGGGCATGCGCGCAGGGATCGCGAGCCCGTTCTTTCACTCGCAAAGACCGGAACTGGGCCGGGGCGATGGTTCGGTTACCATCGAAAACAGTTACTTCCGTGATTACGTTGGAGTCGTCGTCGCGACGGCGTATTCACCGAAACCCAACGAGAAACCGATGAAGACAGCCACTGTTCGAAGTTCGGTCTTCGAGCCGCTTAACGTTCCCGCGAATCCACGAGTTCCTCCAGCCGCCATTTCGATGAACTACTACATGGCTCCGAATGATCCCGATCCCCGCGTCCCGATTCTGGTTTACGACTTCAACAAGAAGGCCGGTGACAACTTCAAGGTCTATTACTCTCTCCAGGCTCCGCCGAAGGTAGCGCCGTGTAACGAATCGAGGCCGGCGGTGGATGGCTGGGTTTGTAAGTGAACATCGCTTTAGGTCCGTCGAAGCCGGCATCAGGCTTCCGCGCCTTTGTTCGCGCTGAGTATTCGTTCTTCATCGGCCTCGCTACTGCGGTAATTTTTCTGGGGTTAGGCAGCGAGGTTTTGGAAAATGTCGCGCACCCGCTCGTGCTGGTGGCGATCCTGATCGTGTTGCTCGCGGCCGTTCTCCGGTCTGCGATTTCGGCCGTGCATCACGCCGACTGTCTGGCAATAAAATGTGGCGAGCCCTACGGAACGCTTATTCTTACGTTGTCGGTCATCAGCATCGAAGTCATGATGATTTCCGCGGCGATGCTGCACGGCGCCAACAATCCGACTCTTGCCCGGGACACGATGTTTGCCGTGGTCATGATCGCGCTCAATGGTCTCGTGGGTTTTTCTCTTTTGTTAGGCGGATTACGGCACCACGAACAAAATTACAATCTGCAAGGAGCCGGGGCCTATCTGAATTCGATCATGGCGCTGGTGGTGCTTGGATTGGTCCTGCCAAATTTCACCACCTCGCTCGCGGGGCCCGCCTTCACAACGGTTCAGGAAATATTTCTCATTGCCATGACGGTGATCCTCTACGCGATTTTTCTCTTCATCCAGACGGGACGACACCGGCAATTTTTCACAGACGCCGCAGCTGTGCCCGGATCGCACGATCATCATCCTTCTATTCAACCCCGCTCGACCGGGTTTCACGCCATGATGTTGTTTCTGTATTTGGTCGTCGTCATCGTCCTGGCCGAGAAGTTTGCGATTCCGCTGGATAACTGCATTGAGCGTTTCGGAGTGCCCCAGGCCTTCGGCGGCGCCACCGTCGCCGGGTTAGTTTTGGCGCCGGAAGCGTTGGCCGCGATCAACGCGGCCAGGCAAAATCATTTGCAGCGGTCAGTGAATATTCTACACGGCTCAGTGCTCGCTTCGATTGGTCTGACAATTCCATCGGTCCTGATTATTGGCATGATAACAAACCGTCAGATCGTGCTCGGAGTTGATGGCGGAAATCTTCCGCTGCTGGTCCTGACTTTGGGCGTGAGCATCGTCACGTTTGGCAGCGGTAAGACAAATATTTTGCAGGGTTGCATTCACCTGGTGCTGTTCGCGGTCTTTCTGTTGCTGATCTTCGCTCCGTAAAGCTTTATCGGATCGATGTCGATCGTCGTTCGATAATTACCAGTAAAATTCCACCTAGAACGGCTGTCGAGGCGATCACGTTCGCCTTGCGCAGCTGTTCGATCGCCTCATCGAACTGCCGCGCGTACAGGTAGTGCCAACCCAGATGCACGTTGAGAAGCGCATCAAGCGGGTCAATCTCCAACGCGAAGCGACTCGCAGAGAGGGACTGCTCGATCTGACCCACGTAAATCGAATAGTGCGAATACATGTGATGAGATTCCGTGCAATGCGGGTTCAGGTCTATGGCACGCTTGAGTTCTCTCTCAGCAGCCTGCCAGTCCAGGTCGTAAAACAGCAGGCCATATCTCTGCCTTGAGAGAATTTCACGCAAAGAGCTTCAGTCGTTCCTAGAGCGAAAGGCGAAAGCTAAACTGTCGTTCAGCACAGTTGATCATTTGCGGTGGGTTCTACATCAAATACGACCGCCCCTCGGCCGTTCATGCTCGACGAAGAGATCTACGAATGAATGAGCAGGAAATAAGAGTAGCGCATGGACGAACTGTATAGGCCGAGTGTCATACTGCGTCTTGTCCCAACTTAGGTGGGGCGGGCCGGGGACGCCCTGCCGTCCGAACCAGGCGTGACGTCAATCAATGGAGGTTCAGGTGAGTCATCTCGAAAACAATGCTGGTGCGCATGCCAGTTACTCCGCCAACAGGGCGCTGCTGGCGGTCGCCGCTGTCTTATTGGCGATTCCTGTTGTGGCGCTTCTGTGGGTGGACAGTTATGCGAGTGTCAATCCGACGCTGGCGGGTTTTCCGTTCTTCATTTGGTACCAGTTCCTGTGGGTCTTCCTGTGCGCGCTTTGCACGTGGGCGGCGCACCGCGTTGTCTTGATGGCGCGACCGCGTCGCCCGCTCGCAGGACGTGTCCTTACTAGGAAGGACTTGCCCTGATGAATACCGGAATCAACTATCCTGCGCTGGGAGTGTTGGTCGGCCTCTTCCTGCTGGTTACTGTCCTTGGATTCTGGGCGAGTAACTGGAGGCGTGGGGAGGGCCTGGCAAGTCTGGACGAATGGGGCCTGGGAGGGCGCAAATTCGGCACGTGGGTGACCTGGTTTCTGCTCGGCGGAGACCTGTATACCGCGTATACGTTCGTGGCCGTACCGGCCGCCATGTTTGCGCTCGGCGCGGTCAGTGGTTTCTTCGCCGTTCCGTACACGATCATCCTGTATCCGATCATCTTCGTTTACATGGCACGCCTTTGGTCGGTCAGCTATCGCCACGGCTACGTAACTTCCGCGGATTTCGTACGCGGCCGTTATGGATCCAAGTCTTTGTCGCTGGCCGTCGCGATCACGGGCATCCTTGCCACGATGCCTTACATTGCGCTGCAGCTCGTCGGCATCCAGGCGGTGCTTGAAGTGGTCGGCCTAGGCGGTTCCGGAAGCGTCATCGCTAAGGACGCGCCGCTGTTCATCGCGTTCGCGCTGCTTGCCGCCTATACCTACTCTGCCGGTCTGCGCGCTCCCGCCGTCATTGCGTTCGTGAAGGACACGCTCATCTACCTGGTCATCATCGTTGCCGTGATCTACCTGCCGTCGAAAGTTGGAGGATGGGAGCATGTCTTCGAGGCGGCACGGCAGAAGATGACGAGCATCAATCCGGCGACCGGCAATCCGCTGGGCGTGTTCATACCGTCGCGGCAGTCTTACTGGGCATATGCCACATTAGCGCTGGGCTCCGCCCTCGCGCTCTTCATGTACCCGCACTCGGTGACGGCGACGCTTTCCTCAGGGAGCCGCGACACGATCCGCCGGAACGCAACGATCCTTCCCGCCTATAGCTTTGTGCTCGGTCTGCTGGCGCTGCTCGGATGGGTGGCAATCGCTGCCGGCACAAAGCCGATCGGTCTGGACGGCGTGCCGAACGCGCAGCTCGTCATTCCGCAGTTGTTTGAGGATTCTTTCCCCGCGTGGTTCGCCGGAGTCGCCTTCGCGGCCGTCGCCATCGGAGCACTCGTGCCCGCAGCGATCATGTCGATCGCGGCAGCCAACACTTTCACTCGCAACATCTATCGTGAATGGATTAAGCCCGACGCCACGCATGCCGAGGAAGCCAATGTATCCAAGATCGTGTCGCTGCTGGTTAAAGGCTTTGCGCTCGTGTTCGTCCTGACCTTGGACAAGCAGAACGCGATCAACTTTCAGCTGCTCGGCGGCATCTGGATTCTTCA
>Ga0114129_10017592_pt1 | contig 10175 bp, 8 predicted proteins | sample RhiMetdeltSRZDD1_FD_80071 | JGI IMG/M metagenome (GOLD analysis project Ga0114129, IMG submission 80071) | Populus rhizosphere microbial communities from Tennessee, USA - Rhizosphere MetaG P. deltoides SRZDD1 (version 2) (version 2) | ecosystem: Host-associated > Plants > Roots > Rhizosphere >...
GAATCATCTGAACATCTACCGCATGCGCGCCGATGGGGGCCCCATGCAGCAGGTGACCCACTTTTCGGAGTCCGGGCTCTTTATCGAGGAGCCGACGATTTCTCCTGATGGCCGATATCTCGTGTACAGCCGAAGCTACGGCGGGTCATCACTCTGGCTCTTCCAGCTCGGAACGTTCCAGAACCCGGTTCGATGACTCAGAGCTCCGCTAGTCGAGATGAGCGACACGCATCGAGTCCACGTCGATAACTCAGCTGTTCTCGGACGGTCTTGTTAGAGCCTCTTAGGACCGGCCAGCCCTATCAGACGGATTTGTAGCCGCGCATCGTCGCTCTGACAGGAATGTGCGCCGGCTGTGCTTCTCGCGAGAGACCCAGGTCGCGACCCGTGCGCACGATCGTTCCGCGGGGGGTCCACTTGAGGAAGCCCGCGTCGACCAACGCGTCAATCACCGAGCGACAATCGTCCATTCCGAGTGCCCATAGCCGTACCGCCTGCGGAAAGGTCAACTCGAGGCCCGGCATTTCCATGTACTCGGCCCGCACGCGATCGACGACAGCAGCAAAGATCATGGCCGCTCGCACAGCAACGTTTGCGCCAGCTGCGCGGACCGTGCATTCGCGACGGATGTTGGCGATTTCGGTCGAACTCTGATCACGTTCGCGAAAGCAGGGAGGTTCGGAGTCCAGACGTTCGTGTAGGGCGCACCACGTCTGGCTACCGAAATGTCGATTTCAGGATCTCCGATGTCCTCGATTCCGAGCCGAATCGAAAAAATCCGATACGCATCGAGGCAGTGTTCTTGCTACTCTCAACGCGGTTTCCGAACCCGTCTGGAGGCCTTGGTGAGCACCGAGCCCGCTGCACTTTCCACGCAAGACACCGTCACATCGATGTGGACGCTCGATGAAATCAGCCAGCTCGTTTCCGTCAGCGGCAATCCTGCTGAAACGCTTACGAACATCGTCAATCTGATTCGACAGCGGTTTGTGACCGACGTGGGCTCCGTGTATCTGCTCGAGCCCGATCGCGCGAATCTGGTGCTCGCGGCGACCGTCGGACTGCGCCCCGAGAGCGTGGGTCAGGTTCGCATGCGAATCACCGAGGGCCTTGTCGGTCTCGTCGCCGAGCACGTGCGGCCGGTGGTGGTGCTCGATGCCATCTCGCATCCGCGGTTCAAGTACTTCCGCGACGCCGGTGAGGAGCCATTTCGTACGTTTGTCGGTGTGCCCATCATCGATCGCGGCGTCCTGCAGGGCGTGCTCGTGATTCAAACGCGGGAGTCGAGGGCCTTTACCGACGAGGACGTGCGGATGCTGACGATGGCGTGTGCACAGCTGTCGTCAATCGTCAGCGAGGCGCGTACGGTCGGGCAGTTCGTCGCGCCGGTTCATCAACGGCTCGCATCGCTGGCACAGAATCTCTGGTGGAGCTGGGACAACGACAGCGTCGGCCTCTTCCGCGATCTCGATCCAGTGCTGTGGCAGCACTGCGACCACAATCCGATCGCGATGCTGCAGCAGATCGACGTCGATCGGCTGGAGATGCGCGCCGCCCAGATGGCGCTGCATGGCCGCATCAATCACGCGTATCGCCGCCTGCAGGAATACCTGAAGTCCAAGCGCACATGGGGCGCGCGCCATGCGAGCGTGCTCGGCGCGCGCCCTGTGGCGTACTTTTCGGCCGAGTTCGGGCTCCACGAATCGATGCCGATCTACTCGGGCGGTCTCGGCATTCTGGCCGGCGATCATCTCAAGAGTGCGTCGGACCTCGGCATTCCGCTCGTGGGCATCGGCCTCTACTACGACCAGGGGTATTTTCGCCAGCGGCTGGATCGCGATGGATGGCAGCACGAGGAGTACATCGACGTCGACCATCGGCTGCTCCCGATGCAGCCGGCCACTCGCGACGGTCTCCCCGTGACGGTGGAGATTGAAACGCGCACGGGACCCATCGGCGCACGTGTGTGGCAGGCGGCCGTCGGACGCACGACGCCGTTCCTGCTCGATTCGAACGTCGAGGGCAACAGTCCAGAGGATCGCGAGCTGACCGCACGGCTGTACGGAGGCGATCAGCGCGTCCGCATTCGTCAGGAGCTACTCCTCGGTATTGGCGGCGTGAAGGCGCTGGCCGCGCTCGGCATCTCTCCAGGTGTCATTCATCTCAATGAGGGGCACAGCGCGTTTGCCGCGCTCGAGTTGATGCGGTGCCGCATGGAGGCGGAAGGCGTCGGCATCGAGGAGGCGACGAGGCGTGTCGCCTCACAGGTCGTGTTCACCACGCACACCCCGGTACCTGCCGGGCACGACCAGTTCGCGCCTGAGCTGGTGGAAGAGCACCTCGGGCCCGTGCGCGATGCGCTCGGCCTGTCGTACGAATCCTTCCTCGCGTTCGGTCGGGTGAACCCCCACGACTCGGGCGAGGGCTTCTGCATGACGGTGCTCGCCCTCAAGTGCTGTCATCGGGCCAATGCCGTCTCATCGCTCCACGGCCAGGTCTCGAGGGCCATGTGGATGCCCCTGTTCCCGGGCGTACGCGAAGAGCACATTCCTATCGGCCACGTGACGAACGGCGTCCACGTGAACACGTGGCTCGCGCCGCAGATGCGGCTCGTCTACGACCGTCATCTGGGCGCGAACTGGGTGGAGCGAAGCAGCGATCCGGCGATTTGGGAGGACGCCGTCGACGAGATCGACGATGGAGAGTTGTGGGAAGCGCATCAGGCGCTCAAGGCCAGCCTCATCGACGTCGCCCGTCGTCGCGTCGCGATTCAGGCCGAGAGACGAGGCGAGCCCACCGCCGTGGTCACACAGCTTCGTCGCGCGCTGAGCCGGGACGCGCTCACGATCGGATTCGCACGACGCTTTGCGACCTACAAGCGCGCGAACCTGCTCCTACAGGATCTCGAGTCGCTCGACACGCTGCTGAATCATCCACAAATGCCGGTGCAGTTGATTTTTGCCGGCAAGTCTCATCCGCTCGACGGGCCAGGCAAGACTGTGCTGCAGGAAGTGACGCGGCTCGCGCGCGACCCGCGCTTCATCGGGAAGATCGTGTTCATCGAGGACTACGACATCAACGTCGGGCGTCACCTCGTGCAGGGCGTCGACGTGTGGCTGAACAATCCGAGACGGCCGCTCGAGGCGTGCGGCACGAGCGGGCAGAAGGTCGTGCTCAATGGAGCGCTGAATCTCTCGGTGCTCGACGGGTGGTGGGCAGAGGCCTACGACGGCCTCAACGGGTTTGCGATTGGCCATGGGGAGACGCACTCGAACTCCGCGACACACGACGAGCGCGATGCCGGTGCGCTTGCCAAGGTGCTGCTCGAGGACGTGGTGCCGCTCTACTACGACCGCGACCGCGACGGCCTGCCGCGAGAATGGATCGGCCGGATGAAGCGCGCGATTCGCACCCTCGGCTGGCGCTTCAGCGCGCACCGGATGGTCATGGACTACGTGCTCAAGTCGTACATCCCAGCGGCGGGCGGCACGAGCAGTGATGTGCGGGGATTGTGAGCGGGACTCGGGATTCGGGATTCGGGATTCGGAAGAGGATCCCAGATCACCAACCGCGATATTCTAGCGGTCCATGCACTCTCATCTGACCGAAGTCTTTGCACGGCTCGATCGAGCGCGAGCTACATTGCGCGAGTCGGTCGACGCGATTCCCGACTCACTCCGACGACAGCGCCCCGCTCCAGAACGTTGGTCGACCGCGGAAGTGCTCGAGCACTTGTCGATCGTCGAGCGCCTCTTCACCGGCCGGATTGCCAATGCCCTCGAAGCCGCTCGAGCATCCGGGCTGGGGAGTGAAGCCGCTGCGCGTGTGCCGCTGCCCGAGCCAATCGAATTGCGCGTGGCCGACCGCGTCAATAAGCGCAACGCGCCCGAACCGGCCAAGCCCACGGGCACACTCGATGCCCAGGCCGCATGGCAGGCCATCGAGGCCGGGCACGAGGGTCTTCGAATGCTCCTGGGCAGCGCCGACGGCCTCGCATTGAGTGAGGTCACAGTCGATCACCCGTTCTTCGGGGCAATGACGGTCTACCAGTGGGTCGAGTTGATGGCCGCTCACGAAGGGCGCCACACGGAACAGATCAAGGAGATCGGTGCCGACCTCGGGAAGGAATAGCCTTCCCGAGTCCCGAATCCCGAATCCCGGATAAGCGACAATTGAATCCAATGGAACCGGTCCTCGAACTGGTCAACGCGACGCTCGTTCGCGGGGGCGTTCGCGTGCTCGAGAGCCTGACGCTGACGATCCGTGACGGCGACCACACCGCGATTCTGGGTCCGAACGGTGCCGGCAAGACGTCGCTGATCCGCATGCTCACGCTCGACGATCGTCCGCGCATGTCCGAGAACGGCGTGCCGGCGCTCAGACTGTTTGGTCGAGAGAAATGGGACATCGACGAGCTGCGCACGCGACTGGGCGTGGTGACCGGCGATCTCGAGGCGACGTTCGGCCTCTACACGTCCGGCGGCCGCGTGTCGGGACTCGATACCGCCGTCTCAGGTCTCTTCGGCAGTCAAGGCGTGTTCTCGCATCATACCGTGACGCCGGCGATGCGCGATCGCGGACGCGAGGCGCTGACGCGTGTCGAGGCCGAGCACCTTGCGTCGAAGCCGCTCAACGAGATGTCGACCGGCGAGCGGCGACGGGTGTTGATCGCCCGGGCGCTCGTCACGCGGCCGCAGGCGCTCGTGCTCGATGAGCCGACGACGGGTCTGGATCTCGTGGCGAGGCACCGCTTCATGGAAACGATTCGTCGTCTGACGCGCGAGGGCACCACTCTCATCCTGATCACGCATCATGTCGACGAGATCGCGCCGGAAACGCGTCGCGTCGTTCTCCTGCGACAGGGGCGCATTGCGTACGACGGCAGCACGGCCGATGCGCTCACGTCGACGCGGCTGACCGATGTCTTCGGCGCGCCGCTCCTCGTTGAACGTGTTGGCGATTATTACTCCGTGCGGGTCGCGTCGTAGACTAGACGGCGGGTCCACAGGACCCGCCCGACACTGAAAGCCCAAGGGACTGGCTCTACACTGACACCGTGGAACGCCAACCACGCGCCGACCCGTACCAGGTCTTTCTCGCAAAGTACCCCGAGTATCGGTCTACTGCGCATCTCGACGATCTGCGCGCGGCCGACTACTCGCGACTCGATGCAGGCGGGCACGTCTACCTGGATTACACGGGCGCGGGTCTTCACGCCGAATCGCAGGTGCGTCTGCACACGGAGATCCTCAACGCGCACCCCCTCGGCAATCCCCATTCGGCCAGCCCCACCTCGTCCCGCACGACGGATCTGGTCGAGCGCGCGCGTGCGGCCGTGCTCGAGTGGTTCGGCGCCACGGCCGATTACACGGCGATCTTCACGCTCAACGCGACAGGCGCACTGAAACACGTCGGCGAGTCGTACCCGTTCGCACCCGGGGGCCGGCTCCTGCTCGCGGCCGACAATCACAATTCGGTGAATGGCATTCGCGAGTTTGCGCGTGCGGCAGGCGCGTCGATCGCCTACGCGCCGCTCACCGTCCCCGAGCTCAGGCTCGACATGGCGCCGCTCGACTCGATGCTGTGCGCAGGCACGCCGGGCGTTCCGCATCTCTTCGCGTTTCCAGCGCAATCCAATTTCACCGGCGTCCAGCATCCGCTCGCGCTCGTGACGCGGGCGCAAGAGCGTGGGTGGGACGTGCTGCTCGACGCGGCGGCGTTCGTGTCGACGAATCGACTGAATCTGCACGACGTCCCAGCCGACTATGTGAGCGTCTCGTTCTACAAGATGTTTGGGTACCCCACGGGCGTCGGATGTCTGCTGATTCGCAATGCGGCGCTTGCGAAACTGAAACGGCCATGGTTTGCTGGCGGCACGGTGAACTTCGCGACCGTCGGTGGTCGTCGTCACATTCTGGCTCCTCGGGAGGCCGGGTTCGAAGACGGGACGTTGAACTACTTGTCGATTTCGGCCGTCGAGATCGGGCTGCGGCATCTCGCGGCGGCAGGCATCGACGCCATTCACACGCGCGTGACCTGCCTCACGAGTTGGCTGCTCGAGCAGCTGATAGACATGCGCCACTCGAATGGCCGCCCGATGGCACGGATCTACGGGCCGATGACCACCACCATGCGCGGCGGGATCGTGACGATGAATTTCTACGATCCGGAGGGACACCTGCTCGACTATCGTCGGGTCGAGGAGCTGGCGGGACAGCAGCACATGTCGCTCAGGACCGGGTGCTTCTGCAATCCTGGGCCGGGAGAGACGGCGGAAGGGATCACCGACGAGGATGTCGCGGCCGCTCTCGCCGCACACCCGAACCTGACGCTGCCGCTGTTCCTGCAGATGATCGCGCACCAGGGCGGCAAGGGGGCCGGCGCTATTCGCGTCTCTCTAGGCATCGCGAGCAACTTTGCCGACGTCCAACGGTTTGTCCAGTTCGCGGCCAGCCTGCGCGATCAGACGCGCCTGACCATGGGTGAAGCGAGCTTTGATATCGAGTCCTGCCGCGTGATTCGAGACGGCAGCTGAAAAGTGGAAAAGTGGAAAAGTGGAAGAAGTAAGTGCAAAGTGCGGAGATGGTGATGATCGATCAATCGCAGGAAGTCGCCGCGCTGCTGCCGTGGCACAAGGGGCACTATCGATTCGAATCGGGACATCACGGTGACACGTGGCTCAATCTCGAGCTGCTGTGCGTGCGCCCAGAGCCGGTTGAGCGATTGGCGGGAGTTCTGGCGGATCGGCTCGCACCGCACGGCCCCAGTCTCGTCTGTGGACCGCTGGTGGAAGGCGCGTTCGTCGCGATGATGGTGGCCAGGCGACTCGGGCTGCCGTTCGCTTACACGGAGCGCTTCGATCCGCGAGGCGAACGTCTGTTCTCGGTCCAGTACACGCTTCCCGGAAAGCTTCGCGATCTCGTCCTCGGCCAGCGCGTGGCGATCGTCAATGACGTGATCGGCGCCGGGTCTGCCATTCTCGGCACGATGAAGGATTTGTACGCGTGCGGCGCGGATCCCGTTGCGATTGGGGCACTCGCGACGCGAGGGCCATCGGCGACCGTGCTCGCGCGCGAGAACGGTCTGATCCTCGAAACGCTCGCCGAGTTTACCGGCGACATGTGGAAGCCGGAAGAATGTCCGCTCTGTGCGATCGGCATGCCGCTGACGGACGAGACCCAGTAGCGAACTCAAACTCAAAACTCAAAACTCAAAGAGACTCAAAACTCAACACGACTCAAAACTCGACAGAACTTATCGCCGCTACTTGCTACGATTACGCAGGCGGGCTACCCATGATTCGTGCGGGCCTTCTCGTGCTTGTCGGGCTCCTTGTGGCGCCGTTTGCGTTCGCCCAGCAACCCGCTGCCGCAATCCGCGGGCGTGTCGTCGCCGCCGAAAATGACCGCGCCCTTCGGCGCGCTCTCATCACGCCGGTCGAACGCGGTCGTCGTGGCCGGCCAGTACTCAGCGACGAGGCGGGACGTTTCGATCTGCGGATCATCGCTCGTTCGACATCGCTCCTCGTCTCGAAAGCTGGTTATGTGCCGGCTTCGATTGATCTCCCGCGCGAGACGCCCACAGACGGTCGCGAGATCGAGATTCGTATGACGAAGGCCGCGGCGATCACGGGCCGCATTGTTGACGCCTCCGGGATGCCAGCCGTCGGCGTACGAGTGGTCGCCTCCCCACTCGACCGTCGCGACGTGAACACGTCGATGTCGTACGAGGATGAGACCGACGATTTGGGCGAGTACCGAATTGGTGGGCTCGCCGGTGGGCACTATGTCGTCGCCGTCACCGTGCCAGGCCCCATCGTCCTGACCCCGGCGCAACGAACGGTGGCAACCGAAGCCCTGCGCGACCGTCGGCCCATTCCACCGGAGCTCTTTCAGACACCGGCGGTCCCCATGCGTCCGATCGATGTTCAACCACGTGCTGAAGTCAGCGATGTGGATTTCCACGTTGAGCGCTCCCGGACGTCTGACATCGTGACCAAAGGCAGTCTGAGTTTTGTGGGTCCCGACGCGAGAGAAACGACACAGGGCCGTACCAACGGCGAGTCCCTTGGCGGCGTGCAGGTGCGACTCGCAGGCACGGCGGTCAATCTGCTCAGAGTCGTGGCCGCGAATCGCGACGGATCCGTCCTGGTGGAAGGTCTCCGCGACGGGGCTTACACAATCATCACCGAGAAGTCTGGTGGCCCGAATCTCACGGTTCACGTCTTCGAGCGAACGCCTGGGCCTGATCTCGAGGTTGGGCTGTCACGCGGCGGTGCGATCGCTGGCGAAGTCACCGACGAGGCAGGAGAACCATTTCAAGGTGTTCGCGTGCAAGCGATGCAACTGACGCGCGAGAACGGTCGTCTCGTTGCCGTTGCGGCCGGTTCGGCACTGACCGACGACCGGGGGCGCTACCGCGTGTTCGGCCTGGTGCCGGGCTCGTATGTGCTCATGACCTCCGTCGACGCATCGCCATCAGGGTCGGACGCGGCTCGTAACAGAGGTTTCGCGAATGTGTACTACCCGGGCACCGCGAACCTCGATTCCGCGCAGCGGCTGGAGGTCGAGCCTGGGCGCGACGTCGTCGGCGTCGACGTGACCTTTGGTTTGTCCGTCACTGCTCGTGTTTTGGGTCTGGCGGTCGATGCGGAAGGCCAGCCGCTTGTCGGCAACGCTCAACTAGGTCTCAGCCAGCGATCGGGTGCAATCGCCATCGAGCCACGCGTCGCGCGAATTGGACCAGATGGAATGTTCGAGTTCGGCGATGTCGCAACGGGCGACTACGTGGTGCAGGCAGTCGGAGCACCCGGGATGGGACGGCCTGCTGAATTTGGTGCCGAGAGTATCGTTGTCCACGATCGAGATCCCGATCCGATCGTCGTCAAGACATCGCCAGGATCGACGCTCGAAGGTCGGTTCGTGGTCGAGGGTGTGACCGATCCGCCGATCCGCGCGCTCTCGATTCATGCGGCGACCATGGATTTCGATCGCGGGCCGGCGGCAGGCCGCGGGCCAGATGGCCTGGGCGTTTATGACGATGGAAGGTTCTATTTGACCGGTCTCCATGGAACGACCCGGTTCGAGCTGCGGAATGCGCCCGACGGCTGGTATTTGAAATCATTCACGCTCGGCGGCGTGGATGCCACTGACTCGCCATTTGAGGTCGGTTCTTCCGCGCAGACGTACTCGGACGCGGAAATCGTGCTCTCGCCCACTGGGGCGACGATTGCCGGTTCGGTGACCGACGACACTGGCGCACGCGCCTCCACGTTCACAGCCCTTGCGTTCTCCACCAACCCGAGTCTCTGGTTCGCAGGCTCGCGGCACGTCAAGCAGGTTCGTTCAGGTGCCAACGGTTCGTTCGATATCAGAGGGCTGCCGCCAGGTGATTACTGGGTGGCCGCGTTAGACTCCGCGCGATCGGGAGACTGGGAAACGTCCGAGGGTCTTGGCGCTCTCGTTCCGCGGGCGACGCGCGTGAGGGTAGACGAGGGTCAGACTCGTACAACCGCGCTTCGCCTCGCTCGGAGATAGCGAGTGAAGCATTCACAGAATGCCGTCGGCGTCGTTCTGACAATTGCGCTGTTGGCGAACGTCATCGCTGTGCGTGCCCAGAGCCAGCGTTCCGCCGCACGCGCCGAAGCCGCCCCATCGAATGCGGGGGCCGCCATCAGCGGACATGTCACCGACGCCGCGTCGACACCAATCAGGAATTACTCCGTCGTGGTGTTCTCGACCGATCGCGCGAAATGGATCACGCCATCGCGCTTCCTGCGGCTGGCCAGGCCGACGCAGGACGGCTCGTTCGACGTGACCGGGCTGCCGCCAGGCGAGTACATGGTGGCTGCTGTCGATCCGATCGATGGCGATGAAGCGAGTGGTGACTGGCAGAAACCAGAGGCGCTCGAACGGCTGTCGTTTCGCGCCGTGCGTGTGATGCTTGCGGAACGCGAGCGGCATATGACGGTTCTTCGTTTGATTCGACGTTAGATGTCCGTGTCCGGGCCGCCTGAAGGCGGCCCTGCAAGGCCCAAAGCTGAATGTAGGGTCCGCCTTTAGGCGGACCTTGAGCAAAGGCATGTTCTCCGAAACCTGGTTGAAGCGCTTTGAAGAACGGATGAACGCCGACCCCGAGATGGCCGTCATCGGCGACTGGTTCACGGTGTCGATGTC
>Ga0114129_10017593_pt1 | contig 10175 bp, 7 predicted proteins | sample RhiMetdeltSRZDD1_FD_80071 | JGI IMG/M metagenome (GOLD analysis project Ga0114129, IMG submission 80071) | Populus rhizosphere microbial communities from Tennessee, USA - Rhizosphere MetaG P. deltoides SRZDD1 (version 2) (version 2) | ecosystem: Host-associated > Plants > Roots > Rhizosphere >...
GATGCGGGATGCGGGATGCGGGAAGCGGGAGGCGGGAGACGGAGCCCGGGAGTGATTCGCCTGATTATGGCGATCGGCGCGGCGTCGGTGCTTACCGTCTCCGCTTACGCCCAGGTGCCTGACACGGCCAACGACACGCTGCCGGAGCACTACGGCTGGTGGGCGAGAACGAGTCGCAGCAGCGGATTGATACTCAGCTCTGGCAAGACATACAATCGCGTCGAGGGACTGCCGGTTCTGATCGGGCCGGTGTTTCACGACAGCATAGGCGCCGCACAGCTGAACGCTTCGGTGCTCGGCATCATCCGCAGCGCGGACACCTTCCACTGGGATAATCAGAACCTCGGCCATCGAGCGATAATCGATGTACGGGTTGGTCGCGGACGCGGCTACGCATTCGCGTTGTCCTCTTATGACGTCATGGCGGCGGTAGAGCCCTGGCAGCTTCCTGATCCGGACGCAGGGCTCGCGGCGTTCTTCGGGCACCGCGATTTCCGCGATTACTTCAACAGGCACGGCGCGACTGCATCAGCATCGCTCAACATGAGCGCGCGCAGCAGCCTGTCGTTCGACTTCAGTGACGAGCGGTGGGCGTCTCCCAACGAGCGGCGAGTGTTCTCCGTCTTTGGCAACGGCAAGTCGTGGCGGGCAAATCCGACGACGGATGCCGGCCGATTTCACATCGCTGTGCTGCGCGCCAAGGTGGACACGCGGAACGACGAAAACAATCCGTCCACAGGGTGGCTGATACTCGCGGAGTACGAGCGCGGTGTCGGCGACATCACCGACTTCGGATTGACGTCGCCAATGGCGCGCGTTCCGACATCGCCACGCGTCAGTTATGGACGCGGATTGCTCGACTTGCGACGCTACAATCGGTTGTCGCCGACGACGTGGATCAACGGGCGGTTGGTGCTGGGCGGCTGGCTGCACGGCGATGAGCTGCCGCTGCAGCGAAGATTTTCTGTCGGCGGAATCGGGACGGTGCCGGGGGTCGACTTCCGCGATTATGAGCCAGGAACGGTCGATGTCTCGCAATGCAGCGACGGCGGCCCGCCACCGCCGGGTAACCCTGCGCAGTGCGAAAGAGTCGCTCTCGCACAGCTCGAGTACCGTAACGAGCTGCACTCGTCGCTGTTCGATTTTCTGAACGCGCGGCCGATCAGGTTGCGTGGCATCGGGTTCACAGTGCAACCGACGCTGGTGGCATTCGTTGATGCCGGGCGCGGTTGGCTTGTCGGGCAGCCGTCCGGAACGCTGGAGTATTCCTCACGCAGCTTCCCGCGCTTCGGGACTTTTCGCACTGATGTCGGCCTCGGGCTCGATCTCGGCATCGTTGGCGTCTATGCCGCAAAATCGGTGTCGAGCCCGAAAGAGCCGGCGAACGTTTTCCTCCGAGTCCACCGGCGATTTTAATGGAGGGACGAGGGACGAGGGACGGAGGAAGCGGGCGGGTGGACCGGCTTCGAGCGTTGAATCGGAGTCGGGTGATGCCGGGAGTACTTCTCGTCGCCGTACTCGCTTTCACCGCGCCTCTGGAAGCGCAGAAGGTCCGCCTCGAGATTCTGCCGCCGCCGCTGAACGCGTGGGGTGACGACGTGCCTTCCGTTACGTCCGCCGGACTGCTGGCGGACGGAACGATGCGCGACCTGCTGTCGAACGGATTCCCGGCGCGTCTGCACTATCGTCTCGAGCGCTGGCAGGCCGGGCGATGGTTCGACGACCTGAAAGCAGCGTACGAGTGGGATGTAGTGATGAAGTACGACGTGCTCGGCAAGAAGTACCAGGTGGTGCGCCTGGTGAACAACAAGCCGCAATCGCTGGGCGAGTACGTTGGCGTGACCGACGCTGAGAACGCGGTTGAGGAGCCGTACAGGGTAGCAATCTCACTGCCCCAGAAGGGGCAGCGTGGATATTACAACCTGCTACTGGATGTCGAGATGATTTCTCTGAGCGATCTCGACGAAGTCAATCGGTGGCTGCGCGGCGAGCTGAAGCCGGCGGTCAGCGGAAAAAAGAATCCGGGGACCGCGATTGGGCGCGGGGTGAGGACGTTGATCGTTCGATTGTTGGGGGGCGAGAAGCGGCACTACGAAGCACGGACTGGGACGTTTCGCCTTTGAGGACTGAGGACCGTAGCTGGCTACTAATCACATTCCCGGACAATGCGGTGAGAGGTGCGAGTGGGAGGTGCGAGGAGATTTACTCGCATTCGTGGTTGACGCGGTAAGAGGTAGGAGTAGCACAGGTACCAGGAACCAGATAGCCCTGAGCAGACCTGGCAACAGGCACCGGTGCTACAGGTACCTCTTACCGCGTCGACCCAGAATCCGTGTAGATGTCCTGGAACCTGCCACCAGCCAGCTCGCACGAGGAACTAGCTGGTCTTCGATCCTGCTTTATGGTGCCCGTGCGTGTGGGGATGCTGGTTCAGTGCGTGCCGGTGCTCCAGATCTTCCAACTGGTGCAGTGTCTCTTCGCCGTAGAAGATGCGGATGTACTTCGCCTGCGTCGGCGTGAGTCGGCGGACGGCCCAGCTCAAATGCACGAAGTGCGGTTCGACGGGCGCGTGCAGCGGGTGCATACCGATCTCGCCCGGCAGATTGTTGGCCTTACGCGTGTTGCAGGGGCTGCAGGCGGTGACGACGTTGGTCCAGTCGTTCGAGCCGCCGCGTGAGAGCGGAATCAGGTGGTCGCGCGTCAGTGACTCGCGCGGCTTGAGCTCGATCTGCAGGCGCCCGCAGTACTGGCAGCGATAGCGATCGCGGGCGAACAGGAATGTATTGGTAACCTGACGGCGGAAGCGGCGAGGAACGTGGATGAAGCGCATCAGCCGTATGACTGCCGGGCGCGGCAGCGTCAATTTCTCGGAGCGAACTACGCGATCCGAATCTGCTTCGACGATCTCCGCCTTACCATCGATTACCAGCCGCAGTGCGCGGCGTAGCGGTACCATCGTCAACGGTTCAAACGAAGCATTCAGTGCCAGACAACCAACGATCAAGCACTCCTCCTGGGCAAACCCACCAAAATATACATCTGGTACTACACTACCATTTCGCGAATGGGGCGTCTGGCGCTCTATATACCGACGAATGGCGACGGTGCGCCGTTACCGGTTTTAACAGCTAACTGAAAAATACCAGCCGGCAGGTCGTTCTCAGTTGGTGCTCAAACCGCAGACGCTGACATATCCCCCACGGGCGCCCGCCTGACCTTGCGACTGCTGGTCGCCGCCGCCTGACGCGCCGGAACGGGCGTCAGCCAGCCATAACGATCCTCCAGCCTTCCCTGCGCGATCCCCATGTACTCGCGCTGAATCGCGAGCGTGAGGACGCCGGGCTTGCCGGTGCCGATCGGGATGCGATCGACTGAGCGAATCGGCGTAATCTCGGCGGCAGTGCCGGTGAAGAACAATTCGTCCGCTATGTACAGCATCTCACGCGGAATAGCGGTCTCGACGACCTCGACGTCCATGTCGCGCGCGATCTGAATCACCGAATCACGCGTCACGCCGTGCAGAATGCCGGAAGCAATGGTCGATGTGAACAGCTTCCCGTCTCTCACCAGGAACAGATTCTCGCCGCTTCCTTCAGACACGTGACCGAACGAATCGAGCATGATGCCTTCGACGTAATTGTCGACGCGCGCCTGCATCTTGGATAGCTGTCCACCGAGATAGTTGCCCCCTGCCTTGGCCAGAGTGGGAATGGTGTCGGGCGCAGGGCGTCTCCAGCTCGACACACAGACATCCGCACCGTTCTTGAGCGCGTCAGCGCCGAGGTAGGTGCCCCAGGTCCATGGGATGATGAAGACTTCGAGCGGGGTGTCGGTCGGGAGTACTCCCATCTGCTCGCCAGTGCGGATAGCAACCGGCCGCAGGTAACAGTGCGGTAGTTCATTCTCAGCAACTGTTTCAACTGCGGCCTGCGACAGATCTTCAATCGAGTACTTGAGCGGCATGCGGTAGATTCGGCAGGAATCCTGGAATCGCCGCATGTGCGCGCTAAGTCGAAAGACAGCAGGCCCGTTAGGGGTCTCGTAGCAGCGGATACCCTCAAAGACGCTGGACCCGTAGTGGACGACGTGGCTCATGACGTGAATCGTCGCGTCTTCCCAATCAACGAATTTGCCGTCGCGCCAGATACGGTGGTGGTTATCGACCGCCATTTGAGCTGGATCCTTGAGGGAGGTGTTTGAAAATACCCGAACGCCCCGCCCGCGCGCTACGGTGACGCCGCCAGCGCGCTCCATTTGGCGAGCGCTGCACCGGCCTCGCTCACCCGTTCGGTAAGTCTTGGGTCTGCGGCCGATGCCCGGCCGTTTTCTACCAGCACCCTGCCGCGAACGGTGACGAGCCTGGCTGAGCGACCGGGAAGCGCGAAGATCGCCGCGGAGTAGGGATCGCCCAGCGGCGTGGTGCGAGGGATGTCGACGCTGAAGGCGGCGAGATCGGCCTCTTTCCCGGCTTCCAGCGAACCGATTTTGTCGTCCAATCCAAGTGCGCGAGCGCCGCCGATCGTGGCGAGCTCGAGTGCCTGATGCGCTCCGAATGCGTCGTGTCGGCGTGCGGCGCCTCGGTGGATGAGCACGGCGAGCCGCGCTTCGTCGAGAATGTCCATCCGGTTGTTGCTGGCAACGGAATCGGAGCCGATTCCGACGGGAATCCCGGCGGCAAGCAGCGGCAGCAGCGGCGCCACACCGTGCCCGAACTTCGCATTCGAGGCGGGACAATGAGCAACCGAGCAGCCGCGGCGCGCAATCGTCGTGATGTCCCCGTCATCGACACGCACGCAATGAATCAGCAGTGAGCCGGGCTGCAGAGCATCGTGTTTCTCGAGCAGCGCGATCGGTGAGCGCGCTCTTCTCTTCACTTCGATCCCGCGCTTTCGCCAACGCTCGGCAAACGGACCTTCTCCGCGGACAACAATGTCTTCCTCGGCTGCACCCTCTGCGATGTGCATCGCGAGTGGCAGCCTGCGTTTGATGGCGAGCTTTGCGGCAGCGGCATATAGGGGATCGGACACTGTGTACGGCGCGTGCGGCGAGACGCCAAGCGATACCAGATCCGTCCGCTGCGGCTCGAAGGTGTCGAGCTGTTTGATGAGATCGGCCATCGACGCGTCGCACCGCGCCGGATCGGGACCGAAGACTTCCTGATACATGATTCCGCGCACGTCCAGCTCGCGCATCGCCTGCATCGCGACGCCGCTCGAACAGGTGTCGGCGTAGGTCGTGATTCCCGCTTCGAGCCCTTCGATGATTCCGAACTTCGCTGAATCGAGCAGAAGCGACGCATCGAGAATCTCGTTTCTGCTTTGGCGCAGCTTGTCGATCCAGTCAGCGAAGTCGAGATCCTCGAGGAAACCGCGCATCGCGGTCAGCTCGAGGTGCGTGTGGGTGTTGACGAGTCCCGGCAGCAGTATCGCGTCGCCGAGGTCGTAATCGTCGCCGGCAGGCGCAGTGGCGCGAGCGCCGACATAGGTGATGCGTCCGTCACGCTCGACAACGGTTCCGTTTTCAATCGGCGGCTGGGTGATGGGCAGCACCCAACGCGCGTGATAGCGCATTACCGCGGAGTCGGGATCGGACGACGATCCGGTTCCGGAACTGTGTCGGTGCGCGCGCGGTTTGTATCGCCGGCTCGCACGCTGTCGCGCCGCGGCTGCCTGCGCGCGGTGTCGCGACGAGAGGTATCGAACACGGTCGGTACACGCCTGCTCGACGGTACCGGCTCATAGCCCGGTTGTATCTGCGGAGGCGTCACGGGGATTGGCCGGTTTCCGCCAGGCGGAGGCGACGGCGGCGTCAACGGTAACGGTCCGGTGTCGATCTGCGGAACGCCAAACTGTGAGTACGGGCCGTGCTTGTCGCAGTCACGGGTGGGCTCGGTTCCTGAGATGTAGAACTCACTTCCCACGAGATTGCGCGGACAGTACGGAGTCTGCAACAAGCCGCTGCTGAAGTCGATCTCGCGCGTCACAATCGACGCTGGCTTCGGCCAATCAGGCGGGACCGGCTTGCGACGATAGATCTCCGTCATGAACGCAGTCCATGCGGGTGCGGCCAGCACGCCTCCCTGCGCGTTGTCCTTGATCTTCTGCGGGCGATCGAGCCCGAACCAGACTCCAGCAACGAGATCGGCGGTGTAGCCGACGAACCAGACGTTGGTACCGTCGTTCGTCGTTCCCGTCTTGCCGCCCGCCGGATAATGGAAGCCCGATGCCCAGACTCCGGCCGCCGATCCGCGACGAATGACGTCTTTCATCATGTCGACCATGATCCATGCCTCTTCCGGCGACATCACCTGCGAACGCGTCGGCGTCGGCTGCCAGAGAATCTCGCCTTTCTGGTTTTCCACGCGCAGAATCGCATTGGGTGTCGCGCGCACGCCGAGGTTGGCGAAGGCGGTGTAGCCAGAGATCAGCTCGATTGGATAAACCTCGGCCGCACCGATATGAATGGAGGGATACGGCGGAATCGGAGTAGTGATTCCAAAATTTCGCGCCTCGTTTATGACAGTCTGCTCACCGAGCTCCATGCCCAGTCGAACCGTCGCGACGTTGCGCGACAGATACAGAGACTGTCTGAGCGGGATTTCGCCGAGGAATTTGAGATCGTAATTCTGCGGCGCCCACTCCGGCTGACCGGGGACCTGCAGCACCAGCGGACTGTCGTTGACGATGTACGAAGCGGGGCGGCCGTTTTGAATTGCCGCGGTGTACACGATCGGCTTGAACGTGGAGCCCGGCTGTCTCTGCGCCTGGACGGAACGATTGAACTTCGAGTCCTCGAAATCACGGCCGCCGACCATTGCGCGCACTGCGCCGGTGCGCGGATCGAGCGCGAGAAACGCACCTTGCAGATACGGCGACGTGCCGCTGCCCTCATCGCCCTCGCGATGAGCGACGTAGTGCTCGTACGTCTCGTGCGAGTAAGGACCATAGCGGCCGCCCTCGATCGCCTTCGCCTGTCTCTCCACCGCACGCTCGGCTGCGTTCTGCATATCGAGATCGAGCGTCGTAAAGACCTTCAGCCCCTGCTCGTAGAGCTGTTTCCCGAACTGTGCGTCGAGCTGTTGGCGAACCCATTCCACGAAATAAGGCGCGGTTTCACCGGTGATCTGTTTGTTGGCAAGCTGCAGTGGATACGCCTTGGCGCGGCTGGCGTCGGCGTCGTTGATGTAGCCGTTCTGACGCATCAGCTCGATGACGGTGTTGCGTCGCTGAATCGCGCGCTCGGGAAAGCGGACGGGGTTGTATCGCGCCGGCGCCTTCGGCAGCGCGGCAAGAGTCGCTGCTTCCGCGATGTTCAGATCGCGAACGGATTTGCCGAAGTACCGCTGCGAAGCAGTCTCGACACCGTACGCGCCGTGGCCAAGGTCAATCTGATTTAGATAGAGCTCGAGGATCTTCTTCTTGTCGTACTTCGCCTCGATCGCGCGAGCGACTTTCGCTTCCTTCATCTTGCGAATCGGACTCTTCTCGCGCGAGATTTTTTCCGGAAAGACGTTGCGCGCGAGCTGCATCGTGATCGTGGAGAATCCCTGCGAGTATCCGTGGAGCGGTGACCGAATAACTACTGCCGCTGCCCGGTGCCAATCGATGCCGGCGTGCTGATAGAAGCGCTTGTCCTCGGTGCTGACGAACGCGTCCTGGACGATCTTCGGAATCTCGTCGATCTTCACCAGAGTCCGTCGCTCGAGCCCAAGCTCGGCGATGAACCTGCCGTCGATCGCGTAGAGCTTCGAGGTCTGGTGGGGAGTGTACTCGGCGAGAATCTCGATCGATGGACACTGACTGCCGCGGCAGATCAGCGACCACGTTCCGTAGAGCGCCCCGGCACCGATAGCGATCAGGAAGGTGAGAGACAGCAAAACCACGCGAACCAGAGTCGGGTGGCGCTTATGGAACGGGATTTTGTTGTTCGTTGAGGTAGGAATAGGCGTCGAAGCGGCGGCCATGCAGAGTGAAAAAGATAACTGTGATACACCGAAGGTGACACGTGGGTCGGGCGTCCCTATCTTCCCCGCATGAACGCAGGAAAATCACTGCTGGACGAGCTGTCCTGGCGTGGGATGATCTACCAACACACGGACGGTTTGGCAGACGCTCTGGCAACGAGCGAAATAACCGGCTATGTAGGGTTTGACCCCACCGCGACGAGCTTACACATCGGAAACCTCGTGCCGGTGATGGCGCTGGTGCATCTGCAGCGCTCCGGTCACCGGCCGATTGCTCTGGTCGGCGGGGGAACGGGAATGATCGGGGACCCCAGTGGCCGCAGCGCCGAGCGACAGCTGCTCTCCGAAGAAGAGATCCACACCAACGCGCGCGCGATCGAGCGCCAACTGTCACAATTCCTCGATTTCGACGGCCCGCGTCCGGCACAGATGAAAGACAACGCGACCTGGCTGCGTCAGCTCAAGGCCGTCGACTTCATGCGCGACATTGGCAAGCACTTCACAGTGAACTACATGCTGGCGAAAGAGTCGGTGCAATCGAGAATCGAGGGCGGAATCTCGTTCACGGAATTCTCCTACATGCTGATGCAGGCCTACGATTACCTGGAGCTTCATCGCCGCGACGGCGTGACGCTGCAGTTGGGCGGGAGCGATCAGTGGGGGAACATCACTGCCGGCATGGAGCTGATTCGTCGTGTCGAAGGCAAGGCGGCTCATGCGTTGACAGTACCGCTGGTGACGACGGCGAGCGGAACGAAATTCGGGAAGACCGAAGCCGGCGCGGTGTGGCTGGACCCGGCGCAAACGTCGCCGTACAAGTTCTATCAGTACTGGATCAACGTCGACGATCGCGACACCGGCAAATTCCTGCGCATGTTCACGCTGCTGTCACACAAAGAGATCGAGTCATTGGAGCGTCTCATGGAAAGCGCTCCGGAGAAGCGAGAGGCTCAGCAGGCGTTGGCGCGTGACGTCACGGCGCGGGTGCACGGCGAGGAAGCAGCACGGGTGGCGGAAGAAGTTTCGAGGGTGTTGTTCGGGAAGGCGGATCCGACGACTTTGGGTGAGCCAGTACTGCAGGCGTTGAGTCGCGAAGTGCCGTACTCGGAGTCGCAAAGCACACAATCGTTGATCGACGCGTTGGTCTCGCTCAAGCTCGCGGCATCGAAAAGCGCAGCGAGAAGGTTGGTCGAGCAGGGCGGCGTGTATCTCGACGGACAGCGTGCTGCCGCGGATACCAATCTCGGCAGTGTGAAGCCACTAGCGGGCGGCTATCACGTCCTACGAAAGGGAGCGCGGGATTACGGGCTGATTCGCATTCGCGCTTGAGGTATCACCGAACCGCTACGACTTTCGCGCAGCCGAGTGGAGCAAATGTAGGTTTATATCAACCCAAACACCCACCCGCATTCAAGCGTTAGCGCACGGCACGAGCGAGGCTTCAAAATGCTTTTTATGGTGATCGAAAAGTTCCGGGATGGTGATGCGAAGCCGGCCTATCGTCGCTTCAAGGAAAAGGGACGGATGTGTCCGCAGGGCGCTCGATATCTCTCGAGCTGGGTCACCACTGATTTCGAGCGTTGCTACCAGGTGATGGACTGCGACGATCGCATGTTGCTCGATGAGTGGATGTCCAACTGGAACGACATCGTCGACTTCGAGGTCATTCCCATCATTACGTCGGAGAAAGCGACGGCGGCGATCGCACCACACCTTTAACTCCAAAAGAACAGGTGCGAGGTGTGAGCAACGACGTTGCCGGTCGAGGGTCCATCACCCGGCACTCAAACGGTTTTGCTCACACCTCGCACCTGTCGTTGGTAGTTTCTACTCCTCCGTCCGCGTCCTTCTTCTCGGCCGAACTTCCTGAGCCTGATCATACCAGTTCTCCAGCGAGCGCGAGGCGAGATCGCGGCCGCCAAGTCCGAATGCGAGACCGCACGCCAGGGCAAGTGCGCCGACGACCCCCGTGAACAGCGTGTTGATCAGATTCGTCGCGATGCCCAGCTGATTGACCGCAACCACGACCGCGAACGCCCATACTGTCGTCCGCGTCACGTTTGCCAGCGTCTCCGGATTCGCGAAGCCGGCTTCGGCAGTCGCTCCTCTCACGACGTTGCCGAGCGCACGCGCCGCGATCCCGCCGATGAACAACACGAAGATCGCGACAACCAGATTCGGCAGCCACAGCAGCAGCTGTCGCATCACGTCC
>Ga0114129_10017594_pt1 | contig 10175 bp, 10 predicted proteins | sample RhiMetdeltSRZDD1_FD_80071 | JGI IMG/M metagenome (GOLD analysis project Ga0114129, IMG submission 80071) | Populus rhizosphere microbial communities from Tennessee, USA - Rhizosphere MetaG P. deltoides SRZDD1 (version 2) (version 2) | ecosystem: Host-associated > Plants > Roots > Rhizosphere >...
CCGTGCCGCAATACGAGCTGAAACAGGCGTACGCAGACGCGGTGCTGGCCGCCGGCGGACTCCCCGTCGTGCTCCCCTACAGCGACGACCAGAGCGCAGCCCTCGAGGCAGTCGCCCTGTGCGACGCGCTGGTGGTGACCGGCGGCGCGTTCGACATTCCGCCGGATTCCTACGGTGCGGCCGCGCACGAGAGGCTCGGACCGCTCAAGCCCGGGCGTACCCGATTCGAGCAGCGCGTCCTCCGCGCCGCCTTGGAAGCGCGCAAGCCGGTGCTGGGAATCTGCGGCGGCATGCAGCTCCTCGCCGTCGAGGTGGGCGGATCGCTGTGGCAGGACATCCGCGAGCAGCTCGCCGGGGCGTCCGACCACGAGCAGAAGGTCGACCCGCGTCGACCGGGCCACTCCGCGCGCGTGGTCGCCGGGACGCAGCTCGCGCGGATCGTGGGGACCGATCTGCTGCAGGTGAACTCGACGCACCACCAGGCGGTACGCGATCCCGGTCCTGCCGTGGTGTCGGCGGTCGCGCCCGACGGCGTCATCGAGGCGATCGAGCTTCCCGACCGGTTCGCCCTGGGCGTCCAGTGGCATCCCGAGTTGATCGGCGCGCCCGAGCACCTCGCGCTCTATCGGGCGCTGGTCGATGCGGCACGCGCCGCGAGGCGGTGACCGGAGATGGCGGCTTCCACGACGCCGTGCGTCCTCATCCTCGCCGGCCTCGACCCGAGCGGAGGCGCGGGCCTGCTCGCCGACGCGGAGGCCATCCGCGCCGCCGGGGCACGGCCGCTCTGCGTCGCCACGGCGCTGACGGCGCAGACCACCCGCCGCATGCACGGCTTCCAGCCGCTCGCGCCACCGCTGGCGCTGCAGACCGCCCGCGCTCTGCTCGAAGAAGAGCCGGTCCGCGCCATCAAGGTCGGGATGGTGGGCACGGTTGCGATGGCAGCCGCGGTCGCCGAGCTGCTCGCGGACGCGAGACTGCCCGCCGTCGTCGACCCGGTGCTCTCTGCCTCGAGCGGAGCGGCGCTCTTCCAAGGAGGCCCCGATGCCGCGCGCCGGGCATATGCGGGCCTGTGGCCGTACGCGGTGATCACTCCCAATGCGTTGGAGGCGCGCATCCTGCTCGGGCTGGAAGAAGACCCGCTCGATGCCGATGCGCTCGAGCGCGCCGCTCGCGAGCTCGTCGCGCGCGGCGCATTTGCTGCGCTCGTCAAGGGCGGCCACGCCGGAGGAACGGAGTCAGTCGACGTCCTGTGCACGAAGTCCGCTTGCGAGCGACTGGCGGCTCCGCGCATGGCTGGAAAGAGCGCCCGCGGCACCGGGTGCCGGCTCGCGAGCGCGCTGGCGGCGGGGCTGGCCCGCGGCGCATCGCTCGAGGAGGCAGCGCGCTCGGCGAAGGACCTGGTGGCGCGATACCTGGGGGCCGCCGCCGAGGCCGATTAGGAAGCTCGGGCCCGGCCCCCGTGTTATCGTCGGGGCGTCTCCCGGAGGCATTCCCATGCGCACGCGCCGCTGGCTTCCCGTCGTCCTCCTCTCGCTCGCAACCGGCTGCGGCTACAACCGCATCGTCAACGAGGAGCAGCAGGTCGAGGCTGCCTGGGGCCAGGTGGAGAACCAGCTCCAGCGCCGGGCCGACCTGATCCCCAACCTCGTCGAGGTGGTGAAAGGGTACGCGAGCCACGAGAAGTCCGTCTTCGACAACATCGCCAACGCGCGGTCGGCCATGGTCGGCGCGGGCAACCGGGCGGACAAGATCGCCGCCTCCAACCAGCTCGACGCCGCCATCTCGCGCCTGCTGGTCGTGACCGAGAGCTACCCGCAGCTGAAGGCCGACGGAAACTTCCAGCGCTTGATGGACGAGCTGGCCGGGACGGAGAACCGGTTGGCGGTCGCGCGGAACCGCTACAACGAGGCCGTGCAGGTCTACAACAGCGACGTCCGCGGCATCCCGGGATCATGGTGGGCGCGGATCGGCGGGTTCCCGCCGCAAAAGGACTACTTCAAGGCGGACGCGGCGGCGAAGGCAGTCCCCAAGGTGTCGTTCCAGCGGTAGGCCGCGCATGAAGACGGGCGGGATCCTGTTCTTCGGCGGCGTGGTCCTCCTGGTCCTGGGCGGGCTGGGCGGGCTCGTGTTCATCGGTCCGCTCCTCAAGGGGCCGGGCGGCACCTTCTCCAACCTGCTCGCCGTCCTCGTCCTGGGCGCGCTTCCTGCGGGCGCGGGCATCCTGCTCATGGCGGCCGGGACGCGGCGCAGCAAGCTCGAGCGCGAGAACGAGGACCGCGGCTTTACCGACCTGGCGACCGCGCTCGCGCGCAAGAATGGCGGTCGCATCGGCCTCGATCAGGTGGCGCGGGCCAGCGGTCTGCCCAGCGCCCAGGCGCAGGCGAAGATGCGCCAGCTCACTGGACGCGGCTTGTTCGAGCTGGACTTCGACGCGAACGGACAGATGGTGTTCAAGCTCTCTCCCGACGCTGGCCGGGCGCAGCTCGCCGAGCTGGGAGGGAGGAGCTGATTGCGCTCCCGCGCGGGCGCGCCGCGCCGCTGCCGGGCGCGCGTCCGCAGGTGGCCTGATTCCCTGAGCAGGACCTCTCTCGTCGCGCTGGCGCTGCTCGCTGCCTGCGCCGGACCCCCACGGGCCGCCGCACCGCCACCGGCCCGCGGCGTCGACGTGGTCGCTCCGCTCGAGGAGCCGGAGCCCCGCCGCTACGTCAGCGCGCGGGCGCACCGGCACGTCCTCTCCGCGCTGCTCGCGCGAGAGCGCGATGATCACGTCACGGCGGCGCGCGAGCTGAACGAGGCGGTGCTCTACGATCCCGACTCCGGGTACTTGCGCACCCTGCTCGCGGAGGAGTTGCTGCGGCAGGGCAAGCTCGCCGATGCGGAGCGGCAGCTGGGCACCGCCCTCGATCGGGACCCGGGCTACGCTCCGGCCCGCCTTCTCTCGGCGCGCGTAGCGCTCGCCGGCGGCCGCACCGACGAGGCGCGCGCGCAGTTGCGGGCGGTGATGGAAGCCGCGCCTCAGGACCCGGACGCGTATCGCGAGCTGGTGCGCCTCGAGATCGGGCAAGGCGACCTCCAGGCCGCCGCCAGGGTGGCCCGCCAGCTCGGCGACGTGGCAGAGCGCGCTTCACCGGCGGGCAGCGGCGTCGAATCTGCCGACTCGTTGCTCGTCGGCCGCCTCCGCGCGCAGGCCTCGGATACCTGGCTGGAAGTGGCGCGCGCGATGGCCGACCGGGAGGACGACGCCGGCGCGCAGGACGCGTTCGCGCGCGCTTCCTCCTTGCGCCCGGATACCGACGACGCCCTGGCCGCCCGCGCCGCGTTCCTCGAGTCGCGCCGCCGCTGGTCCGAGGCGCGCGACCTGCAGCTGCGCCTCCTCGCGCGCCGGCCGGACTCGCCGGATGCCCTGTCCGCGCTGGCGCGGCTGGCGGTTGCCGAAGGCGAGCTGGACGTCGCGGCCGCGCACGTGCAGAAGCTCCGCGCGCTGGCGGCGGGCGCCGCCGTAGCCGACGACGAGCGCCGCGAGCTCGGCGCGGCGCTGTTCCGCGCCGCGGTCGCGCTCATCGGCGCGCATCGTGCCGCGGATGCCGAACAGGCGCTCGAAGCCGGGCTGCAACTGTTCCCGGGGCATCCCGAGCTGTCGTTCTACCGGGGCCTGGCCGTCGAGGAGGGCGGCAGGCATCGCGAGGCGGCGCGCATCTTCGAGCAACTCGACCGCGCCCTGCGCGTCCCAGGCCGCTCGCGCGACGAGGCGCTCTCGGCGATCGCGCAGGGTCCCGCCTTCCTCGCGCCGGATCCGGCGCAGCTCCTGCTCGACGCGCGCGTCCAGGCGGCGCTGGCCCGCGGACGCGCGGGAGAGACGGCGGAGGCCGTGCGGCGGATCACCGCCCTCTTCGCGGCAGAGCCTCGCGACGAAGGCGTGGCGCTCGGGCTCCTGGAGACGCTCGACCGCGCCGGGCGGGTGCCAGCCGCGGTGGGGCTCCTCGACGACGCGGCCCGCAAGCACCCCGACAGCGCCGCCGTGCTGTACGCGCGTGCATCCGCTCTCGACCGGGTGGGCCGGGTCCCGGAAGCGCTCGCCGCGATGCGCAGGGTCCTGTCGCTGGCGCCCGCGCACGCCGGCGCGCTGAACTACGTCGGGTATGTGATGACGGAGCAGGGCGGCGATCTGCGCGAGGCGGAAGGGCTCCTGCGCCGCGCGGTCGAGCTGCGGCCGGACGACGGCGCCATCGCGGACTCGATGGGGTTCTGCCTTCTCAAGGAGGGTCGCGTGGAGGGGGCTCTCGAGGAGCTGCGCCGCGCCGCGCGGCTCTCTCCGGAGGATCCCGTCGTCCTCGGCCACCTCGGCGATGCCTTGCTCGCGGCCGGCCGCCGCGACGAGGCGGTGGACACGTTCCGCCGCGCGCTGTCGCGCCTTTCGCCCTCGCCCCTTGGGCGCCGCGCGCGGGCGGCGGCGGGCGAAGGAGCGCGCTCTGCGGAGCCGGGCGACGCGCGCGTCCGGGCCGAGCTGGAGGCGAAGCTGCGTTCCTTGACTGCGCAGTGACGCCGTGTTCTTTCCGCGCCGGAGGACCTGCTTGCCCGATCTGCAGATCGACGAAGGGTTCTTCAGCGCGCGCGACGGCTTGCGCCTCTTCCACCACACTGCGCGTCCGGCCGGCACGCCTGCGGCGCACGTGGCCGTCCTGCACGGCTACGCGGAGCACCTCGGGCGGCACGAGGAGATCACGCGCGCGCTGTGCGCCGCCGGGTACGCCGCCCATCGGTTCGACACGCGCGGCCATGGCCAGAGCGGCGGCAAGCGCGCCCATGCGGACTCGTTCGACGAGTACCTGCAGGACCTCGACGTGTTCCTCGGCCGCGTGCGGGGCGAGGCGCAAGGCAGACCGGTGTTCTTCCTCGGCCATAGCCACGGCGCGCTGATCGGGATCCGCTACCTGCTCGATCACCCGGAGGCGGTGCGCGGCGCGGTGCTCTCCTCGCCCTATCTGCGCCTCAAGCTGCGCGTCTCGGCGGTGAAGCTCGTGGCCGGAAGGCTGCTGGCAAAAGTCCTGCCCTCGCTCCCCATGCGCAACGAGCTGAAGCCGGAGCAGCTCACGCGAGACGTGGCCATCCAGGACGCTACGCGCAACGACCCCATGTACCAGCAGATCGCGACGCCCCGGTGGTTCACCGAGTCGAGCTCGGCGCAGGAGACCTGTCTGCGGCGCGCGACGGAGTTCGTCACTCCGTTCCTGCTCCTCTTCGGCGGCGCCGATCCGATCGCCGACCCTGCCGCCGGGCGCGAGTTCTTCGAGCACGCGACCAGCAAGGACAAACAGCACAAGCAGTACGACGGCCTGCTGCACGAGCTGTTCCACGAGCCGGAGCGGGACCTCGTGTTCCGGGACGTGATCGGCTGGCTCGACGAGCGCGCGCGGGGCGTTCAGGCGCGGGCGGCGACGGGGCAGGGCGCGTGACCGAGCGCGACCGGCTGCTCGAGCTGCTCACGCGTCTCGCCTACGAGAAGCGCAAGGTGACGCTCTCGAGCGGCCGCGAGAGCGACTTCTACATCGACACCAAGCAGGCGACGCTCTCCGCCGAGGGCCATTACCTCGTGGGCCGCCTCGTGCTCGCCGAGGTGCGCGCGCTGGTCCCCGACGTGCAGGGCGTGGGCGGCCTGACGATGGGCGCCGACCCCATCGCCAGCGCGGTCAGCCTGACGAGCTTTCTCGCCGGCGCGCCGCTGCCCGCGTTCTACGTGCGCAAGGAGCCGAAGGGGCACGGCACGAACCAGTGGGTCGAGGGCAAGAAGGGGCTTCCGCCCGCGGCGCGCGTGTGCGTCCTGGAGGACGTGGTGACCACGGGAGCGAGCACGCTCAAAGCGGTGGAGCGCTGCCGCAGCGAAGGGCTCGACGTGCGCGCCGTCGTCGCGCTGGTCGATCGCGAGGAGGGCGGCCGCGCCGCGGTGGAAGACGCCGGGGTGAAGCTGCGGTCCCTGTTCCGCAGGAGCGATTTCTCGTGAAGACCGGGCGGCTGGTGATCCTCGGCCTGGTCTGGCTCGCGGCGTCTTGCAGGACGCTGCCCTTTCCCGAGCCTTCGCTCGAAGGGGAGTACGGAAAGACGCTGGCGAAATGGACGCGCGAGGTGGCCCTCTACAGCGGCCTCGAGACGCGCGGGTTCTGCCGCACGGTGTACATGTCGTCCGAGTTCGTCGACGCGCAGGCGAAGAAGATCTCCGAGATGCGCGCGGAGCTGCCCGACGCGGCGCAGCGGACGCGCGAGAAGCTGCGGACGCAGACGGCGGCCCCCACGGTGTTCGCCATCTTCTACACGCCCGACAAGCAGTCCAACGACTGGAACGAGAAGGGGTCGGTCTGGCGCATCGCGCTGAACCTCGGGCTCGGGCAGGTGGAGCCACAGCGGATCGAGCGCCTCGAGCGGCCCTTCAACGCCGAGTTGCGCGCCCTGTATCCCTACCTGGACGACTACTCCGTCGCCTACGTCATCCACTTCCCAGGGCAACAGACGCCGCCGGGCTTCGCGCCCAGCGACGCGGAGCTGATCGTCGCCGGCGCGCTCGGCAAGATGGAGTTCAAGTGGAGCTTGCTCCATCCGGAGAACGACCGGCGACACTGACGCACCATTCCCTACCGCGGCGCGCGCACGCTTCCTTGCGGCAGTGGGTTCGCTCGCGCATCGTGGCGGAATGCGGATCGTCCCCGGAAGTTTGATGGCGATTTGGCTCCTCGCGCAGCCGGCCCTCGCGCAGGTGCAGGTGCAGATCACGATGGGCTTGCCGGTGGTGCTGCCGCCCATGGTGGTGGTGCAGCCCGGCGTCCGGGTCGTCACCGAGCTCGACGAGGAGATCTACTTCGTCGACGGCTGGTACTGGGTCCGCCGGGGACCGCACTGGTACCGCACGCACGATCACCGCGGGCAATGGGTGTGGGTCGCCCCGGTGCGCGTGCCCGTCGCGCTGGTGCGGATCCCGCCCGGTCAGTACCGGCGGCTGCACCGGGAGCAGTGGAAGGAAGCCCGCCGCACGCGCAGGGAGCGGGAGAAGGCGGAGCGCAGGGAATGGAAGGAGCGCGAGAAGGCGCAGCGCGCTGCCTGGAAGGAAGGCAAGCACGGCCACGGCCGCGGTCACGACGGGGATTGAACGCGACGGCTCGCCGCGGCGCGCCGGATACGCAAGCGGCGCCTGCAGAAATGCATACAATACGGGGATGAGCTCGCCCCCGCCCTGCACGGGCTTGCAGCGCGTCGCTCGGCTGGAAGATCTCGTCGAGCGCGACAAGAACCACGACTGCGCCGGATTCGGTCCCCAGCACGTCTGCGTGCGGGTCGACGCGGTCGCCGATCTGCCGACGCGATTCGGCCGCTTCAGGATCGTCGCTTTCTGGAACAACCGGGACGGCAAGGAGCACGTCGCGCTGGTCCACGGCGACGCGATGGGCGCGTGCGACGTGCCGGCGCGCCTCCATTCCGAATGCCTGACCGGCGACGCGCTGGGGTCGCTGCGGTGCGACTGCCGCGATCAGCTGGAGGTCGCGCTGCGCCGGCTGAGCACCATGCCGCGCGGGGTGCTCCTCTACCTGCGCCAGGAAGGGCGGGGGATCGGGCTGCGCAACAAGATCCGCGCCTACCAGCTGCAGGACCACGGCCTCGACACCGTCGAGGCGAACCGCGCGCTCGGGTTTCGCGACGACGAGCGGGACTACCAGATCGCCGCGCACATGCTGGCGAGCCTCAACATCGAATCGATCGAGCTGATGACGAACAACCCCGACAAGATGGCGCAGCTGCAGCGCTACGGGGTGAAGATCACCAGGCGCATCCCGCACGTGATTCCGCCCAACGAGTTCAACCGCGCCTACCTGCTCACCAAGGCGGTGCGCTCCGGGCACCAGATCGAGTTCGACGGCAAGCCGCACCTGTCCGAGCAGGACGATCCGGTGATCGTCGAGCCGGCCGCTACAGCGACTTGAGGAACTCCTCCAGGTCGGCTTTCTCGCGCGCCTCGAGGCGGAAGCCCAGCACGCCCTGGTAGTGGTCGATGACGGCGCCGTAATCGGCGAACCGGCCGTCGTGGTAGAAGCCGCCCTTGGTGCGGACGAACAGGCCGCGCAGCGGCGTCGTCCGGTACCGCTCGTCCGGCGAGCGCTTCGCCTGGAAGTCGTCGATTCCGATCTCCCGCCCCGTGTGCATGGCCCAGCCGGGCTCGGTGTAGAGCGGCGGCACGTGGCACGTCGCGCACTTCGCCTTGCCTTCGAAGATCGCCTTGCCGCGCGCGGCCGCGGTCTTGTCGAACGAATCGGCGGGCGGCTTCGGCGCCGGGATCGCGAGCTGGTAGAAGTGGAGCGCGGCGAGCTTCTCCGTCGTGTGCTCGTCGGGGTTGTGCTTGTGCCCGGACCTGGCGCGCGCCGCGATGGGGAACTTGTCGCGGTCGTCCAGGCGCGGATCGAAGAACGTCCCCTTGCCGTACATCTCGAGGTTCGCGACGTACGCGTTCCAGTACGTCACCGTTCCCCAGCCCGTATAGGTGTGGAGGTTCACTCCCGCCAGGCCGAACGCCGCCGGCAGCAGGGTGGCGGCCGTCTTTCCGTCGGGGCGGAACCCCTTGCCGTCCAGGTTCAGCTCCGCATCGAACTTTCCCGGCCCCCAGCTGCCGAGCACCTTCTTCACCGTCGCCTCGTCTACGCCGAGCAGGTCGGTAATCGGCTTCATGTTCGGCGCGAGCGACACGATGGCTCCGACGTTGAGGTCGCGGTTGGGCCAGCCGTCCAGCCGGCGGCCGATCGCCTTGGCCAGCGCGTCGTCCACCGTCGAGTGGCAGAGCGCGCAAGTGATGCCCATCGAGACCATCTTGTCGCCTTCGAAGAAGGCGCGGACGCCGACCACCGCGTTGGCCTGCAGGAGCTTCACCGTGTTGGCCGGATCGTCGAGCTTCACGACGCCGGACAGGATCCCGGCGGCGATGTGCGGGGGTACGCGCTCCTGATCGACCTTCAGACCGACCTGGATCGCGAGGTTGGGCGAGACACCCGGACCCACGCCGCCGTTCTTCTCGCCGAGGATGGCGCGGTGCAGGTTCAGCCCGCCGCCCCAGAACTCCTCGCTGCCGAACGTCTCGTCGCGGAAGATGGTGCGGCCTTGCTCGATCATCTGCCGCGCGTTCGTCTCGATGACCTCGGTGTTGCCACCGCCCGGGGTTTGCTTCACCGCGGGGTTTTGCGGCGTGGTCTCAGGCGTGATCTTGCAGGCGGCAGTCGCAAACGATGCGGCGGCGAGGAGGTGGACAGCGGACGATCGCATGACAGTCTCCGCGGGTCTGGGCGCTGTCTCCCTTACCGACCCGGTCCGCGCGCCTCGTCCAGCGACCGGAGCGGATCCAGTTCCCCGCCGGACATTTGAAAATCCTGGAATGTCGAGAGACCTACGTTCCGGTCAGTCGCGCGGCCATGCGTCGGCGGCGGGCTTGCCTCGCACCAGCACCGTGTCGCGGACCCAGGACGGATCGGCGCCCGGCCACGAGAGCGTGTAATGCAGTCCGCGGCTCTCCTTCCGCTCCTGCGCGCACGCCACGATCAGGCGCGCCACGTCGGCGAGGTTGCGCAGCTCGACGATGTCGCGGGTGACGAGGTACCCCCAGTAGTACTCCTGGATCTCGCCGACGAGGTTGTCGAGGCGGCGCTCGGCGCGCGCAAGACGCTTGTCGGTGCGGACGATGCCGACGTAGTTCCACATCAGCGCGCGGATCTCGTCCCAGTTCTGCTTCACGATGACGCCTTCCTCCGGCGGCACCGCGCGTCCCGGGTTCCAGTCGGGCACGGCAAGGGCGGGCGCGGTCGCGGAGGCGAGCTGTGCCGCGTACTCGGCTGCCCGATATCCGAAGACGAGTCCCTCGAGGAGCGAGTTCGAGGCGAGGCGGTTCGCGCCGTGGAGCCCGGTGCAGGCGACTTCGCCTACTGCGAGCAGGCCCGGGATCGTCGTCTGGCCACGCAGATCGGTGCACACGCCGCCGCAGACGTAATGGGCGGCGGGGACCACCGGGATCGGCACCTGCGCCATGTCGAAGCCGAACGCGAGGCAGGTCGTGTAGATGTGCGGGAAGTGCTCGACGATGAAGCCCTTCCCCAGGTGCGTCATGTCGAGGTAGGCGCAGTCGTCGCCGCGCCTCTTCAGCTCGGAATCGATGC
>Ga0114129_10017595_pt1 | contig 10175 bp, 9 predicted proteins | sample RhiMetdeltSRZDD1_FD_80071 | JGI IMG/M metagenome (GOLD analysis project Ga0114129, IMG submission 80071) | Populus rhizosphere microbial communities from Tennessee, USA - Rhizosphere MetaG P. deltoides SRZDD1 (version 2) (version 2) | ecosystem: Host-associated > Plants > Roots > Rhizosphere >...
GCCTGCTGTGGTACCTGGCGTGAAGGAATCGGACTTCGCGTTGTAGTCGAACACGGCATATCCCCATCCGCCGCTGTCCGCAAATCGCTTGCTGTCCTTCACCATGAAGTCGATGTTGATCAAGTCACCGGGCACCGTCGCGTCCTTGAAGAACGCGTTCGGCTTCGGGGTCCAATGGATTTTGGCCATCCTCGCCCCATCCGGCACTGGCTTTCCGTTTGCGGGAAAGCCAGCCTGGTAGGCGGCGATCATCTCCGGGTTGCCGAGAATCATCGCGACCACGTGCTCGTGTCGACTGATGGCGATGGCCTGCCATCCTTCGTATCCCCTGAACTCAGACATCGCCAGCCCGCCCGGCACTTTCGCGGTGTATTTGTCCTGTGCGCGAATGACGAACCCGCTCAGAACGGCGAGCCAGACTGTCGCCCCGATCGTGAGCATGTTTTTGGTACTCATCGCTGTTCTCCTTGCATCGAACTGGTCTGCGCCGCTTCCACAATGACGTGAGACACTTCCGCCGCATGAGAGACCATGACGGCGTGGCTCGACTTGATCGGCGTCGTGTTCGCGTGCATCCGCTCGGCATAGAACCGCTGCAGATCCGGATGGATGGCTTGATCGTCGAGCGTCAGGACGTAGTACGCGGGAATGGACTTCCATGCCGCGCGGTCGACCGCATCTCCGAACGCCTTTGCAGACATGGGCTTCTGTGTCGCGGCCGCGACCTGCGCCTCTACTGCAGGCACATCGCTGGCGAACAATTCCTGGAACTGCGCTGGATCGACCGTCAGGAATCCCGCCGAATCCGGCCTGAGCGCCGCATTCAAGCGGGACGGATATTTCTCACCGTACGCCGTGACCACTTCGTGCGTGTCCGGCGCGAACGCGGCGACGTACACCAGCGCCTTCACGCGAGGGTTGCCGGCAGCGGCGTCGGTAATGACCGCGCCACCCCACGAATGTCCGACGAGAACGACCGGGCCCGTCTGTGACTCCACGACGCGCCTGGTGGCCCGCACGTCGTCCGCAAGGGACGTCAGTGGCAGCTGCGCCGCGACGACGTTGTAGTGCTCGCGTTGAAGGTCGACGATGACGCGTTGCCACGCCGAGCCGTCTTCGAACGCGCCGTGCACGAGAATGATCGTCGGCTTGGCCGATGATGCCGCACCTTGTTCCGCTGGGGCGGCAAGCGCAGCGGTGGCGACGAGGCCTAGGACACACATGACGAGACGAGATGCACGAGTCATTGCATTTCTCCTTCTGAAATTCGAGGTTGGGCTCAGTACGGGGCGTACGGCGATTCGGACGCCAGAAATGCCGCCGCCTGACGCGTGAACGATTCGTGAAACTGAAAGAGCGAGCCGTGCCCGGAATCCGGGTACGTCAGAAGCACGGCGTTCGGAAGGTGTTCGCTCAACCGATACGAATTCGAAACCGGGACCATTTCATCGTGGATGCCGTTCACGACCAGCGTCGGCTGCTGGATCCCGTGCAGATCGGCGAAACGAGGTCCGGTGAAGTGCTCCCACTCGCGGAAGGCTGCCATCTGCGCAGCGGCGACTGCGGGTCCTGACGCTGTGTCGAGGTCTTCCGTCCGTTGCAACAGCCGGTTCACGAATGCGCTGCCGGCTGCCTGGCTCGAGGCTGTCGGTCTGAAGAAGATCTTCTGCAACACCGTATACCCGGCGAGCGACGGATCATTGAGCGGCCGAGCCAGCACCGGTTTCTCGAGGTGCATGATGTCGTCGCCGCCGCGAGGAGCGGTGCCCACGAGAATCATTCGGCGGAAAATTGTCGGTCGTTCGCGCACCATCTCCTGCGCGACCATGCCGCCGAGCGAGAATCCGATGACGTCGCAGCGGTCGATCTGGACCGCGTCCAGGAAGTCCAGCGCGTGTGCCGACATGTCGGATACGGTGCTGGGAACGCTGCCGGTTGAGCGGCCGACGCCCGCGTTATCGAACAGGACCACTTCTCGTCCCGTGGCGAGCGGATCAGTGACGGCGGGATCCCAGTTGTCGAGGGTACCGACGAAGTGCTGAAGACAGAGCAGCGGACGCGCGTCGCCCCGACCGAAACGGCGATACGCGTATGTCGCCTTCTTCGCGTGGATCAGTTGTGTGGGCGCCGTCGCGGCGCCCGTCATCGTCGCGAGTGACATGGCCTCTCCTTTACGGAACGAACAGAATCTTGCCGTTGCGCGTGTCGTTCTGAACGTGTCTCAATGCGTCCTGGTACCGTTCAAGCGGGTAGGTTGCGGCCACGTTCGCGTGCAAGACGCCCTCGTCGACGAGCTCGACGAACTCGGCGTATACGCGTTCCAGCCGCTCTCGCGGCGTATCGCGAATCCAGTTGAGAATAAAGAATCCGCGTAGCGTGATGTCGCGGTAGATCAGGTCTCCCAGCGGCAACGAAGGGACCTGTCCAGTGACGGAAGCAAACGTGATCACTGAACCGCCGTCTTCCACCGCGGTGACGAGCTGGCTGATTTGGCCGGGGTCACCCGTCCCCTCGAACAAGACACGCAACCTGGCGTCTTGCAAACCTTCCGTCACGCGTTCCTTCAGGCCATTGCCATCGACAACGACGAGGTCGGCCCCGAGCTGTCGCACTTCGGCGGCTGCGTCCTCGTTGCGAACCACTGCGAGCGTGTTGACGCCCGCTCTGCGAGCCAGCGCAAGGACGTAGTGACCGACCGCTGAATTCGCGAGGGTGAGACCAACCCAGTCGCCTGAGCGGAGCGGGACGAAGTCGTTCAGCAAGGAGAAGGCGGCCGCCGGGTTGACGGAGAGCATCGCCATTTGCTGAACGTCGGCGTGGTCAGGGACCGCGATGACGTTCTGCGCCGGCACAATCGTTCGAGTGGCCCAGGTGCCGTAACGGAACGTCGGCGGGATGATCACGCGTCGCCCGATGAGTGCCGGATCGACGTGCGACCCGACCGACACGACGCGTCCCGCTCCTTCTGCGCCCATTGCGGCGGGAACCTGCGGATACACCGCAAACCAGCCGGCCGCGAACAAGAGAGCGGCGCCGTTGATTGGGGCTGCTTCGACGGCAACCACGACTTCGTCGATGTCCGGTTCGCGATCAGGCCCGACGTCCAGCGAGACCGTTTCGGCGATATTCCCGCCAACGCCTGTCAAGAGGAGACGGCTAGTCAGTCCAGTGGTTCGATTCAACGGCGGGATCGTCGTCTGGAGTTGAGTGGTGGACATGTTTTTCTCCTTCAATCTCTCGTCGGCCCAGTTGCGTTACCATCCCGCGCGGCCGTCCGGGGCGCGATTCAGGAGAACGCGGCTGACCGCCGCGATCCAGATGAAGGCGATGGCCGGCGAGATGAAGCGCGTGTACGCGCCGCTCGGCGCCCAGAACCCATCGCTCATCCACGTGCTACCGCCAGCGAGGACGAGGACAACGGCGGCGACGCCCGCCGCGAACTGCCTGTTCGAAATCAGTCCACCGCGCCACAAGCCGAATGTGCCGGCCATGATCAGCATGGCGCGCGGAAACGACGTCATCACCACGCCCGCCCACACCACGTCGTTGAGGGCGGACGTGAGCGTCTGATTTCCCAGGCCCACGATCGAATGGGTGAGCGCGGTGTGTCCTGAGACGAGCAGGAGGAGAAACGCTCCGAGCGCGGCGCTCGACGCAGTCGCTCCGGCTCCCCAACCGTCTTGCCCGGCGTCAATCAACGTGGTTCTGATCGCCGCCGCGAACCACATCACGTTGAGAACGCCCATGCCGGCGAAGATCGCTGCGACCTCCGGCTGATAGCCGTAGACGAAGTAGGCGCCGACGAAACAGCCGACGGACTGAAGGCCTGCCGTCCGCCACAAGTGTTCCCAGAATTCACGGCCGTAGGCGTCGGTGGTGGAAGCCGCAAGCGGCTGGCGAGCGGCGATGGTCGTTGTGGATGTGCTCATGAGAATCTCCTCTCCAGTTGAAAGTGAACCGCGCATGTGATGTCGTCCTGCTGCGGCACATTCTGGAGTTGGCCCCACGTGCAACCAACCTCCTCTGGATGCAGATTCGATCTCCTTTGGCGTCCGTCTCGACTCTTTTGAGCCGGAAGGGCCTTCAAACGGATCAGCGCTATCGCTTGGGGTGTGAGGACCTGTCAGGGGTTCTGCGCCGCTCGGGGATCTCGATGCGCCGCCAGCCGAACAACCAGGCATCGACCGACCATGCGCCCGGGCCAAGCAGCGCCAGGGCCGCGCCGAGTGACGCCACCAGGCCATGGATCCATATGTCGCTCGGGTGCCAGAAGGCTGTCGCGAGTTCGAGGGTGGCGGTCAGTGTTCCGACGACGGGCGTCCACAAACCGGCGACGAGCAGAGTCGACGGGCAAACCCTCACGACGAGCGTGACGGTCTGCCACACGGGCTCCTCCGGTGTGAGCTGACTGGTCTCGTGGAGAAGGAGCGAAGTGCCCGCGGCAAGGCGCAACAACAGCAGCCCGGCACCGGGCAGTCCTTGCGCGAAAGTGGAGAAAAGCCGTCGCAAGGAGTCCAACGTACGGGACCCGTGCGAGGCGTCGAAAGCTCCGAATGGACTGCGGGGGTACTCTTTCGAGTCAGCGCCAGTCGATGATGCCGCGCTTCACGGCAATCATGGCCGCGTGCGTGCGATCGTCGGCGCCGAGTTTCGAGAGGATGTTCTTGACGCGACCCTTGACGGTCGCTTCAGTCACAGACAGCAGATCAGCGATTTCTTTATTGGCCTTTCCACCGGCGATCAGGCGCAGGACGTCGACCTCAGCGGTCGTCAGCGCATCGTCCATGGCATGCTCGGCGAGTTCGTAGGACATCTCGGGTGAAATCGCCTTCTTTCCCGCGTGAACGGCACGAATCGTATCGAGCAGTTCCTTGTATAAGGCGTTTTTCAACAGGTACCCCCGGGCGCCCGCCTGGAGCGCGCGCAGGGCCTGGACGTCGCCCTCATAGGTGGTGAGCACAATGAGTCGCGCATCGGGGAACTCGGCCCGGATGGCGACGATCGCATCCAGTCCGTTCAGGTCGGGCATCTGCAGGTCTACCAGACCGATATCCGGTCGATGCCGGCGGAACTGCTCGATCGCTTCGCGCCCGTTCGAGGCCTCTGCCACCAGCGTCATGTCCGGCTGCGTGGCAATCAGCGTCGCGATTCCGCCGCGCACGACGGGATGGTCGTCGACCGACAGAATCCGAATGCGATCGGAAGACACGCTCACAAGTATGCCCCCGTTCGTCCGGCAAAGAGCGCTGAACGCGGACGCGACCTGACATACGCCGCCGCGGCGGGAATCGTCAACTCGATTTCGGTGCCAAGTCCTCCCTCACTCCACACAGTGAGGCGACCGCCGATGATTTCGGCGCGCTCGCGCATGCCAGGTAAACCGAAATGTCCAGGGCGGTCTCCCTCCAACACCGCCGGCTGAATCCCCCGGCCGTCGTCACGGACTCTCACGCGAAGGCGGCGGTCGTCGTAGCGGATCTCCACCTCGATGCGCTGCGCATTCGCGTGGCGAAAGGCGTTGCGGACCGCTTCACCAGCGATCCGGTACACCTCATCGCGGACGAGGGGATGCAGATTGCGGGCGGTGCCTTCGACCGAGACATCGACAGCGGCCGGCGCTGTCGTCCCGTCAGGTGACATGGCCGTGAGCTCTTTCCCGAGCGAGCCGATGGCCACCGCCAGATCGTCGGCCGCCCCGCTGGCCAAGCGCAAGTTGTGGACGGCGTCCCTTCCTTCGGTAATCGCGTCAGCGGCCTCGTCGATCGCGTGCTCGAGCACTTGTTTCGCTTCCGCCGGGCGGTCTGGAAGAACGATTACCGCCGCCTGAAAACGCAGAAGAACACCCTGGAAGCTCTGGAGCAGGGTGTCGTGCAGATCTCGCGCGATTCGCGTCCGCTCGCTGACGCGGGTTTCGAGACGAAGTTCAACGATTCGACGCACGACCGACCACCCGAGGATCGCAGCGACGACGAATGATCCAATCGCCGTGGCCGGGACGATGATCAGCACGGCGTTTTGCACTCGCCGCATGCGGGCCTGCGCCTGCGCAAGCTCCTCGCGGGCTCGCAGGTCGATTCTGGCGACCAGCTCCGATGTCTGACGTTCGAGAGGCGGCAGTTCGGACCGGAGCCGCCGCTGGATCGTCGGCCAATCATCTGATATCGCCAGCGCGTTGATCGCCTCGAGTTGCGCTGGCAGCGTCGCCTGAATCGATTCCATGATCGCCAACAGCGCCGGATCAACGGTCGTATTGGCCGGAAGGCTCGCCAGTGCCGTCTTGATGTGGAGTCCCTCGTCGCTCAGCGTCTTGCGCAGCGCCACAGTCTCGGCGGAAAGGCGCCGCGCATTCGTCGAGTCCGAGAGATCGCGGAGCGTTTGATGGAACGAGAGGAGGTTGACCTGCAGCTGAAAGGCGGCACTCAGCTGCTGCTGGGCACTCGTCAAACGATTGGTTTGAAGGCGCGCGGTCTGAAACTGCCAGAGGACAAGGCCATTTCCGACCGCAATCAGCAGAACCAGGACGACAAACGCGAGCGTCAGCCGAGGACCGATCGCTGAAGTGTCGGAGCTCGCAGATTTCATGGACGCACGTCGCCGCCTTCGATTGCGTCTACCTGGCGTGTTTCGGTGAACCCGTACGATAGCCGGTCAGCCTTACGAGTTCCTGTTCCAGCGCCGCCGCGGCGGCAACCGCCCTCTGTTTGCCAGTCAGGACCGAATGCACTGCAGCCGCATATGCGGCGCTGACCTGCGCATATTTGCTTCCCGTTTCGATAGACGGCCGATGCACGACCGTCAATGAGTCGACTGAAGCATCGCCGGGACCCGAGTCCGGCTGGACGTAGAACTGGTCCTTGCTGGATTCGTGTCTCCGCTTCTCCAGCGACTCGACGCGCGCCTTGATCAGAAACTGAACCATCTTCATCGCTTCTCGAGGGTGAGCTGAACGCAACGAGACGGAGAGGCCAGAGCCTCCCATCGTTCCAGCCTGTGCTCGAGAGCCAGCGGGAATCCGCGTGAAGCCGCTGGGCACGTGCGACTCTCCATTTCGCCAGCGGACTTCGCTGAAGGGCACGCTGCGGGCGTTGCTGGCACCCAACCAGAGACGGTTGAACGCCGCATTTCCGGAATCGAACACGCCCATCGAGTCGCGCTCGCGATAAGCGACCACGGCCGGCGGCGAGATCGAACCGATCCAGCCTTTCGCGCGCTCCCACGAACGAATCGCCGCTGGATTATTCACGCTCACCGTTCGATCGTCTTCGACGATCCGTCCGCCGCCTTCAGCAAACTGCCATTCCAAGGCGTTGCATGTCAGCGATTCAGCTTCGGCTCCCTGCCAGACGAACCCCCAAAAATCGGATCGGCCTTTCGCGCGCTCGCCATCCTGGATCCGTTTCGCCATGGCTTCCAGTTCATCCCATGTCCGTGGCGGGTGCTCGTAGCCATATTCACGAAGCAGATCACTTCGGTACTCCAACGACCCGATGTACACGTCATACGGAACGCCGACGATTTTGTCGCCGATGGTGTAGCTGGGAAGAAGTTGGGGCGCGACCAGCGCGATCTCCTCAGCCAACTGAGGTCTCAGATCCGCGAGATCGCCATCGAGCAGTTGAGGCCAAATCGTGTCGGTCTCGAGGAGATCGATTCCAGCCGGAGTCCGCTGAAGGAGCCCGCGAAAAAATGTTAACTGCTCGCGCGTACCTTCGGGGACGGGGACATCGCTGACCTGAATACCCGTCGTGCGAGTGAACTGCTGCGACAGGGCCATCCCTCTTGTCAGGTAGTCCGCCTGGAACGACGATCCATGTGGATAGATCAAAGTGAGCGGCGGCTGCGGATTCTTACACGAAGTCGACAGGGCGACCGACAGACAAAGCCCTAACGTCCTGCTCGTGGCCGCGGAGGACCATGGCGCTGTCATGGTGGCAATTGCGGTGAGTCCCGATGATTCGAGCCCGCGCACAATCTATACGAACGGTCGATTCGCCACAACCGCACGGGCATAACGGCTCGGCGCCTGGCCTACGCGGGGAACCGTAGCCGACACGCTCCGCCACTCCGGCGATGCTCGCGAGCGCTGCGACCGTCCACGAACGTGCGATGTGGTTGTGTACGGTCTGCGATGATGGGGCGGCTGGGTCGCCTTGTCACAGCCAGCCCAGCCGATCTTTTGCACGCGATTTCGACCGCACTTGGAGAGCCCGCATGTTTCGAGAGCCGAATCAATGACGCGTCGACGCCGGGGACCACCGGAATGCGAGGTCCCCACCGATCACCGGTTCGCCCGAAGACTCCCACCCTCTTCGAATCGGTGCTGACCAAATCCGTGCGGCAATTTGCGCCTGCGTGGCGCCGCTGCTAAGGTTGCGCAGTCGTCATCCGAGTTCGCATGACGCAGCGGAGTGCAAATGTCGTTACGCGCGTTCATCCGCGACAACCACGAGACAATCATCACCGAGTTCGCCGCGTTCGCCAGGACGCTGATGCCGCCGGGCGCGGACATGACGGAGGCGCAGCTGCGGGACCACGCTGAGCAGATCTTGACGGCGGTCGTTGAGGACATCAGCACTCCGCAGACATCCCAGGAACAGTCCTTAAAGTCGCGCGGCCACGGCGCCGCGAAGATCATGGAGGCGTCGGGGCGACTTCACGCGGATCACCGCATCCACCACGGGTTCACGTTCCGGTCGGTTCTCGCGGAGTTTCGCGCACTTCGGGCGACCGTGTTGCGGCTCTATGAGCAAAGCGGGGCGACCGACCTCGTCGATGTACGCCGATTCAACGAAGCGATCGACGAAGCGATGACCGAGTCGATGGATCGGTTCGCCCGTCAGACTGACCGGTTTCGCGATCAGTTCATCGGTGTGCTCGGCCACGATTTGCGCACGCCTCTTAGCGCCGTCACTGCGGGCGCGGCTCTCTTGGCGATTCCCGAGGACAATCCAGAACGACGACTTCGGGTCGCGGCGCGGATCATCAACAGTGCGCAACGAATGGAGCGGCTGATCGCGGACCTGCTGGATCTCGCCAATGCCAGATTGGGCGGATCGCTTCCACTCAAGCGGCAGCTTACAAACCTTCAACAGGTATGCGAAGAAGCCATCGTAGAGATTGGCGCCGTCCATCCTGACACCACCGTGCAGTCACAGATGAGCGGCGACTTGCGTGGCCATTGGGATGCCGACCGGCTCGCACAGGTCGTGTCGAATCTGCTCGCCAACGCGATCCAGCATGGCGGCGGAACAGCCATTACTCTCACCGCTCAGGAGGAGGGTGATGCCGTAACGCTCGCCGTCCACAACGGCGGCCCACCCATTCCTCAACAGGCACTGCCATCGATATTCGAACCGCTCGCCCGCGGCGTCACCGAGGGGACGTCGCACAGCATCGGCCTCGGCTTGTTCATCGCGCGAGCGATCGTCACGGCACACGGCGGGGACATTCAGGTGAGTTCGTCGACCGAGGCGGGTACGACCTTCACAGTGCGGCTCCCCAAAGCCTGATAGCGGGACGATTCGCCACCCCGGGTGTCGGGGGATATCTGACACAGTTTTGACACGGCGCCGAATTTCACTTACGCCGACGCTCACGAACTCAATCGTTGCAGTCCGTCGAGTACGAAGTTGCGGCGATTCGCTAGTGCGACCCGTTCGCCGTGCGCGGATGGCTCGCGCAACATTGCTGTTGCGCGAGCCCGCCTTATCTGCGGCTCAATTCGATTCGCCGAACGTGAGGCTTAGCAAGTACTGAGTGAGATCACTCTTCTCAGGACCAGACAAATTCAGGTTCATGCACTTGTTGTAGGGGTCCACCACGGCCGCAAGAGTCTAGGGCTGTTCGAGGGCTCACGCCGGGATCGACGCCGCCGAGCGCTGCGCCTTACCGCGCCGCGGCTTTATACTGGGGCCGGTTGTTCACAAGGGCGGCATCGGAGGCACCGCGTGCCCGTAAGTGATTTCGGGACATTAGGAGGTCTGACACAATTTCTGACACAATTCGGGTTTCCGGGCTCAGCCACTGGCCCGTAAACGACTGATTCTAAAGACACGGAGAGATGTCCGAGTGGTTGAAGGAGCACGCTTGGAAAACGAAGTGGGCCAGCGGCATCAAGCGATTGCGAAGCACCTTAAGGCATACGCGATCATCGACTTAACCGACGAAAGCGGTCA
>Ga0114129_10017599_pt1 | contig 10174 bp, 5 predicted proteins | sample RhiMetdeltSRZDD1_FD_80071 | JGI IMG/M metagenome (GOLD analysis project Ga0114129, IMG submission 80071) | Populus rhizosphere microbial communities from Tennessee, USA - Rhizosphere MetaG P. deltoides SRZDD1 (version 2) (version 2) | ecosystem: Host-associated > Plants > Roots > Rhizosphere >...
GATCGATCGACCGATCTGCACCCGGCGACGGCGAGGCAGACGAGGAGACTTGTCGTGCGCGTCACGATCATGCGGCGGCTATCCTCGCATGGATTGCACGCTATTCGCGCACGACCGCCGGGAATCAATCGCGGTGGGGCGATACTCAGCGGCGATCGGAGGACAGACATGACGACCTCCTCGCCGTTCCTGAACCTCGCGGCTCTCGCACTCAGTTTCCTGATCGTCACAGCCACGTCCGCGTCCGCTCAAACGAGCCTCGCGACGCTGCGGGGAAAAGTGTCCGACGAGCAGGGTGCCGTGCTCCCCGGCGCCACCGTGACCGCGCGGCAGATCGAGACCAACACCGCGCGGATCAGCCTGACGGACGGCCTCGGCCAGTATTTCCTGCCAAGCCTGCCGGCGGGTACGTATGAAGTGACCGTCGAGCTCTCGGGATTTGCGACGGGAAAACGCCCGGGCCTCGTCCTGCGCGTGGGGCAGGCGGTCGACCATGACTTCGTGCTGAAGGTGGGCACCGTGCAGGAGACGGTGACGGTCGCCGGGCAGGCGGCGCTCGTCGAGACGCAGCACGTGGTGGGCGCGTTCATCGACACGAAAAGCGTCGAGAACCTCCCGACGGTCAACCGCAATTTCGCCGATCTCGCCCAGCTCGCGCCCGGCGTCACCTCGACGGGCACATCGTCCATGGGATTTTCAGCCGCCGGGCAGCATCAGTACCAGAACAACGTCTACGTCGACGGCGCCACCAACGCGATGCAGTTCTACGGGACGCAGGCGGAATCGTTCCCGCAGGACTGGATTCAGGAATTTCAGGTGATGACCAACGGGTTCTCGGCGGAGTTCGGGAACGCGTCGGGCGCCGTGCTGAACGTGATCACGCGAAGCGGCACGAACACGATTCAGGGACGGGCGTACGGGTTCTTCCAGAACGCCAGGTTCAACAGCCCGCCATTTGCCGGGCGCTTCGCCAGCGGCGCGCCGGTCTTCCTCGACCGCACGCCGATTTACAACCAGCGGCGTCTCGGCGCGTACCTCGGCGCGCCCATCATCGCGAACAAGCTGTTCTTCTTCGGCGGATTCGAGAGCCTGGACAACAAGGCGACGACGAGCCTGTCGGTGACCGAGTACTGGCGCAACCAGGGGGTGGCGTCGATCATTCCGACCAGCAACATGCGGCGGCCGTTCATCGCGAAGGGCGACTGGAACATCGACGGCAGCAACCGGCTGTCGGTGCGGCACGATCGCACGGTCCAGCGCGATACCAACTGCAGCGGACAGGGAGGCGACGGCTGCAACAGCTCGCCGAACTGGACGCTCGAAAAACGCGCCACCTTCGACGGCCCGCTCTGGAGCGCGCTGGGCAACTGGACGAGCACGCTGGGCAACCGGAGCTTCAACGAAGCGCGCGTGCACTACGGCGTGAACAAGCTGTACATCACGTCGAACATCGCCGGGAAGTACGGCGAAGCGCTGATCAACGACGTGGCGAATCGCGGGCTGTACTCGGAAAAGAACTATCCGGGCGCGGCGTTCGGCTCGAGCGTCACGGGCGGACTCGAGGGGGAAACGAACCTGTACTTCACCGACAGCCTGACGCTCGTCAGAGGCCGGCACCAGTTCAAGCTTGGCGGACAGCTCGCGCGTGTGACGATGCACATGGACATCGACGGGTCACAGAAGGCGCGATGGGGATTCACCTCCGACCGCGTCTTCAACATCAACGATCCGGCGAGCTATCCCACGACGCTGTCGCTGGCGATCGGCACGGCGAAGGACATCGAAGGGCACTGGAACGGAGGCCTGTTCCTTCAGGACACGTGGCAGATCCGGAACGACCTGACGCTCAACCTCGGCCTGCGCTATGACATCGACAACAGCATCCTGACCGGCGATCAGTTCGTCGACGGGTACAACGAGCGGTTCGTCAGCGCGTTCGGCGGCGCCGCGCCGCTCTCGCACATCACGCGCGATCTCAACAACGTGGCGCCGCGCCTCGGTTTCGTCTGGGTTCCCACGGCCAGCCGCCGCACGACGATCCGCGGGAGCGGCGGCATCTTCTACGACCAGTCGCACTTCAATTACAACGACGTCTACATCAACCAGACGCTGCTGGCCGTCCGGCGGTACTCGTTCAATTCGAACGACTCGACCACCAACCCCTTCTTCAATCCGGCCGATCCGGCGGGCAGCGCGCTAAGGCTGCGAGCGTTTCTCGCGCAGAACTTTCCCGACTGGCCCGACTTCTCGCAGCTCGGACCCGGCGGACAGTTCGTCAACGGCATGGCCGCCGACTTCAGGATTCCCTACACCCTCCAGCTCACCGGCGGCGTGACGCACGAGTTCCCCTCGCGCGTGTACGTCCAGGCCGACTACGTGCGCTCGCGCGGCGAGGACGCCGTGCTCTCGAGAAACGTCAACGTCCAGTTGGTCAACGGCCGCTTCGTGACGATCGACCCGCGGTTCAGCGGCTTCTCGTTGTTCCAGAACCTCGGATGGATTCATTACGACGCGCTGCAGACACGTGCCGAGTACCGCGGCGCGACACTGCGCGCCGGCGCGTCGTACACGCTGGCCAAGACTGTGTCGAACACCTTGGCCACCGGTGTCGGCGGCGGCGCGGCGACCAACCCGCTCGACCTGTCCATCGACGAGGGGCCGGCGAACGAGGATCGCCGCCACAACCTCGTGTTCGATGCCTCGTATCTGCTGCCGCTCGACATCCAGGTCGCGGGCATCGTGCGGTATTCGAGTGCGCTGCCGTGGAGCGTGACGAGCCAGACCGTCGTCTTCGCGCGCGTCGAGCCGCGCGGCTCGCGCCGCGGCGACGACTACAAGCACGTCAATCTCCGCTTCAGCAAGATCGTCAAGCTTGGCGGCCGCCGGACCGCGACCGGCTTCTGGGAAGTCTTCAATCTGTTCGACACGAACAACTTCACGAACTTCCAGGGGAGCCTGCAATCCTCGTCGTTCGGCCTGCCGCAGGCGGCGTTCCCGAAGCGGCAGCAGCAGTTCGGCTTCCGATTTGATTTCTGAGGAGATGCCATGAGACGGCCGATGCTGGACGCGATCGTTTTCTTTCTGCTTGCCGTTTCGGCGCTGGCGCAGACGCAGCGCGCGGCGCCGCCGTCGCCGCCCTCGCCGGTGTACGCGATCAGGGCCGGCCGATTGATCGATCCGGCGGTCGGCAGCGCGACGCCGAATCAGATCATCGTGGTGCAGGACGGAAAGATCAGCGCCGTGGGCGCGAACGTCCAGGTGCCGGCCGGCGCGCAGACGATCGATCTGTCGGGAGAAACGGTGCTGCCGGGTCTCGTCGAGGCCCACAACCACCTGACCATGACGCTCGTCGAAGCGGTGCCGCTCTACGGCAGCGCGCCGCAGTTCAGCGACAGAGTGTTCGATCGGGCGCCGCTCCTGCAGATGTTCGTCACCGATACGACCGCGTATCGAGCGCTCGAGGGCGCGGGCAATGCGTTCACGCTGCTCGATCACGGCTTCACGCTGGAGCGCGATCTGGGAAACAGCGGGCTCTACGCGGACACGGCGCTGCGCCAGGCGATCGAAGCCGGCTGGATTCCCGGTCCGACGATCGTCAACTCCGGCGTGATCATCGGCCGGTATGGCGGGCAGTTCCACGAGAATGCCGAGCGCCCCGATCTGATGTATCCGGAGTACATGAACGCCGACACCAACGACGAAATCGCCAAGGCCGTTCGCCGGAACATCCACTACGGAGCCAAGGTCATCAAAGTCTGCGGCGATTGCCAGGCCTATCCGTACACGCTCGACCAGATGAAGCTGTTCGTGGCGGAAGCCGCCGAAGCGGGCCTGAAGGTGGCGGTCCACGTGCAAACGGAGAAGGGCGCGCGCACCGCGATCGAAGCGGGCGTCTGGTCGATCGAACATGGCCGCGCGCTGACCGACGACCTGCTGCACCTGATGAAGACCCGGAACATGTGGCGCGTCGGCACCGACTTTCCGATGACGTCGTACCGCGGCACGCAAGCGGCGTTCGACCGCACGGTGGATCGTCTGAAAGCCGCCTACCGCATCGGCGTCCGCAGCGCGTTCTCCACCGACTTCGACTACTACGTGCCCGGCATGACGCGCGGCGATGAAGTGATCGACGGTCTCATCACGTGGAAGGCGGCCGGGATTCCTGCGAAGGACACCCTGAAAGCGATGACGACCTACGGCTACCAGGTGCTCGACGTCGAGCACGAGCGCGGACCAATCAAGGTCGGACTGGCGGCAGACATCATTGCCGTCCGCGGCGATCCGCTCGCCGACATCGACGCGCTGCGCACGGTGACCTTCGTCATGAAGGACGGCAAGATCTTCAAGCAGAACGGCGTCACCACGCCTGTCAGGTTCTACAGGTAGGGAGGCCGTTCCCCGGTCAGCTCCCAGTGGACCAGCGACGCCGGGATCAACCCGACGGCGTTGAACTCGTCCATGAATCGCTTCATCGTGAACCCGTCGCCGAGCTGACGCCGGCGCGCGGCGAGCAGCGCTTCGATCTGCATCTTGCCGATCAGGTAACTCGTGCCGTACGCCGGCTGCTGCAGGTAGAGATGCTGCTCGTTGCGAACGGTGCCGGCATCGAGACGCAGCCACCCGCGCGGCGTGTTGGCCGACGCGAATTGCGCCGCCTGCTCGAGCGTGAACTGGTTCGCGTGCATCCTGAGGTCGCCGAGCGCCCGCGCCCCGCGCTGCCCGAGCAGGACGTAAATCAGCTCGCGCGATCGCGGGCGCGCGTCGAACATCCCGGCCTGCAGCATCAGCTCTTCCCAGCCGGTGGCGTGCCCCTCGGTGCGCGTCACGAAAATGTTGTAGAGCAGCGGCCCGCGCCGGAGTGGATTCGGGTGCGGGTCGTGCACCATCTGCGCGAGATCGAACCAGTGATAGTCGTGCGTGCGCATCACCTGACGATCGCGGTAGTCCACCTCGGTGAAGAACTCGCGCGCGCCGGGACTGAACCGGCCGATCCGCGCGCGCAGCGCCGGATCCATGTAATCCCGCACCGTCATGATGTCGCGCTCGCGGAGGAAGCCGATGTACCGCGACACCGCGTCGTTGAACTGCCGTGCGTGCTCGTCCGCGCTCGCGAGCGGCGTCTGAACGGGAAGCGCCGCGTTGCGCTGCTCTTCCAGCGCGAGAAATGCGTGCGCGCGCGAGAGCTCGCGCTCCATGAGCCTGACTTCGTCCTGCCACGTGTACGGCACCAGCTGGACGTTCTTCAGATACCAGTTGTAGTGTTCGACGCCGACGCCAGACCGCCCCTTTTTCGACGGCGCCTGCGCGTCGAGCCACGCCGCAAACGCGTCGGTCGCCTCCCGCGCGCGCCGCACGTTCGCGTTCAGATGTCCGGGCGCGTCGGCGACGCGCGACGCCAGCCGCTCCAGGTCGGCGCTCTGCTGCCTGATCTCCTGGGCGCCGAACGTCCACAGATCGCGGCCGGTGCCGATCAGATTCCGCTTCGCCTGGTCGAGCAGTGTCGGAATCACGCGGATCCCGGCGTCCAATCGTTCGGCGCGTTCGGGTGCCAACGGGAACTGGTACGTCCAGAGCTCCACCGAGCCGTACGCGTGATGACCCTCGCGCGCCGGTTGATCGCTCTGCTCCGGGAACACCGTGACGTAGAACGCGGGGTTGTTCGCCCACGGGCGCAGCACGCGGTGATCGAAGTCGAGCCCGTTCATCTCCGCGCGCACGATGTGCCAGTCGACCTGCTGACTGACGGTCCAGCCGCTCGTGTTGATCCCGTCGAGCCGGCGCCGGTAGGCGGCGAGCTCGCGGTGCTGCGCGGCCATCGCGCTCACGGTGTAGTCGGGCACGCCGTCGACGAGCTTCGGTTTCTGGAACGCGCGCCAGTCGTTGAACAACGCGACCAGATCCTCGTGTCGGCTGGGCTGTAGAAGAACCATCGCCGCGACAGCGATCGCGCGTGCAGATCTCATGGCCGTCAGTTTACGCGGGAGGGCACCGCCCGAGCGTGTCAGGCACGGACGTGGTTGCCGACAGCCGCGCGAGCGAAGCGAGCATCTGAAGGTTACGCGTGAGGGCCACGGCCCGAACGCGTCAGGCGCGCGGCCGCGCGCCAGTAAGAAAAGCCGAGCCGAAATCACGGCAAAATTCGAATGTTTTGCACGGATCGGCGAAAGACAAACGCTGACAACGAATGACGACAAAGTGCAACCAGGGGCCGGTTTTCGGCCAGAAACCTCCGTATAATTTCGGGGATGAAACGGCTTGTCCCGGCGGCGGCTGCCGCCGTTCTCTTCGTGTCGGTTCAGTCCGCGCACACGCAATCTTCACCAAGTCCAGCGAAGCCGGCGATGGCGGTCGCACACCAGCCCGCGGCCGCACCCGCGGCGGCGGTTGAGGCGCAGACCGCGCTCGTCAAGCAGTACTGCGCCGGCTGTCACAGCGAGAAAGGCAAGGCGGGCGGGCTGACGCTCGCGAGCTTCGACGCGTCGCGCGTCGAGCAGACGCCGGACGTCGCCGAAAAAATGATCCGCAAGCTGCGCGCCGGCATGATGCCGCCGCCCGGCGCGCGGCGTCCCGCCGGCGACGCGCTGAAAGAGTTCACGATCGCGCTCGAGACCCGGATCGATGCGGCCGCGGCGCTGAAACCGAATCCCGGCCGGCGCACGTTCCAGCGATTGAATCGCGCCGAGTACGAGCGATCGGTGCGCGATCTCCTCGACCTCGACGTCGACGTCAACGCGTTTCTCCCGCCCGACACGATGAGCGCCGGGTTCGACAACATCGCCGACGTGCAGCAGGTGTCGCCGACGCTGCTCGAGGGCTACCTGCGCGCGGCCGCGAAGATCTCGAACGTCGCGCTCGGCGATCGCAGCGCGAGCCCGACGGAAGTCACCTTCAAGGTTCCGCGCACGCAGTCGCAGATGCGCCATGTCGACGGGACGCCATGGGGCACGCGCGGCGGCATCGCCGTCACGCACACGTTCCCGGCCGACGGCGAGTACACGTTCCGCGTCATGCTGCACGGGACGCCGGTCGGCGATCTCTTCGGCAGCGTGTTCAGCCGCAACGAGCAGCTCGAAATCTCGATCAACGGCGAGCGCGCGGCGCTGCTCGACATCGATTACCGGATGAGCGAGAAGGACAAGGCGGGCCTGAACCTCACGACGCCGCGTCTTCACGTCAGGGCGGGACCGCAGCGCCTCGCCGCGGCGTTCATTCAGAAGTTCGACGGCGTCGTCGACGATCTCGTGGCGCCCATCGACTACACGCTGGCCGACACCGATTACGGCGACAACGTCGGCATCACGGCGCTGCCGCACGTCCGCGATTTCAGCATCACGGGGCCGTACACCGTGACCGGCGTCTCCGACACGCCGAGCCGCCGCAGGGTTTTCGTCTGCCGGCCGCTCTCGGCGGCGGAAGAGATTCCGTGCGCGCGGCGGATCGTCGGGTCGCTCGCCAGCCAGGCCTACCGCCGGACGGCGAGTAACGAAGACGTCGAATCGCTGATGCAGTTCTACGCCGGCGGCCGGAAAGGCAAGGACTTCGAAGCCGGCGTCCGGGCCGTCGTCCAGGCGCTGCTGGCGAGCCCGCACTTCCTGTTCCGTCTCGAAGAAATCCCGGCCGGCGTCAAACCGGGCCAGAACTATCGCATCACCGACCTCGATCTCGCGTCGCGCCTCTCGTACTTCATTTGGGGCACGATTCCCGACGCCGAGCTGATGAAAGTCGCGGAGACCAACACGCTGCACACGCCAGCCGTGCTCGAGAAGCAGGTGCGCCGCATGCTCGCCGATCCGAAGGGCGAGGCGATGTCGACGCGCTTCGCGTCGCAGTGGCTGCGGCTGCAGGACGTCGAGAAGATTCATCCCGACGCGCTGCTGTTCCCGTCGTTCGACAACGCGCTGGCCGAATCGTACAAGCGCGAGACCGAGCTGCTCTTCGACAGCATCGTGCGCGAGGATCGCGACATCCTCGATCTCTTCACCGCCGACTACACGTTCGTCAACGAGCGCATCGCGAAGGTGTATCGCATTCCGAACATCACCGGCGAGACGTTCCAGCGCGTGAAGCTGACCGACGAGAACCGGCGCGGCATCCTGGGCCACGGCAGCATCCTGATGCTCACGTCCGTCGCCGATCGCACGTCGCCCGTGCAGCGCGGCAAGTGGATCATGGAAACGCTGCTCGGGTCGCCGCCGCCGCCGCCGCCGCCGAACGTGCCGCCGCTCGAAGACACGAAGTCGGCGACCGTTGCGGGGAAGACGCTCTCGGTGCGCGAGCGGATGGAAGAGCACCGGAAGAACCCGGCGTGCAACTCGTGCCACCGCGTGATCGATCCGCTCGGCCTCGCGCTGGAGAACTTCGACGTCGTCGGCGCGTGGCGCATCAAGGACAACGGCGTCGCGGTCGACACCGCGGCGAAGTTGTACGACGGCACCGAGCTGAACGGTCCGGCGAGCCTGCGCCGGGCGCTGCTGAACCACTCCGATTCGATCATCCGCAACTTCACCGAGAACCTGATGGCGTACGCGCTCGGCCGCCGCGTCGAGTACTACGACCAGCCGGCGGTGCGCGCGATCGTGAAGAAGGCGGCGCAGAACGGCAACAAGTTCTCGTCGTTCGTCCTCGGCATCGTGAACAGCGCGGCGTTCCAGATGGCAAGAGCCGACGCGCCAGTGACCACTGACAACGAGAGGCCACAATGAGTTTCCTGACCAAGAAGCAGCTGTCGCGCCGAACGGTGCTCAAGGGGATGGGCGTCACCGTCGCGCTGCCGGTGCTCGACGCGATGACGCCGGCTGCGAATGCGTACGGACGGACGGCGGCCGCGGAGTCGGCGGCGAAGAAAGTCCGCCTCGTCGCGATGGAAATGGTGCACGGCGCCGCCGGCAGCACCGCCTTCGGCAACAAGAAGAACCTGTGGGCGCCCGCGCAGGTCGGCGCTGGCTTCGATTTGTCGTCGACGAGTCTCAGCCCGCTCGAGCCGTTCCGCGACGACCTCACGATCATCAGCAACACCGACCTCCGGAACGCCGAAGCGTTCACGCTGCCCGAAATCGGCGGCGACCACTTCCGTTCGAGCGCGGTGTTCCTCACGCAGTCGCACCCGAAGCAGACCGAGGGCAACGACGTCTTTTCAGGGACGTCGCTCGATCAGCTCTACGCAAAGAAGTTCGGCCAGGACACGCCGATTCCGTCGATGCAGCTCTCGATCGAGAACGTCGATCAGGCGGGCGGCTGCACGTACGGCTACTCGTGCATCTACACCGACACGATCAGCTGGGCATCGCCGACGCAGCCGCTGCCGATGGTCCGCGATCCGCGCGTCGTGTTCGATCAGCTGTTCGGCGTGGGCGCGACGCCCGAGGAGCGCAAGGCGAACCTCAAGGCCGACAAGAGCATCCTCGACTGGGTGACGGCGCAAATCAGTCAGCTTCGGAAGGAAATCGGCGCGAGCGACAAGCAGCGCCTCAGTGAGTACCTGGACAACATCCGCGAGATCGAGCGCCGCATCCAGCGCGTCGAAGCGCGCAACGCGAGCGGCGAGCTGCGGGCGTTTCCAGACGCGCCGATCGGCGTGCCCGACTCGTTCGAAGAGCACGTCCACATCATGATGGACCTCATCGCGCTGGCGTTCGCCGCCGACACGACGCGCGTCTTCTCGTTGAAGCTCGGACGCGACGCGTCGGGCCGCGCCTATCCCGAGAGCGGCGTGACGACCGGCTTCCACAACGCGTCGCATCACGGCGAGCGCGAGGAGCGCATCCTCGAGTTCGCGAAGATCAACCGGTATCACGTGAGCATGGTTCCCTATCTGCTCGAGAAGCTGAAGAACACGCCCGACGGCGACGGCAACCTGCTCACGAACAGCCTCGTGCTCTACGGCTCGCCGATGGCCGACTCGAACATCCACAACCATCGCCGCGCGCCGCTGTTCGTCGCCGGCCACGCCGGCGGCAAGCTCAAAGGCGGTCTCCACGTCAAAGCGCCCGACGGCACGCCGATGGCCAACTCGATGCTGACGATGCTCCACATGCTGGGGCGCGACGACATCGAGAAGTTCGGCGACTCGACCGGCGAGCTCGATTTGAACAACGTCACGCCCGCGCCGCCAACGACGGACAAGGCGTAGGGAGATGGACATGACGCGCAGAACGTGGACTTCGATCGGCGCCGC
>Ga0114129_10017601_pt1 | contig 10173 bp, 13 predicted proteins | sample RhiMetdeltSRZDD1_FD_80071 | JGI IMG/M metagenome (GOLD analysis project Ga0114129, IMG submission 80071) | Populus rhizosphere microbial communities from Tennessee, USA - Rhizosphere MetaG P. deltoides SRZDD1 (version 2) (version 2) | ecosystem: Host-associated > Plants > Roots > Rhizosphere >...
CGGCGGCGACGTCCGGATGATCGGCGCCGCGATCGTGGCTGATGAAGAAGCTCTCGTTGAAGTTCGGCCGGCTCGCCTTGTGCACGGTCGAAGCGCGCTGCATGCTTTCGTTGACAGGCAGATAGCCGATATTGCTCTCATTCAGCTTGAGGGCCAGCTTGTCCTCGAGCGGCAGCGCGTGGAACTCCCGCGAGGCGGCAAAGGCGGCCGCGATGACGGCGGGGTCCACGCCGTGGCCGGCCACGTAGAAGAAGCCGACGCGCTCGCTCGCGCGCGCCATCTGCCTGGCCACCGCCTCGAGGCCGCCCGGCTCGTCACGGAACGCGGGGCCGACGTCGATGACCGGGATGGCGCGCGCGATCTCGTCCGGATCCTTGACCGCCTGAGCCTTGAAGATGTTCATCGCGGGCCTCCCCGCCACCACACCTCGCCCGCGCGGAGCGTCAGCGTCGGCGCGAACCGCTGGCGGCCGGTGATGTGCTGGCCGTGTGCGTCCTCGTAGTCGAACGATCCCTCTTCGAGCGCGTAGACGGCGACGTCGGCGACGGCGCCAGGCTTCAGCGTGCCGAGCTTGCCGGCGCGTCCGATGACCCGGGCGGGCGCGGACGTGACCGCGCGCACGACGTCGGCGAGCGGCATCCCCAGGCTCAGGAACTTGCCCATCGTCGTGGGCAGGTCCTTCACGCAGCCGGCCGCCCCGCCGCTGGTGAGATCGGACGAGATCGTGTCGGGATAGAACCCCTCCGCGAAGGCCGCGCGCACCACCGGGAAGTTCACGTGCATCCGCCCGTGCGCGACGTCGAAGACGATGCCCCGCTCCCGCGCGGCGCGCACCTCCCGACTCACCTTGCCCTTGTCGTCGAGGATGCCGTGCCCCCGCCCGTGCAGGAAGTGGCTGACGACGTCGCCCGGCCGCAGGAGCGCCAGCAGCTCCGCCAGCGGCACCGGCGGGTTCGTGCAGTGCAGCATCACGCGACCGCCGATGGCGTCCGCCGCGCGCACGGCCCGACGCAGCGGCTCGAGGCCCGCGTCGCCGACGACCTCGAGCTGATTCCGCACCTTGATGCCCAGGATCAGGTCCGCGTGGTCGCGCGCGGCGCCGACGGCGGCATCCACGTCAGCGTACGCCAGGTGGTTGAGCTCGCCGATCTTGAGATACGAGAGCCCGATCGCCGAGATGTTGAGGAAGGCGAACATCCGCACGCGGGAGCGGGACAGCACGAACTCGCGCATGCCCTCGAACGTCCCCGCCCCCGCGCTCCCCCCGTCGATCCAGGTCGTCACCCCGGTCATCCGCGCGACGTCGTCCGTGCGCGGACCGAAGTCGGACGAGCCGGCGAAGCAATGCGCGTGGAGATCGATGAGACCCGGCAGCACCAGCCGGCCGCTGACGTCATGGACGACGTCACCGTCGGGCGCCAGCCCCGCCCCCACCTCCGTGATCAGCCCATCGCGCACGCGCACGTCCAGAGCGCCCGTGAGCCCGGCGCCTGGATCCATCACCTGTCCACCGCGCAGCAGCAGTCCCATCGTCTCGCCTCCCTGAACCGCGCCGGTATTCTAGCGCGACCGGCGGCACGCCTCCTGCGCACCTCACGGCGCCAGCCACGGCTCCATCCTTTGCCAGAATCGGTCCGCATTTACGGCCAGGTTCATGCCACCGAAGACGAAGGCCGTTTGCTTGCATCGGGAGAAGGCACACAGGAGGGTCACATGCTGACTTTACGCACCGCCCGCGCCGTCTCCACCGGCTTTGCCCTGATGCTGGCCGCATCGCCGGCCCTGGCCGCCGAGCCGACGCTGAGCGATATCGCCGGCTGCAACGAGCAGGCGGCGGCCAAAACGAGCGCCAGCGCGCTCCCGCATCCGGGAACGCGCGTGCCCGATCGCGCCGACCAGAATTCTCCGGCCAGCCCGCGCGCCGACGCCACACGACCCGGCATCGTTCCCGGTCCGGCGGATCGCGGCGTGGGCGACGCCCCGAAGTCGAGCGGTGCCGCGCCCCTGCCCGGCACCGGCGGCCCGGGCGAGAAGACGGACCCCACGGGTTCCGTCATCAGCGAGTCGCCGGATCCGCTGGTAAAAGGGATGGCCGCCGAGAAGGCGGACGATCCTCAGTACCGCGCCGCCTATCGCGAGTGCATGCGCGGCAAGATCGGAGGCCGCTGATCGCTACGCGGCTCGCGACGCTTGGCGCGGCGGCGGTTGCCGGGCGTCAGCGCGGCCGTGCTTGATGTCTTCTACGGGTAGGTCTTCACGCGGCGGCGCGGCCGGTTCTTCCGCCGCGCCGATTAGCCGGCGGTCGTGCGCGAGACGTTCGAGGACGAAATAGTCGCTGGCGTCAAACCATGACATTGCTCGACTGCCTCCCGTTTGAAAAGCCCGGCGACTGCCCGCGCGGCGACTGAACCTCCTGTCCGCGCGAAGACTGGACGTCGTGTCCGCGTGGGAGGTGGATCTCGTCCCGAGGGCGCTGGACGACCTGCGCTGTGGTGGCGACGAGCACGGCGGCCATGGCGGCGAGGGTGACGTTCGGTTTCATGCTGATCTCCTCTGCGTGTGTGCGGCGTTGCTCCGGTCGGCGTGGGAAAAGCAGCGGCCGTGCCAAAAGCCAAGCCACGGAAAACGCTGAACGATGAGCGCGTGCGGGCCGCCCGGTGGTTCCAACGCGAAACCGGCGGTTCACGCTGAAACCAGGGCACTCGTTCCGCATTGAAACAACGTTCTGAAATGGAACGTGCGAGACCCGCCAATCGAGGAATTGCCGCGGAACCGGCGTGGCATCCGATTTGCGCATCGGCGTAGACTCATTGAATTGGAGGCTCTGATGCCGGTGCCGCTCACGCTGACGTTCGTCTCGACGGTCGCGTTCGCGATCCAGCTGCTGATCTTCGCGTATCTCTATTCGTCGCATCGCGTGCGCTTCTTCCAGTACCTGCTGCTCGCGTGGGGCGCCTACACGCTGTCCAAGGGGCTCCGACTAGCCGACGTCCTGTTCTTCGACATGCAGCAGGGAAGCTTGGTCACCGAGTTCACCACCGTTGCCGCCGTCGGCTTCACGCTGGCGGCGGCATTCGCGCACCGCTGGAACTACCGGCTCCGCGTTCGCGACGTCCTCGGCGGCGCCGGGGTCGCGGTCCTGCTGGCGCTGGGGACGGGCCTCGGCAACGCCGAGGAAGGCCAGCGAGTGGTGGGAATCGCGCTCGGCGTCGTGCAGATGACGGCGGGCGTGCTGTTCTGGCCGGCGCGCGGCCGCATGAAGGGCTTCCGGGGCGAGCGCCTGCTGGCCGGCCTCATGATCCTCTGGGGCGTGCATCGGATCACCACCCAGTTCGTCGACATCCAGCCGGGCACGCCGGGCTACATGGCCGTGCACGCCGTCTTCATCACCCTCTACTTCCTCTCCACCTTCGCGGTGATCATCATGGTGCTCGAGCGCGCGCGCAGCGAGAGCGCGCGCCTCAGCGCGCGGCTGCGCGAGGCCGAGCGCCTGGCCACGGCGGGCGAGCTGGCCGCCGGCATGGCGCACGAGCTGCGCAATCCGCTGGCCGCCATCGTGAACGCCACCGCGCTGCTGACGGACGAGGCCGCGCTCACGCCGGAGGAGCGGGCGACCACGCTGGGCGCCATCCGGACCGAGGCGCGGCGACTGAACCGCATCCTGTCGGACTTCCTGAGCTTCGCCCGCCCGCAGGAAGCGCGGCGCACGCGGGGCGATCTCCGCGACGTGGTCCAGCACGTGAGCGCGCTGATCCGCGACGACTACTCGCGCGCCTCCCGCGTGGACGTGAAGGTCGCCTTCGATCCCGCGGTGCCGCGGTTCGCCTTCGATCGCGATCAGGTGACCCAGGTGCTGTGGAACGTCGCCCTCAACGGCGTGGAGGCGATGAACGGGCGCGGGCGCCTCTCGCTGGAGGTGGCGCGGCAGAACGGCGACGTGGCCCTGGCCGTCAGCGACACCGGACCCGGCATCCCGCGCGACCGGCTGCCGCACGTGTTCGAGCCGTTCTACTCCGGCAAGCCCAATGGCAGCGGCCTCGGCCTCACCATCGCCGAGCGAATCGTGGCCGCCCACGGCGGCCGCATCGAGATCGACTCCGAGCCAGGGGCCGGCACGCGAGTGACCCTGCTGTTTCCGCTCGAGGCCGCGTGACGATGGCCCACCTGCTGGTGGTGGACGACGAGCCGTCGGCGCGAACGACGCTGGCCCTGCTCCTGCGCAAGCGCGGCCATCGCGTGCTGGAGGCCGAGGGCGTGACGGCGGCCGCCAAGCGGCTCGCCGACGAGGTCTTCGATCTCGTGGTCACCGACCTCCGCATGCCCGACGGCGACGGCCTCGACGTGCTGCGGACGGTGAAGGCGCATTCGCCGGCGACCGAGGTCATCCTCCTCACCGCCTACGCCGAGTGGAAGTCCGCCAAGGAAGCCATCCGGCTCGGCGCCCTCGACTACTTCGAGAAGGGACAGGAGCCGGACGAGCTCAATCATCGGATCGACAAGGCGCTGGCCGGGCGCGCCCTGCGGCGGGAGAACGAGAACCTCCGCGCCCAGCTCCGCGAGCGATACGGCCGCGCCGGGCTCATCGCGCAGTCGCCGGCGATGCAGAGCGTGCTCGATCTGGTCGAGCGCGTGGCGCCGACCGACGCCACCGTCCTGATCCAGGGCGAGTCCGGCACCGGCAAGGAGGTCATCGCCAAGGCCGTCCACCATGCCAGCGCCCGGGCCACGCGGCCGTTCGTCGCCGTCAACTGCGGCGCGGTGCCGGAGCCGCTGCTGGAGTCGGAGCTGTTCGGCTACATGCGCGGCGCCTTCACGGGCGCCGCCGTCAACAAGCTCGGCCTCTTCGAGGAAGCCAACGGCGGCACGCTCTTTCTCGACGAGATCGCCGAGATGCCCGCCGCGCTCCAGGTCAAGCTGCTCCGCGCGCTCCAGAGCGGCGAGGTCCGCCGCCTCGGGGCGACGCAGGCGTCGACCATCGACGTGCGCGTCATCGCGGCCACCCACGGCGATCTGGCCGCCCTGATCAGTCAGGGCACCTTCCGCGAGGACCTCTTCTATCGCCTCAACGTGATCCAGATCGTCCTGCCGCCGCTGCGCGACCGCCGCGAGGACATCCCCGCGCTGGCCGAGCATTTCCTGGCCCGCTCGGCGGGCAAGCTCGGCCGGGAGCTTCGCCTCTCGGCGGAGGCGCTCGAGCGCTTTCTGCGGTATCCGTGGCCCGGCAACGTGCGAGAGCTGGAGAACGCCATCGAGCGCGCCGCCATCCTGACCCGGCGCGAGACCGTGGACCCCGAGGATCTGCCACCGCACGTCTCGGCCGGGCTCTCGCTCGGCCCGTCGCCGTCGCTGCCGCGGCAGATCACGCTCGCCGACGCCGAGCGCGTTCACATCTTGCAGACGCTGGAGCGCTTCGGGCGCAATCACTCCGGCGCCGCGGAGGCGCTCGGCATTGGCCGCACGACCCTCTGGCGCAAGCTCAAGGAGTACGGGATCGATCGCTGAGGGAGGGCGAGCGGAATGACGAGCGTGAAGCTCATCGAATACGCGGCGGCCAGCGCGGAGGTTCGCGCGGTGTACGACGACATCAAGGCCACGCGCAAGGTCGACGACGTCAACAACTTCTGGAAGGCGCTGGCGAGCCATCCACCCACCCTCAGACGCACGTGGGAGACGCTGAAGTCGGTCATGGCGCCGGGGGCGCTCGATCCCCTCACCAAGGAGCTGATCTATCTCGCTGTCAGCACCACCAACGGCTGCGACTACTGCATCGCCTCCCACACCGTGGCGGCCCGGCAAAAAGGTATGACCGACGAGATGCTGGGGGAGCTGATGGCCGTGGTCGGCATGGCCAACGAGACGAACCGGCTCGCCGACGGCTACCAGGTCGAGATCGATCCGATGTATCGCTAGCGTTTCACGCCGAAACCCGCCGTTCCCATCTGAAACACCGCGCGGCGCGCGGCCAGCGCAAGTCCCCGAAAAGACCGCGAGGTCGCCTGGCACCGAAGTTGGAGATGGTAAGACGGCATGAACGACGACAACACCGACCGTGACGCATTCTTCAAGCGCGACTTCGCCCGTCACATCGATCGCGTCATCGACTACTTCGGCGAGGCGGGGGCGAGCGCTTCCAGGCGGGAGGCGCCTGGAAGCGGCCCCGGCTCGCTAGCAGCACCCGCCGGCTGGGGTCTTCCGCTCGACTAGCTCCAGCCGCGTGTCGTCCGGCCCCTGCAAGAACGCGATGCGCGCGCCGCCCGGGATCTGCGTCGGCCCTTCCAGCAAGGCGGCGCCGAGGCCCTTCAGGCGCTCGATGTCGCGCTCGATGTCCTGGGAGTCGAAGCCGAAGTGCTCCAGGCCGAAGTGGGGCCGCGCGTCGCCGGGCCCCAGCCGCTCACCGGTGCGCGCGCCGGAGATGTTGACGGCGAGCGCGCCGTCCTCGCTCAGGCAGCGCACGAATCGGTCACCGAACACGCGCGTCTCGTCGTTCACGATCTTGAAGCCGAACGCCGTCGTGTACCACTCCGCCGTCTTCCGTGGGTCGGGCGCCTTCAGGTGAATGTGGTTGATCCGATAGGCCATGTCCTGGATACCTCCTGTCGAGCGTGTGGCCGAGATCATAACCGCGGTGCGCGAGACGGCGGTGCGTAGCCGAGCGGCACCGCACGCATTGTTGCCACATCGCTGGTCAGTGTATGCCCGCTCGGGTGGCCGCCCGACGCTGACCGGCCGCGCTGTAACCTCGCGTCAACACGGAGGGTTTTGAGACGTACCGCGCGTTTGGCACATCTCCTGCTCCTAGCCTCACTGCAAGAGGGCCAGCGTCGGCCCGAAGGCGAGAGCGCCGTAGCTTCACGACGGCGCTCTTCTTTTGTCCGCACATGCGGAGCGACGCGCACGCGAGGAGAGAGAGATGCTGGTGACTGACTTCGTCGGTCTGATCCTGGCGACGGCGCCCGTCGTCGGTCTGTTGATGTGGGAGCGGCGCCTCGAATTGCGCGCCGAGCACGCGGAAGCCGTCATGGCGACGAGCGTTGCCATCCCCGCTGACGACCCGGCGGTGTGGAGTCACGGCGACCTGCGCTCGGCCGCGCTCGACGACTCCGGCATCGGCGTGGCGCTCCACGCGACGCTGAGGCGCGGTGGATACGACGTCGTCATCACGTGTGGAGGCGGCTCGTAGGGCGATCCGCCTCGCCGAGCGGGGCGGCCTGCGGCCGGGGTAGAATCACCGCACCTTAGCCTCGGAGGTGCGGTCGTGAGACAGACAGCGCTGTCACTCATCACCGTTCTGACCCTCGTCGTGACCCCGCTCCCCGTCGTTGCCCAGACCACGACCGCCGCCACCAACGGCTCCGAGATCGCCGGCATGTCGCGCGAGCGCCTGGCGCGGATCGCGCCCGCCTTGAAGGCGCAGGTCGACAAGGGGGATTTCCCGGGCGCGGTGTCGATGGTCGCCCGGCGCGGCACCCTCGTGCACTTCGAGGCCGTAGGGTTTCTCGACGCCGCCAAGACGAAGCCCATGACGAAGAACGCGATCTTCCGGCTCGCGTCGATGACCAAGCCGATCGTGACCGTGGCCGCCGTGATGCTCGTCGAGCAGGGCGTGATCAAGCTGCAGGACCCCATCGCGACGTATCTGCCCGAGCTGAAGGATCTCAAGGTGGAGACTCCGAACGGCGACGTGGCGCCGACGCGGCCCGTGCAGGTGCACGACGTCATGCGCCACACGGCCGGCTTCGTCTACTCCGGCTCCACCAAGTCGGCGCGGATCAAGGAAGCCTACGAGCAGGGCAACATCGAGGCGCGCGAGACCGACATCACGGGCGACGAGATGCTGAAGCGCCTGGGCCAGATCCCGCTCGCGCATCAGCCGGGCACCTTCTGGGAGTACTCGATCGCGGTCGACGTGCTGGGCCTCCTCGTCGAGCGCGCGGCGGGCAAGCCGCTCGACCAGGTGCTGAGAGACATGCTGCTGGAGCCGCTCGGGATGAAGGACACGGCGTGGTGGATTCCGCCCGCCAAGGTGAGCCGGCTGGCCGACGCCTACGACAGCGATCCGCAGAAGGCCACGATGCTGAAGTCGTACCGCATCTTCGACAACCCGGCCGGCAAGCAGTACTTCAAGGGCGGCTCGGGACTGGTGGGGACCGCCGAGGACTATCTGAAGTTCGCGCAGATGATCGTGAACGGCGGTGAGCTGAACGGCCGCCGGTATCTGTCGCGCAAGACCGTGGAGTTCATGCTGTCCGATCACACGCTCGGCATGGGCGGCACCACCATCGCATCGACCGGCCCCGGCTACGGCTTCGGCCTCGGCTTCGCCGTGCGCCAGCAAGACGGCATGGGCTGGACGGCCGGCTCCAGGGGCGACGCGATGTGGGCGGGCGCGTGGGGCACCAGCTTCTGGGTCGACCCGAAGGAAAGCCTGGTGGCCGTGCTCATGACGCAGGGCCCCTCCACGCGCGTCAACACGCGCATGCTGTACAAGAACGTCGTGTACGGCGCCCTGGTCCGCTAGCTGAAGCCAGCTCCGTTCGAGTACGTGCGCGCGCGCACGCTGGACGAGGCGCTGGCCGCTCTCGACGGCGACAGCAAGATCCTCGCGGGCGGCCAGAGCCTCGTCCCCATGCTGAACATGCGGCTCGTGCGGCCCGCGCGCCTGGTCGACATCAACGCGGTGCCGGGCCTCGCCGGCCTACGGGCGCTGCCGGACGGCGGGCTCGGCATCGGCGCCCTCACCCGCCACACGGATCTCCTGACGGCGCCGCTCGTGCGCGAGCGCGCGCCCCTTCTCGTCGCCGCCGTCGCCCACGTCGGCCACCGTGCGATCCGGAACCGCGGCACCGTGGGCGGCAGCCTCGCCCACGCCGATCCCGCCGCCGAGCTCCCGGCCGCGCTGCTGGCGCTCGACGCGCGCGTGACCATCGCCGGACCCCAGGGCCGGCGGCAGCTTCCGCTCGACTCCTTCTTCGTCGGCCTCCTGACCACCGCGCTCGCCAGCGACGAGATCCTCGTCGACGTCGAGGTGCCCGCCGCCCGGGACGTTGGCTGGGGCTTCGCCGAGGTGGCGCGACGGGTCGGCGACTTCGCGCTGGCCGGGGTCGCGGGCGTGCTGCGAGGCGCGGGCGGGCGCTGCACCGACGCGCGCCTGGTGGCGTTCGGTGCCGATGACCGTCCCGTGCGGCTGCGCGCCGCCGAGCGCGCGCTCGTCGGCGCCGGGCCCGGTGCCGACGTCCCCGCGCATGCTGGGGCCGCGGCCGGCGCCGAGTGCCGGCCGCCCGACGACGTCCACGCCTCCTCGGAGTACCGGCGCCACCTCGTGGCCGTGCTCACCGAGCAGGTCGTGCAGGACGCGCTCGGTCGCCTCCCTCGATGAACGACGTCACCATCCAGCTGACGGTCAACGGCCGTCCCGTCGTCCGGACGGTGGCGGCGCGGCGCTCGCTGGCCGACTTCCTGCGCGAGGAGCTGCAGCTCACCGGCACGCACGTCGGCTGCGAGCACGGCGTGTGCGGCGCCTGCACGGTGCTCGTCGACGGCCGCACCGCGCGGAGCTGTCTGCTCCTCGCCGCCCAGCTCGACGCCGCGTCGGTCACCACGGTGGAAGGCCTCACGCCGGCCGACGGCCTCAGCGTGCTCCAGCGCGCCTTCCGCGAGTGCCACGCGCTCCAGTGCGGCTTCTGCACGCCCGGCATGCTGCTGACGGCGCACGAGCTCCTCGCCGAGGAGACGGCGCCGACGCCCGCCGACATCCGCGAAGCCATCTCCGGCAACCTCTGCATGTGCACCGGCTACGTCAACATCGTCCGCGCCATCACTCTCGCCGCTGAACGCTTGCGTGATGCCGCTGCCTCTGCGGTGGGGGGGTCTGGGGGCGGAGCGGCGCTCGCTCCCCCCCAGTCCAATAAACCCGGAGCGGCGCCCGCTCCCCCCCAGCACGAATGACTCGCTGGGTCGGAGCTCCCCTCCCGCGTAAAGAGGACGCGCGTCTCCTCTCCGGGCGGGGCCGCTATCTCGACGACGTCGTGCGGCCGGGCCAGCTGCAGGCGGCCATGCTCCGCAGTCCCCACGCTCACGCGCGCGTCGTCCGGCTCGACGCCGCGGCCGCCGCCCGCGTGCCGGGCGTGCTGGCCGTTCTCACCGGCGCGGAGGCCGCCGTGGAGTCGCGCCCCA
>Ga0114129_10017603_pt1 | contig 10172 bp, 14 predicted proteins | sample RhiMetdeltSRZDD1_FD_80071 | JGI IMG/M metagenome (GOLD analysis project Ga0114129, IMG submission 80071) | Populus rhizosphere microbial communities from Tennessee, USA - Rhizosphere MetaG P. deltoides SRZDD1 (version 2) (version 2) | ecosystem: Host-associated > Plants > Roots > Rhizosphere >...
ACCGCGTTCGACTTAAGAGGATTATTTTGCGAATATCAATTCTGCATGGGGCATCCAATCGATATGGCATTTTTCGATGTCAGCGCCCAGCAAAATGCAGGCGCGCCCAGTACCTACTCTCAGGGACTGCTGGCTTCCTACAACGCCAATCTTTTTATCCAGATGATGTGGCAAATCTCGCCGGGCGCGGCCGACCCACAATTCATGCTGGATTTGATCTTGGATGATGGGATCGATACGCCTGTTGGCACGCCGGAAGTGAAGCTGATCCGCGATATGAACGTTGTCTACACGGGGATCACGACCACCGCCTCACCAGTCCTGCCCTACGGCGGCTCCGCAGCCTGGACCTGCGGCGAACGTGTCTTTGCCTGGAAGGTTTACACACCCGACAATGCCTCTGCGCCAGGATTATTCGAAAGCGCATTGGCACGCTTTACTTGCAACAAATGATACTGTTTTCTGTGAAGATCAATACTTAGATGCCCCAAACAATCAATTCGACAGAGGAGAAAAAATGGTTACCGAAGCTGACATTCTGTTACTCAAATCACGAATCAATGAACTGGAAGATCGTTTGAAATTCTTATATCGCAGACTGAACATAGAATATGCTGATCCCAATTCTGACCCGGCGCTCGCTCCGCAAGTTCAGGATGCATTGAGACGAGGCAATAAAATTGAAGCTATCAAAATTTACCGTGAATTGACCGGTGTGGGGCTTGCCGAAGCCAAACAGGTAATGGATCGCGCGGAGCAGTTCATTAAGTAGGGCTATCGTCCCCGCTTCTTTGCCTCGTTCCAAAAAGCATCCATCTCTTCCAGGGATAGTTCCGATAAATTCCGCTCCTGACGTTTTGCGACCTGTTCCACATACGCAAAACGCTTTTTGAACTTCATGTTGGTCCCCCGCAATGCAGATTCAGCATCAATGTGTTTCCAGCGCGCTACATTGACCAGAACAAAAAATAAATCCCCGATTTCGGAGGCAAGCTCAAAATCAGTCTCGGCATTTTTGATCTCTTCAATCTCTTCCCTGACCTTATCAAGAACACCCTCGATCTCGGGCCAATCAAAGCCGACACGCGCAGCACGATCCTGATATTCCTGGGCCTGACTCAAAGCAGGTAATGCTAAAGGAACGCCATCAAGTAAACCCTTTTCCTTCTGTCCTTTATCTTTGCGCTCGGCTTCTTTCAACTTTTCCCAATTCGCTAGTACACCCTCCACGCCCTCCAGTTTCAAATCCCCGAACACATGTGGATGCCGCCTGACAAGTTTTGTGTAAATTCCGTGAATCGCTTGATGGATATTAAATTGCTTTTCTTCATTTGCAATTTGTGATTGCAAAACAACTTGCAATAATAAATCACCAAATTCTTCGCGCATCTCCGCGAAGTCACCGGAATCGATGGCAGAGATCGCTTCATAGGATTCTTCCAACAAATGCTTTCGCAGGGATTCGTGAGTCTGTTCGCGGTCCCAGGGACAACCATTCGGCGCGCGCAAATGAGCAACGATCTCAGCAAAAGACTCAAACGATGTTCCCTCCCCTAGAGGGGGAACATACAAGCAAGTACTTTCAGAAAAGTCTTCTCCACTTATAGCCTCAATTCTTTCTTCTTTCTTCATTTCATCTTTCACTATATAAATGATGTGCTCGTTCGGGTATGTTGTTAGCAACACATCCTTCAAATGCAAAGCGAGCTCACGTGAATCAACATTTGTGAAAAGAACAGCCATATCAGGTGGATAAGGCGGCACATGTGCGGACGCAAGAGCCTGCGCGTCGAGCAGGATCAGCTTTGAGGGTGGTGAGATTTGAAGGACGTCAAAATTTTTGGCAACAAGGGCAAAGTCCATAAAAGTCTCCGATTACAGAGTACCGCTCATAAATTGTCCAAAAAAGTTTAGCGATTTATGAGATGGTTGGAAAGCAAAATACGCAACTCGTATTGTAGCTTACGAATTGCGTATTTCGCTTCAGAAATAGATTTGAAAAAATCAACGCTTGGTATAGGTAGGAGCCTTGCGGGCTTTCTTGAGGCCTGGTTTCTTGCGTTCCTTGACGCGGGCGTCGCGGGTGAGCAAACCACGCTTGCGTAAGGCAGATATCCAATCGCCATTGATCAGAACCAGAGCGCGGGAAACTCCCAAACGCACCGCTTCGGTCTGGCCCGTCACACCGCCACCATTCACCTTGACAGTGATATCATATTTGCTCGCGTCCTGACCAACAGCCTCAAACGCGCGCAATATATCTTGCAAATCACCTAATCGCGGGAAATATACAGCAGCTTCCTTCTCGTTCACGGTAAAGGTACCGGAACCATCCATCAGGCGAACACGAGCTGTGCTTTCCTTACGACGGCCAATTGCTTCATAATACTGTGCCATAATTTCTTTCCTCTTTCCTTATGCCAACGGTTCGGGGTGGTTTGTAGCATGCGGGTGATCGGATCCCGCATAAATTTTCAACCGTTTCAGCAATGCACGACCCATACGATTGTGTGGCAACATGCCCCACACAGCCGCGCGTAAAACGCGATCAGGATGTTGTTGCAGTTGATCGCGCAACGAGATGGCCTTTAAACCGCCAGGATAATTGGAGTGACGATAATACATCTTGGTTTCCATCTTTGTGCTGCTCTTCGTGCCGGTCACAGCTACACGTTCAGCATTTATTACCACAACATAATCACCCATCTCCACGCCAGGCGTGAAAGTCGGTTTATGTTTGCCAAGCAGGACGCGCGCAATGCGCGTGGCAATCCGTCCAAGGACTTCGCCATTCGCATCCACGAGTACCCACTTGCGTTCGATTTCGCTCGCTTTCGGATAGTACGACTTGTACACTTTCTGATCTCCGTTTCTTTTCTTATTGACCAATTGACTCAATGTTATTTGGATAGGTTACTTCGACTAACGTCAGCCCATGCGCGGGAGCTAATCCCGCAGGAATTTTTTCGTTTCTTGTCCCAGCCGAATCCTGCTTCGCTAGAGAATGAGCAATCGCCTTAGCTGAAACTTTTCCCTGCGCAACAGCCACCTGGACAAATACCAGCCTCCGCACCATTCGGTATAAAAAGGCATTGGCTTGCACTTCGAAGTGCCACTCGTCTGGTCCGGCTTGCGTCCATTCAGCTTTCATTACGATCCGCACGGTGCTGCTCCTGGGAGTGATCGGGGAACCGAAAGCAGAAAAATCGTGTGTTCCAATAAAAAGCTGCGCGACTTTTACAATGGACTCGAAATTAATTTCTGGCCATACCCGCCAATAAAGGCGCTCCCGAATCGGGTCGCGCAATGGCTGGCAGAACAGCCTGTAGTGATAGCGGCGGGATATTGCATCAAAACGCGGATGGAATTTTGCATGAACCATCTGTGCTTTGTGAACAGCCAGATCAGCGGGTAAAGCAGCATTCAACGCGCGGACGAGATCCTCGTCGGAGTGGGACCAGTTAATGTCAAACGAAGCAACCTGACCCGTCGCGTGAACGCCTGTATCCGTCCGCCCAGACAAAATGACCGAGCGTCCAGTCCATCCCAACTTGCACAAGGCTTTTTCAAGTTCGCCCTGTACTGTTCGTTTGCTCGCACCTGGTTTAGGCGAGGCTTGGCGCTGGCTTCCGAAAAAGTCCGTGCCGTCATAGGCAAGAGTCAATTGGTAACGTGCCATTGTAGCTTTCAGCCTGCAGCAATTAGCAGTTGGCCGAATGCTGAATTTCTATTCTTCAACTAATTCCAATATCACCATCTCAGCCGAATCACCCATCCGGGGTCCAAGCTTCAAGATACGAGTGTAGCCACCGTTGCGTGTCGCAAAGCGTGGAGCGATTTCGTCAAAGAGGCGCTTGATCACCTGGTTATCTCCAAGCTTGGAGATAACCAAACGGCGGGCGTGTACCTTCTGTGCATCATCACCTGAGGCGCTATTGCGCGCAATGGTAATGAGACGTTCCGCTTCGCCACGGATCGCGTTTGCTTTGGCGCGAGTGGTCTGAATACGCTCGTGTATGAAAAATTGTTTGATAAGGTTGCGACGAAGTGCTACACGTGCACCAGTCGTCCTTCCAAGTCTATAACCTGATACTTGATGTCGCATTGCAAATTACTCCGCAGAACTCGTTTCGTCTTTCATGTAGCCCTTTTCGCGCATTTTCTGGCGGAGCTCATCAAGACTCTTTTCACCAAAATTACGGATGGACATGACTGCCGTCTCGCCTTTTTCAAGAAGGTCCAGCACATCACCGACCGTCGTAATGCCTGTACGCTTGAGCGAATTGAAGACGCGTACTGAAAGGTCGAGGGCCTCCACGGGCGTATCCGCCAGTTCACTGGTCAAACGACTGCCACCCACTTCCTTTTCCATCGAGATCGCCAGGGTCTCTTCAGAGACGCCGGCAATATAACGCAGGTGATCAATTACCAGCTTGGCAGCAGTGCTGAGCGAGCGCTCAGGAGAAATGGTACCGTCGGTCCAGATCTCCAAAATAAGCTTGTCATAGTTTGTGCTCTGACCTACACGGGCAGAGGTCACTTCCCAGTTCACGCGCTTGACCGGACTATAGATCGCGTCAATCGGCAATTCGCCGATAGGCATGTGTCCGCTGCGTTCGTTGGCGGGTGAATATCCGCGGCCGCGCTCTACCGTGAACTCAAGATCTAGTTTGGTCTTGGCTCCATCAACCGTGAAGAGATACAGTTCAGGATTGACAATCTCAACTTCGGCAGGCGTGATGATATCTGCTGCAGTGACTGTCCCTTCCCCACGCACTTCCAGGTTCATGCGGGTGGTATCCACGCCATCCAGCTTCAGTCTCAACTGCTTGACCTGTAGGGTCACCTGAATGACATCCTCCCGGACACCGGGAATCTCACTGAACTCATGCAACACATCCGCAATACGGATGGATGTGACTGCCGCGCCTTCCAATGAAGATAACAAAACACGACGCAGTGCGTTCCCCAACGTCACGCCATACCCGCGTTCAAGGGGGCTGATAACAAATTTACCGTAATTTCGAGCTTCAGCCTCGCGCTCGATTTTCGGCATAACCATATTCGTGATACCCATCACGGTTCACCTCTCCCTGTAAGAAAACAGTTGAAAATTCACTGGCTGAAACACCAGCAGTTGTAAAAGCAATGACTACCGAGAGTAGTATTCGACGATCAACTGTTCGTTCAAGAACGCGTCGATTTCTGCACGTTCAGGAAGACGCTGAATGGTGCCAGACAACTGCTTTGTGTCACGATTGAGCCAGCTTGGTGATGTGCGAGCATCCGCCAGGTCACCTAATTCCTTGAAATAGGTCAGGCCACGTGAGCCATCGCGTATTCCAATAGCATCACCCTCTCTTAGGAGCATGGAGGGCACGTCGGTACGTCGGCCATTCACTGTGAAGTGACCATGGGTCACCAGCACACGAGCCTGCGCACGATTTGCTGCAAACCCAAGCCGGTAGATGACATTGTCCAAACGTGACTCGAGGATTTGCAAAAGATTTAGACCCGTCAAGCCGCGGCGCTGAAGTGCAACTTCATAATAACGACGGAACTGACGTTCCAAAACCCCATAAACACGTCGGGCGCGTTGTTTGGCGCGTAACTGGCGCAAATAATCAGACTCACGACCAGAGCGGTTACCGCCTCGGCTGCCCGTACGGCCATGTTGACCAGGCGCGAAATTACGACGCTCAATAGCACACTTAGGAGTGAAACAACGTTCACCCTTCAGGTAAAGCTTTTCGCCTTCGCGCCGGCAGAGTTTACAAACCGGACCAAGATTCTTTGACATATATTACTTTCCTCTAAATCAAATTACACGCGGCGCTTTTTCGGTGGTCGACAGCCATTATGCGGCACCGGCGTAATATCAGAAATTGAACGGACTCGCAGTCCCATTGCTTGGACAGCACGAATCGCGTTTTCGCGACCCGGACCAGGTCCCTTTACGAACAAATCGACTTCCTGTATTCCCAGTTGCTGGGCAGCTTTGATCGCCTGTTCCGCTGCCAGACGAGCAGCAAAGGGTGTGCTTTTGCGGGAGCCTTTGAAGCCGGCTGAACCTGCACTACCCCATGCAACCGTATTCCCTTCAGTGTCTGTGATCGTGACAATCGTATTATTAAACGATGCAAAGATATGCACCTGTCCAGAAGACAACGCGCGTTTGGTTTTCTTTGCGCCCGCAGTCCGGCGTGTGGAACGTACACTTTGAGCCATAATTTATTAACCTCTTATTTCTTGGCACCACGGCGGCGTCCGCGTCCGGCAACCGTCTTCTTGGTGCCTTTGCGAGTACGCGAGTTTGTGCGCGTGCGCTGACCACGAACCGGCAAATTACGGCGATGACGCATGCCGCGATAAGACCCGATTTCGATCAAGCGCTTAATGCTCATTTGAACTTCGCGGCGCAAGTCACCTTCCACCTTGTAGTTCTTGCTAATGAACTCGCGGATCGCAGCAACATCGGCCTCAGAAAGGTCCTTTACTCTTATATCAGGACTGACCTTGGTGTGGGCCAAAATTTGCTGGGCGCGAGTCGGTCCTATCCCATAAAGATAGGTCAAGCCAACTTCAACCCGCTTATTGCGGGGCAGATCAACACCTTCAATTCTCGCCATAGTTTATCTATCCCTGTCGCTGTTTATGCTTTGGATTTTCGCAGATTACAAATACGATGCCTTTGCGCCTAACAATTCTGCATTTGGCGCAGCGCTTCCGTATCGATGGAGAAACTTTCATCACAATACTCCTTACAAACTTTCTTTCATTCTCTACATAGCCAAGTTTTTGATTATACACGTTCGTCTTTACTTCGTCCAGATTACACGAAACGAAACACAAGGATCATGGGACAGTCAGGATGAGAGGTTCTCCTTCGGTGACAGCAACAGAATGTTCAAAATGTGCTGTCAATGATCCATCTGCAGATACCACCGTCCATTGATCAGGAAGGACGCGTGTTTCTGCTGTGCCCACAAGTACCATTGGTTCGAGAGCAATTGTCATGCCGGTTTTGAGCGGCATGCCAGTGCCCGGTTTGCCATAATTCGGCACTTGTGGTCCTTCGTGCATTTGCCTTCCAACGCCATGGCCGGTATATTCGCGTGTTAGATAATAGCCACGGCTTTCCACGTAATTTTGTATCGCCGCAGAAACATCACCCGTCCGGTTGCCTACACACATTTTTTCGATGCCTGCGTTCAGTGCACCTTCAGTGACGTCTAGAAGTTTCTGCGCTTCAGGAGATAATTCGCCAACACCTGCAGTCAGCGCTGAATCAGCCACCATTCCTTCGAATATCGTTCCGCAATCAATCGAGACGATGTCTCCAGCTTTGAGCTTACGCTTCTTGCTCGGAATGCCGTGGACAAGTTCCTGATTAATGCTCACCGTGATCGAAGATGGAAATGGCGGATGACCATAGCCCTTGAATGGCGATACACATCCATGTTTCCTCAGCACTTCCTCAGCAGCCGCGTTGAGGTCGGCAGTGGAAACACCCGGTTGTAAAAGTTCTTTGGCAGTCGCCAGTACGGTTGCATTGATTCGCCCTGCCTCGCGCATAATCTGCAGCTCGGCCGGGCTTTTAATATGGATCTGGCGTGACCAACTCATAAGGTTTATTTTTTCGCCGCAGCCAATAAATCCTGCGTTACCTGATCTATCGACTGCGTTCCATCAATTTCGATTAATTTTCCATGATCACGATAATAAGAGATCAATGGTGAAGTTTGATCAAAATAAACCTCGATCCTATGCTTCACAGTCTCAGCTTTATCGTCATCACGCTGGTAAAGTTCAGACCCATCAAAATCACAGAACTTATCACTTTTGGGCGGATTCGACTTCTCGTTAAAAATATGACCGTTCGCACGACAGGTCCAACGACCGCCTAATCGTTCAATAAGAACATTTTCGTCTGCAGTAACAAATGGAACAACATCCACATGCCCATTAATTTCCTGAAGCATGGTCTCGAGCGCATCTGCCTGGGCCGGAGTGCGGGGAAAGCCATCTAAAATGGCGCCAGTTTTACAATCCGGTCGACCGAGGCGCTCTCTAATCATGGCAATCGTCACGTCATCTGGGACCAATTCCCCTTTGATCATATATGTTTGGGCAAGCTTTCCAAGTTCAGTTTGATTCTTAAGGTTCTCTCGGAACAGGTCACCTGAAGAAATATGTGCCAGTCCCGTTCGTTCAGATAAAATCTTAGCCTGCGTACCTTTACCAACGCCCGGAGGACCGAGCAGCACAATGAAGGTCGCCATAAATACTCCTAGCTGATGAGAAGTTTTTCTTGATAGCCATGCAACTTAAGTTCAGCTTCAATATTCATAAAGGTATCGCGGACAACTCCAACAACGATCAGCAGACCGGAAGATGTAGTCAGGAACAATGTTGCCCCAGTAGATGCAGCCGGCAGGATCAACCTTAATAGAAATGGCATGATCGCAACCGTGCCCAACAACACAGCTCCTGGAAGAGTAATCCGACTCTGGATACGACTCAAATATTTCTGAGTCGCAGCACCAGTATGTACGCCAGGGATCTGAGCACCAGAGCGCTTTAGATTATTCCCGTAATCCTGTTGTTCAAAAATAACAGTTGTATAGAAATAGGTAAAGCTCACAACCATAATGAAATACAGAACCCAGTATCCCCAGGAATTTGTACCAGTTGCGTTGAAGAAAGCTTGAATAGCTGTCGCAACATTCTTCACCCAGGCAGTTTGGTTAGAGATAAAATAACTGGCAATGATCGCCGGGAACTGCAGGATAGCGCTGGCAAAGATCAAGGGAATCATTCCCGAAAGGTTGACCATCAGTGGCAAGGTAGGCTGGGGCATTTTGACCGACTTGCCGCGCTGGATCGCATAGAAGACCTGGCTCTTTTGCGGATACATAATGGGCACGTTACGGCGCCCTTGTTGGACATATACAATCGCTAGCACGGTTAACACAATCACAATCACCATGGAAAGAATTAATACCCAGCGATACTGTGTATCGAGCCAAAGTGTCTGAAAGTTAGCTGGAATCTGAGATACGATCCCCGCAAAAATAACAAGGGAGAGTCCTTGTCCGCGGATACCATACTCAGAGATCAATTCACCCAACCAAATTGCGAACATGGTCCCGGCTGTCATCACAAGTAGAACAGTGAGTGATGGAAGCCAGAGTTCCTTTGTAAAGGCAAACTGGATCACGGGCCGGCCAACTCCCTGAATAGAAAGGGAATTGAATATATTGATCTGGCCGATCGCCGAAAGAACCGCCATTGGGACAGCCAGATAATAAGTCCACTTCTCCATCCATCGCCGTCCTTCCCGCTGATCTTCCTGCATTCTGCGCTGCAAGGAGGGAATGATTGGAATGAGCAACTGCAGAATGATTTGGGCAGTAATATAAGGATACACACCCATCGAGAGAAGGGAGAAGTGTTGAATGGTGCCGCCAGAGAGCAAGTTCAGAAAACCCAGAAAGCCTCCTGAGCCACCCTGCGAATTGAAGAAAGCTGCCAAGGCTTCACGATCAGCTCCCGGCACCGGGATATTTGCTGCAATGCGGAAGAGTATCAATATTCCGAGTGTGATCAGCAGTTTCTTCCGTATATCTTCCGAGCGCCATAGAAAACGCCACGCGGATTGTTTCTTTTCAGGCATATCTGGACATTCCTCTTGACTCAGAATTAACTAATCAACTCGACACTACCGCCGGCCGCTTCGATCTTTGACTTGGCACCGGCACTTACGCGGTGAGCGCGCACTTTGAGGGCGACTTTCATTTCGCCTCTTCCGAGAATTACCACCGGGTTGCGCGGATCGCGAAGCAAATGGGCTTTCTCCAATGATTCGGGGTTAACCTCTCCCTCAGTTTTGAAGGATTCGGTTAATTGATCCAAATTGACTTCGTTGTACTCCACCTGGTTACGCGGCGTAAAGCCCTGCCCACGCATAAACGGCAGACGACGATAGAATGGCAGGTTGCCACCCTGACGATACATATTTCCACCCTGACCAGAGCGCGCGCCCTCACCTTTGGTACCGCGACCAGCAGTTTTGCCCTGCCCCGCGGAAATACCCCGCCCAACGCGCTTTCGATTCTTTTTGGAGCCCGGATTGGGCACAAGATCGTGTAGTTTCATCTTTCTTTCCTACT
>Ga0114129_10017605_pt1 | contig 10172 bp, 12 predicted proteins | sample RhiMetdeltSRZDD1_FD_80071 | JGI IMG/M metagenome (GOLD analysis project Ga0114129, IMG submission 80071) | Populus rhizosphere microbial communities from Tennessee, USA - Rhizosphere MetaG P. deltoides SRZDD1 (version 2) (version 2) | ecosystem: Host-associated > Plants > Roots > Rhizosphere >...
GCAGGTCGAGCACGCGCGGCAGTACGCGCAGCGCAAAGGCTGGACTGTCGCCGAGGAACACGTGTATGTCGACGATGGAATCAGCGGGGCCGAGTTCGCAAACCGGCCTGGGTTTCTCCGGTTAATGAACGCGCTGAAACCCCGACCGCCGTTCCAGGTGCTCGTGATGTCCGAAGAATCGCGACTCGGACGCGAAGCGATCGAAACCGCGTACGCGCTCAAGCAACTCGTGACCGCCGGGGTGCGCGTGTTCTTCTACCTTGAGGACCGCGAACGGACGCTCGACTCCCCCACTGACAAAATCATGTTGTCGCTGACCGCGTTCGCCGATGAACTCGAACGCGAGAAGGCCCGACAGCGCACGTACGATGCGATGGTCCGGAAAGCAAAGGCAGGGCATGTGACCGGCGGATCATGTTTCGGCTATGTCAACGTCGAGATACTGGCACCGGACAGCAAGCGATCGCACGTCGAGAGACGCATTCATGAACCAGAGGCCGCGATCGTTCGGCGCATCTTCCAGCTTTGCGCCGATGGTGTGGGGCAGACACGCATCGCGAAGAAGCTAAACAGGGAACGCGCGATTCCGCCACGTGCGCAACAAGGACGACCGCGCGCATGGTCGCCGTCGTCTGTCCACGCGATTCTGTTCCGAGATGTCTATCGCGGCGTGATCACGTGGAACCAAACACGGAAGCGGAACCAGTGGGGGCAGCAGCAGTCAGCGCGACCGGCGGGCCAGTGGCTGCACGTGCCTGCGCCCGACCTGCGGATCGTGTCGGACGATCTCTGGCAAGCTGCGCACCGGCGGCTGGACGCGGCGCGCGCTCAGTACGAACGCGACACGCATGGACAGCGTCGTCCGCATCGCGACCGCGATTCCAAGTACCTGTTGCCTGGATTCGGGCGCTGCGCGCTCTGCCGTGGCGGGTTGCACGTGCGGACGCGGGCGCATGGCCGTCGGCGGGCATTCTTCTACGCTTGCACCTCGCATTACAACCGAGGGCCGGAAGTGTGTCAGCACGTCGAGCAGTGGCCGATGGAGGAGATTGATCGGGCCGTTCTGGCTGCCATAGCGGGTGACGTGCTCAACCCCGAGGTGTCGGAAGAGATTGTGCGGACGGCGCGCACACTCTTCGGGGCGTCCGCGCAGACTGACGACCGCGATCGCGTGGCGCGCGAACTCGAGGCCGTGGAACGCGAGCAGGCCCGGCTCACTGAAGCAGTAGCCGCCGGGGCGGATGTTCCGGTAATTGTGGAACGGCTCAGGGCCACGGAGCGACGCCGGCGGGAGCTGACCACCGCGCTAGAAGCCCGCACGGCGCGACGGACGCCCGCATGGGCTGAAATTGAACGACGGATGCGACGGAGCCTTGCCGACTGGCGATCGCTTCTCACCGGCGATGTGGCGCAGGCACGACAGGGATTTCGACAACTGCTTACGACGCCGATCCTGTTCACACCATTCGCGGAGGACGGACAGCGCGGGTTACGCTTCGAGGGTTACATTGGCCCCGACGTGTTACTGGCAGGTATGGTAACTAAGCTGGCGTCCCCAAACGGTCCCGTACATATCTTGCGCAACGATCCCCACGTGGTGATCCGCGCAGCATGACGCGGTAAAATCCGGCTTCGGCGGCACGGGTCTGCAGCCCGCGTCGCGCGTCTCCTGGCGCGTGCTTGCCGCCGAACTCCCTTCTCTCTCTCTCTCTCTCCAGGAGACCGAATCGCTGCACCAGGAGGCAGCGAGCCGTGCCCAAGTCACCGCGATCGCTCCGAAGCAAGCGCCCCACCCGCTCGGCCTTGCCACACCGGCCGAGAGAGCTAGACAGGCTGCGTTCCGATTACGAAAGCGGCGATCTCACCGCGCTGTACGTGACGCTGGCAATCATCGCCACTCAGGCGGAATTGCGGTGGACCGTCGGCCGTAAACGTGTTCGTGCTCCTGTACCTAAGTGGATCGTTGATGCGTTGACGAACTGTATCGATCAGTGCCTCGCGAAGCAAAAGGCAAACCGTTCGCGAAACAGACTCGATTACCTGCGTACTCAGGCGGAGCAGTACGAGCGCTATCTAGCAGTCGCGGCGCGTGTCAAGCCTGGAGTCAACATGGAAGCCGTGTATCAAGCAGTGGCAGATGAACGCGCACGCGCCACCAGTAATCATGTCACGTCCGGCGCAATCCGCCAAAGCTACCGGAAGATGAAAGCGGCGACAACGCATCCTCCGTATTCTCTCGGCTTTTCCTATCGGTTGGGCGCGCTTAGTCGCTGAGAGCTGAGCATCGGCCGAAGTGCCATCAAGCAACGGGAGAGGGGATGTTCCGCCGGCGGGTCGTCACCCCTCTTCGACGCGACGGCGAGCTCGCTTGTCAGTGGTCGTTTAAACACGACTAGTGATACCCAAACAAATACATACCTACCCTGACGGTTTCCCTGCGATGCTGCTTCCAGTAATCAGGAAGACGCAGGGTGCGAAACATTGAATTCCTCACAACCGTTGACGTTGCAAACGCCGCGCAATCGGACACCAGCACGGTGCGTTACTGGCGACGGACAGGGCGCCTGGTCCCGGCGGCAGTTACGGCCCGCAATCAGGCACTGTACCGGCGGGGTGACGTTGAGCGGTTCCTTCATGAACGGCAACGCGAGCTGGATGCCGACGATGCGGCCTGAGATGTCCCGGGAGGAATATGCCGAAAGAATCGCGGATTGTCTCGCCGCAGTCCTCGTCAGCGAGTATCGGCGTCGGCAAGCACCCGTAATCGATGAGGCCACAAACACGAACGCCCGGCAACGAGGACCAGTCGCGCCGGGCGCTTCTGAACACGACGGAGCTGCGCCGTGTCCGATTTCGAGTCCATAGTACCACCTTTCCGGTTCGGCTCACCTCTAATCCCCAGTTCGCCATCGACCGACGTTGAGGAGCAGCGGGTTCGCCATTTGGATCTGCCCACCGTGCCGGTGTGTCGACTTCGCGCCGAACGTCATCTCCTTACCAACCATGCAGCCGGCCTCGTGTGGCGACAACAGCGGCACGGGTACGTGTGGGTCGACGCTCAGCCGATTCCGTTACTGACCTGGGTTCACCAGCGAATTCGACGGATTGACGCAGAACTCAAACGGAGGACCGCGCGCCAATGACGCCGCCCGCGCCGACATTGCGCAACGTCCATGGGTTATTTCGTCGCTGGCTCGGTGAGGAGTACGACTTGGACGCCATCAACGCGGTCCTCGCAACGGCTGCCGCAGAACGACTCAGCGGCGATCCGGCGCTGTGGCTCTTACTGGTGTCGGGACCAGGAAACGCCAAGACCGAAACAGTGCAAGCGCTTTACGGAGCCGGCGCGATCATCACGAGCACCATTACCTCTGAGGGCGCACTGCTCTCAGCGACACCGCACCGCGAGAAGGCAAAGCGCGCGCATGGCGGACTGTTACGACGAATCGGAACGCGCGGCGTGTTGGTCATCAAAGACGTGACATCGATTCTCTCGATGCATCGCGATACACGCGCCTCGATGCTCGCAGCGTTCCGAGAAGTGAACGACGGGTACTGGGAGCGCAATGTCGGAACTGGCGGGGGGCAAACGCTCCAATGGCAAGGCCGGATCGCTGTCGTCGGCGCCGTGACGACGGCGTGGGACCGAGCTCACGATGTGATCGCCAGCATGGGCGATCGCTTCGTACTCCTTCGTATGGACTCAAGAGTCGGACGGGAAGCCGCTCGACAGCAGGCATTGCGGAATACCGGAAACGAATCGGTGATGCGCTTACATCTTGCCGAAGTCGTCGGAGCGGTAGTGTCGCGCGTTCAACCAGCCGAGGGGGTTCGTCTGAGCGCTGACGAGATGGAACGCATCGGACGCGCCGCGGATTTGGTGACGCTATGTCGAACCGGCGTGGAGTACGACTGGCGCGGACAAGTGGTTGATGCCGACGCACCCGAAATGCCCACCAGATTTGCGAAACAGCTTGCGCAACTCGTACGCGGCGCTGTGGCTGTAGGGATGGAACGCACTCAAGCCGTGCGGCTGGCGATTCGTTGTGCTCGCGATTCAATGCCGCCGCTCAGGCTCGCCATCCTCGAGGACGTGGCCCTGAATCCCCGGTCGCGGACAAGCGATGTCCGGGTTCGTCTCAGCAAGCCGTGGCATACGGTCGACCGTCAGATGCAGGCGTTGCACATGCTTGGGGTACTGACCTGCGACGAGGTTGAGCTCTCAGAGAACAAGTCGCGCTGGTACTACAGCTTGGCTGCGCAAACGGACCCGAGCGTACTTCGTACGCAGAATTTGTCAGTACACATAGACGGAGAGACAAGGAAAGACGACGTTGTCACCTACTGACAAGTTCTGCGTACAGCCGGTCGAATGTCCCGGTTGCGGCGCGCCGGTTGAACCCGGCCGCGTGTTCTGCCGGCCATCCTGTCGCGCGTGCTACGAACACGAGCAACACACTCGAACGCCGAGGCTCTTTCCGTCTGAGCTGTCGCTCGATTCCGAATTGCCGTCCGATGCGCGTGAGCATCGACGCGCCAGGAGGCGGCCGTGAAGATGGTTGTTAGTCCGCTTCTCACTACGGGCAAAGACGATTGGGAAACACCGCCGACGCTGTTGGGGCGCTAAACCGGGAATTCCACTTCACGCTCGATGTTGCGGCGAACGCGAGGAATCGAAAGTGTCGCCCGATGGCTCGGGCCTGGGAGTGCGATCGCTCAGGATGCGCTGACGTACGACTGGGGCGGCGAATGCTGCTGGCTGAACCCGCCCTATTCTCGCCGGGACCAACTGGCCTTCATTCGCAAGAGCGCCGATGCGGCCGCGAGGGGCGCGATCGTGGTCGCCCTGCTGCCTGCCCGAACGGATACGCGACGGTTTCACACGTACATCTGGGACGCCGCGCGGTGTCGTCCTCGTCGCTATGTTCGCGAGGTGCGCTTTGTGCAAGGTCGCGTACGGTTTGTCGGTGCGAACGCGGGCGCGCCATTCCCCAGCATGGTCGCGGTGTGGGGTCGCTCGGGGAGTGAACTCCGAACGCCTCGCGGCGGCGAGGGGGAGGGCGGGGCACGTCTTGTCGAATCTCCAATGCGCATGTCGCGAATGCAATTCGACCAAGAGCGCGCAGACGAGAGGACAGTGTGCGTATCCTGTGAGTCTTTATTAATCAAAAAGATAACCCATGGGTGGTCCGTTCCTTCCCGCTTTGGTTTGCGCGACGCCCGGGGGCTCTCCGCGCGCGAATTCGCGAAATTGTGAAGGGGGGCATCTTTTTTTGTGACAGAACCAGCATTTCAGTCCTGGATATCGACAGACAAATGACGCAGCTTCGGATTTTTGCTGCCGTCTTCGGCCCGTTTGCCGACATTTCAATTTGCGGCCACGCGCGCGTGGGACCCTCCGGTGTCAGGGAACCAACGACGCGAAGGATTCAAATCCCCTTTCCCCCCAAAGGGCTACGGCGTGGTGCAGATGCGAAACGACCGATGTTGACACAGGCGACTCACGTACCCGTCAAGACCTCTCGACGCCGGCAGGAGCGATAGCGTGTGGCGCGCCGCGGCCGCCGGTTCCTGTTTCGACTGCATGACGGCGAGATCGAGGAGCTCCGCGCGATCGCTGAGATGCTCCAGTACCGCAGCGTCGCCGCACTGCTCCGCGCCGCCGTCGACAACCTGGTCGCAGACTTCAGGGCCGATACCGAGCCGCTCGTCTTCGATCGGCTTCGGACGCACGAACCGATCGCCGAGGAACGGCGCTCAAGTGTTGGTCGGAGAGCCTATGACCGTCGCGTGTACGTACACCGCACCGAAGCGGCTGCAGACTGATCGCATGGCGCAAGCAGCAATCATCAGCAATGAGAGCGAGCTCGAGACGACGTCCACAGCGGCTCGGCGACTGGATGTCAGCGAAGGCTTGGTGCGATTTCTCGCACGGCGCGGCGCGCTTCCGTCCATTCGACTTGCGTCAGGTGCGCGCGTGTACCGGCGCATCGATGTGGACGCCCTCCGCCGCGAGCGCTCGGCTGTTCAGTCAAAATGAGAGGAACCGTCAATCGGTTCTGAGCCGTGCCGAGCGCGCCGTTGCGCCCGTGCAGCGGTTATTGCGGGACGCTCGTGCAGCGTGGACGTTGCGCTGAGTGTCCGAAGTATAGGGGCGGATTCGACGCACAACCGCCGAGCGCGGGTATGGGGCAGAGTGGCAGCGCAAGTCAGCGATTTTTCGGCGGCGGTATCCACTCTGCGGAATGCGGCCCGGCAACGTTCCGCCGGTCATCAGTCGGTGTTGGGAAAGCGGCATCCGCACTCCTGCGGAGCAAGTGGACACCATGTCGTTCCGCATCGAAAGCCGACGGCTGGATGGTTCGAGCGGTTCTGGGACGAAGGCAATTGGCAATCACTCCGCGTCCGCTGTGGCGCAGCGAAATCGGCGGCGGGTCTGTAGCGGGGAATCGGCGACCCGGAGGGCCAAAAATCCTCCAGCTTTTGCGATTCCCCTGACCGCGGCGCCGCCGTTGGCGTATGAACGCGTTTTCAAAAATCCTGGGCCGGTTTCAAAACGTGCGGTTTTCAAACCGAAAGGGTGCTGATTTTTGGCGCAATTCTGTGGGTCTTGGCGCTGCGCGTGTTTGATTTCGAGGTTTGAATTTTGATTTCTCGTTTGAATTCTACCGATCGCATCACCGTTGCTGATGCGCGATTGCGGTTGAACGCCTCGATGGGCGATCCGGCCGCGATTGCCGAGGTGCGGCGTCGCGAAGAACACGAGCGCGAGCTCCTCCAGAAGAGGGTCGCCCACCGGGTACGGCTGCGGATGATCGAGATCGAGGGCCGGACCCGCATCGCCCTGATGAAGCGCGAGCACGCGGAGAAGATGGCCGAGTTGCGCACGAAGCAAGCCGCGGTCCGGCGTCGTGAGGAAACATTCGTGCGTGACTCCGTCGCAATCCGATGGAGATGGGCGCGTGAGGACGCACGTCGCGACGGCAAACCGGTGCCCCTGGAGCTCGCACAGCGCAAACACCGGATCGCGGTGGAACAAGCCCAAATCATCATGCCCGATGATGCGCCGTGGGTGCCTGTCTGGCGCGCCCACGCGGACGAATTGCTTCGGACTCACAAGATTGAATGCCGGTGGGAAGTGGCTGCGAGCGGTACCAACGCGTACGCGTGGGCATCGCTTCGGGAAATCGAAGTACCACCGATTATCAGCGCGGGCTCCTACGCCGTGTTCCTCCACGAGACGGGCCATGTCCTTCGTCCGTGCGAGCCGTCGCACGTCCGCGTCAAGTCGGGCTCCGACACGTGCTGCGTGCGCTGCGAGCTCAATGCCTGGGTCTGGGCGACGGAGACGGCGCGACCGTTCTGGATGCTCGCGATGCATGAGCGCATGAGTGCATCCCTCGGCACCTACGCGTCGTACTGCACGGAGCCTGAACGTGTGGAACTAGCGGCGTTCACGTCGCGCATGACCTATCACCGAATCCGCTTGCAGCGGGCGACAGCCGCCTAAGAAGGAGATCCCGAGTTGGAACACGCGACCATCGACACGCGCATCACGGCGCGGCCGACACCGCCCAGAGATCTGAAGAGACGGACGGCCCAGGGACGAACGGCTCCCCCGGCAGACACGCGCCCCCGGTGCGCGACGTGTCGGGCTGTGCTGCTCCCTCCAGATCCATCCGCCGCACGGTTCACGTCTGAGCCACCGCCGGGACAGTGCGTTATGTGCTTTCGGCCTCGCTGCGACGTCTGCCACACCCGGCCCGTGGGACAAGCCCGACGCTTTGTCTCGGATCCGCGGATCGGACAGCGGGCGTTGCGGCCGGCGTACCTCGATCGCGCCGTCACGTGCGTACGACTCTGCGATCTCTGCGATGCACAGGAACTGCCACACACCGAGGCGGATCGGCTCGAACGACAGTTGCTCGCTCAACGATCCGTGGTCCGCGAAATGCGCCAGCACCGTGGCACCACTGCAGGAGGTGGACGATGAGCCTGTTGGGCAGCGTCAAGCGGCCCGGCGCGCTGCCGGAGATTCCGCCCTCCGTCGAGGAACATCCCGACTGGCGACGACATGAACAGGATCTCGCGCGGGTGGACGGGAAGATCGCCGCAGCACGAGCGACGATTGCCCAATTGACAGACGAGCACACGCGAGCGGCCGCCGTACTCGCCGAGGATCGTGTGCAGGCCGCGCTCGATGATGACAGTGCTGTCGCGCGGGTGACCGTGGGACGCCAGCGCGTCGGGGAACTCGAGCGCCGGCTGACCGAGGCACGGGAAGACCTGACCACGCTCGAGGAAGCGCGGAACCGGATCGCCGCCCGATCCGACAAGATCCAACGGCGCATTGCGGCCGATCTGCAGAAAGAGGTCGAGCGGGTGTACCGCACACTCCTCCAGTTGTTGGCCGCGCAATTTGCCGCGTTGCGTCCCATCAACGATCAGTTGCTGGAGTTGCGTCACAAACACGGCCAGACTTCGCCGCTGTTGGTGCATGCGCCGTTCTGGGGCGAACTCTCGCCGCGCGTGGTGGATTCGCTCCCCAACAAGATGTCGGCGTGGCTGGCGCATGCTCAGGAGTTGGGGATCAAGGCCCGCGATTCGTGAACGTCGGGTGATTGTTTTGGATCTGAACCCGAGGGCGGTTCCTTTCGGGTTGGCGGGTCGCCCTCGGGCTCGTTGGTGTAGAGGCCACTGACGGGTCATTGCCCCCGCTAACCCGTTTTACAACAGGAACGATACAACCATCCAAGCTGACATCCTGAAAGATGGCGAGCCGGATTACCGAGCGACGATGTAACAAGGCCAGGCCCCCGGAAGATCTTTGAAAACTGAATAGAACCCCGAAAGGACGGCCGCGTAGTTGTCGCGCGTGCGAGCGGCTGCGCGGCCGACACATCGGCAGTCTGACAGCCTTTTGCGCCGTCGCTCACCGGATTCTCTCCCTGCGCATGAGAGCGCCGCTGACGCCGTCGCGAATGCTGACCCGAACAACCTCACCATCAGTCTCCAAGAGAAGAACGAGGCAGCAGCCGAATTGCTTTGGTCTCGATTCCAGTGCCGACACCGCATACGCCGGCGCTTACAGCGCATTCCTGCGGCCGTTCGATCATCCGAGTTCGTGTGCGAACTCAAGGAGCGAATCGCTGGTGTAGCCTCTCGCATGTGGTCGACAGCTTCGTTGTGAGTTGATGTGACATGCAGCGACATCTTGCCGTTATTTCTCTGGTTGACAGTGACTGTTCTTGACGGCCACATTCTTTGCCCTGCCGAACACGAAGAACTCGACGGCTTCCGGTAGCACCTTCGCGCCCTGCTCGGTCTCGCTCGTGGGTGCGAGATCAAGGGCACGCCTCAAGTTCGCGCTAAAGATGCCGAGGAGTTCCGCTGTTTCGTCCACCTGATACGGGTTCCCCTCTTCGGTGCTGGGGACTGTGACCAGACGAAGATTCTTGTACAGCGCAGACCCCGAGCAATGAGGTTCGCGCAGACATCCCCCTGCATCACAATTCCGTCCCCCAGCGGCGTGACGGATCAGATCTTGACGGGCACCTGAAAGCAGTTGGCCTCGTACGGTTGTCCACGTGGGAGATGGATATACAGCGCCTCGCCGTCCTGGTACATGGTCGGCCACTGCGAGCCGTGAAGCCGTTCAAGATCGTCTTCAGCTTGACGGTATCTCGCCGTGCGCGTGAAGCTGGCAATGCCGGTCGTGGCACCGGTGGTCAGGATGATCTCAGCGCCTCCGTCGCAGCCATGCCAGTCCTGTTAGTCCTGATCCGACGAGGAGAAGTGAAGCCGGCTCAGGAATGGCTGTTTGAGAGACCATGACATCGATGCGCGGGAATGACACTGATTGCGGATCGGTCTCCAGCAAACTGCCCGCTGACAAGAAGACATCATTCTCGACGCGTAAAAAGCTGACATCGTGTGGAAGGACCAAGCTAACATTGATCGCTGTGGGACTGGGAAGAGGTAAACCCGTCGTCGGCGAAATGGTAGAGTGCAGACTGACTTCAAAGTCGCTGGGGTCAATGCAGAACAGTTCCGGACATGTCCGCACATCCGTGGTGGCTGTGACATTTCGCGTCTGGAACGGGCTGCCATTACCGCTGTGAGTCACGACGTAGGAATGGCTCACATCATGGAGCAGGAGGCTGGGATCCAAC
>Ga0114129_10017606_pt1 | contig 10171 bp, 10 predicted proteins | sample RhiMetdeltSRZDD1_FD_80071 | JGI IMG/M metagenome (GOLD analysis project Ga0114129, IMG submission 80071) | Populus rhizosphere microbial communities from Tennessee, USA - Rhizosphere MetaG P. deltoides SRZDD1 (version 2) (version 2) | ecosystem: Host-associated > Plants > Roots > Rhizosphere >...
CGAACCAGATGAACGGGTGAATCGGGATCGAAGCATTATTCGAAGGTGTCTGACTGTAACCAACAACGTGATTGTCTTCGGAAATTCTCCATGCAAAGCTTGACCGTGCAGGGTTGCCAGGGTCGAGAGTTCCAAGATCTATGTAGTTGGCATTTTTTAGGATGAACGCATGAGTTGGCGCGTACGGAGGTAGCGAAACTTGGGCCCAAAGCGCAATGCTTCCCGCGTTATTAATGCCCATCGCACGGCTTCCGTTAAGATTAATAAGCCCTCCCGCAGCGTCCCAATAATAAGCAACCTCGGCCAAGTTGTTGCCCCCCGACTGATCGATGAGTCCCACAACTCGTCCGCTGTCGTTTACGTCTTGAGCAGTGCCGATCGCGTTCATAGGAAAGAAGTCTTGGAGATCCCCTGGGTCTGAAACGCCGTTGCCGTTCACATCACGCCAAAAGAACCCTCGTTGACCACCTGAGAATTCTGAATACCCTACTGCGCCTCCTAATGAGTTAACTGAATACGCAACTCCAGAGAAACTCGATCCGAACGTCCCCATGTCGATCAATGTCGACGTACCGGTTTTCCGGAAAAACGGATGATTGAATCCGGAACTCGAAACCGAGTCTCCAACGATGTCACCTGCGTTATTGATGCCGTAACCGCGGCTTTGATTTGGCGTGCCGCCCAGCGTGCCGAGGTCGGTGATCGTGTAGGTGGTTCCTGATTGCGCATGGCTACGTCCCGTGGATAGCATGCCCAGCGTTGCCGCGGCCAGCACGCAAACGACTGCGAATTGCCACGTTTTGAAACGACGCTTCGGTGATGCCTTCACTTGAATTTATGCGACGGGAAAAATCAGGAAATCCGCGGCCGGCTCACTCAACCAAGCGACCGGCAATCGGTCGAGGCTAACAGAAGAGCAGTTATCGAAAAGAAACTTTAATCGCGGTTACAGAGCAAGTCAACCAAAGAAAAAGCCCTAAGTTTCATTAACACTTCGCTCCAGCGAAGGGTGCAAGACGAGCGTCGGAGGCGCGAAATGTTTATAGACCTGATCCTCTTGACTGAACGTGGCTCGGGATTGAGTTGAGTCCCGGCGTTCGGGACTCAACTCAATCCCGAATAACGCGGTAGGTCTGCGCGAACTATAAACATCTGGCCGCTACGCGGCCGTCTCGACGGTTGAATCCCTTGCTCAATGAGAACCGCGCCACACGTCTTCGTAAATCTCCAACGTCAATTTAGCCGTTTGTTCCCATGAGAACGTCGCCGCGTGGGCATGACCTTTCTTCGCCAAGTGCTCGCGTGCGGTATTGCCCTCCAGCAGTTCAATGATCGCTTTCGCGAGCTGCCTTTCGTCGAGCGGATCAACCAGCCGAGCGTTATCCTTTAGAGTTTCTTCCAACGCCGGAATGCGACTGGCGATGACCGGCGCGCCGCAAGCCATCGCCTCCAGTGGCGGCAAGCCGAACCCTTCGTAAATGGACGGATATGCAAACAACTTGCACGACGAATAAAGCGCGCGCAGATCGTCATCATTCAGGTAACCAGTCATTCGCAGTCGATTGCCGAAGTTTGCCGCGGCAACGAATCGATCAAGTTCGTCAGTCAGCCAGCCTGCGCCGCCCGCGATCACGAGCTGCGGCCGATGTCGCGTCTCTCGCAGGACGGAATCGAAAGCGCGCACCAGTGCCAGCAGGTTCTTGCGCGGTTCGATCGTGCCGACGAAAAGAATGAAATCGTTTTCAATGCCGAACCGCTGTCGCACTGCCGCGGTATTTTCAAAATGCATCGGCTGAAAACTTTCCCGCGGTGCTTCTGGCGTAACCGCGATTCGGCTGGAGTCGATCCTAAATCGGTCGGTGACTTCGCGTTTGACTGCGTCGGTCGGCGTGATGATACGCGTCGCGGCACGCAACATTATCGGCAGGCGCCTTTGCGCGCGACCCGCTACCGTGTCTTCATGTTTGTCTGCGTGGGTAAAGACGGAAAGGTCGTGGACCGTGACGATGTTCCGTTCGCGGTTCCACAGCGGCACTTCATAATTAGTTCCATGAAAAATATCGAGCGAGGCGCGCCGCACATAAAGCGGCAGTCCGACGGACCACCATCTGCCGGTGATGGAATTTGTCTTCACCTCGATTGAGCGGATGTTCGGCTGTGTTTCGATCTCCGCGACGACTTCAGGCGGGAACGGCTTAGGCGCGATCAGCTCAAATGAATGCTCGGGTGACAGCTTTGCCAACGCCTTCGCCAATTCGAGAGTGTAATGACCGACGCCGGTTTTCGGTTTGGAAAGCGGATATCCGTCTAATCCTATTCGCATGAAATGTGCCTGGCCGCGCCGCGACGAAAGTATCGTAGGCTGCCAACCTGCGCGTTCCATTGAAGCTTGTCGTTTAGGGAAATTTGGCAACCGAGACGGTTGCGCTCCAGTCATTGCGTTCCACGGGACGCGCTCGAAAAGCGCCAGTCTTCCGGTATTGAGCACAGCCCAGCCTTTACCGGATTGTCTTCGATGTATCTAATTACACTATCAAAATGTTTTCTATTGCGAATATAACGGTCAAAACGGCTCATGTTGCCAAAACTGACCTTTGCGATTCAGCAATTTGTTTGCTTCATGAGCAGTGAAAGACTTGATCGAATGTGCGATTTGTCTCAATTCGACGTTCTCGAAAGGCGTCGCCAGAAAATGGAGATGGTTTGGCATTATTACCCAGGCTGATAAGTGATACTTCTTTTGATCATGAAAGACCAAAGAGCTTTCAACCAGTTCAGCCACGCGCGGGTTTCGCAAGAAACAACTGCCATAACCTCGATCGAGATAATTCTCAACATTCTCACGGAAAATCACCCTTCCTTCCTCGCCTTGAGCGGCCGTTTGTTCACGCCACTTCTCCACAACAGCCCGCGGCAATGAATCCCATACGCGAAACGTGAAGAACTGCGGAATCTCGCCGCCGTCGAAATGCGGGATGTAACCCCGGTTATACCAGCCGAAATTTGATCGCAATCCTTTTGGCTGAAATCGGTAATCTGTCATAACGGCAACCGAGACGTTTGCACTCCGGTCATTAAATCTGAGGGGCTGTGCGATGACTGGAGCGCAAGCGTCCTCGCTTGCCGTGGTCGTCACTATCTCCGAGACAATAGCACCCGCGTCTCAATTTCCTGAGCCTGGTTTGCGCTTTACGTGATAGGATTGACCAGCTCTCCGGCCGGCCCCACCTTTTGGATTAGTCGATGACTCGCGCGGTAACAACCATTGGCACGATTATCATTGCGCTTGTCGCTGGAATGCTGCCGGGTCACGGGTCTTCAGCCGCGTCCCCCGATCCCACAGGCTTTGGTGAGCATCGCTGGCTCAGAAATCCAATTATTGTTTCGCTATCCAGTTCGATGGATGGGCCGTCGCCGAACATCAAGCCCGGCAGCGATGTGAAGGCGGCGGTGCGGCATGCGTTGCAAAGCTGGTCGGACGCTGCGGGCATCCAGTTTCTCGAAACCTCTTCGGCGAACGAAATCATCAGTCCGGCAAACGAAGGCGATGGAGTCAACTTGCTCACGGTCTCTGCCGCGAACGCTTCGGAGTTTGCCGCGTCAGACGCGCCGGCGCGCACGCGAGTGTTCTACGACTCAGGCGGCGCGATCGTCGAGGCCGACACTGCTTTGAATCCTACCGCGCAGTTTTCGGATGACGGCACCCCCGGCACTTACGATTTGGAATCGACGTTCGCGCATGAGATTGGACACTTAATCGGCCTCGAGCATTCGGCAGTGATCGGCGCAACCATGCAGCCGCGGCAAGCATTGAACGGTGTGTACGGCTTGCCGGCGTTTACGCAGCGAAGTCTGTCGGAAGACGACATCGCGAACGCGCGCGCATTGTATGGCCGGCGCGGAGGCTGGTCTTCGATCTCAGGACGGTTAACCACGAACGTAGCCGGACGCGCCCGATCGATCTTTGGCGCGAATATTTTTGCTGAAGACGTTGCGAGCGGAAATGTCGTCGGCAGCAGCATCAGCTCGACTTCAGGAACGTATCGCGTTCAAGGCTTGCGGGCGGGTGTTTACCGCTTGTTTGCGCAGCCGCTTGATGGGCCGGTGGCGGCGCAGGACATCGGCGCCAACGGCTCGCAGGCTGGGCTGATCGAAACAACGCCGCCATTTCGCAGCTTCGTTGCGTCAAGTTCTTCGCCTTCGCAATCGCTGAACGTCGGCGCGAATTCAGCGATTCGGTTGAGCTATTTCGTTTTCTCGCGCTCGCCAGTGTTGACGCCACGCTTAATTGGAATGAACGGGGAGCTCTCGACAGCGCCGTTGCCGCTACGGCCGGGCGAGACGTTTTCAATTTACGTTGCGGGCGAAGGGCTGGACGACATTACTTTGGATGGCATCTCGATCAGCTCGCCGTTCATTCACGTCGTTGCAAACTCTCTGAGTGAAGTCGATTTCGCCACAGCGTATCCTGCGATCAGTTTTGAAATCATGGTCGACCGAAACATTCCGCCGGGCGACTACACCATCCGGCTGCAATCGGCAAAAGGCGAACTGGCCTTTCTGCCGGGAGCGCTGACCATCGATCTTGCGCCGCTGGTTCTCGACAAATAAATCATCCATGAAAGCCTTATCTAGCGTCGAGAGATTGCGATTCTATTAGTTCGCCGACAGCTTCGTCTCCCGGCCGTGTAAAATCGATATGCCAGAGACCCACATGGCGCACGAAATAAAGCTTAGAGCAGTTGCGGACGGCGATCGTGATTTCCTAATGGCTGTTTTTGCCAGTACGCGAGCCGATGAGTTGGCTGCGCTCGCTGATGCCCCTCTGATCGAGACTTTTGTTAGCATGCAGTTCAACGCCCAGCAACACGGCTATCGAATGGCTTATCCGCACGCGGAAAGCAGTCTAATTCTTTTGGAGGATCGTCCGGTGGGCAGAATGATTGTCGATCGCACTGCCGAGGCAATCAGGCTCGTGGACATCGCCCTGCTCGCCGAATTTCGAGCTCGCGGTATTGGTTCAATTCTGTTGCGCCAGTTGATTGATGAAGCGAGAGCGACAAAAAAACTCTTGCTGCTTTCAGTCTACAGATTTAATCCGGCTGTGCGTCTTTATGAGCGCCTCGGGTTTTCCAAAGTTGCCGATGACGGGTTATATATTCAAATGCAATGGGTAGCTGGCGGCGCTCCAGCTTAACCTGCAAGACTAATCACGCAAGGAAGCAAACTATGACGGCGTCGCTGACGCATGAAGCACTCTCTAAATCTATCGGGACGAATTTTGAGGCCGAGGCTGAACCGGACAAGTTTGTTAAGCTTCAGTTAGCGGAAGTATCCGACTTGAAAAGATCCGAACGACAAGAGGATTTTGCGATTGTACTTAGCGGGCCTGCCGACGCTTTTCTCGGTCAAGGTATCCGACGCATGCGGCACGAAGAATTCGGACAATTCGAATTATTTATCGTGCCCATTAGCCAGGACGAACACGGCTATCGTTACGAAGCTGTCTTCAATCGCTTTCGCGAAGAGACGGCCCCTTCCAATGAGCTTCAGTTCTGAAATGGAATCCGTTCCGTTCGTCGACATCGAGTTGCGGCCGGTCGAACCCGCAGACACGCCGTTTCTGATTCAACTTTATGCGAGCACGCGCGCCGATGAGTTGGGCTTGGTACCGTGGTCCGTCGAGCAAAAGAACGCATTCATCCTGCATCAATTCCAAGCCCAACAACAGCATTACCGAAAGAAGTATCCGGGCGCTAGTCACGACATAGTCCTGCGCGGTGATCGAGGCGTGGGGCAAATGTACATTGCTCGGTTGCCCGCAAAAATTCATATCGTCGACATCTCGATCGTTCCGGCGGAACGAAACCGCGGACTTGGCACATACCTGACGCGGCGGCTGATGGAGGAATCGCAGCGCGCTGCAAAGCCACTCACGATTTATGTTGAGAGTTTCAATCCTTCCGCGCGCCTTTTCCAGCGGCTTGGCTTTGTGACGAAGGACGAGCAAGGAGTTCACGTGCTGATGGAATGGTCCGCAAAACCCTCAGAAAGACTCGTCAGGGACGAGTGACTGCAGAATTCGTTGGTTGGTGAATCCGTTCATTGTCGAGACCGGCAAAGAGTATCCGAGAGAGTTCGCCTGATGCGCGGGATCTCTGACAATCAGCACTTTTCGCCAATCCTTAAGTTGACGTTTTGCCTGAGAAGTAATTCTGTCATTTTTTTGTTGCAAGTTTGTGGCTAACCGACTAGACTGCACGCCTTCTGATAGAGCTTCGCGACTGTCAAGACCCGGTAGGAGGTTTCTTTTAATGACTACTTCTCGCAGAACCTTTTTGAAAAAGGGAGCATTTGGGGCGCTTGCGGCCGGAGTTTCCCTCGGTATTGCCGAGAAAAATTTCGGCGCGGTTTCATCGTCGCCGGCGGAGTTTCGGCTGCCAGACATGGCTGCGTTCAAGGCCCATTTGGGAACTGATTTTTTTATCGGACAGGCAAAACTCCGCGTCCGTTTGACGGACGTGCTGAACCTGGGCGCGAAGCGGAAGATGACCGGGAAAAGAGAAGCCTTCACGCTGACTTTTCAGGGAGATCCGAGACCGTCTCTGAAACAGGAAACCTACACGATCGAACACGAAAAGCTTGGAACGTTTTCCCTGCTCTTAGTGCCTGTCGGCGCCAAAGACAACAGCGCGCAATATTACGAAGCGGTCATTAATCGCCTGCACGCATAGTTACCGAGCTATTGGCTTCGGATTTCAAAACAGGAGATAGAAGATGTCGCAACCATTCATAGGCGAAATCAGGATGTTTGCAGGTACCTTTGCACCTGCGGGCTGGATGCTTTGTGAGGGACAACTACTTCCCATTTCAGAGAACGACTCGCTGTTCACGCTTATCGGCACGACCTACGGCGGCGACGGGCAAACGACGTTCGCTCTGCCGGACCTTCGCAGCCGCGTACCGTTGCACACCGGCACCGGTCCGGGCGGCATCACTCGTACGCTAGGAGAGAACGGCGGCACAGAATCGGTGACGCTGACCACGAACCAAATACCTTCGCACACCCATCCGGCGGGCTGCGTCGGCGGCACGAACACGGGTAATGCCGCGTCTCCCGGCGGCAACGTCTGGGCGGCGCAGTCGGCCACAGGTGTTTACGCGAATCAGCCGCCGACGAACAACATGAACGCGGGAGCGGCGGCGCCGGCGGGAGGCAGTCAGCCACACGACAACATGATTCCGTTCCTGCCGATTAATTTCATTATTTCGTTGTTCGGCATCTTCCCGCACTCATAAAAGACGGTGGCGCGATTTTCGGTGTGTATAGGTTCCTAATTACACCCAGTTACACCCAGGAGAGGCAAATATGGCTACACCATTTCTCGGCGAGATCAAGATCATCAGTTGGAACACACCCGTGCCGCAAGGGTGGGCACTGTGTAATGGACAATTGCTTCCGATAAACCAGAACCAGGCGCTCTTCTCGTTGCTTGGCACGACCTATGGCGGCAATGGGCAGACCAATTTTGCGCTACCGGATCTCCGTGGCCGCACGCCTTTGCACTCTGGTAGTCAGTTCAACCTGGGAGAGGCTGGTGGCGAAACAGCCCACACGGTGACCGCGTCAGAAATGCCGACGCATACGCATTTCGCGAAGGGGAACAACGCCACGGCGACGGTAAGCGATCCGGCTGGAAATTTTTGGTCGAATGGCGGCGACAACGTCTATTCAAATGCAGCGCCCAATGCGCTCATGCGAGCGGGCACCGTCGCGAACGCTGGCGGCAGCCAGCCGCACGAGAACATGTCGCCATTTCTGGTTCTAAACTTCATCATCGCTTTACAAGGCATCTTTCCGTCGCACAACTAACAGGCTTGCCGTACAGAGGAAAAAACTATGTCTGATCAATTTGTCGCTGAGATTCGCATTTTCCCGTTTAATTTTCCGCCCACCGGCTGGGCCTTCTGCAACGGTCAAATATTGCCAATCAGCCAGAACACCGCGCTGTTTTCATTGCTTGGCACGATATACGGTGGCGACGGCAAGTCGACCTTTGCATTGCCCGATCTTCAGGACTCGGCGCCCATGCAGCAGGGCCAGGGCCCGGGCCTGAGCGAACGGTTCCAGGGTGCGCCGGGCGGCGAGCCGTTCGTCACGTTGATCGACTCGGAAATGCCCGCGCATGCGCACACCATAATTGCGTCGAGCCAGGGCGCTGACCAGCCGGATCCTGCGGGGAACATTTGGGCGCAGGCCGTCAGTGATCAGGGCGCGTTCAACTACTACAACACGACCGGCCCGAATGAGATGTCACTCTTCGCACTGCAATTGGCAGGCGGAGGTTTGCCACACAACAACATGCATCCGTATCTCACGCTCAATTTCTGTATTGCGCTCCAGGGAATCTATCCGCCGAGAAGTTAAGCATTGAGCGTGCCGCAACGATCTCGCGGACGCCCGCAGATTGAGCAGCAAAGCAGGCCGACAATTCTGATGAGGTTACAAAAATGATGCGCTTCGTCCCCAAAGTAAACGCTCGCACTTGGGTCCTCCTCGCGCTCAGCGCCGCTGGACTTCTTGCAGTTACAAATTTTGGCGCCCGCGTCGAGTCGCGCTCCGCCCTTGGGCATAATGCGCGGCCGCCCGCGGCGCCGATTGTGACTCTCGACGTCGATCGCACGGACGATACAGCGGCGGCCATCGCCTGTACGCCGGCAGCAAACGATTGCAGCCTGCGCGGTGCGATTATTACCGCGAACTTAGTGCCCGGCACGACCATCAATGTCCCGGCAGGCACGTATCAACTGACGATCGCCGGAAATGGCGAGCAGCTCGCGGCGACAGGTGACCTGGACGTCCGCGGCAACGGCACGAGCATCGTGGGCGCCGGCGCGGCTACGACGATCATTCAACAAACGACGAACGATCGCGTGTTCGATATTAATCCCGGCATACTGATCGCCGGTTTTACCTTCAACATGTCGGGCGTCACGATTACGGGCGGCAACCTGCCGAGCGGTTCCGGCGGCGGTATGTTATCGGGCGGAAACGGGGCAGCGACTACGGTGACGAATTGTATCTTCGATAACAATAAGACCACCGGCACTCTCGCGGCGAATGGCGGCGCGATTACCGATAGCACGACCACGGGCGTTACGTCGCTAACGATCACTGATTGCACTTTCAGCAATAACTCAACAGCGACTGGGCAAGGTGGCGCGATTCGTTTCAATTCGGCTGGTACGCTTACCGTTACGCGCAGCTTGTTCACGAATAATAAGGCGCTGACCAACTCAGCCGGCGCGATCAACGCGACGTTCACAACCGCTGCAGGTATTTACAACATTAGTCAATCGGCCTTTGTCGGAAATCAGGCCAATGGCGGAGCGAGCCGCGGCGGCGCGATTCTGATCGGCAACGGCACGGCCAACGTCAGCTATTCGCGGTTCAGTGGCAACACCGCAGGGTCCGGTCTCGGAAAGGCTTTCGCCCGTGCAATCGGCGCGGTCGGGGGCGTTACGATAGACGACGATTGGTGGGGACTGAATGCTGGCCCCGCGGCCGGCGATGTCGTAAACGCCGTCGCCGCCACTTGGTTGCAACTTCGTCTTTCTGCCAATCCGAGTGAAGTTTGTGGGGGCGCAACAGCCTCACTGACGGCTGATATCTACGGCCGATCGAATGGAGTTACGACGGGCACAGTTTCCGGCTGCCCCGGGGTTTCATGTGGTTTGAACGGGTTGCCGCCTTTCGGTGCGACGTTCAGCGCGACCAACGGTTCCGTCTCTCCGAGCATGACGCAGTTCGTGGATGGCGCAGCCTCATCAACCTTCACCGCCGGCGGTGTGGGGGCGGCATCTGCAAGCGTCACGGCTGATTCCCAAACTGTCAGCATAAATCCCACAGTAGTTCAAAACACGACAAGCGATCCAAGCGACGCCGCGGTCTGCCAGGGCAGTTCGGCTAGTTTCTCGACTACAGCTTCCGGACCGGGACCGTTCAGTTACGCGTGGACTCTCGACGGTTCGCCTTTTGACGGCAACAATTCGAGCATCAACGTGGACACGACCGGACTGAGCGTCGGTAATCACACAGTATCAGTGACAACTACCGGGGCATGCAGCAGCGCTTCACAGAGCGCGACGCTGACGGTGCAGGCGAATACCA